>Ga0172362_10001374_pt1 | contig 20760 bp, 18 predicted proteins | sample LakKivs1_kivu2a2_FD_114534 | JGI IMG/M metagenome (GOLD analysis project Ga0172362, IMG submission 114534) | Sediment microbial communities from Lake Kivu, Rwanda - Sediment s1_kivu2a2 | ecosystem: Environmental > Aquatic > Freshwater > Lake > Sediment | place: Rwanda: Western Province, Lake... | reverse complement strand
CGAGAATCTGAAATTACTTATTCCAATAGTTGCGGGGGTGCTGTTTCTCATACTGACTTTTGTAACGGATTTCGGGCTGTACTTGCTGTTGTCATTTATCATGTGCATAGTGACCTGGTTGCTGGCTAAAACACGCCAACGTAGATTCGGCCAGCTGCTTGCACAATTGGGAGCGGCTTTCGTTATTGTGCCGATCATACTGATGCTGATAACGTTCATGATTAAGTCGCAGTTACATCCAGAGGCCGCCAGTCAAATGGCTGCTTCGACGATAGATGCGATAGTCCGGTTTTTTGCGGGACAGTTCCCCTATATACTTCTTGCCGATTTCGCGGGCGTATTGTTCGGAGCGATAATGGGTAGGTCATCATCAGACTGAATCGAGGCAAGGACAGGCGGCAGCTAGAGCCTTTGAGTCAAAACACACGGAAACTGCGGTCGGGTGGATTTGAAGGACTTCTATGATTTGCGTTCGGGCCTAACCAGGAGTTCTAAGCGCTCAGCTTCGCTGAGCCTCCCTGTACCAAACCTCTCCGCTTTGGCTAACCTTGGAATCCAGGTCAGTCCCCGCTACCACATAAGGCGCCCTTTTGACGACGTTTAAACCGAGTCTAGGAGCGACGCGCCGCTCTCCGCGTGTGTTTAGCACGTGGGGTGGGTGGCGTGATATCCCCCAAAAGCTCCTTACTTGTTTTTGCTTCAAAACGATACGGACTGCCGTTGGCGTCTTTGCGTGTGCCCCAGTAGTTAATCATCTCCTTGACGGAGGTTGGCGGAGCCGAGACCCCGACCAGGCGGCCCAGCTTTGGTGGCACGCCATCCTTCACACGCCCATCCCAATACATTACAAGTTGATATACATCCTGCGGCGTCAGCTCTCGCGCCTTTACTTCGTAGACATGTTGTTCCTTAGACGCCAAGGTGTGTAGCAGGTCAATTTTTACCCCCATTCCCGCCCAGGTTACGAAATCGAGATCAACCATGGAACCAGGTACAAGATGCGGAAGCTGGCTTTTCAACATGCCTTTTATTTCCTCTTCATCTTGTCGCCGGATCTGTTTGAACTCCAGGGGAGTCAAAGCAGGCTCCTGAAGCTTATTCCTCAGAGCTTGCCAGAACGGATTCTGTTCATCGAGCGTGGTCTTGTTGTTTACACTGGAGAAGTCCTCAGAGTCGATGACTATTTCGCCTGCGAACTTGTTGAGGTCGGGATGCCTTTCGAGGTTCCATATCTCGGTCAGAACGTGGGGGCTAACTACACGCCCCCTCAGTCTGATATCGACGCCTTGGGTGCGTTGATTTACTTGGTAGTAGATCTTGAGGGGGTAAGGACGCCCGGTCATGCGGTCTCTCTTTTCCTCGTCTATCCATCCCCATGTATATTGGACGGTTGGCTCCTTGCCACCCACGGCCACCTTTATGTCCTTAGTTTGACTTTCGCCAAATGGTATCGGGATGGGCGGAACCGGGTCTTCGTTCCACGTAGCCTCAGGGCTGGCACGCTAGCGTATCCATAGGGTGTTGCGTCTATCAGATAGATATCCTCGGTAGATAACACCAAGGTGCTCAAGCAGTCGCTCCACCAGTCGCTCGTCGAATCGGTCAAGGCGCCTGTACAATGTTCGAAAGTATTCGAAGGTTGTCTGGACGAAGACCCTCGTGCCAGTCTCGCCGTGGGCTTTTAGAATGTCTCGTTCCCACTTGCCTCCGTTGTCAAGATTAGCAACCATTCCGCTTCTGAACGGACCGGGAACCGAATACCATGCGTTTGGAGGAGCAGCAGAGTCCCGTGTCAAGATTTCCCAGGGTAACCGATTTTCGGTAAGGCGGCAGAGACTGTTCTTCAGCCCGTAGCCGTGCTCGTTCAGGCGTCCTAAGCGCCCTCCCCTTCCTCCTAGCCTCATCACGCGTGATTGCAGGTCGGGCAATGATATTCCAGAACCATTATCGGCTACTAGGACATGAATCTGGTCAACATGTTTCGTCAAATGGATCTCAATGGTAAAGAAGCCTTGGGTTTGCGCGCTGATAGCGTTATCAATCAGCTCAGCAAGGGCCTGGTGAAAGTCCAGATTCTGGTGACTCAGACCCAAATACATAGAGTCTTCGGGAGACGTATCAAGAACCGTGGGAAATTGTGACTGTTGAGCCGCCATATCGCACCTCCGTCTGCGGCACTTGCCGCTTGCCGTTATTATATCACGACTTTCTATCTGACTCAGTGGGTAGACCCTCCTAGAGCCCACATAACCAGCTCAGGATGTCTCTGGAAATCGCATAATGAAGCCTTTACCCAAACTACATTCTGGCCTCATGCGCGTCTAACAACTTCAGGAACTCAGCTTCGCTGAGTGTCTTTGTCCCCAATTTCTCTGCTTTGGCTAGCTTGGAGCCGGGGTCGGCGCCCACCACCACGTAGGAGGTCTTCCTGGTGACATCCGAACCTGTTTTGCCGCCGAGAACCTTTATTCTTGCCTCTGCTTCTGCGCGGGACAAAGATTCCAGCTTGCCGGTCAAGACGAATTCCAGTCCGGCTAAGGGGAGGGAGGAGACAAGCTCCTCCCCTACGTTCTCGGGTTTTTCGAGCTTTACTCCGGCCTTCCGCAACTTCTCGATGATTTGCCTGTTTCCTTCCTGTCTGAAGAAGGTAGCGATGCCCTCAGCTATCTTGGGGCCGATTGACGGAATGGTCAAAAGCTCTTCCTGGCCGGCTTTGGCCAGAGCGTCTATGCTGGCAAAGTGCTCGGCCAGTAGTTCGGCATACCGGTCACCGACATGGATGATTCCCAGGGCAAAGATAACCCGGGCCAAGGGCCTATCCTTGCTTGCTGCGATGGAACTAAGCACGTTGGAGGCGCTTTTGTCGGCCATTCTCTCTAGACTAAGAAGCTGCTCTTTGGTGAGGTAATATAAATCGGCAGAATCCTTGATCAAGCCGCCCTCGAACAAAGCCTGGCATAGCTTTTCACCCACGCCATCTATATCCATGGCTCCGCGGCTGACGAAATGCTTAATCTTCTCGAGGGCTTGAGAGGGGCAGGCAGCGTTTGTGCAGCGGTGCATAGCCTCGCCCTCGGGCTTTATGACCTCGCTGCCGCAAACAGGACAGCGGGTGGGCATGTGGAAAATCCTTTCCTTGCCGGTACGGTGGCTGATGATAGGTTCGACAATCTCGGGAATGACTTCACCGGCCCGCTGCACCACAACCCAGTCTCCAATCCTGATGTCCTTGCGGTGAATATCCTCTTCGTTATGCAGCGCTGCTGAACTGATAGTCACGCCGCCCACCCGGACGGGCTCCAAGACGGCGTAAGGGTTAAGGCTCCCCGTCCGCCCCACGTTTATGCCGATGTCAATTAGCTTGGTAGTACCCTGGACAGCGGCGAACTTGTAGGCAATAGCCCATCTCGGCTCGTGAGCCACAGTGCCCAACTCCTGCTGAAGGGCAATGGAATTGACCTTGGCCACAATGCCGTCAGCCTCGTAGGGAGATTCTTCCCGGCTTTCTGCCCAGCCCTTATGGTACTTCTCTACTTCGTCGAGTGAACGGACCAGGGCAATATTGGGGTTTATCTTGAAACCCAACGACTTGAGCCATCGCATGATTTCCCAGTGAGTGTCGGGCACAGCCTTGCCTTCAGCCCAACCCAGCCCGTAAACCCATATGTCGAGAGGACGTCGGGCGGTAATGCTGGAATCAAGCTGCCTTACCGAACCAGCAGCGGCATTCCTGGGATTAGCGAAAAGCGGCAGCTCCTCCCCGGCCCTCTCCTCGTTAAGCTTCTTGAAGCCAGCCCTGGGCAGATAGACTTCACCACGGACTTCAAATCTGGGTGGCGCCTCCTTGGACACGGAAAGGGGAATGCTTCTGACAGTCTTCAAGTTCTGTGTGATGTTCTCACCACGATAGCCGTCGCCCCTGGTGGCTCCTGTGACAAGCAAACCATCAACGTAGGTCAAGGCTACTGCCAGCCCATCGATTTTGGGCTCGCACACAATGTCAAACTGGCGCCCGCCTAAAAGGTTGCTCACTCTCTTATACCACGCTGCCAGCTCCTCGTATGAAAAGGCGTTGGCCAGGCTCAACAACGGCTCGGGATGTTCCACAACTCCGAATGCCTCTACAGGAGGCGCACCAATCCTTTGCGTGGGAGAGTCGGGGGTGACAAGCTCAGGATGCTCAGCCTCAAGCTGTTTAAGCTCCCTCATAAGCTCATCGTACTCGGCATCGCTGATTTCAGGGCTGTCCAGCACGTAGTAGCGGTAATTATGATGATTAATCGTCTTGCGTAGCTCTTCTATCCGCTGCCTGGCTTTGTCTGCATCTTTCATGAAGCTAATCCCTATTCATAGTATAGCAAAACTCCCCGCTATTAATCCTGGCTGGTGACTATCTCCTCTCGAATTCATTAAGCCCATGCCCCGTGCTACAATTGCACGAGTCTTAAATCGAAGGGCTATCCTGGCTTGATTTGTAGGGCAGCATCGAGGTTTATGATAGAAGGACGAAAGCATGAAGGAGATCAGGTACAAGCCGATCGGAGTTATCCATTCTCCGTTCAAGGAACCCAAAGGGACACCTATACAGCCGGCGGCGGCTAAAGGTGTCAGTGGGATAGTCGAGGTATTCCCGGAATATATTGAAGGGCTAAGAGATATTGAAGGTTTTTCTCACATTATTCTGTTATACCACTTTCACCTGTCGAAGGGGTCTGCATTGATGGCAAAGCCATATATGGATAACCAGAGGCATGGAGTTTTTGCCATGAGAGGTCCCAGCAGGCCCAACCGCATTGGCATATCAGTGGTGCGGCTCGCCAAGATTGAAGGGAGAATGCTCCATATTCAAGATGTGGACATTGTAGATGGGACACCCCTCCTGGATATTAAACCGTATGTTCCCGAGTTTGACACAAGGGAAGTGCAGAGGATAGGGTGGCTAGAGGCGCGTGTGCACAAGCTTTCCGGATGTAGGGATGATGGGAGGTTCACAGATTAGCGTGTGAGTTGCTACAGCGGGAAGTGTAATATCCCAGCTCCCAGATTTTGTCGCCTCCACTTCTCAGATCCGCAAGGCTAGCTGTGGAGACCAGGCAGGGAAGTCTTTGCTGGGTCATTTCTCCCGAACGGGCAGATATAAACGCACATACCGCAACTCTTGTGGCCGGTCTGTTCTCGTTTCTGGAGATAGCCGTGACATACGTCGGCGGCGAATATCTCGCTCCTGGGTCTGGGCTGGTCGAAGACCTGTCCAGTAAAGGCATGGACCGGACAACCTTTCACACATGCATCGCAGTCCTGACACATCTCATCCACGGGTGTTCCCGGTTCCAGTGGAGCGTCTGTGAGCACCGTGCCCCACCTCACGCGGGGACCGTGCTCCGGTGTGATGAGTAAGGCACTCTTGCCAATCCATCCCAGCCCGGCCAGATGAGCCGCCAATTTGTGGGAAAACACACCAGCGAGCCTGGTGCTATCCACCAGTTGGGAAGACGGGACAACCAAAGCTTGAAAGCCGGCCCTATCCAGGGATTGGGCTAACATCAAGGAAATCGAGTCTATGCGAGGATTCACAATTTGATACACGTAGTACCAGTAGCTGTTTAAGGCACCGACATCTTCGTGATGGACCAGCGTATTTACAATGCCATCGGCAAGAACGAAGCCATGAGAAACGGCTCGAGGAAACTGTGTTAGAGACTGTCCGCCCTGCTGGGAAATACGCTGTCTGACAGGAGCAAGGTCAGCTATGCCGAAGTAGGTTGCCCCCATGTCCTTAGCCAGAGATTCCAGCTTGCCCCTGAGATTTACCTTGCCCGTGTCTTTCATAGCTGACTCCGGTGCGTAAGTATAGCACGGCCAGGTTCCTCAGCCTCGACCCCGGCTCTATGTGAGACGCTCGTTAGATTGTCTCCTGAGTCTACGATATTTGCTATAATCAAGGCAGATTCGCAGAGATGAAGTAGAGCATAAATTAGAAGGAGGAGATAACATGGCTACGAAACCAGTTGTGATCAGGTTTTTTGCCCCGGTGATTGATGCCACGGTCAATGCTTTGATGAGTGCCGTTGACCAAAAAATTAAGCAGGGGACAAAGGATTTCATCATCCTTATCTCTTCGCCAGGCGGCTCTGTTATCCACGGCCTAAGCGCATATAACTATCTGAAGGGGTTGCCTGCTTCGATAGTTACGCACAATTTCGGCAGCGTAGACTCAATAGGCATTGTTATATACTGTGCGGGTTCGAGAAGGTTGTCAGTGCCCCAGGCCAGATTTCTATTTCATGGCGTTAGCGCGCAGTTTAGAGGCGAACAGAACCTAGATGAGAAACTGCTGGAGGAAAGGTTAAAGGGATTGAGGATCGATATGGAGAATATTGCCAAGGTAATCGCGGCCAACACGGGCAAGAGCGCCAAGGACGTTACCGATGCCATGTTTGAGAGGATAACTTTGAATCCCGAGGAGGCGCAGTCCTGGGGCCTGGTGCATGAGGTCAACTCAAGGTTATTTGAAGAAGGCAGTGAAGTTATTGCCATACAATTTCAGGAGCAGCCACAACAGATGCCCAAGCTGTTACATTAGCCGGAATGCGCGTGCCCGGACTTATCGGGGACCGGTTAATGTCCGCAGCTGGATCCCAAACACAATTGTAGTGCGACCTTTCAAGGTCGTGCGGTCGCACTTTGGCACGAGGCTAAAGCCCCGCACTACATTGTGACGATTCGCCCTGTCATTCTGACCCGTGCCTTCTGAATTCACTTCGAGACCTGATGCCTGCGAATTGGGCTTTGCTTCTCCGGGATTGCCTCGTCTGGCTTGCCAGCCTGCTAACGGTAGGGAGGCATAGAGACTGCGGAGGCTGTTCTGAAGCGTAGGCGAAGAGTGCCGCTCCTCACAATGACAAGAGGCCGGTGTCGCTCGGATGTTGGGTGATGAACAGGGCTTTACGGCATACCTTGCATTACGATATACTCTCTGGCAGGTTTTCTGGAGGCTGACATGAATATTGCACAGACCTTGGAAGATACTGCCAGCAAAGTCCCGCACAAAGAAGCTATTATCCTGGGTGATCTGAGAATCAGTTACGGTGAGCTGGACGCAGCTTCTAATAGAGTAACCAATGCCCTCCTGAAGCTGGGCATGCAAAAGGGTACCCATGCGGCCCTGCTGATGTCCCATAGCCCTGAATGGGTCATTAATTATTTCGGCATCATTAAAGGCGGCGGCATAGCTGTGCTGCTTAACACTGCGCTTAAAGCGCCTGAACTTGAGTCTTTGCTGCGGGACTCCGACTCGGAGATTCTGATAACGGAGAAGAGATATTCTCGGATGCTTTCCCCAGTGTTGTCTCACATTCCTCTGTTGAAACACGTAACTGAAGTTGATTCAGGTCCTTATGCCAGGCTGGTAGGTAAGGCTGGTTCGGCATCACCGCCCGTTGCTCTGAAAGGGGAAGACGAAGCCACTATATTCTACACGTCTGGTGTACTGGGGAAGCAGAAAGGCGTGGTACATACGCACGCTTCCATGATGGGGACTCCCCCCATAGTCTCGGCAGGCATACAACGGAAAACAGAAGATGTCATCATGGACCTTGTTCCTTTTACTTACCTCTATGGCTTGTTCGAGGTCCTTTTTGGTTCCATCATCAAAGGCTCTACTGTGGTGCTTGTCCCTAATTTCACTCCCAGAGCTGTCCTGGAGGCCGTAGAGAAAGAGAAGGGGACTGTCATCTTTGGCGTTCCCGCCATGTACAACGCCCTGGCTATGGTGCGAGACGAAGTCCTGGCAAGATATGACCTGCGTTCACTGCGACTGGTGGTTAGCGCAGGGGCAAAGTCCTTTCCTAGGCTAACGGAAACTCTGGAGGACAAGTTCAATCTATCCCTTTATGAGGTATATGGTCTTACGGAAGTTTCGGCCGTTTCCATAAGCACATCTGAGAGCCGCAAACTGGGGACTGTTGGCACGCCGATTTGCGGGCTTAGGATAGTGGATGACGACGGCAGGGAAGTTCCCAGGGGGGAAATAGGAGAGGCTGTGTTCAACGCCCCCTGGGTGATGAAGGGATACTACAAGGCTCCCGAACTCACGGCTCAGGTGCTCAGGGATGGCTGGTTCTATACCGGGGATTTCGTCAGGATGGACGACGAGGGCTATGTAGAGTATATAGAGAAGAAATCCTTCATAATAGTCACATCTTCCGGACTTAAGATTGGTCCGTCAGAAGTCGAATTCGTATTGCTGAGCCACCCGAGCGTAGCTGAGGTCGCGTACGTAGGTATTCCCGACGGTTATGGGGGACAGATACCGACGGCCTTCGTAGTGCTCAAAGAAGGGCAACGTGCCACGGCGAAGGAGCTGTCCAACCTTTGCGCCCGGAACCTGGCTGATTTCAAGCTCCCGAAAAGGATTGAATTTATAGACAGCCTACCCAAAACTAGCTCGGGCAAGATATCCAGAAAGACGCTCAAAGAGAGAGGGCTGCCCCGGAACTAGCTGTCGGGATCCTGGGTCTCCTGTCATTGTGTGCGACCTGCCAGCCAAGGCTTATCAGTCAAGAGCGCGGCAATCTCTTTGGGTGAATGCCAAATACCAAAATCCAAATGACCAAATGCCAGAACTATGTCTCTTTGTCATTGGGATTTTGAGCTTGGTTTGGCATTTGAGCCTTGCCATTTGTCATTTCCCCCCTGTTGACGTGGGTAGCGCTTGTTGCTAACATCATGAATTGAGCCGTGCTAGGCGGGGAACTAGCGGTGCCCTGTACCCGAAAACCGCTATAGCGGGGCTGAATTCCTGCTTGAGGTTGACAGCCGGCTAGATTTGTTTTTGCTGAGCGGCGTTGATAATCGGGTTCTATGCAGCTGGAGGCTATGAACCCCGTCAGGTCCGGAAGGAAGCAGCGGTAAGTAGTATTTCTAGTGTGATATAGAGTCGCCTGGTTGGAGCTAGCTGGCGGAGACAGCTTCCCGGCTTGGAGATCGAGGGCAGGTGCACGGCTCGTAAAATTGGAGACAGTCGGAAGAGCTTACAGATGGATTTCTTGGGGCTTGAAGGTAAGACGGCGATTGTTACCGGCGGCGGCTCCAATATTGGGCGTGGCATAGTCCTGGCGTTCGCTGGGGAAGGAACGAACGTGGCTATAGCTGAGCTGGATGAAGCTCAGGGAGCTAAAGTGGCCAGGGAAGCCAATGCTCTGGGCAAGGGCAAAGTTGAGAACATAAGAACGGATGTAACCGACTGGGATTCTGTGCAGGCGATGGTTACGCAGACACTAGATGAGTTTGGTCAGGTAGATATACTGGTCAACGTTGTCGGCTGGGTCAGGGATGACCTCTTTGTGAAGAAACCCAGAGAGGACTGGGAAAAGGAGATAGCCCGCAATTTCTGGAGCGATATAAACTGCACCAGAGCCGTCTTAGACCACATGATTGAACGGAAATACGGAAAGATCATCAGCATCGGTTCTGATGCAGCCAGAGTAGGGCAGTTGAGAGAAGCTGTTTACAGCGGCTGCAAGGGCGCTCTGATTTCTATGACAAAGTCTTTAGCCAGAGAACTGGGCCGTCATGGCATAAATGCCAACGTGGTGTGTCCAGGTGTTGTTGTTCCTGCCAGCAAGGATGTCACCACGTCCGAGAGCATGTGGACGGATGATATGATGAAAGTGTTTGGCACTCCGGAAGCGCTGGAGAAAATAGCCAGGGGCATCCCACTGGGAAGGCTGGGAACGCCAGATGATATAGCCAATGCTGTTCTCTTCCTGGCCTCGGACCGGGCTAGCTTCATAACAGGACAGACTATCAGCGTCGACGGTGGCTACACCATGGTATAAAGAATGTATTCACCTAGGAGGCAATAGGTATGGCAATAAAGAAGGTTTGTGTTGTCGGGTCAGGGACTATGGGCAGCGGCATAGCTCAAGTATCAGCTCAGGTGGGCTACGAGACAACCATCGTTGACATAAAGCAAGAGTTTCTGGACCGTGGTATGAACATGATAAAGTCCAGCCTGAGCAAATTTGTGCAAAAGGAGAGAATCAAGCAGGAGGATATGAATAAGGCTCTGGCCAGACTTCGTACCTCGGTTGACATGAAGAATGCTGCTAAGGATGCTGACTATGTAATAGAGGCGGTGTTCGAGAGGGCAGAGATCAAGCTGCCGATATTTGGGCAGCTTGAAGAAATTTGCCCTAAGGACACAATCCTGGCTTCCAACACATCCGGAATACCGGTGAGCCTGCTGGCATCTGCCACCAGGCGTCCCGATAAGGTTATCGGGACGCACTTCATGAACCCCGTACCGCTGATGAAGGGAGTAGAGATAGTGAAAACCCTGCTTACGTCGGATGAGACTCTGGGAGTAAGCCTCGATTTCGTCAAATCTCTGGGCAAGGAAACAGTGGTGGTTAAGGATTCCCCCGGATTTGTGACCAACAGGATAATAACCCTGGTTATGAACGAGGCCGCCAAACTATTGGAGGAGAATTTAGCCAGCATAGAGGATATAGATAAAATAGAGAAATTGTCACACAACTGGCCGATGGGCCCATTCGAACTGGCTGATATGGTTGGTATAGACGTTTTGGTCGACCTCCTGGAAGGCATTTACCGGCAGACGGGATGGGAAAGATATAAGCCGGCTCCGTTATTGAAGAGGATGGTCGAGCTCGGATACACGGGAAGGAAAGCGGGCAAGGGCTTCTATCAGTTGTTTGGACAAGGCTGATACTCTTGTACCGACAGTTACTCCGCCAATCTGGCTTCAAACCTAGAAAGAGCTTAGGACAGCATTTCCTTATAGATGAAGCTGCATTAGCGCATATTCTATCTGCTGCCGAACTCAGCCCCGGGGATATTGTAATCGAGATAGGTCCGGGGTTGGGCATACTGACTGAGGCGCTGGCCAGGCAAGGAGCCGCGGTTATTGCTGTTGAGCTTGACGCCAAGCTAGTTGCCGTGTTGAAGAAACGGCTGGCTGCCTTTCCGGACGTCAAAATCGTGCATGCCGATATACTTAAGGTGGCCCCTCGACAGCTTTTGCAGGACAATCTGCCTGCCTTTCACTGCGCTCAGTGTTATAGGGTCATAGCCAATCTTCCTTACTACATCACTTCGCCGGTATTGAGTCATTTTCTCGAGGCGCAGCCCAGACCCTCGAAGATGGTGGTAATGGTACAGAAGGAAGTTGGTGAAGCTATTGCCGCCGGGCCTGGCAAGATGAGATTGCTCAGCGTTAAGGCTCAGTTTTACAGCGAGCCTGCTATTGTCGCGCATGTGCCGGCGGCAAGCTTCTATCCTCCCCCAAAGGTGGATTCGGTCATATTGCGCCTTGATGTTTACTCCCGGCCAGCTATTGAAGTATCCGATGTCGCCGGTTTTTTTGATATAGTTATGCATGGTTTCCGGTCGCCTCGTAAGCAGCTTCGCAATTCCCTGGCTCACTCGTTAGGAATGGCGGCCAGTCAAGTTGCTTCATTACTGGAAAAGGCTAGAATAGAACCGAAACGGCGTGCCGAGACTCTGAGCCTGGAGGAGTGGAGGGAGCTGTGGAGAGTCTTTGCTCCCTTCAAAAAGACCTAATGTTGACTGTCTATGCCCCGGCTAAGGTGAACCTTGTCCTGGAAGTGCTGGGCAAGGACAATGATTATCACCGAATCTCCAGTATCGTCCAATCCATAGACCTATGCGACGTCCTTAACTTCGAACTGGACGAAGAAATGCGCTTTGACTGTGATGAACCCGGGTTGAGGCGAGATAACCTAGTAACACGGGCAGCTGGCCTGCTTAGGGAAAGCACAAGATGCGGTATGGGGGCCCGGATCGAACTTCGCAAGTCCATACCCCGGGGTGCGGGGCTGGGAGGAGGCAGCAGCGACGCCGCTGCTACTCTATTGGCTCTAAATGAGCTATGGGGATTAAGGTTGCGGGTCTCCAAATTGGTCCGTTTAGCCTTCGAGCTGGGGTCGGATGTCCCCTTCTTTATACATAAAGGCACGGCCCTGGTAGAGGGGAGCGGGGAAAAGGTACATCCGCTGCCGCCCCTGCCTCCAACGAGCTTTGTGTTGTCGGTGCCGCCGTTGCCCAGGATCCCGGGCAAAACGAAACAAATGTACAGTAGTTTACGCGTCGCCGATTTCACAAGAAGGGAGTTTGTTGAAGCGGCCCTGTTGTCCTTGAGGAAAGGCGAAAGACCTGACCCTGACGTTATGTTTAATGTCTTCGAAAGAGTAGCCTTCGATTTCTTTCCCGGCCTGGACAAATATCGGAGGATTCTGGAGGAGGCGGGAGCTCCACGAGTTTATCTGGCTGGCTCGGGGCCGTGTCTTTTTGCCATTTTCTCAGATAGAAGAGAAGCCGCCGAGCTGTTTTCACGACTGAAAAAACAGGGATTGGAATGCTACCTGGCATTTGCCCCCGCGAGGTAGACAGGTGATTCGATGGTAATGGAAAAGCTGAAGCGAAACACATGGCCGAGGGCGGTGCTTTACCTTGTCATCCTGGGTATTCTGAGTTTTGGCTTTGCTTACTTGATTCAATACTTGCTCACTTATTTCCATATTTCAATAGAAGGGTTGGCGTCAACAGCTTATCTGGTTGTCTTCGCTGTTACTTTAGTATGTAACGCATCCATATTCGCTCCTATATTCGTCTATCTTTCCCTGATGATAGCAGCCGCGAAATTCCTTGACCCTGTTGTTGTAGCTTTGGTGGCCAGCGCGGCCGGTGCCCTGGGGGAAACAAGCGGTTATTATGCGGGCTACTTGGGGAAGAGAATCGTGCACCTTGAGAACACGCCGGGATACGAAAAGCTTGTGGATTGGATGAAGCGGCATGGCCCCGTGGCCGTTTTTCTTCTAGCCCTTCAGCCCATTATACCATTTGACATAGCTGGACTTATCTCGGGTGCCTCGAGGATACCATTATGGAAATTCATACTGCCTTGCTGGGCGGGAAAATTCCCCAAGTATCTTGTGGGCTGTCTCCTGGGCGAAGTGTTCCTGCGTCTTCTTCCCCTCCCGCCCCTTCCACCCCTATGACCTGCGCGAGAGAGAAAAGGCTAGCTTCTTTTCGTCAGCCCTGGTGCTAACCTCTCCATTCAATTTCGCTTCATGGAGTGCCTGGAGGACCCTTCCCATCCCGGGTCCGGGGGGGATCCCCAGTCTTTTCAATTCCTCTCCGTCGAGGGCGGTCCTGACGTAGCGCAGTTTTGTAAGAAATAGCTGGAGCGACCGGCGTGTGGTCGGAGACTCTGCGGCTATGGCATTCGCTTGTATCGCCAGAGGCTCATATTCGTTGAGCAGGTAGTAGATCTGGCTGGGTTTCAGTGCAGGCTTGTCCACCAGTCGAAGCTTGGTCTTGAGGCGAAGCGTATGACGCATAGCTTGGGACAATTTTGCCGGCATATTAAGGCGGGTCAGAAACTGCTCAGAGCCCTTTTCGCCAGAGGAATAGACAAGGAGGCAGAAATAGAGCGAGCGCAATTGACCGGGCTTGTTCAGCCGCCGCGCCCTGGCGAACTTCTCAGCTATCCAGCCATCGCCTTTGAGGGAGGGACTTATTCTGTGCAGCACTCCCAGGTCGCCGAGGCGTTTCATAACGAACTCTGGTCGGTCTTCCTCGAAAATGTGCTCCAACTCGTGCCTGATTCGGTCGCCGCTTATCGTATCGAGCATCGGGATATCACGTTTCAGTAAGCGGGCGGTTTGTCGTTCCAGCTCGAAACCGAACCGTTGTTCATAACAAACGCCCCGTAAGATCCTGGTGGCATCGTCGGTGAAGCTTTGGGGATGCAGAATGCGAATAAGCCGCTGCTGGAGGTCACTTCTGCCTTGATGGGGGTCAATCAACTCACCATAATCCTTCACTGTCAGTGATATGGCCATAGCATTGATAGAGAAATCCCTGCGGACAAGGTCATCCCTGAGGGTGCCCGGCGTCACCGTGGGCAGCGCCCCCGGTCTGGCATAGGTTTCCTTTCGCGCTGTTGCCAAATCGAGGGTGAAACTCTCATATCTCAGCTTAGCGGTGCCGAAGCGGTGGTGAGCCACCAGCTTGGCCTGACCGGCTTCCGCCACCTGCTGCGCCAGTTTCACGGCATCGCCCTCGACCACCAGGTCCAGGTCGAAGTTGGGGTAGCCCAGGAGCAGGTCTCGTACTGCACCGCCGACAAGGTACACCTTCTGTCCGAGCTCAGCTGCCCGTCCACTGATATCGTTGACCAGCTCGCGGAGCGGTCCGGAGAGATATTGATCTAACTGCCGGCTCAAATTCATCGCCTTAACATTATATCAGCACTTGCCTGAACACCGTGTCACGTAACTCCGATAGCCACAAGTTGATATATAATGAAGGCAATAATAAAGAAGCCCTCCTGGAATTCCCCTCTTAAGGTAAGAGGGGTCAGGGGAGTTATCAAACAAGGACAGTGACAACACACATGGAAGCTAAGGGCCCCGAAGGGCACAGGAAAAGACTGCGTGAAAGGTTCAATCAATCCGGGTTGGCCGGGTTCCTTGACTATGAAATTGTGGAATTGCTGCTGACGCTGGGAACGGCTCGCAGGGACTGCAAACCTCAGGCCAAGGAAGCCATAACGAAGTTCAAGACCCTGAGGGGCGTTCTGGAGGCTCCTTCCGAGCAATTGCAGAAAATCAAGGGCATTACCGCCCACAATGTCTTTGTCATCAAATTCATGCAGGAGATAGCCAGGGAATTCCTCAAGGAACAAATCCTCGATAAGCCCTACTGCCGGTCCTCTAAAGAGGTATTCGACTACCTGTACCATTCTATGCGAGACCTGAAAAAGGAAGTTTTCAAAGTCATGTTCCTTGATTCCCAGAACCGAGTTCTGGAGATTGAGGATCTTTTTGAAGGGACATTAAACGCCAGTGCTATCTATCCTCGCGAGATCATCCAGAGCGCCGTCACACATAATGCTGCCGCTCTAATATTCGCCCACAACCACCCGGCCGGGAATCCTCAGCCCAGCGATAACGATAAGCAAATAACCCAGGATTTGGTCTTCGCCGGCAATATCATGCAGATTAAAGTCCTTGACCACATCATAATAGGCGAGAATCGCTACTTCAGCTTTGCCGATGCCGGGCTCATCGAGGAATACAACTCGGACTTCTTGACCCTCAAAGAGGGGAAGAAGATCTAAGCCGCGTCCGGGCTGTGTTCGGTCGCGCAACAGACCTCCCTTAGCGATGGGCAACGGGCTGTTGCATCTTCCGAAGGGGAGGTTGACAATCCGAGCGGATGGAGCTATGATGTTCGTATGTGATAAATCATCCAGTGACAACACACGTGGGGCGACCGCGAACTTAGTGCGAATGCGGTGTTCATCTGGTTGGCCTTATCGAAGATCTGGTGAGGTGAAATAATTGGCTGATTTTGGACGCGGAATCAAAGCCGGCGCCGCTGCTGCGGCGATCTACTTGATGATCTCCATAATTATCTCGGCAATTACCTTTGTAACATTCAAGTTAACCAGTATCTCTTCTGAGTCCTCAGTTATTGCGGCAGCTGGACTCAATTTTCGACTCGAGTTAACGGACCCCATGGTTTTGACTGGCTCGAGTTTTGGCCGCATAGTCCAGGGGGTCATGTTTGGGGCTGTCTTTGCCGCCCTGTATAATCTCCTGCCTGGCACTAGCACCGTTAAGAAGGCACTGGTCTTCTCGTCATTGCTCTGGGTACTTGTTGCAGTTGAACTTATCTATACAATGGCTGACTGGGTTCACACTGTGGCTGAATTGCCCGCTGATGGCGGCCAGACTTTATGGTCGACGACCACGCTGCCAGTAGCGGGCGTGACGGTGACCTTGCCAGCGATTAGCAGCGTATTGGCTGGTATTATATCCGCTCTGGTCTTTGGTACACTCACTGGCTTTTTGTGGGATAGGTTTCGGGCGACAGGGTTGACAGAAGCAGGGAAAGGTAGTGCAGTATTACTGGTCAGCTTCAGCTTAGGGGTATGGATGTGGGCATCCCCCGCAGTGGGTGTCATCAGATATGTGGTTAATTGGGGGACTCTTCCAATAGGGCCTGGGCCTATGTGGTGGGTAAACATGCTTACTACACTGGCGGCTCTAGTCGGACCCGTCGGCTGGATTCTTGCCCTTGTTGCCTGGAGGAAGGCGAAGGTGGACAAGTCTGGGCTTAAGTGGGGTGTGGCTGGAGGGGTGCTTATGGCGCTGACCGGTATTATGCTGCTTCCCGGGGCCCTCGCCATTATCGGCGGAGTGCTCAGTCGGTCAAAGGACGCCGACCAGCCAGTCCCCGCCGCAATTGAACAGTAGGGAAAAAGAGCCTAAGACCGAGCCGAATCCGGTCTATTAGTCAATGCTCAATGGGACCGGGAAACTGCACGATACGGTAAAACAGACAAAGCTGCGTCGTGCCGTGCGACCGATTAGCGGCACAGACGTGTGATGACGGTCTCTATTCTGCAGCAGTACAAACCAGTAAGCCCCCGCCCAGATTCCTTTCCAGCCTCAGTCAATCCCGATCATTACGTTCGAGGCCTTAATGATTGCGTAGGCTTCCTTGCCGACGGTCAGACCAAGTTTATCAGCAGATTCCCTGGTAATTATCGAGACAATGTCGGGGCCTCCGGGTAGCTGAATGATGATTTCGGTATTGACCGCGCCAGGTTTAACCTGCTTTACCTTACCCTTGAGCACGTTGCGGGCACTGATTTTCATAATCTACCTCCTTTCCTGGCCGCTTCCTGTATCCAGTCCTTGAATATCTATGCCATCATGAATTATATCACGCTGACATCAGAGGATTCCGCATCATTCAGTCTTGCTGATGCCGGGCTCATCGAGGAATATGACCTGCTGGGTATTCTGAGGGCACAACGCCTAATTTGCAGTAGGCCTAACTAGTATGGTGTGTCCGTAATTTGGGCAGTTGGAGGAAGTGCTAACGCTGATACACCCCTGTAAGCTGTCCCCGGGCGAGGATGTGTCCCTCTATGGCGTCGAGGACTTGCTTTCTGGATGCACCTGCGGTTAGATCAAGTTGTTGGTCTAGTGCATAAATGGTGAAGCGGTAATGGTGAGCAGCTGCAGATGGCGGGCAAGGCCCGCCATAGCCAATCCTATCAAAGTCGTTCCTTCCCTGTAGAGCCCCATTCCCCAATTCATTCTGAGTGGGGATTGCCTCCGTCAACTCGCGACTATCAGCTGATAAGTTGAAAACAAGCCAGTGTGTGAACACTCCGCCGGGGACATCCGGGTCATCCATTATGAGGGCAAACGATTGAGTATCTGAGGGAGGTTCGCCCCACGTGAGGGGTGGTGATATATCTTGCCCGTCGCACGTGTACTTGATTGGAATGTTACCTGCATCCTGAAACACAGAGCTGGACAGCGGTAGCGTCATGTCCCCCTCGTTCGGTAGCCCGGAGTCTCCGGGGGTGCAGTCCATTAAGCCTAGCGCAATTACAGTGAGAAGCGTCATCCACAACGCGACTCGCCTTCCACCGTGGCCCCCGCACAGCCGTTTGACCTTCATGTCATCATCCCCCTCAAGTCTCTTGCCCCAAGTCTGGAGCCGGGTTAGGCTATTTTCCCTATCTGCCTAAATTATACCCACACGCTTCCTGACCGTCAAAGCTGGCACAGTCCCCTAGCCAGGCAAGGCTCGGGACTGGTATCGGAGGGCAGAACTCATCGGATTGTTCACTTTGCCCCGGTATTCTAGGAACATAGCACCTAGCTTACAGTAGGCCTAATTGGAATAGCGCCTCTGGAATTGCCCTCAACGCGTGCCGGGCCAGATTGCCGAAGACAGAACCGAATCTACCCCCTGGCACTCGAACGCGACCAGAAAATTGCGCAATGCGTCACATTGTTAGGCCACAGATAACAAAAAACCGGAATCTGATTAGCGCGGCTGAACACTATGGATGCTTGTGTGATGAGCACGTGCTTAGACAGCCATAGATAATCAGGTCCATCTTCCACTGAGTCATATGCTGCTCATAAGCACAAAGGTTGTCACTCTCCGCCTTGTTACAGAGGATAGGAATCGCCAGAATGCCAGAGGAGAGGCGCTCTCCAGCAATGGGTTCATACCTTGCGTACTATAGCTTTGATACGGTCGATCTTGCTACGGACCTCATGAATCCAGCTGAGCCCGGTAAAAGAAGGGGGCAGCAGCCTGGCTGAGCTTCTGCCCCCGATACTTCTTGTGTGACGGCCGGCTATTTAGTCACTGTGATGTCAGTTCCGTTGCTCTCCCCATCGGGGTCGTGGTTGGCTGTGGCATCGTAGGTAAGCGTAGCATGGGTTACACCGGCTACTGTGAAAGTGACACTGCTGCCGCCAGTCATGCTCCCCGTGCTGAGGGTCACGACGCCATTGCTTGCCGTGATGCCAGAGACTGTGCCAGTGATGGCGCCAGTCCACCCAGCCGTAACCGTGGCGCCGGCAACGGGGTTGCCACTTTCATCGTGTATGGCAACCGTCACCCGAACCTCCCAGCGCCCGCTCTTGCCCTTGAGGCTCTTGCTTCCATCAAGGTCGGCGACGTGTATGGTACCGGGGGGTTCATTCACGTTGTTCACCGTCACCGTAATGGAATCAGAAGCCTCCTGGGAAGCAGTGTCAATTGCCGTGGCGGTCAAGGTGTACTCTCCATCGGTAACAGCGGTGCTGTCCCAACCGATGCTATATGGAGCAGTCATGTCAGTCCCAATCAAGGCTGACCCACAGTAGAAATCTACCCGAGCTACTCCTACATCGTCGGAAGCGTCGGCAGCAACAGTTACCACCCCCGAGACGGTGGCTCCGTCCGCGGGCGAAGTTATGCTGACTGTGGGGGGATTATCACCCGGCCCGGCTGTCCATTGTAAAGCAGCGTAGGCGTTGACCAGGCCCCAACCATAGGTATTGTCGCGGCCTGGAACTCCCAGGTCATCGGCGGTGTCTTGAAGGGCAGCCCTTACTTCATCGGGAGTATCTGCATTTCCATGGGCAAGCAGAAGGGCAGCGACGCCGGAGACATGAGGAGCTGCCATGGACGTGCCCTGGAAGAACCAGTAGCCGAAATCGGCTGTGTTCTTTGTATTGGGATTGAAGGTATTCTGAAGCACCCCATCAACATAACCGTCGCCGTTCTGGTCAACACTGGTATCACCACCCGGCGCGACCACGTCCAATGAAGAGCCGTGATTGGAATAAGATGCCAGCGTCTTATCGTACCTTGTGGCCCCAACAGCGATGACGTAATCGTCATAAGCAGCAGGATAGCTTATCTGAGCTGAACCATCGTTCCCTGCCGCCGCTACGACTGCAACCCCGTGTTCATAGGCATATTTCACTGCGTTTTCCAGTGTTGATGATGGACTGGGTCCGCCCAGACTCAGGTTGATGATATCGGCGCCATGGTCAACAGCCCAGATTATCCCGCTGGCGACGCCGGCGTCGGTGCCGGAGCCGCTCTTGTTCAGGACTTTCACCGGCATAATGGCGGTATTGAAGGCGATACCGGCCACCCCTATGCCGTTATTTGTGCTCTGGGCGATGGTGCCGGTGACATGGGTGCCGTGGCTATTATCGTCATTGGGATGGGTATCATTCTCAACGAAGTCATAGCCGGCTACAAACTCAGTGTTTGCCAGGTCGGGGGCCAGATAATACCTTTTCAGCCGTGTGCTGTAGTTCTCGTATGCCACGCCGGTATCCACCACGGCCGCCACGACACTGCCACTACCGGTCTCAACGCCCCAGGCCTGTTCCATCTCGATTCCCCCGTTTACGGGGTTGTCCAGGTTCCACTGGTAGGAATAGTATGGGTCATTCGGCGTCCACGAAGCGTACACATAATAGTTTGGTTCAGCGTAATCGACGTCCGGCCTGCTGGAATATTCCTGGACCTTTTCCAGGACCTTCCCCTCAGGGATCTTGACCACCCTGAAATGCTCCGCGTCCCCCTTGAATTTGACCAGAATCTCATCGGCCACCCATTTAGCTTTGGTTATTTCGGGTTGGCGAAACTCCTTGAATGCGCCCTGGTCCGCGTTAGCTGGAATTGCCCCAAATGCAAATACCACTGCCACAATTGCCAGTATCGAAATCAATCGTTTCATCTGGATTGTCCCTCCTTTGCTGCAGCTGCTTCGCTATGTCGACTCCGAGTATTATATCACGCCGTGGTGTTTCTGGAATATTACATCATGCCGTCGTGTTTTTATGGCGTATCAGCTGGCCGGGCTTATGGGAATCGCCCATTAGTGCTGTTTTGCGGCATAACAAAGGGAACGCATACACCTCAAATAGAACCACGGGAGATTAGACAACCTTGGTGCGCTACCCGCCAGTCCTGGCTTCTTGGCCCTGGGCGTCTTTTGGGCCAGATTACCAGGGGCGGAATCAGATTTATCTCTTGACGCCTGAAGTGCTTGCCACAATTGCGGATCAGCTAGAGGTGCTTGTTAGTACTGCCTGATAATACTCTGGCTTCAGCTGGCAAGGGTAAGGCTTAGGACGGACTGACGCGCGTTGAAAGTTCTGTTTCTGCACCGTCTGATCTCGCCATTCGTGACCCCCGGACGGAGATGGGCCATCACCGTTCCCTTGGGCATAACTATAAGGGAGGGGCTATGCCTCATGGAGAGATTAGCTGACTGGCAGCCGGTTACCATAACCAGGATAGATAGAATGGGGACGTGAATTTCAGAAGCAGGTCAGCCAACCAGCCCTTCCATCCTTTCGGAGACGGCAGGGTTGCAAAGGTGTG
>Ga0172362_10001372_pt1 | contig 20780 bp, 19 predicted proteins | sample LakKivs1_kivu2a2_FD_114534 | JGI IMG/M metagenome (GOLD analysis project Ga0172362, IMG submission 114534) | Sediment microbial communities from Lake Kivu, Rwanda - Sediment s1_kivu2a2 | ecosystem: Environmental > Aquatic > Freshwater > Lake > Sediment | place: Rwanda: Western Province, Lake... | reverse complement strand
CGGACTATCGCTGCCTCTATCTCATTCATCCTGTAGTTCCACCCCAGCATGTTGACGAGGCTTTTAACTTTCATTCCGGTGGCGATTACCGCTTCGGCATGATTTCTTATGAGCCGCGACCTCAACGCGAGGTCATCGTCATTTGTAACTACCATCCCGCCCTCCCCGCACTGGATGATTTTGTTTGAGTTGAAGCTGTAAACTCCGAGATCCCCGATCGTCCCGGTGTACTTCCCTTTGTATAATCCACCGATGGTTTGAGCGGCGTCCTCGATAACGATCAAATCGTGTTTCCTTGCTATTTCCATTATTTCATCCATGTCCGCGGGGTGCCCGGATATGTGCACGACCAGAATTGCTTTGGTCTTGCTCGTGATCGATTTTTCTATAGCCGCTGGATCCAGATTAAAAGTGTCTTCAGTTATATCGGAGAAGACGGGTATGGCATTAAAAACAAAAATGGCCGCCGCCGAGGCCGTCATCGTCCAAGGTGTCACGATCACCTCGTCTCCGGGTCCTAACCCGGCCGCCCCCACAGCCGTAGCCAAACCGGAGGCAGCGGAATTAACGGCGATGGCGTGCTTTATCTTGAATCTTTTTTCGAAGGTTTTTTCTAGTGTTTTCACCTCTTCGCCTCCGAGGAAGTACTCGGTGTTTGCACCCTCGTAGGCTGAAAGTATCCCGTTTTTTAGTACTTTGAGCACTTCTCTTTTTTCTTCATCGCCGGTGGTCACATGTGGTGGGTACTTCTTCTTGCGCACTGGGGTTCCACCCAACAACGCCAGTTTCTCCATTCTTGTCCCCAAAATCTCTCTTGGTAAGTAGAAATAAATTGTATCTATAAGCTATTTTCCCTAACCACTTTTCTTCAAAACTGCTTCTACAAATCGTGCCACGCGTTTGGTTGCCCGTCCATCGGTGGATAATCTTCTTTGACGTCTGAGATACTCCGCGAGGTACTTTTTGTTCACTAAAATCGAACGGAGGGTACGTTCAAAATCCTGGATGTTGGCGAGCAGGGGGATTGCCCCGATCCTCGTGGCGATAAGAAGGTCGTCTTTTTTCGTGTTTATTTGGAGGCTTAAAGTCGGCTTTCCAAGCAATATGGATTCAACAAGCAACACCGAACTCATGCCAATAACGATATCTGAACACAATACTAAATCTCTGCGCGGTAATTCACCATGAATGAACTTCACATTGACTTTCGATCTATATTTGTCAAAATCTAGGTCTTTGAAATCTTCTTTCTTGTTTTGGGGGTGTAATTTCACAACCAAGAAAAATTTGAAATTTTTGCCTGTCAGTTTTTTTAACGTGTTCAGCACTGCCCGCAAAGTTGTAACTTCCGTGTATCCCAGACTATTTCCATACTCGCGTTTAAGCGATTCACTGACAAAGAGAATCATTTTTTCGTCTTTCACTCCCAGATTTTTTCTAATTTTGAGGTACTTCTTTTTCAAGAAAGTTTTTTTGTATTGGGAGATGCTGTCAAAAGCCGGCTGGCCAGTCACCACGATTTTAGTTTTTGGAATGCCTTCTCGAATCATGTCCCTTTTGGCATGTTCATCCATAACACACACATAATCTGGCAAATACTTCAGACGTTCATTTTTACCCGTCCCGCTAAACCTCATGACGTAGTTGTGCCATTGGTCGAGAATAGCTATAGAAGGTATTCGCTCCTCGGCACTCCACTTCCAAAGGTATTTTTCAGTCATGTCCCTCCAAGGAAAGCTCACGGCGGAGGTCAGAACCAGCGAAGGGGCCCTATGTTTTTCGATTAGATGTTGTATCAAACTGGGCGAATATCCGTCGATTTCTGTGAAGGGTAGAGAGTGTTTAACAAAGACGTCTTTTGCGAAGTCCTTTGTCAGCAGGACAACTTTGTGTTTTTTCTTTAGGACCTTGATGACGGGAGCGAGTACCTCGGCCCCCCCAGCTTCCCTAGAAAAAGCAAAAATCAACGCCACGCTTCATCACCTACGGCAGGAATGGTGCCACACGTTGTACGCAGTGGGCGTTGATTTTTTTCAGCTCAGGGTGGGCATCCAAAAATTTGATCACATCTAGAGTCGTGAATTTCGGGTTCTTGGGGTACAAAGCCTCGTAGATTTTTCGTGTTAAAATGAAGTCCTCTTCGTAATCTAAGGTTAATCTGAGTTCTGGGCGGTGCAATTCTCTCGGCGCTTCCAAGTTGAAAATCCGATATTTTTTCGGGTGCTCCCAGATATACCTCGGAGTGTCATCCCGATCTCTAGGCTTTGTCGCTTTTCTGCCGATTTCTTCTAGAGTCTTAAAAGACATTATGTGAGCGTCTACTCCTAGGGGATAGGTCAATTTCATGTCATTGCAAACATAGTCGTATTTTCCAGTTTTGTAGATATCGACCAATTCATCCACCAAATCAGGGTCATAAAACGGGTTGTCCGCCCCCGATTGAACGATAATATTTCCTCTGAACTTCTTCGCTGCTTCAATTACCCTGCTTAACACATCTTCCTCACTACCGCGGTGGTATGAGATTCCTCTCTTCTCGCAGAACTCGGCTATCTCGTCGTCTTTGGGGTTCACGGTGGTCGCCACCACCACATCGTCGACGGTTTTTGCTAGGCGCAACCGTTCGACTACAAGCTCCAACACTGGCTTGCCCACCACTTTCATCATTGTTTTGCCCGGCAACCTCGTTGAAGCCATTCTCGCCTCAACTGTGGCGATGACTTTTTTCCTCCTCATGCATCCCAGCCTCCAACCTGCTCAGCATTTGCCCAACCTTTTCGTCAACACCTGTTCAGCGAGCCAGAAGTCAAAATCGTCGTCTATGTCAACATTCTGCTCTTTATCCGTAATAACCTTCTCAATTTTCTTGCCGAATCGATCTCCCTTTTTGATCAAGTCTGCCTTTATAACGTACACATTGCCATCGTCGTAGAAAAAGCCCTTGATGTCTTGCCTTCGATCATCATAGGTGCCGTACTCCTTGTATTTGCAAATAAATCCAGTAGCGAGGGAGTCGGCGCCACTGTCCAAAAATCTCCTGATGCAATGGTCGATTAAATCCGGACCTCTGATAGGCGATGTGGGATTCAGTAAAACAACCACATCTGCGTCAATTTTTTTCAGGACATCTTGGAGCACACGTAAAATTGGGGTTTCGTCTCTGGCGAGTTCAGGTGGGCGGTGAACAACCTCCGCGCCGTATTTCTTGGCCACTTTTGCTATCTCTTCGTCCTCTGTGGACACGACGTACTTGTCGAGTAGCTTCGATTTTTTTGCAGCTTCAATGGTCCATGCGACGAGGGGTTTTCCACATAGCTTTTTCAGATTTTTTCTGGGCACCCCCTTGCTCCCGCCTCTCGCAGGGATTACACCTAATATCACCGGCGGCCCCCTATCTCAATTTTTTGGATATTTCACGAATCGCGTTAATTATTTCGTTGATTCTGTCGTCACTCATTTTTACCAATATCGGGATTGATATCCCCCTGTTCAAAATCGAGTACGACTTTTTCCAGATGTCCATCAGGTTCTTGTTCCGGTATTCTTCGCATACGGGGAGCATGTGGTCCCAAGTCCCCGCAAAGTGCCATTTGATGGCGTCGGGCAGGATTTTTGTCCCTATCTTCTTCTCCATCAGCATCTTGGTGAAGGTCTTGGCTTTTTCGCGATCTTCAACAAAAAATATCAAACTATCCGCTGCATCGCCTGCTTCATCGGCGAATTCTCTAAATTCGATAGTGGGTATATCGCTGATGCCATCCTTTATTTTTCTTTTGTTTTCTCTCTGGCGTTGCAAAATATAGTCCAATTTCTTTAGCTGCGCAAGACCTACTGCACCCTGAAGCTCCATCATGTTGTAGTTAAAACCATACGTGGTCCTGGTATCCTCGCCCCTCGGGAAATTGGGGTTTTCTTCATGGCCGTGGTCGGAGTACTCTTTGGCTTTTTTGTAGAGGGACTGTTGGTTTGTCACCACCATCCCGCCCTCCCCGGTAGTCAGCACTTTTCCGAAGTCAAAGCTAAAAATACCAAAATCTCCGATTGTGCCCAATTTTTTCCTCTTATACCCGCCACCCAAGGCCTGCGCGGTGTCCTCAAGAATCGGGATGCCGTGAGCCTTGGAGATGGACATGATCTCATCCATTTGGCATGGGGCTCCCAGCATGTGCACCGGGATGATCGCCCTCGTTTTGTCCGTGATTTTGGACTTGAGATCGGAGGGGTCCATATTCAGCGTTTTATTGATTTCAGTGAGCACGGGTTTTGCACCCACGTCTATTATCGCTTCCACCGTGGCGACAAAGGTAAAACATTGAGTTATCACTTCATCCCTTGGTTTAACATCGAGCGCCTTTAGCGCAACTTTCAAGGCAGCCGTGCCTGAGGTAACGGCCCGTGCATACCTCACGTTTAGTCTCTTGGCAAATTCCGCTTCAAATTCTTTCACCTTGTAGACGCCTTGCCTGAGCGCTTCGAAACTATGCCGGAATAAAACTCCGCCTTTATTAAAGACGTCCAGTACCGCATCTCGCTCTTCATTGCCTATTAGCTCAAATCCGGGCATGTATTCCCCTCATCTACTCTCAACCAGACTTTTTAAGCTATCAAGCAAGGCCATCGTACTTGCGGCGTATTAAGCGAAGCGGCTGGGTAGCCTAGGACATCCGATACAAACGGTGGGTGGATTGTTGGAATAAACCGCCTTTCTGAATTTCTGATATTTCTGATTGTTCCAGATGTGCGAGAATTTTTCTTCAAAAACGTTTCCAAAGCTGACCTCGTCTGGATCAGGGGCCCAGCAACATGGTGTAACGTATCCATCCCAAGTGACGTATGTGTGCACCCAAATGGCGTCACATGGGTCAAACTTATCGATATGCAGCGCCATGCCCAAATTTTTAGCAACTTGGCGGGCCTCGTGGAAAATCGTATCGGCCATCGGAACATCGATGGGGGCTTCTCCTTTGAACGATTTCAGGTGCTTTCGTTCGGGATAGGCCAGCTCGTTTAATCCGCCAACGATCAGCTCCTTGACACCCAAACTGTTCGCAAGTTTTACCATCGCTGGAACTTCTTTGAGGTTTTTTTCCATGACAGTCATCTGCATGCCAACAATCGTCCCAAATGCGCGGAGTTTTTTCCTCAGATCTGTCAACTTTTGAATGTTGTCAGTCACCTTTTCAAATTTTGCACCTATCCGTATGCCTTCGTATGTCTTCTTTGTCGCCCCATCAATCGATATTCTTATTTCGCCGACGCCTGCTTTGAGCATTTCCCGGGATAAATCTTCGTCCAAAAGCATGGCATTTGTTACCACGCTCGAATTCATCCGTATCCCCTTGCAGTACTTGATCATGTCGAGGAGGGCCGGGTTCAGGAGAGGTTCACCCATTGCTCCAGAAAGCGATATCGTTTTCGCCCAAGGGGAAAATTGCTTGACCGTTCTGGTAAAATCACTGAATTTCATAGTGCCTTTTCTATCTGCCCCCATCGACCTTGCCCAGCACATAGTGCACTTCAGATTGCACACGCTGGAAGTGTCTATGGTCACAATAATCGGTCTGTGCCAGCAATGATATGCGCATGGCAGAAGTGAATACAACCCAGAGTTCAAATTACCATATATCCCCTCCACCTGATGTTTGAAAAATGGCCAAGTTCCTTCGCTTCTTTTCCGAACTAGAGTTTTCCCCAGTTCATTAACTACACTCAACGCCCCCAAAATACCAGCCCCTTTATTTTGGCATCTGCTGCCATTGAATAAAGCATGAAATAACCGCCTACTTAAATTTCGATTTGTGGTCTTTAATCTTTTTTTGGGCGGCTGTACTTGTACATTATTTATTCTTTGACATGAACATAAAAATGACTTAAATGATTAAAACCGATTTAGACAAAAACGCCAGCAGCCCTCGTGGCATTCGTTTGGTAAAAGAGCTTGAGGAAACCTACTTGGCGTTAGGCCGCGCGCCGCCGGAACAGAGAGCCGCCATAATGAAACGAATTAAATCATTCGAAAAGGAATTGGTAAAGTTAACCGGATGTAAAAAAGTCATAGGGACAACTCTAGAGAGATTGTTTCTTACCAGCAAGAGAGTCGGTGATTATTTTTTCATAGCGACAAAAGATGCCAACGTGATAAAAAGGCACAAAAAAAGGTACGAGATCGGGGGCGAAATAATAAGAGCCGGCGATACAGTGGTCGATTTTGGATGTGGGAGTGGTTATGGCGCCGAGATTATTGCACGAAAAGGCGGAAAAAAGATAATAGGTTTTGACTACGATGCGCCGACAGTTGAATACGCCCGGGCAACTTACGGCAAGCTGGCGGATTTTTACGTTGCCGACATAACCGATCTTGCAAAAATCGACGACCGGTCCAAATTTAGCCCGGCTATCAAAAAGGGTTCTGTAGACTCATTTTTGGCAATAGAAATTATAGAGCATGTCCCCAAAGTTGTGGGGGAAAAAATTGTGGATTACATTCATTGGGCGTTAAAGCCATGTGGCCGCTTCGCTGTTTCAACGCCAATCGCACAAAAGTCTGGTCCAAACCCAGCTAACCCGTACCATGTGCATGAGTACACAGAAAGTGAGTTTAAAACGCTTTTGGAATCCAGATTCGGCAAAAATGTCGTATACAAAGCGCAGGACCCCGTCGTGCTTACTGATGGCCAGCTCAAGGGAATGATAGTCGCCTTTGGTACCAAAAGGTAATTTGTTAATCAGACCTTTCTAAAAGCAGCTCGCAAACCTCGCGCACAGCCCCAAATCCGCCCTTGGCTTTTGTCACATAACTGCACACTTTTTTTACCCTGTCGGTGGCGTCGTTGACTGCAATCGAAAAACCAACAGATCTTAAAACATCCAAATCGTTGATATCGTCCCCTATGTAGGCGATCTCATCTAAAGCGAGATTATTTGCAGATGCAAACCCCTTCAAACACGATAGCTTATCTTCAACCCCCTGAAACACGTCTTTTATCTTCATCTTCTTTGCCCTTCGCGCGACAATTTCAGTTTTTTCTTTTGTGATGATTGCAACCAAAAATCCGTTTCTTAGCAACAACTCGACCCCTTGAGCATCCCTCGTGTTGAATTTTTTTAATTCACCCCCATTCTCGGAGTAGTACATCCCGGCGTCGGTCAACACGCCGTCCACATCCATGGCTAATGCTTTTATTTTTTTTATCTCGCTTTTCAGGCCTGACTTGGTCACCATTCTAGGGCCTCTTTTGGGACGATCGTGTCTTTCTTCATGTTCTGTTTTGCTTTTTTGCTTATCAACATCGGAATGTATTTTGCCTTTAAACCGGTACCTGGGCATTTCATCGTCAAATCCTCTGCGCGTATGACCTCTCCGGCCGCGATATCTCTTGTCGTCACGATACTTTTGGCCAACTTGGCTCTTACCGGTAATTCAATTTCTAAAATCTCCTTTTCTCCGGTGCCAAGCGCCGATTCCAGTTTTCTAATGTCATCAACAAGTCCTGCAAGCCCCAACGGCTCTAAGGACGCCGCATGATCTGGCCCAGGCATTAGGTGGTCAAGAGTGAAATGGCGCTCCACCATGCATGCTGCGAGGGCAACAGCCGCAAGTGTAACTACATGTCCAGATTTTTCATGCCCGGAATAGCCGACTGGCACATTGTACCTCTTTCTTAACGTAGACATCACGTTAAGATTAGATAAGTGATCATCGAAGGGGTATGCAGAAATGCAGTGGAGCAAAATCACCTCCACGCGGTTTTTTCTTATAACCTCCATAGCCTCGTCTATTTCTTCCAATGTGTTCATGCCGGTTGATAGGATGACTGGCTTTCCTTTTTGACAGATGTGTTCGATTAACGGCAAGTTGGTGACATCTGCCGAAGCGATTTTGAAGACCGGAATCCCAAGTTCATCCAAGAAATCGGCACTTTTCATGTCCCACGCGCTTGCATAAAAATCTATACCGAGTTTCTTGCTGCAGTCAAACAGCTTACGCCACTCATCTTCTGAGAGTTCTAGCTTTTTTCTATGTTCACCATATGTTTCGCCAAAAGAATTATCACCGAGATACGGCTTGTTAGCAAGTTCATTGGTCAATAGAGAATCTATGTCCCTCTTTTGAAATTTGACAGCATCGACCCCGCATTTGGTCGCCGTTTCAATTAGCCTCTTTGCCAGTTGGAATTGCCCATTGTGATTTATCCCGATTTCAGCCACGATGTAGCAGGGGCAACCATCGCCCACAAATTTGCTTCCAATTTTGATTTTCATTGTACCCCACCAATCATACTCCGCATCTTTAAATATAATCTCCTTTCACTCAAAGTATCTTTTGTAAAATTTGCATCGCCGCCTTCTCGGTAAATAACCCGGGATTGTTATTTATTGCCCCCGTGAGCTGCATGCTCATAGAAACTATCTGCGGAAGCATGGACTCGGTGACGCCAAAAGACTTCAGGTGTTTTGGAATCCCGATATGCTGGGTCAATTCGGCTACTTTCTTACAACCGGCCAATGCGGCTTCCTCAGGGGCAAGCTTACCCACAGGCACCCCCATTTTTTGGGCAAGAATCACAAACTTTTCGACCGCGCTTTTATGACTGTACTCCATGACGTGGGGGATCAGCATGCTGTTGGATACCCCATGTGGCACTTTGCAGAGGACACTCAAGGCATAGGACATTGCGTGGGATGCTCCCGTGCCCGCATTGGTGATGGCCACCCCAGCCAGACAACTCCCCAAGAGCATTTTTGAGCGCGCGGAGATGTTTTTTCCATCCTTCACGGCGGTCGGTAAACTTTCCCAAATCAACTCCAGCGCTTTAAGAGCAAACATGTCTGAGATCGGAGACGCGTTTTTCCCCACGTACGATTCGATAGCATGTGTCATCGCATCCATCCCAGTGGAAGCAGTGAGATTGGGCGGTAACGAGACGGTTAGCTCTGGATCCAGCAATGCCAAGGTGGGGATAACATATTGGCTGTTTATCCCTAGCTTGATCCCCTTTTCTCGATTGATGAACACTGCTGTAGGGGTTACCTCGCTTCCAGTCCCAGCTGTGGTGGGGACTATTACTGTCTTCAATCCGGGGTTCCTCACTTTGTCAAATCCCTGATATTCACTGGCACGCCCTTGGTTTGTCATCAAGACCGCTGCCGCTTTTGCCGTATCGAGGGTGCTGCCCCCGCCGATGCCGATCACAAAGTCACAGGCGTTATCCTTGCCGAATTGGGTGCATTTGTCCGCCGTCTCCAGCTCCGGCTCCGCTTCCCCCTGTTCGAATAAAGCAGCGCTTATTTTCTCTCCCCTGAGAATGTCCAACGCTTTCTTTCCCAAACCCATCTCACATAGCTTTTTATCCACAACCAAGAGTACTTTCTTCGCTTGCAACTTTTTCGCTTCCTCCCCAAGCTTTTTGAAGGAGCCAGCGCCGAAAATTATTCGCGGCACGGCATTTAGCTTGAATTCAGACACGACATTCATCTCCCAGCTAAGCGCACCAAATCATTCTTTGTATGTATAAGTCGCCAGTTCTATTAAATCCCATCTTCCCAGCCACTCCAACCTTTTCATCTGCTTTGACTATCTTTTAATGCGCAACGATTACCCGCTTGCACATTTTTGCCCCTCTGAGCGCACTTCCTTTTCCTTGGCCTATCCCATATGCCATTAAAAACTTTTTGTCGTTCAAGTCCACTTTTCTACCTATTTCACGCCCGGATAGATAATTTTCCAAGGCGCCTGTAAAGCTCTTTAAATCTGGGTAACAAAACGCACGTCGCTCCAATAGTTTCCGAGCCCTTATGTCTACGCGAAGGTGGCCAGTGTAAACGAATACCGGTTTTGTCGTCGTGAGGGCTTCTAGAAGCGTCGTGGTTGGGTAATCGATCACGAACAGATCCGCTATCGGAAGTAGCTCCGCAAAAGTGCATTCATCCCTGATGAATTGGCAGTTCTTCAATTTTTTTTCCTCCGCGTAGGCGCGCATTGGGGGTTCTCGATACGCCTGACTAGGGTGGATTTTGACTATGGATGTGTACCTGTCGTTTTTTCCGAGAACGTTCAAAATTTCCCGTTGTGTGCGCCAAAAAGAGTTATCAGAAAAAGGCGGAAACGTTATCACGTAAAGGGTATTCTGATAAAAATTAGTTGTCGCATAAACCACAACTTTTTTGTCTGGATCAAGCTTGACGATTTTCTTCACCTTAGTTGATGGCCGGTTTCTAAATAACGCTTCAAGCGAAGGGGAGCCTACTGACACAAGATGTGCGCCATAGCGCTTCGCCGCATTTGCGTATTTATCGACGACTCCAAACCCATATGTAAAATACACATCAGAATTTATCAGATCATTATACGGCATCATCAAATGATCAAAATATCCATAGCTGCCTTCTTGCCAAGCCACTACTGGCACACCATGATCCCGAGCAGCTTTTGCGGCAGAATGTCCCGTACATGAGAAAAAGGCCGAAAAAAGAAGCGCCTTTGCCCCTTTTTTCTGCAATAGATCTGTAGTTTCCCTATATGCCACCAAACATGCAGGTGTCAGTCGCTCCACCAAAAATCGGATGCGTTCCTCTAACGTTGAAAAAAAGTTCACACCATTCCAGTAAAAGAACTTTCGAAATTTGTCGTCTGAGCGCAATCGTCTCCAGGCGTTATGTAGGGCCCCCGCATCGATTTCTTTTGAGCCCCTCAACCAGTGTTCCCAGTTGTCTAAAATTCTGATAAAAACTGGATCGATCCCAACCGAATGCAGTTCTTTCCGGCAGTCCTCCCAATCGTATCCCGCCCCCAAAAAAATGGTTTTTAAATTCTTGGGAGAACTCATTCTCATTATTTTCAACGCTTCCTGCCGCCCTTGTCTTTTAGCCACCAAGATCAGATCGAGCAGCTCGGGGTACTTGTACTGCCAACGTGCCACTCCGGCTTTTTCTTTCGGAGCATTTCCCCATTGTTGTTTAATATGGGGCAGTCTCGTTATGGATACATCCCAACCCTTGCAGGCGAGAATGTTTGCATAGATTGATTCTCTATTATCGAAGAAAAGGTATGGTGATGACCCGGGAACCCCAAACGGATAATGTTTGCCGCCGTAGTGGTACAGAGCATCTGGTTTTTCGGCGCGGATTAATTTGGATAATTGAAACAAGCGAATTGTTGCTGCGTCGTAAATGTTTTTGAGGTGGCGAAAGCTGAAAAAAGCTGGTTTAATACCAAGTTCAGCTATTGCAGGATAGGCATGTTGAATCTCGCGGTCTATCGCCTCGCAGATCGCCTCGACTTTTTTGTAATTGTCCAAGCCCAGTTTATACAGCTCCTTTGGACTGTAGTAATCTTCGGGGACTTTGTAGGAAAGGCCCAGCCTGTCCAACTCATAGACGGCAAAAGGGGATACGGCCAAAATCAGCTTTTGACCCTTTATTCTCTTAAACCGTTTCAAACAGTCCTTGACCTGCTCCTCGTGCTCCAGCAAGATTGCCGTTCTAAATTTCCCTGCTTTTTCCCCGCCTTTAGGATTAAACGTCTTCATTTAACACACCGCGCAGCAAGACTCATTTCTGTTGTGTTCATTATATCTTTATTCCCCGCATGATTAGTTGATTTGAACATCCCATAGTTTTTATTTTATAAATGGTAAAAATGATGTGCAGAAGGAATCATCTTGAACATACTGCTAGTTAACGTGCCATCTCGCAAGGGACGAGAGGGATTCATGTTACCGCTGGGTTTGTTATACGTGGGGGGAATTATCGAGAGATGCGGCCACAAGGCCAAAATAGTCGACCTATATGTAGAAAGCGTCGGTTCTTTGCACAAAACAATAAAGGAGTTTAATCCGTCAATCGTCGGTTTCGGTGGAATTGCTACTTCATACGGGATGACAAAACGGCTTTCTTTGGACTTGAAAGAGCATTATCCGAATATTGTGCAGATCGCTGGTGGTCCTCTCGCATCCACCTACGAATTGTTGCTTGCGAGAACAAAAGTAGATGCGGTTTTTCACGGCGAAACCGAGACAAGTCTTCCTGTTTTCCTGAAATGTTTTGAACGTGGTGAACCTTTTAATGAAGTGCCGGGCATTTCTTACCTATCCAACGACCGGGTGGTGAGAAACGCCTCTCCGCAACAAATAAAAAATCTTGATGAAGTCCCGCTTCCTGCGTATCATCTGGTCGACATCAAACGCTATCTGTCTTCGGTGAAAGATTATCTCGACGCCTTTTCGGTGCTGCTGCGCGATCCTCGTTACAGCGATGTAATCAAAAGGATTGGAAACAGAACGCACTACATCCCTCTGATAAGTTCTAGAGGCTGCACCCACCGGTGTTTCTTTTGCTATAGGCATGTTCTGGGGCACAGACAACACAGCGTAAGGTACGTTATTGAACACATAAAATATCTCCAGAAAACTTATGGGGTTTCTGGGTTTCAGTTTTGCGATGAATTGTTTAACGCAGACCCCAAATGGGTAATGGAGTTTTGCGATGCCTTAGAGGGGGAAAATCTCGATATTTTCTATTTGATCAATGGCGCGCGGGTAGACAAAGCTGACGAAAAAATGCTCCTTCGCTTGAAGCAAACAGGATGCATAGAAATTGAGTATGGCCACGAGTCTGGATCTGACATTGTCCTAAAAGAATACAGAAAAGGCATTCCAAGCTCGCGGAATAGGGAAGTATCCAGACTGACCCGGAACGCTGGATTGCTTATGCCGGTTCCGATTGTGATTGGTTCACCTAGCGAAACCGATGAAACAGTTGAGGAAACAATTCGATTCTTAAAAGACATCAACGCATTTCAATATTCCTTGAATTATCTGATCCCCCTCCCGGAAACGCCCAGCTGGCAGTATGTGATGGAGCGAAATTTGATAAAAGATGTTGAAAAATACCTCGACGATGTCGCCGAATACGGGGGGACACGGCTACTCGTTAATTTGACTAAAGAGCCCAATAACGTGGTAAGAGGTTGGACTGAAAAAATAAGCTATGAAATGACTAAGCACTATTACAGAACCACAAATCGTCTGGGGTTGTACTCCTTTTATTCCATAGTCGGCAAAGCTAGGATACATTTCGGCCCGTTCATCCCACATGCGGTTAAAAAAAGTATAAGCAGGTTGTTTGGGCATTACCGGATTAAGCTTTAGTAGCGGTGCTTAGCGGTTTTGCTATTTAGCCGAATGTTGATTTTTATCCGATATACGTGCGTGCATTTTTTAGGTTCACTTAGGGGGCCTCGCTTTTGGTGCCCGTTCTCAGGTTGTGAGATAACCGAGTTCTCGAAGGCGCTTTTTAATAGCCTCTTCCTCTTCTCTTTTCAAATCTTTTGTTATGCCTTCCCAAAACACTTCGCGGTAATCGTACTTTGTGGGGTCAAAAGTTTCGCCGGGTTTTAACTGATCTTCGTACCATTTCATCAGTGTCGAATGCAGTTTATCGAGTGTTTCCTTGTGGGCATCGTTGTAGAGGTTATTCTCCTCTCGTGGGTCCGCCAGAATGTTGTAAAGGCGGTGTTTTCCAGATGTTGTCCAAGTATATTTGTATTCATCGCAAAGAATGGTTCGCTCAACGTGGTTCCATCTTTCCAATAGCCCCTTGTACTTTTTCAGACGTTCGGGTTTGGTTATGTATGGTTGGTCTAAAACTATGCATCGGCCCTTTTGTGCATCGAGGTTCTCTCCGAGATCTATCCCCTTATGCGTGTAGGCGTAAAGTTTTCGATCCAAGCCTAGAGTTCCAACAATTGTGGGAAATATGTCGATATGCTGGGTAAACACGTTAATCTTCTTGCCAGCTGGGAAGCGGTCAGGATAGCGGATTAGCATCGGAACACGCATCATGGCATCATAAGTGGTATCGCCGTGGGATATCAGGCCAGGTTTATCTGCAAGCAACTCCCCGTGATCGCTCGTGATTATCACTAAGAAATCGTCCAGTACGCCTTCGGTCTTCATGAAATTGAAAAGTTCGCCCATCAAGGAGTCGGCGTGGGCCAAGCACTCGTCATAGCATGCGTTGAGAATGTAGCGGTCCCCCTCGGTGAAGGGAACTCGGTCGATCATGAATTCGTAAGCCTTGAAAGTTGTGGCGTCAAAAACGCTGCGGGGAATTCTCCCTCTATAGAACTTTCCGCGGAAAGATTTGGGGGCCAGGAATGGGCTATGCGTTTCCAAGATGTTGGCAAAAAGAAATGTCGGCTTCTTTTCTGTAGCATTTTTTATCTCATCTTTTAGTATTTTTACTATACGCTTTCCTCCTTGGTCTTCCGAAAGATACCTCTTCTCCATGCGCCGATAGACGATGTCCCTAGCGGGCCCGGTGTAAAGTTTCTCTGCCAAGGTGTGAAGCCTGCCCAAGGCCGGGCCTTCTTTATCTAATAACTCAACAAAACGGCTGAGTAATTCTCTTTGGCTCCTTGCCGCATCCTCTGTTTCCCACAACCTATGGTAAACGTCGAAACCCCTTTCAAACCCGCGGTACTTGCACAGTATAGTATTGTTCGTTACCCCGATCGTGGAATATCCGTGTTTTTGCAACACTTCGGTGATAAAGGGATATTCCCCCTCGTAAATGCCGTGATTACCAGCCGCTTTATGAAAATATGGGGGCACACCTGTGAAAATGCTGACATGGGATGGCAGAGTTTCATTTGCTGAGGAATAGTTACGCATGAACAACGTGCCCGATCCAGCTAATTGGTCAAAATTGGGTGTTGTTTTTCTAGAATAACCGTAACATGAGAAGTGGTCTGCTCTAGCGGAATCCAACACCAAGAGCAGAATGTTCGATTTTGTGGCCGCCATTTGATTACCTCCACATTTATGTTTGTGAACCATATATACAAATATTCAAGTGTTTTTGCCCAAAGCTTAAATATATTATAATTACATATAATTAAAAAGGTAATAAAAATGGAAAGAAAAAATTTGGGAAAGAACAAAAGCAAGTTTACAACAGTGTCCATTCCAATCCCGCTTTTTAACAAAATAAAGGCTCAAATTGACGGCACGGGCTTTCCGTCAGTTTCAAGCTATGTGGCGTACGTCCTCCGGGAGCTCCTTGTGGAGAAGCGCAGAAAAGGTGCGATTCCCTTCACCAAGGATGACGAGAGGAGGGTTAAAAAGCGCCTTCGGGATTTGGGATACTTGAGATGAAACACATGGACAAGCTGAGCTACCTGGACAATCTCGAGAACCTGTCCATTTACATCATCAGGGAGGCAAAGGCGCAATTTAAGAAACCTGCTGCCCTCTGGTCGATGGGGAAAGATTCCACCACCCTCATCTACCTCTGCAGAAAGGCATTCTATGGCAAAATCCCTTTTCCGGTAATCCACATCGACACCGAGCAAAAGTTTCCCCAGATGTACGAGTTCAGGGACAGGATGGTAAAGGAGTGGGGCCTCAACCTGATCGTGGCGAAAAACGAGGAGGCGATCAAGGCCGGGGTTGGGCCCGGGAGCGGAAAGTTCGAATGCTGCACAAAGCTCAAGACCGAGGCCCTGAAGTTGGCACTCAAGGAATACGGTTTTGATGCATTGCTCCTTGCCATACGAAGAGACGAGCACGGAATCCGCGCGAAAGAGAGGATCTTCAGCCCCAGAGACGAGGATTTCTATTGGGACTACGGGAACCAACCGTTGGAGATGTGGGATCAATACCAGAAGGCCCAAGAAGAAGCCACTCACACCCGTGTACACCCGATACTCCACTGGAGAGAGCTTGACGTTTGGAGATACATTCAAAAGGAGGACATCCCGATAAACCCCATGTACTTCGCTAAAGATGGCAAGCGTTACCGCAGTCTCGGATGCATGCCATGCACGAGCCCCATTGCGTCAAATGCCAGTACCGTTGACGAGGTCGTGGAAGAGTTAGAACGAACAAAAGCCGCCGAGCGCGCTGGCAGAGCCCAAGACAAAGAAGCGGCTTTCATGATGCAAAAACTCCGCGCGCTGGGTTACATGTAGTGATTAAATGGAAAATGTAAATGTAGTTTTCGTTGGCCACATAGACCACGGAAAATCTACGACCATTGGCAGACTACTTTACGACAGTGATAGCGTGGAAAGCGAACGGGTAGAAGAAATACAAAAGTTTACCGATGAACTCAAACGAAGATTTGAATTCGCCTACTTTCTTGACGCTCTCGAGGAAGAACGAAAAGGCGACATGACTATAGACACGACGCGGGTAGTGTTCAAAGGCAAAGATCGCCTCTATACAATTATCGACTCGCCCGGACACAAAGAATTTCTAAAGAATATGCTGACGGGAGCATCTCAGGCCGATGCCGCTATTTTGATACTTTCCGTGGAGGAGGGCATTCAGGAGCAAACGAGAAGGCACATATTTCTCGTGAGCTTACTCGGAATCAAACACATCGTCGTTGCAATTAACAAGATGGACGCCGTGGGATATGACCAGCAAGCATTTGAGAAAATAAAAGACGAGATGAAAAAGTTCTTGGGCTCTCTCGGCTTCGAAGCTGAAAAAATACCATTTGTCCCAATCTCGGCGAGGGAAGGAGACAACGTTTTCAAGCGTTCCGAAAAGATGCCTTGGTTCGATGGAACTCTAATCTCCGCCTTGGACAGAACCGTCAGCGTCCGCGAGAAGCTCCTAACAAAGCCGCTTAGGTTCGCGGTTCAGGATGTTTACGATGTCTCTGGAGAGAAAATCGTGGTCGGGCGGGTTGAAAGCAATGTTATCCGGCAGAATGACGAACTCGCGTTTCAACCGTCCGGCATTCACGTGCGTGTGGAACGAATAAAGGTCTTTGAAGGAGAGTTAAAAGAAGCCAAGGCGGGCGACGCGGTTGGACTGGTCCTCAGCCCGCCGACAACAATCCGCAGGGGCGAGGTATGCAGCTTGGCAAAGGATCCCCCCAAGGCAGTTGGTGAATTTTCTGGAGAATTGGTTCTATTGTTTGGAGAGCTTAGAAAGGGCGATACCATCGTCGTCAGGTGTAGCACGGCAAAAGTGAACTGTGAGGTACAGGATATTTCGAAGAAGATAAACTCGGAGACTGGAGAATCTATTGAAGAACTATCAGACGTGGTAAACCCGAACGAGGCCGCGATAGTTAAATTCCGTGCGCTTGAGCCATTAGTCGTGGAAAAGTTTTCGGAGATTCCAGAATTGGGCCGATTTGTAATCGCAAAAAATGATAAAAATGTCGGGGCGGGCGTCACTCTGGAGGTTGGGAAGTGACCTTCCTAGTCCTTGGGGTGGACGGTGCAACATGGAGCATCGTTAGGCCGAATTTGGATCGATTAAAGAATTTTGCGAGATTGATTAAAGTCGGCAACACCAAAGAGCTCGTGCTTAAAGAAAAGCTGATTTCCGCCTCTATCTGGTGTGGGATGTTTTCTGGAAAGTTGCCGGAAGAACATGGGCACAAAGATTTCACTGTTGGTGGAAAAATCCTGCGGAGGGAAGACATCAAAGTAAATTTCATCTGGGATATCCTAAACAAAAAGTTCGATGTTAGGGCCCTAAATGTTCCATTTGTCGTTCCGCCATATTCTTTCAACGTAGATTTCAGGCCGGCCGGTTTCGGGCTTCCGAGCACCGAAGAGGAGTGGAAAACTGAGTTAGAGAGGGTCACTGCAAAGACTGTGAAGATATTATCTGAGACCCCCGACCTATTGATATCTGTCTTCACCCTCCTCGACAGGGTCCAGCATTTTCACTGGGGAGAGGACTGTGTAGTCGATTGGTACAGCAGACTAGACGAAAAAATTGGTGAAATATTGTGGGGCACTGGATTTTTGCGAGACCCAAAAAGTAAACTCATACTGATTTCGGATCATGGCTTTTGCTCTTTTGGTGAGGCGAGGATGCAAACGCTGCCAAAGGAAACGCCGTATGGAAAGCTGAAGGGCGATCATCACGAAGTTGCGATGCTGGTGACGTCAAACGTGAGACATGACATCCAGAAACCGCAGGATGTGTTCTACGCTATCAAAGAAGAGATAGGGTAGCCAACGAACCTAGCTGATTACGCCTTTCAGATATGCCCGCGTTTTGGCTCTCCTTGGGTGTTTGAACACTTCTCTGGACGGGCCATGTTCGATTAGCTCGCCCATGTAGAAAAAAATCACATAGTCCGCGATTCTCATCGCCTGCCGGAGAATATGCGTCACGACCACGACGGTATAGTTCTTCTTCAAATTGGTGAGAACTTTCTCTATCCTTTGTGAGGATACGGGGTCGAGCGCCGATGTTGGTTCATCGCCCAAGACTATCTCCGGTTCCACCGCAAGGGCCCTGGCCAAACAAAGCCGCTGTTGCTGACCGGAAGACAACTTCGACGCGGGATCCAAAAGCCGATTCTTGACTTCGTTCCACAGGCCTGCGGCCTGCAAGTGCCGCCGGACGATGCCGTCCAATTTCTTACCATCTTTTGCCCCATGAATTTTCGGGCCATAAGCGACATTATCGTAGATCGACATGGGCAGTGGATTCGGCGTCTGCGCAATCATCCCCATTTTCTTCCTTACTTCGGTGACGTCGATTTTTGGGTTGTAAATGTTTACATCATCGACCAAAACTTTCCCTGAAATTTTAACGCCTTCGGTCAACTCCACCAGCCTATTGAGACTTCTAAACAGCGTTGTTTTCCCGCAGCCCGACGGCCCGATAATTACGGTAATTTGTTTTCTCGGAATATCGACGCTCACGTCTTTTACTGCGTGATGCCGGCCGTACCAGACGTTGAGTTTTTGAACACTTATGTGCGGTTTGAGCATCTATTTCACCACATATTTTGAGAACTTCTTTAAAATATACCTAGAGATCATGCTGACGAGCAAAACGATGACCAAGAGAATGAACGCAGCTGCATACGCTTTCTCTTTAGCCCCAGAATATGGGAGCCCGCTCAAGTAAAAAATCGCCAACGGCAGGGACGCAACGGGATCACCTAATGAAGTAGGAATCCTGTCAGAGTACCCCGACGTAAGCATGATGGAAGCGCCGTCGCCGATTGCTCTGCCGAATGCCAACAAAATCGCAACCAATAGCCCCGGAAGGGCCTGCCTCACAACAACTTTTAGAGAAGTTTCCAGCCGGGTTGCACCCAACGCGTAGGAAGCTTCCTTCATCTTATCCGGCACCGATCTAATTGCCGCATCCATCGCCCGTATCATGATTGGGAGCTCAAGCAACGCTAGCACGATAATCCCTGCCCCTAGCGAGGCCCGCATTCCCAAGAAAAACATTATTGTGAGCATGAACATACCCAACACGATGGAAGGAACCCCCCACAGGATGTCTAGCACGAATCGGACGAAACCGGTAAATCCTGATTTCATTGCGTAATCTCTTTGCAAAAACAGTGCAACTGGTAAGCTGATCGCGATCGCAAGCGCCGTCGCCCCAAACGCCAGGTATAATGAACCGACTATCGCGTTTAGAATTCCACCTCCGGCCGTTCCAGTATAGTACCCCCCACTTGGGGTTTGTGTGATCATCGATAGGCTCAGCGCTGGTGCGCCCTTTATAATTACGGTGACTACTATCGCCAACGCGCTGCCCACGACTATTATCGTGCAAATCGCCGTTAGCCATTTGAAGAACGTTTCTTCGGCTTTCCTCCTATCCAACTGCCCACCTCCTTTCCACCCTCCGCAGAATCAATCTCGCAGCGATTATCGAGATCACCGACACAACCAAGAGAATAAAGGCCGCAAGCATCAGCGCCGACTCGTACATCGGCACGGACATCATCTCACCGTAATTGTTGGCAATCAGCGCCGTTAGTGGATATGCGGGGCCGAATAACGAGGGCGTAACCGGGCTATTGCCAACTACCATCATCACGGCCAGTGTTTCTCCAAAGGCGCGGCCAAAACCCAGGATTATCGCGGCGATTATGCCTGGAAAAGAACTCCGCACGACGACGTGCTTCACCATTTGCCACCTCGTAGCGCCCAACGCCAGCGAGGCCTCCCGGACACCACCGGGCACGGCTTCGAACAGTTCCACGCAGATTGAAATCATGATCGGAAAAACCATCAACGCGAGTACAATGCCTGCGGACAGTACGCAGTAGCCAGTACTGGTAGTTCCGAAGAGGGGCGCCAAGTAGCCGCTGACCAAGGGTACCACCACCAGAACCCCAAAAAGCCCAAAAACGATCGAAGGTATCCCAGCGAGTAAATCGATGAAGGGTTTTACTATGGCGCGAAGTTTGCGCGGCGCATATTCAGCGATGTAGATGGCGGTGAGGATGCTGAGAGGAATAGCTATGATCATCGCTACTGCGGTTACCGCGAGGGTGCCCAAAATAAACGGGGAAAACCCGAATTTCCCCTGTGATGGAAGCCAAGACCACGATAACAACTCACCCAATGATTTAGTTGACAGAATAGGCCAAGATTTCCGCAGTAGAACAAATATAATCAGAAAGAGAACTACGACGACAAAAAATGTAACAATAAGCATGAGACGGCTGCTGAACATGTCCTTGAAGCGCCTACTTACCACTTCTATCACCTAGCCATAATTTCGGGTTCATCGTGTCTGAACGAGACTTTTGACCCATCCTTCTCACCAATAACTATTTAAATGGGGGGTTTTTAAATGTATTGGTATACCACCAAAATAAATTGGTAGCAAGAGGGAAATGATATGAAGACAAAAAAAAGTTCTGCAGCTATCCTGAGACCCATCAGAGAACACTGGAAAAAAATCGCTGTGATACTCGTAATCGTGCTGGTAGTCTCGGCAATTTTTGTCACGCGGCGCGAGGGGGTAAAAAGCAAAATAACGGTG
>Ga0172362_10001371_pt1 | contig 20796 bp, 11 predicted proteins | sample LakKivs1_kivu2a2_FD_114534 | JGI IMG/M metagenome (GOLD analysis project Ga0172362, IMG submission 114534) | Sediment microbial communities from Lake Kivu, Rwanda - Sediment s1_kivu2a2 | ecosystem: Environmental > Aquatic > Freshwater > Lake > Sediment | place: Rwanda: Western Province, Lake... | reverse complement strand
CAGCCGGAGCCGCATATACGGTATACTGCGGCAGCGGCCTCGGACCGCATCCTGCAGTTCCCACGCCAAGTGTGGCATGGTTAATGCAGAATACCGTCGATGTGCTCTGGGGCAGGTCTATACGGTACTCAACTTTATCCATTTCCTCATCTGAATATGGCAGCATTGAAACCTGGAGGAAGGTGGCATCGCAGAGAGCCATCAGTCCCTGCCCGATTTTGTTGGTTACTGATGCCCATCTCACATCTTCATGGTTACCGCTTTCCATTGGTTTTTCGTAAGGCGTAAGCTGTCCGCTTACAGTACTCTTATACAGACCAACATCAAATCCCCGTTTCCTGTCCGCATAGTTTTCCATAGGCCCGCGGCCGAAATATGCAGCCTGGTCAAACTGTTTGTCGAGGACAAGCCGAACACCCAGGTGGGCAATTGCCATTTGCGGATTGGTTGAACTGAAGTTGTTAACAGCGGTTATTACACCATCGCCGGTTATAGAATAAACAACATCGTGACTGACTGTAAAATTAGCTGTACCCTGACCGGTAAGTTTTACTATAATCTCTGCAGATGACGGAGACTTCTGCTCAACAGTTACACTCTGAACGGTCCATTTAAGGTCGCGTAATCCGGAAGTGACCCACCCCTTATCAGCCCACATATCGTCATTGCGGTGAGGAGCCCGCCACAAATGAAGTCTCGGACCTCCGTCTTTAAGGAGCATATTTCTGCCACCTAACTCAAGTGATGAGAAGGTCCCTGCTGCTTTGTCAAAAACAATCCTGAATCCGGAACCTGTCACAACGACTTCCCTGTCACTCTGATTCATTGAAACTGGTTGAATGGCAGGTTTGATCTCAGCAGTAAAACTGACCGGTACTTTAAACTGGGCAGATACCATTTCGAATCCTTTTTTTGCCCATATTTTGTCGTCAGCAAGAGAAAATGAAATCCTAAGGAAATATTCATCCTGTGTAAAACCTGAGCTCTCAGTTTTATAAGGGATCGTGATCAACGCCTCTTTCCCCGGAGCTATTTGAGGAAGTTTAATATCTCCCCGTGATACTTCAGCCCCATTCTTTGAAAGTGTCCATGAACCCATAAAACCGTTAAGGCTTATAAACTGGTAGCTGTTATGAACCAGGAATCTTCCTTTTTCAATATCCTCGGGAGTTACTTTTATCCATTGGTATACTGTCTTCATTTCCGGATAGTGAGGCTTCAGGGACCTGTCAGAAGCTACTACTCCCTTATGAATGAAATAACGGTCGTTGGGGAATTCTCCGAATCCACCGCCATAGGCAATGATCGGACGTTTCGGATCACGACTGTTATAAATACCCTGATCCTGCCATTCCCAAATCGCCCCGCCAAGTATGGTTTCATATTTGTCAAAAACATCATTATACTCACCTATAGCACCCATGGAATTAAACATTGCATGGGCGTATTCGCACATATAATACGGCTTTTTGTATGCAGTATCCGTGGCAATTCTTTCGACCTGGGCCACTGCAGTATACATCTGACTGTCCATGTCGGAAGGATTAACCCTCCCGATTCCAAATCCCTGATAATGTACAGGCCTGGTATCATCAATTGCCCTGATTGCAGCCATGGCAGCCCTGAAATTTGAACCGCCTCTTCCGTTTTCATTGCCAAGCGACCAGATAATAACAGAAGGATGGTTCTTGAAGTTTTCCGTATTTGCGACATTCCTGTCGATGATTGCTGCCTTTATTCTCGGCTCTTCATCAAACCTTCCAGAGTTGCCGTGACATTCGACATTTGCTTCTGCAACAAGCCATATCCCGTACTCATCGCACAACTCATACCACCTGGGATCATCAGAATAGTGGGAAGTTCTCACGTGGTTGCAGTTGCCCTGCTTGATCAGCTCCAGGTCTCGTATCATCTGGGCTTCCGTAACGGCATGTCCCACATCGGGCCAGTTCTCATGCCTGTTGACTCCTTTCAGCTTTATCGGCGTGCCATTTACCAGAAAAATCCTTCCCCGTATCTCAATTTCCCTGAATCCTGTTCTGGCCGAAAGTATTTCCGTTACCTTCTTTCCGGTTTTCAAGGTCAGTACAGTTGTATAGAGATCCGGCGTTTCTGCTGTCCATTTTTTTGGATTCTGAACATTGAATTTGAGTTTCACCTCTGTTTCTTTCCCTGGTTCCAGTGCGGGAACAGTACCTACAGCCTGAGCATTGGACACCTGCGTTTCACCATCATAAAGGACAGCTGATATAGTCGATCCTTTTACTGCTTTAGCTCCATAGTTTTTCACCTTCGCAATCACTTCAACGACTGCATTCCTGTACTGATCATCGAGGTCTGTTCTGACAAAAAAGTCGCGGATATGCTGCTGTGGCGAACTCCAGATCGTGACATTCCTGAAAATCCCACTCAGCCTCCACATATCCTGGTCTTCAAGATAACTGCCTGTAACATAACGGTATACCTCTACGGCAACCATGTTTTTACCGGGTTTCACATATTGAGTAATATCAAATTCTGCAGCATTACGGCTGTTAACGCTGTAACCTACCTTTTCCCCGTTTACCCAGAGAAAGAATCCGGCATCAACACCATCGAAGGACATGAAGATCCGGCGTCCTTTCCACTCTGCAGGAACTTCAAAATCGCGGCGATAGCTGCCTACGGGATTTCTTTCTTCATAAGCAGTATAAGTTTTCGGAGGAGTGCTCATAACACTCGGGAAATCACGCCTGAAAGTGTAGCCGAGGTTCCTGTAATAAGGTGTGCCATATCCAAGCAGCTGCCAGTTTGAAGGGACTGGAATCTCTTTCCATGACGAGACATCGTAGGTAGACTTATAGAAATCAACAGGCCGTGCCTGTGGCCAGGAAACCCAGTTGAATTTCCACATCCCGTTCAGGCTCCTGCAGAATGAAGAGGCATGCCTGTTTGCAGCCAATGCCTGCTTAAGATCAGGGTATGGCATAAGTGTAGCATGTGCAGGCTCCTTGTTAATACCGATATTTTCAGGATCCTGGATCTCGGGTGGCACAGGAGCGCCGCCAAGCGAATCCCTGACTGATGCAACCTGGGAGTCGGCATTAATGCTTACAGACATTAATGCCAGAATGAACAATGATGAAAACAGAATGTTTTTCATTTTAATGATTGATTAATTAGGTTTATTATAGTATTACTTGATTTTCCCTGTCTCAAACGTGATCTGCCGTCCTTCATATCCCACTGAGATATCCGGTTCGGCATCCGGATTAAAAGGTACGGGATCTTCGCGTGAAACCAGGATAAAATTGAATATCCTTGATTTGAGCATTCCCGGAAATTCGCCCGTCCTGTCACCAATGGTAATCCGGTTCGTGATGTCGTTGTAGCTGATTTTTATTGTACTGCATTCACCCTTCTCATAATTGTAACTGACACCTTCATCTTCGTACAGGGTAAATGCACAATCGCGTCCTGAATAAATAAAGAAGGTGAGATGATCTGAGGATTTGTTGGACGGATAATTTTCAGTGGTCCAGGCAGGTATAACTGAACCTTCTTTTACAAAAAGAGGAATTCTGTCATATGGAGCCTGTGCCTCAGTCATCCCTCCCCCGGAGTAATAATTCCCTGTATGGAAATCATACCATCCGCATATTCCGGGGAGATAAACTTCCCTGGTTACGGCTTTGAATTTATATACAGGAGCTACAAGAAGCGATGGTCCAAACATATACTGGTCAGAGATGCCGGTAACTTTTTTATCCTCACCGAAATCCATAACCATGGCACGCATCATTGTATAATCATTGAAATAAGTAAGTCCCGCGAGAGAATAAAGGTAGGGTATGAGGCTGTATCTGAGTTTACTGTAATATAGCCGGCTTTGAAGATCGCGATTGTTTGCCGAACCGGGCTTAATGTAATCATACGAAGACATCTGCCCGGTATCGTACAGTAAGGGACAAAATGATCCGAACTGGTACCATCTTGTAAACAATTCTCCAGATTCTTCGTTATCTCTAATAATTCTGCCCTTACCCGGGATGCTTCCTTCAGGACTTATTTTATCCATATTTACTGTCCAATAAGGAATACCGGACAATGAACTGTCGATAGCTTCTTTTATCTTGTTTTTCAGGTCATCCCAAGTCTTTCCCGGTGAAGCATAAGAATCGTATGCCCAGAGCCCGACAATGCTGTCTCGCGGAAATATATTTCCAGTGTACATGCGCCCGCTATCTCTCATTAGTCCATCATATCTTGAAAGTTCATGACACCTCCAGCAGCCAATAGCCCATTTGGGCATTATAGGAGCCCGGCCTGTTACCATCCTGTAGGCTCTTATCAGTTCATCATGATCATTTCCGTTAATTATATAGAATCCGGATTCATCATTAATCTTTCTGGATAAATCCCGGATTCTGCCGTCCTGATCGAGGTACCTTATCTTTCCCGATGTAAGTGATACTTTAACCTGACTCCGGGATGTCATAATTAAGAGTGTATCAATAATCTGCCTGACACTGAAACCTGTACTTATATTTTCAGTCGGGATTACACAAAGACTTTTTTCTTTTGAGAAACTGTTAACGGGAGATGCAGTTACATGGATAATATCATCCCTCAGTATTTCAATCCTGATCAACCTGGCTGATCCTGAATTTTCAGGTTTTAATCTGATTATGACACTATTATCTTTTCTTACCCAACCGGGCTGTGTACAGGAAAAGGATAAAACTGATATTGAAAAAAAGAAAATCAGTTTTTTCAATAAACTTTTATATGTCCCGTCATTTTCCATGAAAGGTTTTTGCAGAGAAGCTTTAACTTCTAACAGGGATCCTTTATTCAATTAAAATATATATTCGGCCTCCATTTCCATAAGAAGATCGTCGCGGCAGATATCTGCTTCAATATATATCGCGGGTATTCCCGGGAATAAATCTTCGCAGATAAGTTTTACTGTCCCGAAATCTTCCCTTATTTTTATATAAACTCTGAGCAGTGATACTTTCCCGGGGATAAGATCTGTAACTCCGAGCAGTTCACTTATGCGATCGTTATCCTTAAGTTTATTGATATTTTCAATTGTCACTACCGTCTGTTCAGCTACATCTCCCACGCCGATCGTTTCCTGCCCGATTATTGATGCGGTGCCGGAAATAAAAAGAAGCGACCCGGTCACACCCGAAATAAGCAGGGCTCTTTCAAACTGGGGAGGATGTTTTTTTGTCGCACCTTCAGTTACAGAGCCTTTAAGTACGTGCTGACCATATTCATACGCATTGACCTGGTTCGGATTACATACAGCCTTGATCTTCAGCTTGCCGTCAGATGAATCCATTGCACAGAAATCGAGTATAACACCTCCGTGTCTCATGCCTACTCCGGTAGCGGCAGGAAATCCTGCTATCTTCCTGTGCCTCCCGTAATATTCGCATCTCACTTCATTGAATACCTGGTAGTTCTGAAAACCGTTTCTCACCTCCAGTATATTGCCGATATAGTTCCACTGCCTGACAAGGTTATTCAGCGTCATTTTTTCATTATGAAGCAGGGCGACCATAAGTTCAAAAGCATGCTCAGCGGCTTTTCCGGTATCGTCAGGATAAGAATAGCTGCTGACACCTGCAGCCCATAATTCCCTGAAAGAACCATTTTCAAGAAGAACATAAGGTATTCCCCCAAACATTTTTCCGGTGACCTTGGCCGTTCCTGAAAAGATAAATGATCCCTCAACGGCCACTTTCCATGGCTTTTCCGGAGGGTGACATGTAACATTGAATGCAGGACATCTTAAACCGAATGATCCGGTCATTGACTCATATATATCTGACCTTGCACTGATGAATGATGTAAAATCAGGGACATCAACGAAGAAATTAAGCTTCACTGGCGTATACCCTGAATTGCACGTCTCTTCTATTTGTTTCAGGCACTGCCTGTATTCTTGCAATAAGCTGCCCTCAGCTGAAGGACAATATATAAAACAGGTTTTATGCATAAAAGGTATTTTCTGATCTTCAAATGTAACATTTTTTAAATGTGTGACACCTGGTTGTACAACATACAATAAATTGCCGGGAATTGTTTTATTTTAAATATTCAAATCCCGGTCTTCTATTGTTTCCTGATCCAGACAACAGACTGAGGAACAGACCTTTCGGATGGCTGCTCTATCCTGTTGCATCTCGCATAATTTGGTATTGCCACCAATGGAGTACCGTCATTCCATTGTCCTTTGATCATTATAATACCCCCCAGAAAGTCTTTATTCCATTCTGCTGTTAAAGGACCGGTTCCTATATATTTATCGATATCCGGCTGATCAGCTTTCTCAACATTGTAAATCATCGGACCATACCGAAGAGCTATTCTTCCCATGTTTGCCTCGATCCTGGGATCTGCAGCTATGACCTGAACCTCAAGCGGCAGTTCAATATCTACCCTGTCTCCGGTTTTCCACGTCCGTTTTATCACGGCATATCCTTTATCCGGTATAACTTTCATTGGTTTACCATTGACAGAAAGAGATTTCAATCCTTCCACCAGAGGCACCGGTGTATAAAGCCGGCTTGTCGACCTGTTGGGCATGCGTATGTAAAGTGAAAACGTTTTCGATAGAACCGGATTAACAATAATGGTTACCTTACCGCTCCAGGGATAGTCGGTTTTCTGGATCATCTCAACATCGGTTCCTGCAACTTTCTCCACTTTGATCGTACTGCCAATGAACATATTCACATAAATACCATCACTGCTTTTTACATACGTCCATGTCGGTATCATAAGGAGAGTCCTCGGAATATTCCCGACACAGCAGGGACATGTATGCCACGGATACCGGGCAACCGAAGCCGAAAGGGGATTATCGTAAAAAAAGTTTTTACCGTCGAGATCAATAGATCCGAGCAATGCATTATACATTGTTTCTTCATAGAGATCGGCATATTTTGCATCGTGATATGCAATATTCATTTTATACTGGAAGAAAATAAGCCCGCAGCTCGAACAAGACTCGCAGTAGGCATTGTTTCGGAGAGAATAATCCGGACCAAAACCCTCGGAGCTTTCTCCGCTGCCTATTCCCCCGGTAACATAATATTTCTTATCTACAATATTATCCCACAGCGACATTACCGCGCTCTGGTAATCTACATCTCCGGTTTCTGCCGCAATATCCGCCATGCCCGAGTAGCTGTAGGCAGCCCTGACTGCATGGCCGACTGCTTCGTATTGCTTCTGGACAGGTACATGGCTCTGGTCATACTCAGTCCCGTTGTTCCTGCAATCTAGAAGGAATTTCGACAGCTTAATGTAGTTATTACCTCTACCGTTCCCTTCCATATCATTTACAAACCTCCCGAATCGTACAAGCGCCTGCTCCATTTCCTGGTGGCCGTCATACCATTCCTTCTTCCCCGGTCCTATATTGGCCACCCAGCAGTCGGCCAGCTTTTTTGCAGCATCATATAACCGCTTGTCCTTCCCTTCGGTGAGTGTATAATGATTTATTGCGGATTCGATGAAATAGCCCGCGACATATCCTTCGTGATTGCCTCTTGTCTGTGGTGCCCATCTTTCTTTCCATCTTGATGTATCACGAAGCGTATATGCGGTCTGAAGATACCCGTCGGGTTCCTGTGCAGCCAGTATGACAGGGATCCATTTCTCCAGGGTGGCTTTCATTTTTTCCTGTGCAGCAATTATTTCCCTGTCACCCTGAGGATCGACCATCAGGGCAATAGACATAGATTCCACTGTCTGATGCACCCAGGCATTTGAGAAAACATAGCCGAGATGTCTTCCATGCGGTTCTCCCCGCAAAGCTTTGCCTGCTTCAATGAAATTGTCCAGTCCGCCTGGTCCGAGCTTCAGCCCGGTACTGTTGATCTGGTCGATGCACCATGGTATCCAGTTTACTATCAGCATTTTAGCTCTCGAATTCCAGAGAGGGCTGTCAATCTTGTAACGTTTTGTATAGACAACGTCCAGGCGGTCAGCCATCGGTGGTTGGGTTACTTTAACCCTTAATGATGATGAAGAACTTAGCTGACCTTCATTTACCGTAAACGACAGCACATATTCGCCCGGGGCGGAAAATGTCGCTGAGGTTTGCAGTTTTGAAGGGTCTTCAAATGTTACATTTCCGGGACCGGAGCTTTTACTCCACTTTGTAGACGTAACAGGTGTTACTGATCTGTAAATTCCGGAAAGATAGGTTTTCCCGTTCGTCATTACTGATCTGTCAGCGCCTGCAACCGCCAATGGCCGCGGGCCCTGGGAACCTTCTGCCTGTATGACAATCCATTCGAGGACTGAAGCTGAAAACCTGTCGGCAGAATCCACTTCCAGCCGTAGTTTGGTCGTCTTAACAACATCAAATTTCGTAGTGTTAAATGCATTGCTGACCAGACCAAGTCCCACAGGATTCGTTACCTGTTCAAACTTGCTGCCGTCCCAGTACGTTATCCTGTATGTTGGCGGCAGTGGAATATTCTTGTTAAAGTCCCACAAAAAAACCGAGATCTCACCGGTTGTAACGGGCTGGCTCCACTCATACTGAAGCCACTGAGGCGATAGTGCCTGCCTTGGCCGGTTACCGCTGCCGCCAAAACTCCGCGATGTATTTGGAATCAGGCCATCATTCAGGGTGACAATGGCTGAACCCTGCCTTACTGACCCTGTCGGCATTGCAACTATTGCCAGGTTCTTTCCCCCGGGCATCTTTACCTGCTCCTGGCCATTAATGACCGCAGAAAAAACAGATAAACCTGTCAGAACAGTCAATATCTGAAATAATTGTGTTTTTTTCATATTCATTATTCTGTTTAGATTTTACTCGACAATCCATTCATAAAGACCGGCAGAAAATTCCTTATTCAGCTTTACCTTCAGTTTTAATGCTGACGTTTTTACCGGGTTAAAAATTAGGGAATCCCAGTTATTTTTCGTAACTTTATAGTTTGTCTTTGCCTTCACAGGCTGCCATATATTGCCGGAGAGATACAGAATCTCCCATTCATCGGGTATGCGGCAGCCTCCATCCGGGCCATCATCAAACCAGTAAACCTTTGTCTTTGAGATAGTTTCAGGCTTCTGAAAGTCGTATTGCAGCCATTCCCATTTGTTTTTATCCGGCCACCAGTGATAGTATGGGATCGTATGGTCGTTTGAGTTTTCAGGTTCAAACTGATCGTTCAATGCCGAAAGAGCATTTGTGGGTTTACCCGCCCTTATTCTGCTCCTGAAGGCAATAGTCTGGGCAGGCAGAGGCCGGGCATTTTCGGATTTACAAGGAAGCCATACCATCATCTGACCCGGTCCACGGTTATTCCATAATGCATACGGTATCAGGGTAACCGGTTCTTCAGGCAGTTTTTCTATTGTACCATCAAGCTTTTTCCTGGTCTGGAATCCGGTGGTCTTTATTACCTGGGTTCCTTCAAGCAATCCGGGGACAAATTCTGTTTTAAGGCCGGCATTTTTATCAATCACCAGGTTCAGGATATTTCCGGTATTGTTATCAGGCCACTCGGCACAATAAATAACTGGCCCCCTCTGAATGGCCATTTTCCCTATATCCGCTTTTATTCTTTCGTCGGCAACGACTTTTCTTACCGGCATCGGGAACTCTATCTCAATCTTATCGCCGCTCTTCCATTTTCGTTCTATTTCAGTGAATCCGTTTTCAGTCTCAGCGCTGATCGTCTCACCATTTACCAGGATCGTATACTTTTCAGAATTATTATCATCAAATTTGTAAAGTCCTCCCGGTATCGCTTCATTCAGTGCCCAGCCCGGGATCCGAAGCTTAAGTGAGAATTTTACCGGCTTCTCCGGATACAAGGATATGCTCGCCTTGCCGCTCCAGGGGAATCCTGACTCCTGAAAAATTTTCACATTGCTTTTCCTGACAGATACATTCGCTTCATTTGAAATATAAAGATTGACAAAAACATCCTCATCGGTTACGGCATAGATATATCCCGGAATTGCCGGTACAAAACGGGCAATATTCGATGGACAGCAAGCACAGCCGAACCAGGCGCTTCTCTGGTGCTGACCATTTGATTCCAGGGGATTAGGATAGAAAAACCTGTCGGCCGACAATGAGACGCCTGAAAGCATTGAGTTATAAAGAGTCTTTTCAAGAATATCAATATACCTTGTATCTCCGTGAAGCAGAAAAAGGCGGTGATTTGTAAAAATATCCCCTATTGATGCACATGTTTCACAATAAGCAGACATATTCGGCAACACATACGGGTCGGCGAATCCTTCATTGCCGCCTGTTGCTCCGATGCCTCCCGTGATATACATTTTACGGTAAACAATATCCTCCCATATATTTGTGATAGCATTCAGATAAGCCTCATCCTTTTCAATGGCAGCCATATCTGCCATACCGGAATACATATACGTAGCCCTCACCGAATGACCTACTGCCTCCGTCTGATCAGTTACTTTCATGTGAGCCTGGTTGTACTGTTCACCATTCGGTCCCCGCACATCGAGGAAGAATCTCGCGAGATCCAGGTATCGTTTATCACCTGTAACCCTGTATAATTTGACCAGTCCCATTTCAATAACCTGGTGACCCGGATAGACCTTTACCCTGTCCCACCCGAAATCACGGTAAACAAGGTCTGCCGATTTAAGGGCTATATCAAGGAGGGTTCTTTTGCCTGTTGCCTGGTAGTGAGCCGCAGCAGCTTCATACAGATGGCCCAGATTATATAATTCATGGCTGAGGACCGTGTCGAGCTCCCACCTATTTCTGGCTGCCCATTCATGAAGTCCTTTACCACCATGCATCTCAGCTATCGTGCGGTTTGTATAGAGATAGCCGTCATCTTCCTGTGCAAGACCAATTTTATAAATAAGTGTATCGAGATACGCTTCCAGGTCAGGGTCCGGGTATGTTTGAAGAGAATAGGATGCCCCCTCCATGATTTTGAATACATCTGAATCATCAAACGGGTATATGGTCTGGAACCGTCCTGTGTCGAGTCCTCCGGCTATCTCAAAGTTCTTTACCCTTCCGGTTGATTCGCAGTAGGAAAATGCTATCGGGATCGTAACTGTGGCATTTCTATTGATGCGCGGAGACCAGAAATCATCTGTCAATTTTACTGATGTGAACGGAACCGGTTGAATCGGGTAGTCAATGGACTTCGATTTTTCCAGGCAGCCTGAAAAAATAAAAATTTCTGACACGACAACCAGAGTGGAAAAAATAACATTCCTCATATTACTGTTATTTTACCACAGAGTTGCACAGAGTGAGGACGGAGTCTAACGGTTTAATCTTCTGATTAGCAGTGTAACTCCGTGTATAACTCCGTGTTACCCCGTGGTTATAATTTTGTTAATTCTAAAACAACCACAGATTTAGCCGGCATATTCACTGTCAGTATCCCTTCTTTAAGTTTATACCCGCTGAAAACTGCAGGTTTTACTTTTTCAGGATCTTCAAAGCTGTTGTATGCAGTCATTTCACCCGAGGTCAGAATCTCTCCTGTAACTGTTTTAAATGTTCCGCCTATAACCGGGCAGGTCAGGATTATCTCTTTATGGGGATTCAGGTTGGCGATGGTAACATGCATCCTGCCTTCATTATCCATTGATGCGGATGCTGAAATTGCCGGTATCTTCTTTCCGCTGAACTCATAATCCTCGCATCTGAGGTCAGTATTAAGCAGGGCAGCTCCCTGATGCACCCTGAACATCCTGAAGACATGATAAGTGGGGGTAAGCACCATCTTATCATCCTTTGTAAGTATAACAGACTGAAGCACATTCACGACCTGAGCCAGGTTGGCAACCTTTACCCTGTCTGCATGACGGTTGAAAATATTAAGGTGAATAGCTGCAGTGATAGCATCCCTGAGGCTGTTCTGCTGGTAAAGAAATCCAGGATTTGTCCCCGGCTCCACATTGAACCAGTTTCCCCATTCATCGACTACTAGGCCTTTCCTTTTCTCAGGATCGTACCTGTCCATTATTGCCTTATGTCCTTTAATGATATTCTCAATTTCATAATTGAGTCTGAAAGATTCGAACCATTCACGCTCATCAAACTTTGTGGCAGAACCCTTATAATCCCATCCGTCAACCACGGTATAATAATGAATGGATAATCCTTCGAACATATTCCTTGAACCTTCATCCTTCATAAGAGTCTCTGTCCAGTCATATCCTTCCGCGTAAGGACCACAGGCAACCCGGTAAAGCCTGTTCCCGGAATAGTTTTTCAGGAATGTGGCATACTGCTTCATGGTGTTTGTATAAAACTCAGCCGTCATGTTCCCACCGCAGCCCCAGTTCTCATTGCCGATTGCGAAATACCTTACTTTCCATGGTTGGTCCTGCCCGTTTTCTTTTCGTAGTTTTGTCATAGGGCTTTCGGACCCGGATGTCAGATATTCAACCCATTCCGCCATCTCCTTTACAGATCCGGAGCCGACATTACCGTTTATATAAGCATCGCATGAAAGCAATTCCGTAAGTTTCATGAACTCATGTGTGCCAAAAGAATTATCCTCGGTAACACCGCCCCAGTTGGTATTTATTATTGAGGCTCTTTTTTCCTGCGGACCTATCCCGTCGCGCCAGTGATAAGTATCAGCGAAGCATCCTCCGGGCCACCTCAGGTTCGGGATTTTGATTTCGCGTAATGCAGAAAGCACGTCAAGCCTGATACCGTAAGTATTAGGGATCTTTGAATCCTTTCCGACCCAGATGCCCCCGTAAATGCAGGTTCCAAGGTGCTCAGAGAAATGACCATAGATATCCTTGCTGATAACCGGACCCTGGTGGTTTGCAACTATCGTCAGCTGATTAACTGGTGCAGCTACTTCTTTCTGGGCATAAGCATTAAGTCCGGCGGATAACAAGACTATTGAAAAGAACAATCTTGAATTAATCATATAGTATGGTTTTAAATTTGTTATTGTTGTACTTTTATTTTCTTTCTCTTAGCCCCTAAATCCCCTGAAGGGGACTTATTCAATTTCTCTATACCTATAAATAATAGCCCCCTTTAGGGGGTTGGGGGCAATAACACAAAGGATTAAGTTAGTTCCTTTTCAACAAATGAGCCAAGTTTTAAGTACTTTGTAAACATCTTTTCATATTTCTTTGCTTTTACCGGGTCGGGTTTATATTCCTTCTCAAACCCGCCTCCCATAGCCTTCTGGGCCGAAGGAACATCCCTGTAGATCCCGGCCGCCACCGATGCAGCCATGGCCGATCCCAAAGCGCAGGTCTGGTCTGATGCTGCAACTTTTATCGGCATATTAAGGACATCAGAGACAACCTGCATTACATATGGATTCTTCCTTGCAACGCCTCCGACTGCGATAACTCCGTCTATCCTGACACCCTCTGAAATGAACCTTTCATTTATCATTCTGGAACCGAAAGCTGTGGCTTCAACCAGAGCCTTGAATATTCTCGGTGCATCAGATCCGAGCGACAGCCCTGAAATGGCTCCTTTTAAAGCCTGGTTCGCATCGGGAGTTCTTCGTCCGTTGAGCCAGTCGAGGGCGACAATTGCAGTATCCTCATCATTTAATATTTCAGCCTGCCTGCTCAGCTCGGAAATGATCCTCTCCTCAGCTTCGTTTCTGATCCTGTTTTTTGCTTCATCACCGAGCCAGGTCATCTTATAAATGATCTCATTTACAGGCCATAACAATAATCTGCCAAACCATGCATATATATCACCGAATGCAGACTGTCCGGCCTCCAGTCCTAACATACTGGGAAGTATTGATCCGTCAACCTGGCCGCAAATTCCAGAAACGAGCATATCGCCGGCCTCCTTCATCGGCACCACGAGCATATCACATGTGGAAGTGCCCATAACCTTGATAAGCTGATAAGGAGTAATTTCCCCGCCTACAGCCCCGAGGTGTGCATCGAATGCTCCGACTCCTATTTTGACATTGGGGGGCAGACCAAGTCTTGATGCCCATTCTGCAGAAATGGTTCCCGCAACAGTGTCGCAGGTAAATGTTTCCGAGTAGAGTCTCTCCCTGATGCCTTTCAGAAGAGGATCGAGCTTAACAAGGAATCCTTCATCAGGAAGCCCGTTGAACGCGGGATGCCACATTGCCTTATGCCCTGCAGCGCAACGGCTTCGTTTAATCTTAATCGGATCCGTATTCCCTGTCATCAGTGCGCTAATCCAGTCGCAATGCTCAACCCACGACCAGGCATTATCCCTTACCTTTTTATTAATACGGATCACATGGAGAATCTTTGCCCAGAACCATTCAGAAGAGTATACTCCGCCCTCAAATTTTGTAAAATCTGTCCCTCCCCATTTTTTTGCCAGTTCGTTTATCTCTGCAGCTTCCTTGACTGCAGTATGATCTTTCCATAATACGAACATGGCATCAGGATCGTTCTCAAATTCCGGTTTCATTGATAACGGTACTCCTTTCCTGTCGACTGCAACCGGTGTAGATCCGGTAGTGTCAGCCGTAATTCCGGCGATATTATTTATTATCTCAGGGTTTAATCCTTTGAGTGCCCCCTTTACGGTTTGCTCAAGTCCTTCGATATAATCCAGCGGGTGCTGCCGGAACATATTGACTGCCGGATCGCAGAAAAGACCTTTTTTCCAGCGCGGATAATCAAATACCGAAGAGCTTATTATTGCTCCGCTGCCTGTATCTGCTATGACCGAACGTACCGAGTCGGTGCCATAATCGATCCCGATCACATATTTCTTATTCATCATGAATTGTAAATTAAAGATTACTTCTGTCCGTAATATGAATTTTTACCATGCTTGCGAAGAAAATGCTTATCAAGAAGGTACTTTTCAATTGGTTCTTCCCGTCCAAGTAAAACGGTATAAAAAGCCATTTTTGCTATCGCTTCGAGTGCAACTGCATGATAAACTGCATTTTCAGGATCAGTACCCCAGCAAAACGGCCCATGACTGTTGACGAGAACAGAAGGTATTTCAAGTGGATCCTTATTTATCATTATTTCCAGTATAACATTCCCCGTATTGATCTCATAATTTTTTCTGACCTCTCCGGCAGTTAGTTTCCTTGAGCAGGGAACTTCACCGTAACAGTGATCGGCGTGCGTTGTGCCGAACGGCGGTATAGGCCTCCCGGCCTGCGCCCACGAGGTCGCAAACGCTGAATGCGTATGAACTATCCCGCTGACCGCAGTAAAAGCCTCATAAAGCAGCAGGTGTGTCGGAGCATCAGTTGACGGTTTGTATTTGCCTTCAACAATTCTTCCTTCAGGATCAAGCACGACCATATCTTCCGGTTTCATGGAATCGTAGCTGACTCCTGAAGGCTTGATCACTATGAATCCTGTGCCAGGATCCCTGCCGCTTACATTTCCCCAGGTATGTATTACAAGACCCTGACTGACAATTTCAAGGTTAGCTTTAAAAACCCTTTCTTTTAATTCACTCAGCATAAAATTCAAGTTCGGTTAATTCATTTCAATTTCTTCTTGGTATTCTCTTAACCCTTCCCCTATCCCCTTCCCTTAAACAATAAGGGAAGGGTAATTTAATGATTAACTGTTAGTTACACCCCTTCCCTTAGACTTAAGGGAAGGGGCAGGGGGATGGGTTTATTCAAATTAGTTTACATCCAGATTAAAGTAAAATCCGTTCTGGATCAGCTTGCTGTACCTTTCCCTGATGAATTTAAAATAAAAGGCTCCCTTCTTGGAAGTTACTTTTTCCTTTTCATCAAGTTTTTCCAGAATATTCATGGAGAGTATTTTCTTCCTGAAATTCCGTTTATCCACTTTTCGCTGGTAAATGGCTTCATAGAGGTCTAGAAGCTGGACCAGCGTAAATTTTTCAGGAAGAAGTTCGAAGCCTACAGGTTTGATTTTCACCTGGTTCTGCAGTTCCTGCAAAGCTCTGGCTAACATTACCGGATGGTCGAATATCAGGTGGGGCAGCCTGCTCAGGGAGCGCCAGTGAGTGCCCATGGTTTCTGAGAGTTTCGGATCAATATCCTGAATCTTGATCAGCGCCCAGTATGCCACCGAAATGACTCTGGCGCCCGGATCCCTGTCCAGATCACCGTAACTATAGAGCTGGTTCATATATATATTTTCAAGACCGGTGATGCTCGAAAGCACACGGCTTGCAGCCAGATCGAGACTTTCATTTTCATTCACAAATCCTCCGGCCAGGGACCATTTTCCCTTTGCAGGGTTAATCCGTCTTTTGAAAAGAAGCAGTTTCAGCTCCTTTTCCATAATGTCATATCCGAAAATAATACAGTCAACAGCTACAAGATGTCTGGCCTGTCTTGGGTATGGATTCATAATTGATCAATTTTTTTCAAATTATTGCACCGGATAGATGATAATAAATCTCATTCCATCTGAGTTCCTTTTTGAATTCTGACAGGTTACAGTTTTCATCAATAAGGAGATATTCAATCCCCATCATTCCTGCAAAATCTTCAAGGTATTCACTGCCGATGGCTGTGCTGAATCCTGTATGGTGTGCCCCTCCTGCGAGTATCCAGGCAGCTGCTCCGGTCTTCAGGTCGGGCAAAGGCCTCCAGAGTACTCTTGCTACGGGGAGCTTCGGCATATCGGGACATCTGACCATCTCAACCTCATTCACTATCATCCTGAACCTGTTCCCCAGATCAATGACAGAAACATTGATACCTTTCCCCGGTGAGGTCTTAAAAACCAGCCTTGCCGGATCAGCCTTGCCTCCGATGGACAGCTGATGAATCTCCACAGCAGGTTTTCCAGGTGCAATGGAAGGGCAGACCTCCAGCATATGGGCGCCCAGCACCTTCATTCCTGCAGGATCAAAATGATAAGTATAATCTTCCATGAATGATGTGCCTCCTTTAAGTCCACCGGCCATGACTTTCATCGAGCGAACCAGCGCAGCTGTTTTCCAGTCGCCTTCAGCTCCGAAGCCGTATCCTTTTGCCATCAGCCGCTGGACAGCTATTCCCGGTAATTGTTTGAGCCCGTGCAGGTCTTCAAATGTTGTCGTAAACGCCTTAAAGCTGCCTGATTTAAGGAATGCCTCCATTCCCAGTTCAATACGGGCGGCTTCCCTGAGTGTATCTGATGCGGCAACAGCTTTTGTCATCCTGTACTCAGTTTCATATTGAGCAACGAGTCTTTTCACAGAGGATGAAGAAACCTCATTTACAGCTTTGACAAGGTCGCCTATGCCGTACCCGTAAACCGAATAACCCATTTTCATCTGGGCGCTCACCTTATTCCCTTCAGTAACGGCAACATCTCTCATATTATCGCCGAATCGCGCAATCTTCATATTCAGAGCATCATCATATGCAGTTGCTGCTCTTATCCACACTGCAATACGGTCAATCGCGTCATTGTCCTGGTAATGGCCGACAACGACTTTCCTGTCAAGTCTCATCCTTGATCCTATGAAGCCGAATTCCCTGTCGCCATGGGCTGATTGATTAAGATTCATGAAATCCATATCGATCGTTTCCCACGGGATATCCCTGTTTAACTGCGTGTGAAAATGAAGAAACGGTTTCTTCAGTACGGAGAGTCCCTTTATCCACATTTTCGCAGGGGAGAATGTATGCATCCACATGATCAGCCCGATGCAATTCTTTGAATTGTTCGCTGCAGAGCAGAGTTCAAAGACTGACTCGGGCGTGGTCAATACCGGCTTAAAAATTATTTTCTGTGAGATCCCTGGTGATTTATCAAGGAAGGCAGCGATCCTGAGTGAATCTGAAGCCACCTGTTTAAGTGTTTTTGGTCCATACAGGTGCTGACTGCCTGTTACAAACCAGACCTCTTTTGATTTCAGCTTATCCATGGCATAAATTTGAAATTTTTATCTGCTTCATCCGGTGAGGGATTATTTTCCTACCAGAAGTAAGCATAGAAAGCTATTATTACTGCAATAATTAACCCTGACCATACAAGATCCCAGTTATTCCAGCTTGCTCTTGTAATTGCTTTTTCCTCGGCGGTTGCTGAACCCACATATAAGCCTCTGATTGCAACGGGATCGGCTTTTGGAGTGAACATACTGACAATTATCATAAGAATTATTATGATGAAGAAGATAATAATCTCATAATGCAGCCAGTTCACTTCCAGGAAAATCTTATAGAAAATGCTATCCTGGCTCATGTTTGAACCCAGAACCACGAATGCAAGTCTCGTCATGCCAAGGATAAATCCGACCAGTAACCCGATAAAGCCGGCTTTGGGAGTTGTCTTTTTCGAAGCTATACCCAGCAGGAAAACTGCAAAAATGCCAGGGGCAAGCATTGACTGGACATCCTGCAGATAGGCGTACAATGCCTTACCTATTAATCTCATAACCGGGATCCAGAGTATACCCAGCACGACAACTGTCATTGTAGCAATTCTTCCTACCCTTACAAGTTCTTTCTCAGAAGCATGAGGCTTATATTTCTGGTAGAAATCCACAGTAAACAGCGTGGCTGATGAATTGAAAAGAGAAGCCAGAGAACTCATAAGAGCTGCCAGCAATCCTCCCACTACAAGTCCTTTGAATCCTACCGGCAGTAATTCCTTCACAAGCACCGCGAATGCTGAATCGGCATTTGGCAGGTTGATCATTCCCTTGTAATTCAATGCATATGCTATCATACCCGGAATAAGGAAAATAAACACCGGCGACAATTTAAAACCTGCACCAAGGATAGCGCCTCTTCTGGATTCGGTCTGATTCCGGCCTGAAAGAACCCTCTGAACTATATACTGGTCGGTGCACCAGTACCAGAAACCGATAATCATTGAACCAAGAATAACGCCTGTCCACGGAAATTCAGGATCGTTAGCCGATCTCATCAGCTCGGTCATGGTATTGCCATCGGCATTTACAGGAACAGCCCGGCATATCTCCATCATTTCCGACCATCCTCCGAGTTTTATCAATCCGATAACCAAAACTGCAAGAGATCCGATCAGCAGAACAGGAGTCTGCAGAACCGATGTATATAACACGGCCCTCATCCCGCCCAGGGTTGTGTATATACCTGTCAGGATTACCAGGCCAACTGCACTTATCCAGAAAAAGTCTATCCCGAACAGAGACTCAATTCCAAAAACCTGCTTGAATACAACGCCTCCGGCATATACTGTTACAGCCACCTTTGTAAAAACATAACTGACAAGCGAGATTATAGAAAGGACACTTCTGGATCCTTTGTTATAACGTTTTTCCAGAAACTCGGGCATTGTAAATACTTTACTCCGGGCATAAAACGGCACAAAAAACCAGCCCAGAACAAGCACGATCCATCCATGCATTTCCCAGTGTGCCATTGCCATACCACTTGAAGCTCCGGCGCCTGCAAGTCCTACAAGATGTTCAGATCCGATATTGGAAGCAAATATAGATGCTCCTATTGCCAGCCATGTAGCATCACGTCCGGCGAGAAAATAGTCTGTTGATGTTTCTTCTTTCTGCTTTACAACCCATATAATTATACCTACAAGGCCAAGGCAGAAGAGTCCAAGAACGATCCAGTCTAATGTTAACATTTTGCTCTAATTTAAGATTTAAATGATGACAGTTGTTTCCAATGGTTTAAAAAGGTTGAAATGTTGTTCGGGAAATCCCAGCTCCATACAAATCTATGAAAATAAATTATTAAATGTAAAGGGTACACTCAAAAAAATCAATCCCATTCCGCGAGTGATGACTGAATGAAATCTATGATCCGCTTATTTTCTTCCTTACCGCTGCCGGTAACCTGAAATGGTTCACCAAACCTGATGAATATGGGTTTGTGCCTGTCGATCGGACCAAGCTCCTTGATTATCCTGCCGTTACCCCAGTAATCAGTTTTGAGAGCAATGGGGACAACCTTTACATTTGCTTTTTTCGCGAGTTTCACGCCAAGACTATTAAACTCTTCGGGTTTGAATTCAGGACTTCTTGTGCTCTGGGGAAAGATAACTATTGAAATTCCTTTCTTCAACAAATCCATGCCTCCTTCCATGACTGCCTCAAGATCCTTTCTCGGATCTGTCCTGCCTACTACTATGGGATCACGCGATCTCATAACATCCCTGAAAAGTGGATGCATCACCAGACTCTCCTTTACCACGAATGTCACTCTTCTCAGCGGGGCAATTAAACCTGGCAGGATCATTGTTTCAAGAGTGCTCATATGATTTCCGATAAACAACACAGGCTCCTCACTCTGAGCAATATATTCCATTCCCGTAATATGGAATATGCCGCCTGTCTTCTCAATGAACCTGAAAATAAAAATAGATGAATCCGCCCAGGCCTTATCATCATAGAACCCCCGCCTGGCTTCCCATCTTGTCTTCAATATGATATACAGGTATTTCAATGTGAAATAAAAACGGTTATTTGAAAGGAACCTGTCCCGGAGATTTAGCCTGTTCCTTTCAGGGGTATCATATTGAAATGACTCAAAGTAACCTTTATGCATCATTGTCAGTATAAAATACCTGTATTGTCAGATTATTAATTCTGCAAATTCCATTGTAAAGTTAACTTTCATTTTATTTAATAAAAGCTAATTTTAAAACATATTAAAACTGTTTAAAAATGAATATAACTTTATGAATTAAGAAGAGATTATTTTACCACGGAGTCACACGGAGGTTAAACGGAAGTAACACTGTTTTTAAAACCGTGATACTCAGAGCAACTCAGTGAAACTTCTATGTTGAAAACCAAACAAAAGAGCTGGATTTTTTTATTTTTTACCTTTTTCTCTCATAGATGCTTGTTTTAATGATAAATCAAGGTTCTGTCAAGGCCGCAGCGTAGCAAGT
>Ga0172362_10001370_pt1 | contig 20802 bp, 12 predicted proteins | sample LakKivs1_kivu2a2_FD_114534 | JGI IMG/M metagenome (GOLD analysis project Ga0172362, IMG submission 114534) | Sediment microbial communities from Lake Kivu, Rwanda - Sediment s1_kivu2a2 | ecosystem: Environmental > Aquatic > Freshwater > Lake > Sediment | place: Rwanda: Western Province, Lake... | reverse complement strand
TCCGCATCAAGCAGTTCATCCATCTCAGACGGATCATCAACTTCAACCTTTATCATCCAGCCTTTACCGTAAGGATCGCTGTTGACCAGCTCTGCAGCCGTCTCAAGCTCTTCATTCTTCTCCTTTACAGTGCCGCTGAGAGGCATGAAAAGGTCAGATACGGTCTTCACGGCCTCAACAGTGCCGAATACCTCACCATGCCCGAGCTTCTCTCCGACTGTCTCAATCTCAATGAAAACTATGTCACCAAGCTCATGCTGAGCAAAATCGGTAATTCCAACAACTGCTTCATTGCCTTTTAAAAGAACCCATTCATGATCTTTGGTGTACTTCAGGTTTGACGGAACATTCATCACTTTATGTTTTTGGTTATACTTATCAATGGAAGTCTGATCAAGTCAAAAATACATCTTTTTTGATATTAAAAACCTGATATCCGGAATTTTTAACTGTGCCCCGGCAATGACCTTCTACTGTACAAGAGTAAATCTCAGGCTGAAGCCGAAATTGGTATTTGAGGTAAGGAAGGTGTTGGCAACAAAAGGATCATTAAGCGTGTGGTCAGCATATATCTGCAGGTTGAACCTGTCACTCAGAACATAGTCAGCGGTGGCTCCCAGGGTGAATACCTTCTGTCCCGCAACAGGCTGGTTTACCTCCTCAATGAGTTTGCGTGCCAGTGTCTTGTTGTCTCTCATTGAAAGATCAAGCCTGAGGTTAAGGTCACTCTTCAGGGCGCGCTGCCCGGTCCTTGATTTGAGGGTGATCGCCACATCATCAAACCGGTATCCCGCTCCTATCGTTATCTCATCATTCCTTATGTCAGCTATCTGGTTGCTTGTCAGGTTAAGTGTTACCGTGCGTGACTTGCGGTACTCTATCCTTGTCGTGAGTGAGTTCTTCCACCCCAGGTCTATATTGATGAGAGGACTGAACTGTTCATTGATGGCAACAGTATTTATCTCGTACATCGGGATGAAGTTTGACTTGAGGTCGCGTATCCGGCTAATCCCTGATTCGTCAGGGTCAAAATAAAGGCTGGTATTGAATGAACCTATTGTATAAGTTGATCTGTACTGGTGTGAGAGACTCACCGAGTTGAAAATCTTTCTTACTGCCTCAAACTTTGTCAGTCCTTCAAAATTGATGCGCCAGTTTGGCATCATCTGCATCATTGACGGGAAGGCTGACAGGGATATCTTTTCAGGATTTCTCTTTGTATAGGCTGCAAGAAATGCCGGGACCATCACCTCACTTGATGTCATGCCGTACCCGCTTGCATAAGCGCCAGTCACCTGTCTGCCTGTCACAGGATCAAAGTGAGGATCATAATACGGATCAACATGACTCCGTTCCCGTGCCCTTCTCTGTGATATGATCGCAGTATATTCCCTGAAACGGTCAAACGTCTTTGACACATAGTCGCCTGATTTGGGGATCTTTTCAAAAGCGGTGCCCCATGACACAACGGAAATGGTGAAGCTTCCGGTAGTCCGCATATTCCGGGTGCTGTCAGGGAAGTTACCATTACGGTCTGCCCTCAGGTACGCTGAAATAGTCTCAGAATAGCGGCGGTCTGCAGTGATATCTATCCTTAGACCCGGGAAAGGTTCCACATTTGCCCTGAGGTTGACCTGCTCACGCATACTGTATGATGCGGCATTATTAAGAAGAGTATCGGTTGTGATCCACCTGTTCATTACGGCATCATCAAAGAAACGTTCATCAGTAAGGCCTGCGAGAAAACGCAAACCCGGTGACGGCATACCGTTATATTTCTGCAATCCGAGAAATGTCGCTCCGGGGAGATATCCCGGAAGCACATGGCCCTGGTCAATCGTATATGTCGCAGATACATTTCTTAGGGCCATCAGGCCTCTGACAAGGTAACGTCCGGCAATACTGGCCATGCTGGGTTTCTTCTCAACCCTTCCCTTTATCACTACACTTGCATTGTTAACATCACTGTCAGTGGTATAGTCAATCCTGATATCCGATACCACGTCAAATTTACCTGTGACGGGAGCACCGTCAGGGCCTGTCACGGTTACAGTAACATCTTTGGTTTTCAGGTTATGGTTTATTATCCTGGCCTTGCCTGCCTTAAAGTTGACCCCCTTTCTGGAATGGGTAACCTCATCATATCCAAGGCTCATCCTGGCGCGTGCCCCGGGCTGTGTTGACGTCTCTATCTCCTTCAGGAACTTGACCTTGCTGTAAAGATTGGTAAAATTAGCCTGCAGTGTGAACTGGCCATTGCTTGAGTTCTTGATGGTGTTACCCGGATTAATGTGCAATGAATCAGGGAATATTGGTCCTGCCAGCCAGTCGTACCTGGCGCTGTAGCGTGCATTGGAAGTAACCCATGAGAGCAATGGAAGCTTGTTGACCGGGATATTATAGTTCAGGTTGAGAAGGTGGTAATAGTTTGTTGTTCTGCCCATCGAGGCAATATTTGTAAGGATCGAATCACGCCACGCGTCATACAAACCCGGATACCGCTTCCTGTCAACGCCACCTTCCGGTTCGTCTATCCTCGCGATGCTGCTCGCAGTGAAGTCAAACTTCATCTGCTTGGTGATGTCGTATTTCATGTCAAAGAACCACGTCCACTGAAAATCCTTGGTAAAGACCGGGGTAATAAGCAGGTCAGGATTACTTATGTTACGTGTCTTTATCTCATTGTAATATCGGTAGATATCTGTTCTCAGAGTCAGATGCTTCGGGAAAAGGTATATGTTAAAGTCCTTTATCAGCCTGAATGCAGGTGAGCTTAAGGCGTTCACCTTCTGGAACGGGGTGAAATTCTTCGGTCTTGCCTCAAAGTCGTATGAAACTCCGCCCCTGTATGTTTTTTCGATATCGATCTCTGTTTTGGTCGAAGTGTTGTATACTTCATTGAAGGCGTAACTCACCGTCACATTGGCCGGATCCCATGCATGAGGTTTCTCCCCCCTGTGTGTCACGCCGGCATTGCTTACGGTAAGGGTTCGCCTGCGCGAATATTCCTCGGCTAGATTCAGTATTGAATCCCGCTCTGCCTTCGATGCTGTATTGTCAAGTGCTTCCGTAAGCGGGATATCAGGATCAAGAGGATCATACTGGGGTCTTATACGGTTCTCTGAATAACCCATATACACCGGTATCCTTACACCTGCTTTTTCAGGGAAGATCTTGCCGAGCTCAAGGTTTGATGACAGGTCATACTGTATCACCTGTTCCTTGCTTCGTTCATTGACGTTCTTGTCTATGCTGCCCCATCCCGGGGTGCTGGTGTGTCCAACAAGGTTTAGTGTGCCGAGGTCTGCCAGGCGAGCCTGCATCTGGGCGTTGGCGGCCCACCCGCCTTCCTCACGGAAGTCGGCAAGACGCAGCTCGTTGATCCAAATTTCTGCTGATTTCGGGGCACCGTCATCACTCTTCGGGTTACGAGTCTTGATGGGGTTTCTCACACCTGCCATGACAACTTTCACGTTGCTAAGATTCGGGTTCCCGCTAACTGAAATGCGGGCATTATCAATATATTTTGAGTAAATATCAGCCTCGCTGAGTGTTGAACCTGCAGAGCGCATGGCAGCATCACGCTCCTGCTTTGCATCAAGCAGAAGTGACAGGTCAATGTCAATCTTGTTTGCATCAGGCCATACTATCGCACGTTGCTCTTCACTGTCATTGTTGTATCTTCCGTATGGTGTAAGCTTCACAGGGATCTCATATTCATAGAAATTATTCTTGTAGTCTGATCCGAGGCGTATGAAAACGGTCACCTCGTCATCATGCAGCGGCTGGCCAATGAGGGCTTCGGCATGAACCTCCATTTTCAACCTGCGGTATTGTCTCATGTCAAGAGAGACGCTCTTGTACGTGGCACGGGCATCACCGTCTGCCAGGTCCCTGACGCGCAATACCATTGATTGTTCATTTAGCTGCCTCAGCTGCGGGTTCGCCGGATCGATGACGCGTGTGAATCCCGGGGGCAGTACATAGTTCACAGGTTCTTTCCCCGCATTCTCCTCGATGCTCACAGAGCTTATTTCAAATGTTCCGTCATCCTCTTCCGGGATCGTGATACGTTCTCCCCCTTCAAAGAAGGTAAGATTGTACTTGCGCCATTCAGACCTGACAAGCTCAAGCCTGGCGAAGCGCATTATCACCTGCTCATCAAAGTTGCGCAGGAACATACGGAGAAACCTAATTGACTTGAAATCACGTATCGACCCTACGATGCGCTCATAGTCGGTAATCGGTATCTTGAACTGGTACCACTTCACGGGTGACTTGTTACCGTTTGCGAATGTAGCAGTATATTCAATCTCATCAACGATGAAGTTCTTGCCTACGACCATGTCCTCAGGCCTCAGGCTCACATGATACTGGTAATAGCTCTCTGTCTCACTGAGTGTGTTGTCGCGGTTAATATCCTCCATGTCAGGAAGAGTTGATCCGCTTGTAGGATATGACTCCGATGACATTTCCGAAGTAGGTGAATTGCCGTCAGTACCGTTGAAGTTCTTGTACCGTTCAAGGATACCAAGCTTCAAAAGGTCATAATCAGATCCTCTGAAATAATGGAAGTCATCACCTGAAGGATCTTTGAATACTTTGTCAAGCACTTCGGGGCTTACCACTGCACCTACAGCCATCAGGTAACTGTCAAAGAATGTACGCTCGTCATCGTCGCCGAGACCATCAAGTCCGACATCCTGGTAACGTCTTGATTCAATGTTATTGTCAAAAGCATGGACAACAGCCTGCACTGTCGGCACCCGACCCCATGCAGTAGTATCGACATTGACCACAAGAGGCGATGTGGGCAGGCCGTTTTCAAACTGCTTTCGTGAATCACGTAAAATATCCTCTGAAATATTCCCGAGGTCAAAATAAAGATCGCCGCCTCCATGTTCAGGATCTTCAACAAAGGGATCCATAATCCAGAACTTCAGGTACTGAATATTGGCCGATTCAAAATCGTTTGTGAGAAGCTCCCTCATCATGCCTCCCCAGCGTGTTCGCGGAGAGTTGAGAAGGCCATCAGAACTAAGTCCTGCCGAGTAGGCACCTGACGAAACATCATAGTTGTAAGGGCCTCTCTCAGAGGGATAAAATGCAACGTTCAGAACCGAAATGTTTGTGGGGATACCGCTTGGTGATTCCTTGAACGGGAATATCTCATTCTCGTAAATCTCCCTGACAAAGTGACTTGACTGCAAGTCAGGATTGGCTCTTATATAGTCAGGCGTTGTTGATCCGTTACGGAGGAACAACGGGTCAATGACATACCATGCCAGTTTTGCCCTGTTGAAACCTGACCTGAGATCATTGTTCAGCCTGGCTTCCGGGAACAGGTTATCCTGCCCCTGGGGCACGCTGGCCAGTGACCATGCATTGAATGCTCTCAGGTCAAGTGATATTTCACTGGCTTCAAAATCATCAATATAGACCGCACCTTCTGAAGTGATAGCTCTGCTGTGCCCGGGGATCAGATGTGCAAACTCCCCGAAGAAATTTATGGATGAAGGTGCATTGGTCTCTATTAACGGAAGCCAGTCTATTGCGTTTGTAAGAAACCTCGAATCGGCACGGTATGAAGCATCAAAACCGTAAATGGTATTTGCGATAGGATCATCTCCGTAAGTAACCTTCTGTGTATAAGGTCTCTCAGCCAGCCTGAGAATGGTACCGCCAAGGTTGAACTTGTCAGAAAACCTGTAATTGAGGTGCGTTCCAAGCAGCGTCTTGGTTTGAAGACCGAAGAACTGGTTGCTCTCAAGAGAGACCTGCACGGGAGTTCCCGATTCAATGATAGCTGAATTGATGACCTTTACAGATCCAAGGTTATAGTCAACTGTATAGTCAACGTTCTCAGTAAGGGTCACCCCTCCTGCAGTAACCTTTACGGACCCCTGCGGAATGTTAGCCACGTTCAGTTTTATCTCTGATCCGGTTGCTGATGCGAACTGACCGCTCAGGATATACTTGTTCTTCTCAGCCATCTGCCTGGCAACTGTCTGCGTTGAATCATAAAGCTCGGTGAAGACGTATTTTCTTATCTGCTCAGGATCAGTGATGTACTTCAGAAGGTGCCTCCCGAACGGTTGCCTGACGGGAAAGATGATCCTTCCTTTTTCAGCCATTACGGTTATCCCGTCTACAAAGTCAAATAACCCGTCAGGCTGCCTGTCAAGCTGCGAATTCAGCTGGTCAAGACCCAGGGCCTGAAGCAGTACCTTGCCATCAAGAGGAGTGCCGGGGAGATAATTAAGCGAATTGCCAGTCTTATCATCCTGGTAAAGAATATTGACCTCAAAATTCTTTGCTTCTATCTTGCCTGAGCCGATGTTATAGATATTTTTCATCATCAGATCCCATGTCGGAATACGAGGGCTCAGTGTGGTGCCTTTTATCAGCTTAAGTATCAGGGCATCAGGAGCCGTCACACCGTCAGTGGAAAATTCTCCGACCTTGAAGACCTGGCCGTTATATGTGTATTCATAGGCTACAGCCAGCACCTCATCATTGTTTAGTGCCACATTCAGTGAGATATAACCAAGCTGGCGGTTAACCGTGTATTCACGTTCAGTGAGCATACGGGCATTCTCAACCTTTTCATAGTCACGTCCTATCTGGAAATCAGGGTAAAGACCACTGAATGCATCTGTCACCTTGTCAATATTCCTAACCCTGCTGTAAGCTGTGTTGAGCTGCTCATAGAGAGCGTTGCTGTTGTTAGCAGGATTGACCGGGCCGCCAGGCGTGCCCTGGAATGCGGGTATATGGTTGTATATATTTGCCTGGTTCTCGGCAAGGTCAAGGAAAGCAACGATATTGCGGTTGCTGACATCCTCAAAACGACTTGTCTTGTTGGTGACCCATACTTCAATCTTTTCGATGTTAAGCCCGGTGCTGACCACCGGAAGATTTTCAAGCGACTGGTCAAAAATGTCCTTGAAATGCTGTGACAGAAAAAAGTGCCTGTTTGCCTCATACTGATCAGCAGTGATCTCATAGTCAGTCAGCTGGGCTCCCCCCTTAACCTCCACCACTGATGACTCTCCCTTTTGCTGTGAAAAGACTGTGGTCATGGTAAGCTTTCCGAACTGCAGCTCGGTCTTCAGTCCGAAGAGGCTGTAACTCCCCGTGATGAGAGTGCCGTTAAGCGGAAGAGTGACATCACCGGCTTCGATCTTCTTTATGATCTCGTCCTCCTTACCTGAATACTCGAGTTTGGTACGGTTCTCAAACTCAAACATCGCCTCAGTGTTATAATTGATACCCAGCTGCATCTTGTCACCGATAGTGCCGGTGACATTCATCTGAATCTTTTCCTGGAAATCGAATGTCGGTATTGTCCGCAGCCTCTCTGAGAGAGTAGGGTTCTCCGTATGTGAAATATTTATTCCGAAGACAAGCTCAGCCGAGCCCTGGGGCACAATGTTTATTACATTGCTTCCAAAGATCCTGTCGAATGTCTCTCCTCCTACTTCTATCTGGGGAATAAGCGACGACCTGAATCCGGTGGCATCACCTCTCAGGTTGGCATCCCAGTATTCCCTCATAGCCTGATTGAATTCATACTTCCTGTATTCTTCAGGTGACATGTACACCGGCCTGCGGTAGTCAAGCGTTCCTGCTTTCTGGTAAATAATGTACTGGTTGTTCTTTCCGTCATACTCAACCCTTGTGGTTATTGTTGATGGGTTGTACAGGAAGAGTGGAGAAGATTTTTTTGCCTCCCAGGGAAAGGAAGGGTCAGGGTGAAGCTTCAGGGTGGTGTCGGTAGGAACGGTCTGGGAATATAGTGCAAGCGAAACAAAAGAGAGGACCAAATACAATCCAGCTCTGATTATCAGACCTCTATTTAATAATGAAAACTGCAATCCGGCACTACTGGTTTATAACAGTTTCAGCGCCTTCCTCACTATTTCCTCCACAGCAAGTTTTCTGTTCTCCCTGAGGAGGTTATCAACAACCTTCACGGCGCTGTTCCTGGCAAAGCCAAGCATCACTAATGCAGATAACGATTCTTCACGTGCAGTATTGTCGGAAAATGCAATAATTTCACCGGAAACAGCGTGTTTTCCTATTTTGTCTTTCAGGTCAACAATTATTCTTTGTGCAGTCTTCAACCCGATGCCCTTTACTGACTTGAGAATGCCTGTGTTACCCTCGATGATCGCCTGGCGCAGATCAGCCGGCCTGAGTGATGACAGCATCATCCTCGCGGTGCCTGCACCGACGCCCGAGACAGTGATAAGCTGACGGAACAGATCACGTTCATCAGCATCAGCAAAGCCAAACAACAAATGAGCATCCTCTCGTATTGCCTCATGTATTAATATCCTGCATGTCTCCGCTTTCTCAAGGGCAGCGTAAGTGTTCAGTGATATGTTTATGCTGTAACCAATGCCGTTGCACTCAACAACCACGCATGCAGGATTAAGCTCGGTTATTCTTCCGGTTATATAGTCAATCATAACGAATGATCATAATTATCAGGCTCAGGCGGCAGTTCATCAACATGATCAGGGTGAATCTCGATCTTCTGGGGCTGCAACGGATTGCTGATCAGCTCCTGGTAAGCCTGCCTGTTGCGGAAGATATCACATGCAGTATATAAAGCCTGTCTCATTGAATTGCCTGATGCTTCATTCTTCCCTGCTATGTCGAAAGCTGTTCCGTGAACCGGTGATGTCCTTACCACTGGCAGCCCTGCAGTGAAGTTGACGCCGGTATCAAAAGAGAGTGCCTTGAAGGCGCCCATACCCTGGTCATGGTACATGGCAAGCACCGCATCAAAACGGCTGAATGCTCCCGATCCGAAGAAACCATCAGACGAGTAAGGTCCGAAGGCAAGAATGCCCTCTTCGTTTGCCTTTGTGATCGCAGGAATGATTATCTCCTTCTCTTCTGTTCCGATCAGGCCGTTGTCACCGGCATGAGGATTAAGGCTGAGAACAGCTATTCGCGCTCCCCTTATGGCAAAATCGCGAAGCAGTGACTGGCTCATCAGTCTCATCTTGCCCAGCAGCAGAGGCACGGTGATGGCACCGGGAATATCCCTGAGCGGAAGATGTTCAGTGGCAAAACCGATCTTCATGCATTCACAGATCATAAACATCAAAACCTCAGGCGCATTAAACCTGGCTTTCAGGTAATCTGTATGACCGGTGAACCGGAACTTCTCAGACTGGATGTTATTTTTATCAATGGGGCCGGTAACAAGAACATTTATCCTTCCCCCGGCCAGGTCATTGACGGCACTTTCAAGCGCCGCAAAAGATGCATGTCCCCCTTCAGGGGTCGATTTGCCAAGCTCCACCCTTACCTCATCACCAAGGCAGTTGACAAGGTTTGCTTTTTTAGGGTGCGCTTCATCCGCAGTCCTGATATTGTTAAAACTGAAGTTCGTTACGTTAAGTACTTTGCGATGATAGGCCGCAACTTTAGGCGACCCGTAGACAACCGGCACACAGAAGTCGTTGAAACCGGGCTCCGAAAGAGCCTTTATTATGACCTCGTACCCTATGCCGTTTATATCTCCCTGCGTTATACCTGCAATTATCGGTTTTTTTTCCATTTCAAGTCCGTATGCCGGATATGAGCATCCATGTCCGGGGCTGTAAAGTTAATTAAAATATTGAATGATTTAGCTTTAAAGTATTACCTTTGACCACGCCTCTGATAATGCGCAAAGTATCATAAAATGGCTGTCATAGAACACCTGTACCATAAAATAAATGAAGGTCAGAGGATCACCGCTGATGAAGCTCTTATGCTCTGGAATAAGGCTCCGCTGGCTTTGCTTATACATCTTGCTGATGATGTGCGCAGAAAGCTGCATCCGGGCAATATGGTAGGCTGGATGATAGACCGCAATGTCAATATTACCAATATCTGCTTCTCACAGTGCCGCTTCTGCAACTTCTGCCGCACTCCTAAAAGCCCCGATGCCTATGTTACCTCTGATGACGAGTATGATCAGAAGATAAATGAACTCATCAGCCTCGGGGGAGACCAGCTTCTGCTACAGGGTGGCATGAATCCGGCATTCGGACTTGATTATTACACCTCTCTTTTCAGAAGACTGAAGGAAAGATGGCCGCAGATTAAACTGCATGCCCTTGGTCCGCCGGAGGTGGTATTCCTGGCGCACAGGGAGAAGATGAGTATACATGATGTGCTGATCGCCCTGCATGAAGCCGGGCTTGATTCTCTGCCTGGCGCCGGTGCAGAGATACTCTCTGACAGGGTCAGGAAGATTGTGTCGCCGGCAAAGGCTACAACTGATGAATGGCTTGGTGTGATGCGTGAGGCACACAGGCTTAACTTACCCACGTCAGCTACGATGATGTTCGGCCATGCAGAGACAGTGGCTGAACGCATAGAACATCTGGTCCGCCTGCGTGACCTGCAGGACGAGAAACCTGAAGGCCATTATGGCTTCATAACTTTCATTCCGTGGCCATTCATGGATCGCGGAACCGCACTGGCTGAAAAGGACGGGATCAGATCACACGTTACATCTGTTGAGTACCTCAGGCTTGTGGCAATAAGCAGGCTAATGCTTGACAATATACCCAACATACAGGCATCCATTCTTACCGTAGGCTGCGAGACCGCTATGATATCACTTCATTCCGGCGCAAATGATCTTGGCTCTGTTATGATTGAAGAAAACGTGGTGAGCGCCGCAGGGAATCCTTTCAGGGTTGATCCTGAAGGTATGAAACAGATAATCAGGGATGCAGGCTTTAGACCTGTTCGAAGAGATCAGCTTTATAATCCAGTAGAGTAATAGGAGAACTGCCTTCCCTTTCAGGAAGATTTGCGTACTGTGTACATCAACGCCTCAACCTGGCGCAGCAGCTCCCTTTTGTCGTCCCTGGGAGCATATACAAACCCGGTCACAATGACAGCCTTTGCTGTTACCGGATCAATGAATGCATATGATATGAACGGACCTCCCATATATCCCCCTTCGAGCGTCCACAGCCCCCGCATCTCAATATAATCGGTATTGTGAAGTCTGAATGAGCGGCAACTGACCGGCACCTGCTTTTCAATCACCATGTATGAACCCTCGGGTCCCTTGATCCTGGCTGATGTGATCTTCTCAGTCATATCTGCAAGCTCAATGCAGCCTATTCGCGAAGCAACACGGTCACTCACGGAGATGATCACTGACTGGGTTGTGGAAGGAGTCTCTTCAGAGACTATCAGGACATCTTCCTTGTTGTAGTCTGTTCTGTATCCTGCCGGCATGATGATTTCATAGCTCTGATCTCCTGATTTCATTACGCCTTTATTTCTGCCGGCCGAATTGACAAGCCAGCTGGTGATTCTCTCGCGTTCAACAGCGTTGATCCGCTGGCGTATGGCCTCAGCATTATCACTTATAGTCTTCGTCAGGCTCAGCGAATCAGGTGCAGTGAGAGTGATCACAAGCTGAGTCTCAGACCATCTGTTTCTTTCAAAGGTCAGTGACGGTTCAGGCTTTTCTTTGTCAACAGCTGCAATAATAATATTACGGTGAGCTATAAGAACATCCCTGAATCCATCCGGGTTGGCATGTGCCAGGGTGAAAGCAGGTTCTGCCTGTGGAAGACCTACAAGTACCGGGGCAACATCATCTCTCAAAGCCCTGCCCGGGCTTCCATCCCACAAAGCCCTGTCCATCACCACAAGCAATTCGCCTGTTGAGCCCGTCACATTCGGCAGTGTACGTGTAACCGAAGAATCACCGCATGATGTAACCGCAGCCATACCGACAACAAATAACAATGCAAGTGATCTCATGATACTATATTTTGAAATAAAAAGCCTGCACTTGCATGCAGGCTCCAACTATAGACGTTTGTTTACTAGCTTTCCTCGCCGGAGTCTTTCTTTACTTCCGTGGTGTCTCCGTCCTTTGCCTTCCTGAACTCTTTCAGTCCCTGCCCTATACCCTTAAATAATTCCGGTATCTTGCGTCCGCCAAAAAGCAGTACCACGATAACCAGGATTAGGATTATTTCAAAAGGTCCGATCTTTCCCATAACATTCGATTTTAGTTACGCAAATGTACAAATTCTTTGTCAATGGATATCAATTGATGCTGAATAATCATTTTCTGATCAGTTTGAGGATATCGTTGCCGTTGGCAAATATCAGAAGGGCCAGCAGTATTATCATGCCGGCTACCTGGGCATATTCCAGGAATTTATCGCTTGGCTTTCTGCCTGTCACTACCTCAAATATCAGGAACATGACATGTCCGCCGTCAAGAGCCGGTATCGGAAGGATATTCATCACGGCAAGTATAAGTGACAGAAATGCCGTGAGATTCCAGAATGACTGCCAGTTCCACCTGCCCGGGAAAATCTTGCCTATTGCAATGAACCCGCCGAGTGATTCATATGCCTTGGTATTTTTCGAAAAAATTAATTTGAATTGCTTGAGATAGTCTCCGGTGGTCTTCCATCCCTTTGATATACCGGCAGGAATAGCCTGGAAGAAATTATAATGTTTAGTGCTGAGTTCAAGGACGTTGCCTACTTCCCTTATAACTCCGAGAATACCCGCCTCGGTCGTCCTAACGGGAAAATCAATCAGTTTGCCGTCCCTTTTCACAGTGACTGTCATGGGGCTGCCTTTATGTGAAGCAAGGTAACCCTGGAACTCATCATACCAGGCAAACGGGATGCTGTCAAGGGCTACTATTTCATCGCCAATGTTAAGCCCGGCAGTTTTTGCCGGTGATACATCGGAAAACCCTGAAACCACGAACGGCCCGAAAGGTATCCTTGCATCAATGACATCAGGGTTCTTAAGCAGCTTCGGGATAAACTCGCGCGCAACAGGGATGTCAACGGTGTCTCCCTGCCTGACAACAGTGATCTCCTTACGTTCATTGAGCAGGATATCAGGAATTATAGCATAGAAATTATCGACGGGCGTACCGTCAACGGAGATGATCTTGTCACCGTTGCGGAGACCCATCGCATACCCTGTTGAATCAGTAAGGATACCGTATTTCACATTTGCTGCCGGAAGATAAGTCTCACCCCATACACTGAGAACGCCCACATAAATCATCAGTGCGAAGATGAAGTTGAAGAACACTCCGCCAAGCATGATAAGGAGCCTCTGCCATGCTTTCTTTGACCTGAACTCATAGGGCTGAGGAGGTTTTTTCATTTGCTCACGGTCAAGTGACTCATCTATCATACCTGATATTTTGACATAACCTCCCAGTGGAATCATTCCAACACCATATTCAGTTTCACCCCATTTACGCTTGAATATTGCAAAAGGCCAGTCAAAAAAAAGATAGAATTTCTCAACTCTCGTCTTAAAGATCCTTGCAAGAATAAAATGCCCGAATTCATGAACTATGACAAGGATTGAAAGCGCGAGGATTAATTGGATTATTTTGATGAGAACTGTCATTTTTTCTTCGTTTTGCTGATAAATTCCATGGCAATGCTTCTGCTGCGGCGGTCTGTCTCCTCATAAACACCCATGGAAGCTTCTTTGTTGTATATTGTTATATCAATGACATGTGCCACTGTGTCTGCTATGTTGCTGAAGCCTATCCTTTTATTAAGGAAAGCTGCTACTGCCACTTCGTTTGCCGCATTAAGGGCGCAGGGCATATTGCCTCCGGCTTTCAGAGCTTCTCTTGCGAGGGCAAGATTGCGGAAACGAACAGTGTCAGGCGCTTCAAATGTCAGTGACCGTGTCTCTGTCAGTGACGGGCGCTGCAGGTTAGTAGTCACTCTCCCGGGAAATGTCAGTGCATAGATTATTGGCAGGCGCATGTCAGGAACGCCAAGCTGTGCTTTCACAGAACCGTCAATGAATTGAACAAGTGAATGGATGATCGACTGCGGATGAATAAGTACTTCGATCTTATCTGCCTCAACACCAAAAAACCAGTGTGCCTCAATCACTTCAAGCCCCTTGTTCATCAGTGTGGCCGAATCAATAGTGATCTTGCTGCCCATGCTCCAGTTTGGGTGTCGAAGGGCTTCCTCAGGGGTGACATGATCGAGTTTCTCACCCGGTGTGTCTCTGAATGGCCCGCCTGAGGCCGTCAGAATGATCTTCTCAACAGCATTTTTTGGTTCGCCGTTGATACATTGCATTATGGCAGAGTGCTCAGAGTCTACCGGCACCAGTACTGTGCCTGACCTTTGGGCCATCCGGGTGATCATCTCCCCGGCCACCACCAGTGTCTCCTTGTTCGCCAGTGCCACTTCCTTTCCTGCTGCAACGGCAGCGGCTGTCGGGCGCAACCCGGCAAAGCCCACCATTGCCGCAACAACTGTATCTATATCATCTGATGCAACAACAGATTCAAATGCTTCTTCGCCGGCCATCACCTCAATGTCAAGATCTGACAGTCCCTCCTTCACCCTGCCGTACTGAGCATTATTGCCTATCACCACCCTCTCAGGCCTGAAGAGTCTGGCCTGCTTCATAAGCAGATCTGCATTGCTGCCGGCAGTGAGAACTTTTACTGAGAAAAGGTCCGGGTAATGCGATACTATCTCGAGGGTTTGAGTGCCTATCGAACCGGTGGAGCCCAGGATTGCGAGTCGCTTATGCATCTGCCGTAGTGATGTCAGAAGAAAATATATTGTGCCGGATCAAGAGGTTCACCGTTATGCCACAGTTCAAAATGCAGATGCGGGCCTGATGTGTAAAGCTCTCCCGAATCACCTACTATGGCTATAGCCTCCCCTGCCCATACCCTGTCTCCCATTTCCTTCAGGAGAGTTGCATTGTGCTTGTAAACTGAAACAATGTTGTTACGGTGCTGGATCATAATAACGAATCCTGTTTCCATGGTCCATCCTGTCATAATCACCGTTCCGTCAAGGATTGACGAGACAACAGCCTTTGGCCGGGTTACTATGTCAGTTGCAAAATGCTTTGTCCGGGTATCAAAGTTACTTGATATAATCCCCTTTACCGGGGGAAAGAAATGAATATTGGCCAGGCTTGTACCTGTCTCTGAACTACGGTTTGATGAAGTGAGGCTGTATTGTTCATCACGTTCAACCTGTTCGCGCAGCACAGAATCCTCCTGGGAGTGCCGGAAAGAAATGTTACTGTAATCACGCGCACTGTCTCTCAGGGCAACATGTTCAACAGGCTGCCGGCCGGAGATCACTGCATTCATATCTTCAAAATACTTATCCCTTATATTGATCTCCTTCTCCAGGGAGTCAAGCAGGATTGCATTCATGATTATGTCATGCCGCATGGTCACGTCAGGGTAACCCGGGATGAACTCGCGAAGGTTTGTGAATGCAATAAGTGATGTGTTTATTCCTATTATCACGAGCAGAAAGAGGGCTGCAGCCAGCAGGGCATTTGACTTTGATAGTTTTATGCGCCATACCTCTTCATATGTCGTGTCATTGAAGATGGCGAACCGGAATTTGTCACGCCATTTTCCTTTTCTTTTTTCATTCCTGGCCATCGGAAAAATTCTTCAGAAGGCACAAAGATAATAAAAAGCATGGGGCTTGAAGCATGGAGCATGGGGCATGGGGCATGGAGCTAACAGAACATTTTAACAAATACCGGCTTTCTCCTTTCTGCTTAAGGCTCCTTGCTCCAGGCCCCATGCCTTACCATCCTATGCCATAATCCTCGCCGAAGTTGCTTGAGCCTCCCCAGAATGTTCCATGCAAATGATCAAATCCTATGGCATTGATCGGCCCTGAAGTCCTTTCCTGGAATGAGAGGCGGTATCCCATCCGCATGAGTTCCTTTCTCTCCCATTCAGGCATTGCGTTGTTCAGTACCAATCCCCCGGGCACCTTCTCATGGTTTCCGAAGCTTGAGTACATCTGGAGTGTCTTGAATGACGGCGCCTCGCATGCTTCCTGTATCGTCATGCCAAACTCCACAACGTTGAGGAAGAACTGCAACAGCAGCTGATCCTGTTCGTCACCACCCTGTTTTGCAAATGAAAGGAACGGTTTGCCATCCTTCAGTGCCAGGGTGGGTGTAAGGGTCACGCGAGGTCTCTTCCCCGGTTCCAGAACGTTAAAGGGATTCTCCTTCTCATCAAGTACGAAGGCCTGCATGCGCTGGCTCATTCCCACACCGGTGTTGCCGGCTATACAGGCAGGAATCCACCCGCCACTGGGCGTGACGGAGACAACCCAACCTTTTTCATCAGCAGCTTCTATGGTTGTTGTTCCTGCCTGGAATGATTCAAGGAAACGTTCATACTCACCAGGATCTTCAGAAGGATAAATATTACGGGCCGAAGCCTGGTATGAATTCAGAAGCGAAATAAACGGATTGGTCTTCCCTTCAAACGGATACGGGTCTCCCGGACGAACAGCCGGATCATTGCGGTCAGGGTTGATCAGCTTGCTTCTCTCCAGTGCATATTCCTTTGAAAGCAGGCCCTTCATAGGCTCTTCGGGCGGGAAGTCCGGGTCACCGTAATAAAAATCGCGATCGGCAAATGCCAGGTTCATTACCTGGTAAAGTGTATGGATATATTTTACGGAGTTATATCCCATATCTTTCAGATTGAAGTTCTCAAGGATATTAAGTGTCTGCAGCATGACCGGTCCTTGTGTCCATTGCTGAAGCTTATAAACATCGATACCCCTGTAGTTGGTCATCATCGGCTCCTCAATCTTAACCTGCCATTTAGCCATATCATTTTCAGTGATCAGTCCACCCTGTTCCTGGCATCCCCTGACGAACTCCCTGCCTATGTCTCCCCTGTAGAAACGGTCATAGGCAGCATAGATGGCTTCCTTGCGTGTCTTTTTCTTTTTGAGGGCCTGCTGCTCAGCTTCCACGAGCTTTGTCAGGGTGGCAAGAAGGTCTTTTTGCACAAAGACCTCTCCGGCAACCGGTGCCTCACGTTTTTCGCCGGTATGAGGTAACATGACCTTTGCCGAGTAAGACCATTCCTTAATACGGTCTTTGCTTCGTTCTATTGAATTGGCAGTCTGTGCCTCTATCGGATAACCGGCGGCCATCTCCATGGCAGGTGCAAGCACCTCTTTCAGGCTCATTGTCCCGTATTCGGCGAGCATAGTCATCAGTCCGCCCGGCGTACCGGGTGTGACGGCGGCCAGGGGACCGTATTCAGGAGGGTATTTCATACCCTTAGTCTTAAAGAACTCTACAGTGGCTCCTGTAGGTGCCACGCCAAGTGCATTGATGGCAATGACCTTTTTCGTATTGGGATTATAGATCAGTGCCTGTGTCTCACTTCCCCAGCTTAGAACGTCCCACATGGTGCAGACAGATGCGAGCATGGCGCATGCAGCGTCTATTGCATTGCCTCCGCGATCAAAGATCATCGCCCCGGCAGTGGCTGCCAGCGGCTTGCCCGTGATGGCCATCCAGTGTTTGCCGTGCAGCGGAGGCTTCTGGGTGGTAACAGGAAATGTGTTGAATGTCTGAGCGTTTGACATAATGACAGTGCTTGACAGAATGAATGAAATCAGTAATTTCTTCATGGTTATGACTATTAAGCCTTGATTTGAGTTCTTAGCTTTCCTCAGGCGCAATTTCGTAATTATAAAGGCAACAGGCAATAGGCATCTGATATTAGTGTTACGTAACATACCCGTTAGGTTCTCCCGCTTTCAGCGGGTGTCTGACTGACAGGCAGCTTATGCGGGGTCAGGGAAGTTAAATAATTACTAACGCTTCCTGGTAACTTTTATCCTCCTGTTGATCCGGCTAATCACAAAATGAGGTACAAACGGTAATAACATAATTACAAGCTTGCTCAGTAATCCCGGAATACATTCAGCCTTATCCCCGAAAAGCGCTCTGATCCCCGCCTCAGCCACATTCGACGGTTGCTTTATTATCCCGAGTTTCTTAAGTAAAGGCACATTAAAGTTAGTGGCATCATACAACCCGGTATCTACAGCCCCGGGAATAAGACATGTTACTATTATACCCCTTCCCTGCATCTCCGTTCTCAGTGCACGTGTGAAGTGCCGGATAAATGTCTTTGTGGGCCCGTAGAGGGAAATACCGGGATAAGGCATTACTGCAGTTATCGAAGACACATTCATAATATATCCTCTTCCTCTTTCGATCATCTGCTCCCCGAAAAACCTGCATAAAAGAACAAGTGTTGTAATATGAAGAGTGAGCATTGACTTTATGTTTATGTGATCCACACTTACAACCTCGCCAAAAAAGTAAATACCTGCATTGTTGATAAGTACCTCCACTGCCAGGTCGTTTTCTATGCAAAAATCAAATACCTGCTTTGCAGCATCTTCACATGCAAGATCAATACAGAAAGGAACTACCCTGACACCATAATCACGTTCAAGATTTTTTTTCTGATCACTCAGTTGTTCAGGTTGATTACTGACAGTTACCAAATGATACCCTCTTTTTGCCAGAGCAGCTGCAATGTGCCATCCTATTCCTGACGAGGCACCTGTGACCAGAGCATAGTTTACCGCAATTGTCATCTACTCCAACATCTTCTTTATTTCAGGATCAGGATTCTCATAATTCAATATGCAGTCAGCAGCTTTGCTATACATCACCGCAATGCAGTAATTGCATATATTACATTCAGAGTGCGATAGTATCCCGGATCTTAGCTTATTTATAAAATCCGGATCCTTTATAAGAGCGCGGGCCAGTGCAACCATCTCAAAACCGTTGTTCAACACTTCGTTGATCTTGTCGCGTGATATCAGTCCTCCGACGTATACCAGTGGCAGTTTCAGCTGAGCCCGGAACTTCAGGGCGTCTTCAAGGAAAAAACCTTCAGTATATGGGACCTCTCTGACAAGAAGGTTTCCGAACGCCTTCACAAAGAACCGCATAATGAAATTGTCAATATAATATGCGAAAACCCTGATGGGCATTTTACCCCTCATGACATACATCGGGGCCTTACTGACAAAACCACCGCTCAGCACCAGTGCATCAGCCCCTGCCTGTTCAAGCATCTTTGCTACCTCAAGGCACTCACTGATTTCCATCCCACCCCTGAAACCATCTCTTGTATTTGTCTTCACAAGAACAGCAATATCATTACCAGCAGCGTTCTTTACTTCCTCCATTACCCTCAGCATGAACCTGGCTCTGTTTTCGAGCGAGCCCCCGTACTCATCTCTTCTTCTGTTGGTGAATGGCGACAGGAACTGACTGATCAGATAACCGTGTCCGGCATGTACCTCTACAGCATCAAAACCCGATTCGCGTGCCAGGTTAACAGCATGTCCGAACGACTTTGCGACAGACCAGATGTCAGAACTGCTCATTTTCCTGGTGAGGGCAGGACCATAAAGGTTCAGTCTTGCTGATGGCGACATGGAACGAACTCCGGTAACAGACCTGCTTGTCATGTCACCGCAATGACCGATCTGTATTGAGCAGGCAGCACCTTCCTTATGGACAGCATCGGTAAGTCTTCTCAGTTCATATATCGATTCCCTGTTAAGCCACAACTGGTGATGGAATGATAAGCCTGTTTTATCAACTGCTGCATATGCGACGGTTGTCATCCCAATCCCTCCTTTGGCAACGGAGCGGTGATAGCTTATCAGCTCTTCTGATACTTTGTTCCCCGGGCACATCCCTTCGAATGCAGCAGCGCGTACGGTCCTGTTTCTTAATGTAAGAGACCCGATCCTGAATGGTGTAAAAAGTTTATCTTCTGATGAATTCATCTGTAAAATAAAGTTGAATCTTCAAATATATTTGATTTTCACTTTTGTATGCTTCGTGACATGCTATAACATGAGAGTATAATAAAACTAATACAAAACCTCCGTGTCTCCCAATTTCATCAGGAGGCACCATACCTTGAAAAGGAGAGTAGTTTTTCAATTATCAATTCATCACAGTACTCCCCATTATTAAGGGGGAGTGTTCATGATTTACCAACTGGCGGATCAGGGACGAAAGGGTTGACTTCTGACAGCTTCACATGTTAATATTCCCGGGCGCACCCGGGGCAAAGGTTCCGAAGGACTTCCCGAGGGTGGTCCTGAAAAGATATGACCAGATCTCCTGAATGTGCCAAGCATATATTAAATTAGCATTTCATTTCCTGTAAAACTTTAAGATGATATGAAAAGAATTATTTCTTTATTATTCCCGATCTTGGTGCTGATGAGTTTCACAAAAAACTATGTTATCACAGCACAGGGCTTAACAGAAATAAATGATTCCATTTATTCTGACATACTCCAGGAGCAGAGGTCATTAAAAGTGTTCATTCCCGACACATGGAAAAAAGATTCGACTGAAAAATATGAGGTCATCTATCTTACAGACGGCGAATGGGTAAGTGAGCTCTTCCCCTTCATTTACAAATTCGCAAAAGGCGAAAGTTTTGTGCCTCCTGTCATAATGATAGCCATACCTAACAAATATATCAACGGGATCAACCAGCGCGACAGGGATTTCCTGCCAGTACATGTGGCTGATAATGCTATCTCCGGCGGTGCTGATAAATTTATTGCTTTCCTGAAAAATGAACTGATCCCGTATATAAATAAAACTTATCCCGTCAATGGCACGAACTCACTTTATGGTCATTCATACGGCGGTCTCTTCTCAATGTATACTTTCCTTACTGAACCCGAATTATTCGAAACCTGTTATGCTACCGATCCGTCATTCTGGTGGAACAATGATTATGCAATAAAACTTGCATCCGAGCGACTGGGACAGATCACCTCAGAAAGACATTTATGGATTGCCGGTATCGAATCCACTTATAAAGGTATGGGCATCGACCGTATGGATACAGTCCTGAGGCAAAAGGCACCTGCAAATATCTAC
>Ga0172362_10001368_pt1 | contig 20810 bp, 22 predicted proteins | sample LakKivs1_kivu2a2_FD_114534 | JGI IMG/M metagenome (GOLD analysis project Ga0172362, IMG submission 114534) | Sediment microbial communities from Lake Kivu, Rwanda - Sediment s1_kivu2a2 | ecosystem: Environmental > Aquatic > Freshwater > Lake > Sediment | place: Rwanda: Western Province, Lake... | reverse complement strand
GTTTCGAAACTCCGGGAAAGCTCCGCCAGGGCTGCCGGGTCGACCTTGATCCCCCAGAGCTCCATCCTGGCCAGGACTTCTATCAACGGCCGCTCGATTTCTTCATATAGCTTGTCGAGTTTGCGTTCTCGCACTTTAAGCCAGAGAATCTCACCCAGCCTGCCGGCGAAGTCGGCGTCCTCGCAGGCATACTGATAGACCTTTTCGACGGGCGCCTTGTTCATCGTCACCTGTGATTTTCCCCGGCCGGTGACATTTTCATAAGGAGTTTTATGTTCTTGGAGATAAACCAGGGCCAGCCGATCGAGATTATGCTTCCCCCAGTTTGGCTCTATCAGATAGGACAGGACCATTGAGTCGCGATCTATCCCCCGGACCTCGATCCCTTCCCGGGAGAGAACTATCCAGTCGTATTTCGTGTTCTGGCCCGTTTTTTTGATGGCTTCGTTCTCAAGGACCGGTTTGAGGATTTCGATAGCCCTGGCTTTGTCGATCTGGTCGGGAGCTCCCAGATAGTCATGACCGAGAGGGACGTAAAAAGCTTCTCCCGGATTAAGGGCCAAGGATATCCCGACCAGCCGACTTCTGGTGGGGAACAGGTTGTCCGTTTCTGTGTCGAAGGCCACGGCCCCTTTGTCCAGGATCCTGCCCGCCAGCGTTTCGAGTTCTCTCTCGTCTAACACCATTTTGTATTTGGCTTCGGCCTTGGCCGGGATTTCACCGAGAAAGTCCCGCAAAAGCGTTTGGAACTCGAGTTCTCCGAAAAGCCGGCTGATTTCTTTTTCATCGGGCGGCCGGCGCAGGAATTCTTCCGGATTGAGGTCGAGTTCAAGGTCGGTATGGATTGCGACCAATTTCCGGCTGAGATCCAGAATATCCATGTTGTTACATATGGCATCTCGCAACCTGGGGTTTTTTACCTGGTCTATGTTCTGCAGGAGCGAATCCAGAGATCCGAATTCCTTGATCAGTGACTTGGCGGTTTTTTCTCCTATTCCCGGCACTCCCGGGATGTTATCCGAGGCGTCTCCCCACAAGGCCAGCACGTCGGCCACCTGTTCCGGCCTGGTTCCGAAGTAGGCTTCGACGTCTTCGGCCGTTATCATGATCTCTTTGGCAGGGTTCCAGACGGATATGTTCCGGTTGACGATTTGCAGAAGATCCTTGTCGGTGGTTACGATGATCGTGTCCAGGTTCCGGCGGGCAGCCTGGACCGCCAGCGTGGCCAGAGCATCGTCCGCTTCGTAGGCTTCGAATTCCACGCGCGGGATCTTGAGGGCTCGCAGGACTTCTTTCAGCACCGGTAACTGAACGGCCAGGTCTTCCGGCATGGGTTTGCGCGTGGCTTTGTATTCTTTGAAGTCTTCGTGTCTGATCGTGGGCCCTTTGACGTCGAACACCGTCCCGAGGTATTCGGGCTTTTGCTCAGCCGATATTTTCCTGAGTGTGTTTATGAACCCGTATATGGCGTTGGTGGGGAAGCCTCTCGAATTAGTCAGTCTCTGGATAGCGTAATAAGACCGGTAAAAGAGCGAGTTCCCGTCTATCAAAAAAAGACGAGGTTTGGCGTGTTCAGTGGCCATGAAGTTTTTGCTCCTGGGTGTCCCGTCCCTCAGGAATGGTCCCCTTCCAGTATTTCGCCGAGAATGTGCTTGTGTTCATTCTCCATCATGAGTTCTATTATTTTCGGCAGGTCGGGCTTTTCCAGGTGCTCGGTATAAAAAGCCCGGCGCGAGGAGAGCAGCCGTCCCGATCTGTAAATCAACGATTCGATGTAGCCGGTGGCCGGGCCCTTGTCTTGAGTCTGGATGATATATATTTCGCCTTTGTATTCGACCTTGGTGTTAAATCCGCCCATGTACGTTTATTTCAACCGTTATAATTCTATAATATGGCCTGGCTGTTAATCAATCCCCGTTTTCTCGCGCCTGAAGACGAACAGCCGAACGGGGATTTGCCTTCAGGGTGCTTTTATGATATAAAAATGATTCGAATTTAATTTCAGAGACGAGCGGAAGCAATGCCTAAAGTATGTGAAATATGCGGCAAAGGACCCGTTTTCGGGCATAACGTCAGTCATTCCCACAAACTTTCAGCCAAGAAGTGGAAACCCAATCTGCAAAGAGTTAAAGCGCAGACGGCTAAGGGGACTAGATATATCTGGGTTTGTACGCGTTGCCTGCGCTCGGGCCGAGTCAAAAAAGCGGCTTGAAAAGGCTGATCATCAGATCCGCTCGACCGCCGAAACAAGCTTCAAACCGTCCAGTTTGTCCTTGATTGTTTCCAGGTGACGGATGTCCTTGACCTGAAGGGTAAGGTTGATCCTGGCCTTGCCTTCCGCCAGGGCCCTGGCCTCGGCTCTTATTATATTACCGTCGAGGTCGGCTACGGCTGCGGCCACGGCCGCCAGAACTCCCGGTGAATCTTCCGACCGGATCAGGAGCCGGGCCGTAAAAACGCCTTTAAGAGATTGATCCCAGTCGACCTCGACCAGCCGGTGCGGGTCGAGCAGTTCCTTGGTAATCATCCAGCAGCGAGCGGCGTGGACGGTTATACCCTTGCCGGCCGTGATGTAGCCGACAACCGGTTCGCCTTTGACGGGTGAACAGCATTTAGCCAGTTTCATCATCGGCTCTTCAAGAGAGGAGACTCGTATGCCGCCGCCCGGCTTATGAATGACGATATCGGCGGCTTTCCTGAGGATGGCCTTTGACTTCGGCAAGGGCTTGAGATTGGGGAAAAGAGCCTGTATCAGTGTCCTGTCTATTACCACCCGCCCCAGTCCGGCCTGGCGGTGAAATTCGTCGAGAGACGCGAACTTTGTTCCCAGGACTTCTTCGAGCCTGGCCAGCAAGTCCTGCTCTTTCAGAGCTTCGGAAGGCAGTGTTGTACGTGATAATTCTTTTTCCCAGATTTTTCGGCCCAATTCGACGGCTGTGCTCCGGCTCTTGAGATTCAACCATCTTCTGATCTGTTGCCTGGCGTTCGAAGTCGCGACCGCCGCCAGCCAGGAGCGGCTGGGGATTTTTTCGGGGGCGGTCAGTATCTCGACTATATCCCCTGTCTCGAGCGCTGTTTTCAAGGGCGATGGATGGGCGTTGATGATGGCTCCGGCTGCATGCAGACCGATCTCGGAATGGATTTTGAAGGCGAAATCCAGGGCCGTGGCGCCGGGAGGCAAGGGCACGACTTTACCTTTCGGAGTGAAAACATAAAGTTCTTCCGGCACCAGGTTGGCTTTAAGGCTCCTGAGAAAATCCCTGGGATTTTTCTGTTCTTCATAAAGCGCGGCCATTTCTCTAAGCCAGTGAAGCCTCCGGTCTTCCAAGAATCTGTTGGCAGGCGAATCGTCTTTGTACCTCCAGTGAGCAGCGATGCCGTTCTCGGCGAGATCGTTCATTTCTGTCGTTCTGATTTGGATCTCGAATTTCTTGCCGGCTTTGGTGATTATCGTCGTATGCAAGGACTGATAAAGATTGGCCTTGGGCATGGCTATGTAATCGCGGAAGCGTTGCGGCATATGAGTCCACTGCTGGTGGATCAGACCTAGGATCGCATAACAATTTTTTACGGTATCGGTCACGATCCTTAAGGCAAGCAGGTCGTAGACCTGATCGAAACCGATGTTCTGACGCTTTATTTTGGCCGAGATGCTGTAGGGCCTTTTGATTCTCGACTCGATCGATCCCGGGATCCCGTTGGCTGCCAGCATTCGGGCCAGCTCGCTTTTCATCTCGGCCAAATCGTTTTCCGCTTCATTCCTCAACGGGCTGATCAAGCGGTTTATCTCGTTGTAGGCGTCCGGAGTCACGTATTTGAAAGACAGGTCTTCCAGCTCGGCCCTGGTTCGGCCCATTCCCAATCGGTTGGCTATCGGAGCATAGATGTCGAGGGTTTCCCGGGCTATTTGTTCCTGCTGTTCCGGTTTCAGGAATTTAAGTGTTTTTAGGTTGTGAACCCGGTCAGCCAGCTTGATGAAGATCACCCGGATGTCATCGGTCATGGCCAGAATGATTTTGCGGATCGTCTCGGCGCGGTCGGCCTCAGGAGATGCCCCGTGCACTCGGCTGATCTTGGTCACGCCTTCCACGAGATCGGCGGCTTCTTTACCGAAATTCTCCTTTATTTCCGCGGCCGTCACTTCCGTGTCTTCAAGGACGTCGTGGAGCAGGGCAGCTACGAGAGTGGTCCGGTCCAGGCGCTGTTCGGCCAGGTAGTAGGTGACTTCCAGCAGGTGGCTGAGATATGGTTCTCCCGACCGCCTTGTCTGACCTTTGTGAGCCCGGCCGGCGAAGACATAAGCTTTTTGAAGGACGAGAATATCTTTCTCGTTCAGGTAAGGAGTCGCCAGGTCGAGTATGTCGTCGAAGCGGATCATAGGTTGCCGTCCGCTTTTATTCTACCCCAATCCATAAGTAGCGGACCATGAAATCCGGCACAATCCAGCCGGCCGGGTCTTTTGATCAAGTCGACCATTTTCATAGCAGGCTTTTGACTGCCGCGAAAACCTTGCCGGAAGATATGTCCATCATGCAGCGGTGATCCCACGGGCATTCCGTGTATTGACAGGGGCTGCAGGGCGCGCGGGTATAAATTACCGTGCTTTTCTCAGCCAGCGGAGAAGACATGTCCGGATCGGACGGGCCGAAAACGGCCACGACGGGAGTTCCCAGGGCGGCAGCCATTTGCAGCGTGTCATTGTCGTTGGCAATGACCAGGGAGCTGGCCCGAATGACTGCCATATAAAGCCTCAGGTCGTTCAGGCCGAGGTAAACAAGAGGCCTGATGGTCATGGAACCGGTGATTTGTGAGACGGCCATGTAGTCCGCGTCCGACCCGGCCAGCATTACTTGGACCCCGGCCTCGGCTTGCAACATGGAAGCGGCTTCGGCGAATCTTTCAGCCGGCCATCGTCCAGCCGCACCCTGATTGGATCCGGGAGCGAGAATTACAAACCGCTGGCCCTGAGTCAGGCCTTTCGAAATCAGCACGGCCGTTGCCCGGGTTTTTTCTTCTTCGGTGACTTCAAGGGCCGGAGATCGCCGCGAACAATTAAAGCCCAGACCGCGAACGAGACCCAGGAAGTGATCGACACGATGCCTCGAGGCTCCGTTCCACACTGCCGGTTTTACCGTTTTAGTCAGCATGAGACGGGCGCCTTCACGGCTGTACCCCCACCTTTCTGGCACGGCCGAAGCGTAAAACAAAAGAACCGAGCCGAAGGAATCATCGAGGATCAACCCGGCCGAAAATTTCAACCTGCGAATCTCGAGAATTGCATCTTTCATCTCCCGCAGGTTCTCATCTGTCGGTATCTTGATGATGCCATCGAAAAAGCCGCGGCCGGCGAACAGGTCGCCGGTCCATACGGAAGCGGCTGCCCAGATCTCGGCTTCGGGAAAGTTTTCTTTTACGCAGTTAACGGCCGGCTCGGCGAAAATGGCGTCTTTTAACCCCGACGGCATTCTTATCAGGATTTTCTCTGAAGCCATGAACAGCCGTTTACTCTGGCGCCTTCTCGGGAGGCGAACTGTCTTTTTGCTTGCCTGCCGGCTTGGCCTTGATTTTGGGTTTTTCCTCGCTGCCAGTCTTTCTGGCGTAGTCGGTGACGTACCAGCCGGAGCCCTTGAACTGAATAGCAGGCGCGGAAGGCAGCCTGACCAGGGGCCCGCCGCACTTACTGCATTTTGTCGGAAGACTTTCGTGATTCAAAACGAGAATTTCGAACTTGGCTTTGCATTTCTGGCACTGGTATTCGTATATCGGCATCACTAACCTCGTCTCTGTATTAGTACAAAAGAAATTCCTTCTTTTAATTTATTATTATATCAGAAACTGGCGGGTAATTCCGGGTCAATCCCCGAATATGAAACTTTCGAAGACGTATAATTCGGCTCCGGTCCGCCACGCGTCAGGCGGCAGGCCGGCCTTAAGGCAGATCTGTTCGAGGAAGGTCATTCGGTCCCATCCGTTCTCGACTGCGACCTGAGGGAGCAGAAGCCCGCTCCGGCCGGACTTTTTTATCAGAAGTCCGTGGCTTCCCACTTTCACGGTTTTGGGATCGGATATCCGGCGCATAGGCGACAACACCGATATCTCGATAGCGATCGAGTTCAACTCTTCCGTTTTGACCGGAGGGAAACGCGGATCTTTCGTCGCGGCATGGATCGCAGCCTGGATTACGGCCAGGCCGAGCGGGAGGACCGGCTCGGGAAGCCCGATGCAACCTCGCAGATTTCCTTTTTTCTTGAGCGTGACGAAAACGCCGAGCGGTGTTTTGAAGGCCGGCCGGCCGCTTCCGTCAGCCAAAATCTGGCCCGTTTCGAGGTAAGAGGCGATCGCCTGCCTGGCGTTGTGGAGCAGGAGTTTTTGTTCTTCGCCGGATAGGGTGAAGGAGAATTTCTCCTGGCTCTTTTTAGGGCCGCCGGCGCTGACCGCGGCCGCCAGATAGCCGACGACCGGGCCGCCGGCTGCCGAGGAATCAGCCCTGGCCAGGATGGTGACGGCTGCCTGACCGATTTTCTTCGCATAGAGCAGGGCCGCGGCCACCGGCCCTCCCCCGCACATGAAGTTATCGCCGGCTTCCGTTTTGCGGATTATAGTCGCCGTGTCGAGCTTGCTGATGATGGCCATCGTATCGGCGTCGGCCTTTTCGGCTTCTTTTTTCGGCAGGTAGTGGGAAAGATCAGTTGAGGCAACGATCAGAGCTTCGCCCGGCCGGCAGGCTTTGCTCAAGGCCGAAGCGAGACGGGTGATGGTCCGTTCTTCCTGGAAGCCCATGACGATCGGAACGATTTTGGCCGCCGGCAGGACTTTTTGGACAAAGGGGATCTGGACTTCCACGGAATGTTCTTCGTTGAAGGCTTCCTCTACGAACGGGAAACCGGATTCCTTCATTATCACCCGGGCCACATCCTGGTCGACTTCCACTCTGCCGAGAGGGGTGTCGAAGTAGCCTTCGGGCCATATGGAGCACCCGGAAAATCCCAACCTGTGGGACGGGCCGATAATGACTACCGTTCGATAATTTCTTCCCCTGACGAGGGCATAGGCCCGGCCGGCGGTGGCTCCGGAGTAAACATAGCCGGCGTGAGGGGCTATGAGGCCCACAATGTTACCTTCGATTGCCGCCTCCCGGCCCGACACGAGGTAAGACTCAATCGTCCGGCTCAGGCGTTCCGGGTCGGCATCGTAGAACATACCGGCGAAAGCTGCCTTTTTGACGGGTTTCTGCCCGCCGCCGGCTGCGAAGAAAAATCCGAATAACATTGCCACCCCCGCGATAAAAGCCTTGAACTTCTTCATGCCCGGGGTCATCGGTTTAAATAATAACGCGGGCCTGGCGAAAAATCAAACAGTCGTTGTCAGCTGCGTTGACTTTTTCTGCGAATTGGGCGAAAATTATCAGGGAAGGAAAAGATGAAAGCCATTTTCAAAGTCCTGCTGATGTTGCTGACCCTGGGAACCATCTTTCTGGTCGGTTTCGGTTTGGGCAAAGAAAAAGTAAAGGCCAAGATTCCGAAGTTCCAGGAAGAGGACGAAATCTTAGCCTGAGTTCTGGTTAGCACACGCGGCTCTGTTTTTATAAAAACGAGGCCGGAAGGGATAATGAGCAATATCGGAATCTACGGCATCCTGATAGTCCTGGCGGCTTTTGTTCTCCTCCTTATATTCAATCCCAACATTTCTTGTTTCGGTAAAAGGGTAAAATCGCCGTTCTACCCGCTGCTACGGAAGAAGGCATCGGCCAAAAAGAAGAAAACGGAAGACTATGGTTTTCACCTGACTGAAGGACCGGTCCGCAAACATCCTGGCCAAGCGAAAAAAGAGGAACCGAAGGCCCAGAAAAAAACGGACGATTACGGGTTTAAGCTCGATTGATCCGGTTCAGGATTAGTTCTGACAAAGGGAAATACGCGCGGCAGCGGGCTGTTGCCTTTTCGGGCTTTTTTTTATTAGCTTTTTTCTCAGTTTCCGGTTGTATCAAGAGAATACCTGTAGTGTATCCGCCGCCGGCCGGGGTCGAGGCCGTGGAAGGCACAGGCCATGGGTTGTTAAAGGGGAATAAGGTTGCGCTCAAGGGGCGTTTTGCCTTCGTCTGCCGGGCTTCCGGGCAGGGCAGGATCGAAGCTTTTGACCCTCTCGGCCGATCGGCCTTTATATTGTTGACGGAAGGGGAAAGAGAATACCTGATAATTCCGGCCGAAAAAATATATGCCGAAGGTGAAGCCGGAGTTTTTGCCGCCAGGTTTCTGGGATTGGCCATGGGACCACGGCAGATTCTGGGCCTGTTGAGCGGCCGGCCGGCCGAATCCGGTTTTTTTGAATCGGGAGCTTGGCGGCTTGAGTCCGACTCCCGGGGACGGATAAAACTGGGCGAGAAAGAAGGGTTCGTTTTCGAAGTGAGCCGTTATTTCGAGCCAGGCACCGTGCCCCGCGAAATCCGGTTTCGGTTGGGCACGGAGGGTAAACTGATCTTGAAGTCGGTGCGCTTCAACACTGTGTCCGGCGCCGGGGCTTTCGACACGGCTTTCCTCGCCCGTTTCACCAAAAAAACCGCTGACGAACTCGAAGCCTGGTTTGCCGATGAAAATTAAGTCTTTTGCCAAGATCAACCTCGGGCTGGAGATTATCGGCGTGCGGCCCGACGGTTATCATGAGATAAGGACCATGTTTCAGGCGGTCGATCTTTTTGACGAAATGGAATTCGAGCCGGCCGGGGACGGGCTCATCAAGCTCGAAGGCAGCGGAGATTCGATCCCCTGGGACGAAACCAACCTTGTCTTCAAAGCGGCCGAGGCCCTGAAAAGGATGACCGGACAAAAGGCCGGGATCAGTATCCGGGTGACCAAAAAGATCCCGGGCGGCCGAGGGCTTGGCGGCGGCAGTTCGAACGCGGCCATGACTTTATTAGTGCTCGACCGGCTTTGGAATTTGAACCTGGGCTTGAGAAATCTGAGTAATATCGCCGTGGATCTCGGCGCCGATGTCGCTTATTTCCTGCATGGCGGCCTTTGCCTTGGCCAAGGCTTGGGTGAAGAGCTGACCGAACTTGAGGATCTGCCGTCCACGGCCTGCCTGATCGGCTGGCCGGATTTTCCTGTAAGCACCCGGGCTGCTTACGAGGCTTTCTCCGCGTCCTTGACTTCGGCCGGTAATGCAAGTAGAATTAAACGCTTTAAAAAAGACGGAGAGTACGGTTTTTTAGAAAACGACCTGGAAGCCGTCGTGCTTGCGGCGCATCCGGAAATAGCCGGTCTCAAGCGTTATTTCCAGGAGAAAGGCGCGGCCCTTGCCCTGATGAGTGGTTCCGGCTCCGCGGTATTCGGGCTTTTCCCGGATGGGGCGAAAGCCCGGTCCGCCTCACAAGAAGCGATGGAGAAAGGTTCGCTGATTTTGGCCCGGACGCTTACCAGAAAGGATTACTGGAATGGGATAGGCGCTGGGGCGTCGCCAAGCTGGTAAGGCAACGGACTTTGGATCCGTCATTTCGGAGGTTCGAATCCTCCCGCCCCAGCTTAAATACATTGCAAGAGGACTGAGCCATGGAAATTTTTACAGGTTCTTCGAATCCCGTCCTGGCCAAGGAAATAGTCGACTATCTGCAAATCGATCTCGGTCGCGCGGTGCTGAACCGTTTCAGCGACGGCGAGATACATTTTTATATCGATGAAAATGTCCGGGGCGAGGACGTATTCATAATCCAGTCGGGATGTGCCGACGCCAACGCTCACCTCATGGAATTGTTCATAATGATTGATGCTTTCAAGCGAGCTTCAGCCGGTCGCATCACGGCCGTCATCCCTTATTTCGCCTATGCCCGGCAGGACTGGAAGGACAGGCCGCGGGTGCCGATATCGGCCAGACTGGTGGCCGATCTCATCGAGAAAGCCGGAGCCAACCGGATTCTGACCATGGATCTGCATTCGCCTCAGATCCAGGGGTTCTTTTCAATACCAGTGGACAATTTGATGGCTGCTGCTTCCCTGTCGCGCTGCATCCAGAAGCTTGGCCTGGGAAATCTGACGATCGTTTCCCCGGACGCCGGCGGTGTCGGCAGAGCCCGTTATTTCGCCAAGAGGCTGGATGCCAAACTGGCCATAATCGACAAGAGGCGACCCACCCCGAACGTGGCCCAGGTATTTCACGTGATAGGAGAAGTCAAGGGCCAGAACGTCGTTATCTACGACGACATGATAGACACGGCCGGCACGATAACCGTGAGTGTCGAAGCTCTGGTCAAAGAAGGGGCTCAACGCATTTTCGCGGCCGCCACTCATCCGATCTTGTCCGGTCCGGCGCTCGAGAGAATCAAGGCATCCGGGCTGGAGGGGATTTTCGTTACGAACACTTATCCGCTTAGCGAACAGGCCCGGTCCTCCGGCCTTTTTACGGTGATATCGGTGGCCGAACTGTTCGGTGAAGCCATCCGGAGGATACATGAGGGAAGCTCGGTCAGTTCCCTTTTCGATTGAGGAGGAAGATGATGAGTATGGTTATTCAGTGTGAAAAGCGTCAGGAAAGGGGCAAAAACGCCGCCCGCCGGCTGAGGGGAAAAGGCCTGATTCCGGCAGTTATGTACGGGCAGGGAGCCGAGGCCGTCCCGCTCGTCATGGGCAAGAAAGATATAGTCCAGATAATGAAGCTTGAGACTGGGGAAAATACGGTTTTTAAAGTCGCCTTTGAAAAAGAGCGACACGATGCCATGATCAAGGAACTTCAAGTCGATCCCGTCACCGACGAGATCCTCCATGCCGATTTGATCCGCATCTCTATGGATAAGCCGGTGAAAGTTACGGTACCGGTCGTTCTTGCCGGCACACCGGTAGGCGTCAAGAACGAAGGCGGCTTCGTCGATTTCGTCAACCGGGAAGTAGAGATCGAGTGCCTGCCGAAAGACATACCGGAAAATCTGGTCATCGACATATCGGAGCTCCACATCCATCAGTCTTTTAAAGCCGGGGACATAGATATGGGGGCAGAGATCAAGCTCCTGACGGAACCTTCGGTCGTGCTGGTCCTCATCTCCATCCCTCAGAAAGCCGAGGAATTCCCCGGTGAAAAACCGGAAGCCGAACTCGAGGAAGCGGCCGAGCCCGAAGTAATGAAGAAGGGCAAAGCCGAGGAACCGGAAGAAGAGGAGGAGAAGTAGCCCTTGTGGCTGATCGTGGGGCTCGGCAATCCGGGTGAGGAATACAAAGGGACGCGCCATAATGCCGGTTTCATGTTCATCGACCGGCTGGCCGGCCGGTTCGGGGCGAAACTCAAAGGCCGCATTTTCAGGGCCAGAACGGCCGTGGTCACCGGTCGGCCCGAAGCGCTGATGCTGGTCAAACCCATGACTCATATGAACCTGAGCGGCGTCTCAGTTAAGGCCGCGGTCAAAGGGAAAGGCGTGCCTCTGGGAAAGCTGGTCATAGTCCACGATGATCTGGATCTTCCCCTCGGCTCGGTCAGGATTCGGCGCCGGGGAAGCCCAGGCAGTCATAAAGGCATGAAATCCATAACTGAAGCCCTGGGAACCGGGGAATTCGCCAGAATAAGAATAGGGATAGGGCCCAGGCCCGAGGAAATAGATGCCACGGAATTCGTACTTTCTCCGTTCCGTAAGGACGAACTGCTGCTGCTCGAAGAGTCTTTGAGCCGGGCTGAGCAAGCCTTCGACCTCGTCATCGACGGCGACATCGTATCGGCCATGTCCCGATTCAACAGGAAATTGCCGATCGTATGATTCGTCCCGTTTGCATTTTCGTGGGGAAAATGTAAAATAGAGCGCGTGCTCCTTGCCCCTTCCTGAAGAGAAGGGGCTTTAAATCCGTAAGGAGGTATTAATGAGACAGTACGAAACGGGGTTCATTCTCTCACCCGCATTATCGGAAGAAGAAACGGCCCGGTTCATCGAGCAGATGAGCGAGGTCGTAACTCAGAAACAAGGCCAGTTGGTCAAACAGGACATCTGGGGTAAACGCAAGCTGGCTTATCCTATCAGGAGATTCAACGAAGGTTTTTACGTCTTTTTCACCTATGAAGGTGAAGGAGAAATCGCGGCCGAGCTGGAAAGAAGATTCAAGCAATCGGCCTCGGTCATACGTTTCCTGACGGTTAAGAAGGACCTCAGGGATCTGGGCCAGCGCAAGAAGAAAACCAGGTCCGAAGAGCCGGCTGAAGCGGAACGAACGGAAACCGAGGAAAAACCGGCCGAGGAGAAGTGATCATGAGGGAAAGAGAAGAAAGAGGCGAAAAATCCGAGCGGCCCTTTTATAAAAAATATTTCTCACCCAAGAGGAAAGTCTGCCGCTTTTGTCAGCGCAACGTCAGGGGCATAGATTATAAAGCCGTTGAGATACTCAAAAAGTACATTCCGGACAGAGGCAAGATCGCGCCGCGCCGGGTCACCGGGACATGCGCCTACCATCAGAGGAAATTATCACTGGCCATTAAAAGGGCGAGGATAATGGCCCTTTTGCCTTTCGTTGAAGATTAGGAAGGGCAGCCGAGGAGGATGGATGAAGATCATTCTTAAACAGGACGTCGATAAACTCGGCCGCAAAGGCGACGTAGTCAATGTGGCGGCCGGTTACGGCCGTAATTTCCTCATCCCGAGGAAGCTGGGCGTCGAAGTGACGCCGACTAACGTCAAAATGATTGAGATCGAACGGCAAGCTCTTAAGAAGAGAAGCGAAAAGGAACACGAAGCCTGTAAGGAATTGACGGCCAGACTCAACCAGGTTAGCCTGACCTTCCGGCGCAAATCCGGCGAAAAGGACGTGATTTTCGGTTCGGTTCAGGCGTCCGATATAAAGGAAGAGCTGGACCGTCTGGGCTTCGATATCGACAAAAAGAAAATCGTCGTCGAAGAGCCGATCAAAAGGCTTGGCGAGTTCAGCGTCCCCGTAAAAGTTTGTCAGGAAGAGAGAGCTGGAATCAAGGTGGTGGTCGTCGCTGAAGAGGCCGGGCCGGCCGTTCAGGAACAGAAAAAAGAAGACTGATCGGCCAGAAGAGCTTTTTGGCCGGAGGGATTGAAGGATGGAACTCGACGTTACATTCCTTAAAAAGACTCCCCCTCACAATCTGGAGGCCGAAAGAACAGTCCTGGGCGCGATCTTAGTCAAAAACCAGAATCTTAACGTCGTTTTGAGCGTCTTGACACCGGAGGATTTTTACAGCGACGCCAACCGGAAAATTCTCGAGAACATAATAACCCTGACCGATAAGAACATAACAGCCGACCTCTTAGCCCTGACCGAAGAATCCAGGCGGACGGGAACGCTCGAAGAGATCGGCGGCGCCGCCTACCTGTCTTCCCTTCTGGACGGAGTACCCAGGAATCTGAACGTCGAATATTACGCCCGGGTGATCAAGGAGAAGGCGCTCATCCGCAGGTTGATCGTTTCCTCGACCCAAATAATCCGGGACAGCTTCGAAGATAGAGAAGATGCCGACGAGTTGCTCAGCGCCGCCCAGGAAGCCATCATCGAGGTTGCCGAGCAGAGGATAAAGCCCGGTTTTCAGTCCGTAACTCAACTGACGAAGCCGACCCTGGAAATGATCAGGTTGCTGGCCGAACGCAAGGAAGCGGTGACCGGGATACCGACCGGATTCAAGTTTCTTGACGGCCTGACGGCCGGTTTCCATCCCTCGGAACTCGTCATCCTGGCCGCCAGACCTTCCATGGGCAAGACCTCTCTGGCCCTGAACATAGCCCAGCACGTCGGCCTTAAAACGAACTATTCGGTGGGCTTCTTTTCCATGGAAATGGCCAAGGAACAGCTGGTGATAAGATTGCTCTGTGCCGAGGCCAAGCTGGACATAAAGAAAGTCCGTACCGGATACATAGGAGACAGGGATTTCGAGCGGCTCAAACTGGCGGCGGAAGCTTTTTCCCGGGCCCGGATTTTCGTCGACGAATCGGCGGCTCTCAGTATGATGGAAATGAAGGCCAAAAGCCGCAGACTGAAAATGGAACAGAACCTGGACATAGTATTCATCGACTACATCCAGCTCATGAGGACGGGCGGCCGCTTCGAGAACAGGAACCAGGAAATGTCCTTCATATCCAGGTCGCTCAAAGAATTGGCCAAGGAGCTTCAGATCCCCGTCATAGGCATCTCACAGCTCAGCCGGGCCCCGGAAAAAGGCCGCCGCGAGCCCAGGCCGCAGCTGTCGGATCTCAGAGAATCCGGAGCTATCGAGCAGGACGCCGACGTCGTAATCTTCATATACCGGCCGGAATTTTATCACCCCGATGACGAGGCCATAAAAGGAATGGCCGAGATCAACATAGCCAAACAAAGGAACGGTCCCATAGGCGGCTGCTCGCTGGCTTTCATAAAAGAGTACGCGCGTTTCGCGGATCTCGAAACTTACACTCCGGAGTTTTAACCGTGCGGATTCCTGAGCATGAACAAGCCTAAGACTGTTTTCATCTGCCAGGGTTGCGGCTTCAGGTCGCCGAAATGGCTGGGCCGGTGCCCGGCTTGCGGCGAGTGGAACACGTTCGTCGAGGAAATCGAGGAGGAAGCAGGTTTCGAAGACGTTTCCCCGGCCGCCGAGCCGGTGCTCTATAAAGACATAAAAGAAACCGCCGGGGAGCGGCTGCTCGTCGGCATAGACGACTTCAACAAGGTGCTCGGCGGGGGGATCGTACCCGGTTCAGCCGTGCTGGTCGGGGGCGAACCGGGCATAGGCAAGTCAACCCTGCTTCTCCAGGTATCCCGGGACCTGGCCGAGCGGGGAGAAACCGTCCTCTATGTTTCGGGAGAGGAATCACTCGAGCAGGTCAAGCTCCGCGGCTCGAGGCTAGGCCTGACCGACGGCCGGCTTTATCTTCTGGCCGAGACCAATCTGGAGAGAATCCTGAGCCAGGCTGACAGGCTCAGGCCGGCCGTATTGATCGTCGACTCAATACAAACTTCGTTCTCGGCTAAATTGTCTTCGGGTCCCGGTACTATAAGCCAGGTGAGAGAAGCGGCCAACCGTATTTTCCGTTTCGCCAAGCTCAATCAGATTCCGGTCTTCCTCGTCGGCCACATCACCAAGGAGGGCAGTATAGCCGGGCCCAAAACGCTCGAGCACATCGTCGACGTCGTCCTTCTTTTCGAAGGAGAAAGAGATCACAGCCACCGCGTGCTGCGGGCCTTGAAGAACAGGTTCGGCCCGGTTTCTGAGCTGGCGGTATTTGAGATGACCTCCGGCGGCCTGAAACCGATCATCAATCCGTCGGAATTCTTTCTCAGGGAACGGCAGCGAGGCGAACCGGGAAGCGCAGTCGTCTGCACGATAAAGGGTACTCGTCCGGTGCTGGCCGAGATACAGGCCCTCGTTTCTCCGACTCTTTTCACGGGCAACCCGCGCCGGATCAGTATCGGACTTGATCACTTCCGGACTTCCATGCTCTTGGCTCTGGCCGAAAAAAAACTCGGTTACGGCTTCGCCGGCGAAGACATCTATATGAACGTGGCCGGCGGCATGTCCATAGATGAGCCTGCAGCTGACATGGCTGTAGTGGCCGCCGTCGTATCCTCAGTCAAGAATATCCCCCTGCCCAAGGAAATGGCTTTTTTCGGCGAGATCGGCTTGAGCGGCGAAATGCGGGCGGTCAGCCAACCGCTGACTAGGATCAAAGAGGCCCATTTGCTGGGATTCGAGTCGGTCGTGCTACCGGCGGGCAATCTTGCTGCCCTCGATAAAAAGGACCTGCCCCCCGTTGAATGTCTCGGCGCGGCCACTGTCAGGCAGGGGCTGAATTTCTGTTTTTAATGCTTTTTATATTATTTATATAAATATTATATGGAAGGCATGGATTAATGGGCATTAATATTTTCCGTATTGTCATGGTCGTTTTTTTGGGCGTTGCCGGTTACATCTATCCGCCTTTTACTTTGAAGCCGGCAGCCGGGGCAACCGCAGCGGTTGTCCTGGGCCTGGTGGTGATCTTGATCGAAAACCGCATCCGGGCGGCCAATTTCCGGTCGCTCTGGAGCGCGGCCACCGGCAGCTTTCTGGGCATTCTCCTGGGCTGGGTAATCGGTTCGATTTACCAGGGAGCCGTGAATACTGCCGAAATGGCGACGTTCATCAGGATCTTTTTTCTGGTGGTAATGCCTTACGCGGGGTTCGTGGTCGGCACCAGAAAGCCGGAATGGTTTAATCCGGTCAGTATAAACCGTCTTTTCAAGGAAAAAGAGGCAAGCCTGATTGTCAAAATCCTGGACACGAGTTCGATAATCGACGGCCGGATCGCCGATCTCTGTGATACGGGCTTCATTGAAGGCGACCTGGTCGTTCCCCAGTTCGTGCTCAAGGAGCTGCAGTTCATCGCCGATTCGGCCGATAGTCTGAAAAGGCAGCGAGGCCGCCGCGGACTTGACGTCCTCGACCGCCTTCAGAAATCCGGCCAGGTCACGGTCACGATCTCCGAGATGGATTTCGCTCACATCAAAGACGTAGACTCGAAACTGATCGAGTTCGCCAAGACGCTGGGAGGCAAGATCATCACCAACGATTTCAACCTGAATAAAGTCGCCCGCATCCACGGCGTCCTGGTTCTGAATATAAACGAACTGGCCGGGGCCCTGCGGCCCGTAGCCTTGCCCGGCGAATCGATGAGTGTTTTCATACTCAAGGAAGGCAAAGAAAAAGACCAGGGAGTCGGATATCTGGAGGATGGAACCATGGTCGTAGTCGACAACTCCCGGCGGATGATCGGTCAGACCGTAGACGTAACGGTCACCTCCGTCCTTCAGACGACGATGGGCAAGATGATATTCGGCCGTTTTAACGGAGAGGATTGATGAACCTGGTGACCGCCGTCGTAGTCGCCGCCGGCCAGGGCAAGCGATTCGGGGAAAGAAAACAGTTCGTCTTTTTGAAAGGTAAGCCCGTTCTTGAATGGACACTGGAGAGTTTCGAGGCTCATCCCGAGATTGATTCGATCGTCCTCGTTCTGCCTGACGAGCAAGACAGGAAGCATTACGGTCTGCGTTATCACAAGATAGCCGAGATCGTCCGGGGCGGTGAAAGAAGACAGGATTCGGTCTGGCAAGGCTTCAGGCTCATTGATGCCAATGACACCGAGGTCGTTCTGGTTCATGACGGGGCCAGACCGCTCGCAAGCCGGGAACTGATCAGCCGGGTCATCGCCGGGGCTCGCGAATTCGGCGCCGTCCTTCCGGTCGTTCCGGCCGATGACACTCTCAAAGAAGTAAAGGATTCCCGGGTCATAAGGACCCTCGACCGGAACGTGGTAGTCTGCGCCCAGACCCCCCAGGGTTTCAAGTTCGGCGTTCTTGAAGAGGCGCTCGAGGCCGCTCGTAAAAACAGATATTACGGCGACGACGAAGCCTTTCTGGTCGAGAAGCTGGGATTTCCCGTACGTACGATTCCCGGTGACCCGGCCAACATTAAAATTACCATGCCCCTGGATCTGAAAATAGCGGAGGCTTTACTTGGAAATTAGAACCGGTTTCGGCTACGACATTCATCGCCTGGTGAAAGGAAGGCCTCTCATACTGGGAGGGATAGAGATTCCGAGCGACAAGGGTTTGCTCGGCCACTCCGACGGCGATTGCCTGATCCATGCAGTCATCGATGCTCTCCTCGGAGCCGCCGGCCAGCCCGATATCGGCCGCCTGTTCCCGGATGACGATCTCCGTTGGTCCGGGGCCAAGAGCATCGATCTTCTTGTCCTGACCGTGGAAAGGCTGCGGTCCGGCGGCTGGCAGGCGGTGAACATTGATTCGGTGATCGTCGCGGAGAGACCGAAGTTGGCCGGCCATATCTCCGGCATGAAAAAAATCCTGGGTCCGGTCCTGGGTTTGGATGAAGCACGGTTGGGGATAAAGGCGAAAACGAACGAGGGCCTGGGCTTGATCGGTACCGGGGAGGCTGTCGCGTGCTGGGCGTCGGTTCTAATAACAAGATGATCTAAATCTTGTATATTTTCATTTTATAAGCGAGCATCCGTTCGGTGATGCCAAGAGCCTTGGCCGCCCGGCTTTTGACGTTCCCGTTTTCGTGTAAGGCCCGTCGTATTTCGCTCGTTTCGAGAGTCCTGACTTTGGCCCGCAGGGAAGATCCCTCCGGTTCGATAGCGGCTCCTTCTTGTTCAAAAAGGCCGATGGGCAGATCCCGGACCACGATGGTCTCGCCTTCGGCAAAAACGACCGCCCTTTCGATTATGTTCTCGAGCTCCCGGACGTTTCCCGGATAAGGGTAACCGACCAGAGCCGTCATGGCTTCGCGCGATATCCCGGCGATGGCTTTCCCCTCCCGTCGGGCGAACTTCTTGACGAAGAAGTCGGCCAGAAGCGGTATGTCTTCTTTCCTCGTCCTCAAGGGCGGGATATGTATATTGATGACGTTCAGCCGGTAAAAGAGATCGGCCCGGAACTTGCCTTCCCGGGTCAATTTGTCGAGATCCCGGTTCGTGGCGGCGATTATCCTGACGTCGAGCGGTTCCGGCCGGCTCGAGCCCAACCTGAAGAACTCCCGGTTCTGGAGAACGTGCAGTATCTTGGCTTGCAGATGGACGGGCATATCGCCTATCTCGTCAAGGAGCAAAGTCCCCCCTGAGGCCGCCTCGAACTTACCCGGTTTTCTTTCGAGGGCGCCGGTGAAAGCTCCCTTTTCCGAACCGAATAGCTCGCTTTCCAGCAGGCTCTCAGGCAGGGACGGCACATTGACTGCAAGGAACGGGCCGTCTTTTCTCCTGGACGAATAATGGATCGTGCGGGCTACGAGATCCTTACCCGTTCCCGTCTCACCTGAGATTACTACGGTGGCATCGCTTCGAGCAGCTTTGACGATGAGTCGGACGACCTCTTCCATCGGTTTGGAGTTAAAGACGAAATTCCTCGAGCTGAATTTCTCCTCCAGCCGTTCTTTGAGCTCGGATATCTCCTTTTGCAGTTTGTACCTTTCCCGGGCTCTTTCGAGAACGAGCAGGAATTTCTCGAAATCCAAAGGCTTGACGATGAAGTCGTAAGCGCCGCGCTTGATCGCCTCAACTGCCCTCTCGATGTTGCCGTATGCCGTGACCATGACTGGAGTCACCAGCGGGTTCTCGGCCAGGATGGTTTCTATGACGTCGAGCCCGGTTTCGCCGGCCAGCCGGTAGTCGACTATTGCCACCTCTACCGGATTCCGGGCGACGAGATCCTTGGCTTCCCGGCCGGAAGAAGCCTCGAGAACGGCATAACCTTTGGCCTCGAGGTTGCCGCGAATGAGTTTTCTTTGGACCGGGTCGTCCTCGATCACGATTATCATCGGTTGGGCCATTTCATGCCTCCGGAAGCTTGATTCGAAAAACCGTTCCGCCGGGGTGCAGCCCGGCTTCGATGGATCCGCCGTGGCTTTCGATGATTTTTTTGACTAGATAAAGACCTACTCCCATGCCGTTGGCCTTGGTCGAGTAGAAAGGTTCAAAGACTTGCCTCAGCTTGTCGGCTTCTATCCCCGGCCCCGAGTCACGGACGTCGATCTCTACCGACTTTGCCTGATGCCGGAGACCGATGTTAATCCTGGTGTCAGCTGAAGCTTCGAGCGAGTTCCTCATCAGGTTGACCAGGGCGGTGGTTAAGAGTTCCCGGTCACCTTTTAGCCGGATATCCTTTCCCTGGCTGACGGTCACTCTGGTCTCCAGGGCGGGAAATTCGGGCTTTAGGGAGGATATCGCTCCGTCAAGAATGTCAGCGAAAGCTGTTTTCTGGTCATTGAGTTTTAAAGGCTTCAGGGCTTGGGAGAAACGGTCGACGATGTCCGCTATTTTCCTGATTTCCTTTTTGCCCAGGCCGATGTCTTCTTCGAATCCAGACGGATTTTTGGCAGCTAGCAGATCGAAAAACAGGCTCAGGCTGTTAAGAGGGTTCTTGATTTCGTGAGCCACTCCGGAAGTAAGAGCTGAGATCTCGCGGTATCGCTCCTTTTCCTTTTTTTCGCGCTCGGCCTCCGCGGCCTTGGCCACGTAATCAGCCTGAAGAGCGGACAGGCCTCTGAAAAACAGTGCCCCGCCGAGGAGGATAAGGGCCAGGGTGATCAACGTGTTCCGCAGGGATTGAAAGAGCATGGCGTCCAGGGCGACGAGGCTATAGCCGAGAAAAAGAGAATATTTTCTTCTACCGGCCACGGAAAAAGACAGGCAGGTGGTGTAGATTCTACCGGCCGGAGACTTGATGATCACCGAATCGCCTGGAGTGACCGTGGCGAAGGAAACCGGCATGTAGCCTTCGAACCGGGAATTCCAGGCCAGAACGTTTTTTCCTTCGTCAAGCAGAGCCGTGAAATAAATCGACGGCACCGTGGCCAAAAAGTCAAGAATTTCGGCCGGATTTTTGCCTTCTTCGAGGAAGCGGGCCGTCGTAGCCCTTAGCATTCCGGCGGCTGCGGCCAGCTGATCCCTGGCCAGAGCTTCCGACCCGCGCCTGAGCGTGGTTTCATGAACTATGGAAGATATGATGAAGAATACAGTCACACCCAGGAAGGGAATGATGAAAAATCGGCGTGCGGAATAGGCTTTCAAAAAAGACCATCCCTCCCCGGACCTCTTTTTTGGCGCGCACTTCCTCGCCACATGGGAAAGCCTTTTTTGTCACGCAGGGAAACGGCCTCGCCCCGGAACCTGATTTCCCGGGCGATGATGACCGGATGGCCTCCGGATTCCCCGGCAAGCGAACCGACTATCCGGATCCTTTCCCCTTTGTGGAGGTCCTGGCTGAAAAAAGAGGCCGGACTGACTTCGACCACATAGTTTTGACCGCTGCCGGCAGCCTGGATTGAAAGCATCAGGAAAGAAACATTATCCTTGTAGCGGG
>Ga0172362_10001367_pt1 | contig 20812 bp, 14 predicted proteins | sample LakKivs1_kivu2a2_FD_114534 | JGI IMG/M metagenome (GOLD analysis project Ga0172362, IMG submission 114534) | Sediment microbial communities from Lake Kivu, Rwanda - Sediment s1_kivu2a2 | ecosystem: Environmental > Aquatic > Freshwater > Lake > Sediment | place: Rwanda: Western Province, Lake... | reverse complement strand
GTGGTCACCGGCCCCGACCGCTTCCTGGTCGTCTATTCCGATTTCCAATACCGCGACGCGGCCGGCCGGCGCTGCAAGGCGATCTGCGTGCGGGAGGTTCTGCTCAAGGGGACTCTATGAACGGCAATTCGCGGGCGAGAGCATGGACTCGAGAAGCAGTCAAACACACCATGCGTAAACTGATTCTGACCGACGACTGCGGCGGGATTGGCGCGTGCGGAACCCTGGCGGAAGTGGATCAAGCGGCGGATGCCCTGATCGCCGCGCGCCCGGATTTCCTCGTGATTGACGCCGCGGCGGGCGACAACTGCTGCTATCCCGGCGGCATCGGACACTTCGAGGCACACCCAAAAGCCGACGGGCTGATCCGGGAAGGGCATGATCCGCTCGGACGGGTCCTTCGCCAGACGAGAGCCGCCGGCATTCCCACTCTGGCGGGCTTCCGGATGAACGATCACCACGGCTGCGGCTGGACGCCCTGGATGCAGGCGCACATCCCGTGGTCGCTCGGCAGAGACACCGGCGACCGCGGCTGGCGGGCCGTCGGCGACCTGCGGCAGATGGACTATGCCGTGGCCGGCGTCCGCGAGCAGTACTTGGCCGTTCTCGACGAAATCCTGACCCGCTACGAGCTGGACGGCCTCCAGCTCGATTTCGGCCGCACCGCGCCGTTCGTCTCGGCGCCGAAACGCGAGAAGGGGCGGCGGCTGACGCAGTTCGTGCGCGATGTGCGCAGCCTGGTGGATCGGCGGGCAAGAACCGCCGACGGCGGCTGCGGCAGGCTGGGCGCCATCGTGCCGTGGGACCTCGAGTTCTGCGAGCGGGAAGGCGTGGAGGTGACGACGTGGCTCCGGGAGGAACTGCTGGACCATGTCTCGCCGGGCGAGTGGTACTACTCGGACTGGAACCTGCCCATTCACCGCTGGGCGGAGCTGACGCGCGGCACGGGCTGCGCCCTGGTGCCGACGATCATGGGCTCGGTCAGCGGGCGCAGCTATTCCGGGTTCGAGGAGAAGAACGTCATGCTGCTGGCCGACAACAGTGTGCTGGACGCCCCCAAGGCCCGGGAGCTGGCGGATACGTACTTCGACCAGGGCGCCCAAGGGATCAACTTCTACAACGTGACCTGCATCGTGCCGGGCTTCTTTTCTGATTCCTCGCTTGCCCTCAGCAACGCGTTGCGGCAATGGCTCGATCCCGACGCCATCGCCGGGGAGCCCGGCCACTACTTCTACGCGCGCCGGCTGGGCTACCGCCCCGCCGAGCACGACGACTACTTCAGCGGCGAGCCCTTTGCGCGCCTGTCGCTCCGCGAAACCGGCGCAAGCGCGTCTTTGGACTTCAGGTTCGGCGCCGACCTGAAGCGACGGCAGGCGATCCTGCGCTTCAAGACCTTGAACGCGGAAGCCGCGGATCTGGCCGTGGCGGTCAATGGCGCGGAGTTGGGCGCGCAGCGGCAGGTGACCGCGCCGGACCCGCAACGGCCGCACCTGTTGCTCTGGAAGTTCGCCATCGGTGCGCCGCCACTCCGCCGCGGAGACAACACGATCTCCTTCACATCACGGCAGACACGCGACGCCGCCATGGAGATCGGCGAACTGGAAATCCTCGTCCCGGCGGTCGGAGAGCAGAGAGAAGGACCACGAATGAGCATCAATAAAATGACTACGAACAAGCAAACGGCAAAAGCCATCTAACACGGATCCGGCAGCGGCGCTGTGGATGCGAACGCCTTCTGGACCCGGGAGGCGCCGCTCCTGACCGAGGCCGAGGCCCGCGAACGGCTCGAGAGCGCGGAGAGCTGGTCGGTGGACCACGGGTGATGATGCATCATGGAAAGGATAAAGCGATGAAGACCATCTATGTATGTGCACAGTCGGGTAACGATGCGTGGTCGGGGTGGCTGCCGGAGCCGGATCGGACGCAAACCGACGGCCCCTTGCGGACGCTGGCGGCGGCGCAGATTGCGGTGCGCCGGCAGAGGCGCGTGGGCCCGCGGACCGAGTCGCTCGAGGTCGTCCTGCGCGGCGGCGTCCACACACTCTCGCAGCCGTTGCGCTTCGAGGCCGCGGACTCGGGCTTCGGCCGCCAGGACGAAGCCCATGGGCGGACGTGGCCGGTGGTCTGGCGGGCGGCGGCGGGTGAAGACGTGATCGTCAGCGCCGGGCGGAGGGTGTGCGGCTGGCAGCCGGCCACCCTCAACGGCCATGCGGTGTGGTTTGCCGATGTGCCTTGGGCGGACGGCGAGGCCGGCTTCACGCGGCAACTCTGGATCGACGGCAAACGGCGCCCGCGCGCGCGGCTGCCGAAGACGGGTTCGTGGACGGTAGCGGAGGCGCCGGACGCGGTTTATGCGGGAGGTTTCTCGGAGACGCTGGCCAACGGCGCGCGGCGCTTCGGCTTTCGTCCCGGCGAGATTTCGGGCGACTGGTCGAACCTGCAAAGCGTCGAGGTTCGTTTCCGCGGCCTGTGGGTGAGCCCGGTTGCCCGGTTGCTGGGGGTGGACGAAAAGACCGCGACCGCCTTATTGGATCGCGATACCGGTTGGCGCCTGGCTTACGCTCCCGGCGACGGGCTGGACTACCATGTCGAGAACGTCTTGGAGGGTCTGACCGAACCGGGCGAGTGGTGTCTCGATCCGGTGGTGCGGCGCATCTGGTATCGCCCGTTGCCGGGCGAGACGCCCGATGGCGTGCGGGCCGTCGCGGGCGGTCTCGATCGTTTACTGGAACTGCGCGGCGCCTCCTGGCTGCGCTTCGAGAACGTGCGCTTCGCCCACGCCGAATGGCGGCCCGGCCCGACGGAGCCGGTGGCGGAACAGTCGTCGGTTGGAGTTTCCGCCGCCATCCGCGTGGGGGCCAAATGCCAGGGGATCGTGTTCGAGGGCTGCCGCATCGAGCACGTCGGCGGATATGGGCTGGAATGCGCCGAGGGCGCTACGGACGTGGCCTTCCGCAACGGCGCGATCCGCGACCTGGGCGCGGGCGGAGTCAAAATCTGGGACGGTTGCCGGCGCTGCGTGCTGGAAGACAGCGAAATCGCCGATGGCGGCCATCTGTGGGTGAGCGGCGCCGGTGTCGTCATCGGCAAAGCCAGCGGCAACGCCGTTATGCGGTGCCACATCCATGACTTCTTCTACACCGCCGTCTCGGTGGGCTGGACGTGGGGATACGCCGAGGGCGACGCCTATGGCAACGTCATCGAGTGGAACCACATCCACGATATCGGAAAGGGGATGTTGTCGGACATGGGTGGCGTGTACTTGCTGGGCAACGCCCTGGGCACGCGCGTGCGCCACAATCGCATCCACGACATCCGCAGCCTGCGCTACGGCGGATGGGCCATCTACCCAGACGAGGGCAGCAGCGATCTGCTGATCGAGAACAACCTCTGCTACAACACGGATCGGGAAATCTTCCATCAGCACTACGGGCGAAACAATCTGGTCCGCAACAACATCTTCGCCTACGGCGGGGAGGCGGTGCTGGCCTACACCCGGATGGAGGAGCATACGGGTGTGACGTTCGAGAGGAACATCTTCGTGGCGCGCGGCACGCCCATGGCTCGAGGCGTAAGCGCGGAGCGCTGGCGGCGCGACAAGACGCGCTTCTCGAACAACCTGTACTGGCGCGAGGACGGGCCGGTCTGGTTCGACGCGGGATCGCTGTCGCTCGCGACACAAGCCTTCGCCGGAGCCTATGCCGGCGAAGCGGGCCGCTTCCGCCCGTTGCCCGAGGACGGCGTCACGATCGCGGCCCTCTCGGCGCCGGGCATGATGGAAGGCGCCGTCACCGACGCGGGCTCGTTCCGGTTCGAGCGGAACGGCGCGAGGTTGAGCCTGACCGGCCGTTTTCGGGGAGCGATCGCGCCAGGGAAGGGCACGGGAGCCGTCTGGACCCGGCCGCGCATCGAGGTGTTTCTCAAGCCCTTCCCGGACAGCGCGGCCATGGTGCAACTTGGCGTGGCGGCGGATGGCGAGGGGGCGCTCGTGTGGCATGGCTGCGACATCGCCGAAGCGCTGAACTGGAAGGCGCGGACCGAGGCGGACGCCCAAGGGTGGACCGCGACGATCGAGGTTTCCCTGGACGCCGTCGAATCGGCCATCCGCGCCGCGTGCGGCATCGCGGCGGAGCGCGGGGCGCAGTGGGGCGCCTTGGCCGGGGTGACGCTGCCGGCCGCGCGGAGCGATTTCGCCGCTTGGCAGGCGCATTGCGGCGACGCGACGGGGATCGTGGCCGATCCCGGATTCGCCAATCCCGAGGCGGGCGATTTCACGCTGCCGCCGGATTCGCCGGCGTTCAGGATCGGGTTCCGCCCGTTTGACTGCCCCGGTTTGGATTACCCGGGGGGGCAGGCGGGTGACAGTGTTGTGACAGGATTGATTCCGTTGGGAGAAAGAGAAGAATCATGAGTAAACCGAACTATCGCGTGATGTTCAACGCCGACTGCACGTGGCCGATCATTCAGGCGCCCGATCCGGTGACGCCGGAGGGGGTGGCCCGCGTGGTGGACGCCGTGGCCCGCGGCGGGGCCGACGTCTTCCTGGTCAACCCCAACGCGCAGAAGGCCAACTACCCCAGCAAGGTATGGGAGAAGGACTGGGACGCCTTCACCCCCGGCGACGTCTCGTCGGTGGTCTGCGGCCAGGGGGAGCCGCAGACGACGCATGACTTGCTCGTCAAGATGAAGCGTCTGGCCGAGCAGTGCGACTACCTGGCGATGATGCTCGCCCGCTGCCGGCAACAGGGTCTGGTGCCGGGCGTCTCCATCCGGATGAACGACATGCACGACGCGCCCTGGGCGCCCAACACCTGGATGTTCAGCCGCTTCTACCGCGAGCATCCCGAGTACTGGATCAAAACGACCTACGCCCGCGGCTGGGCGGCCAAGGGACTCGACTACACGCATCCAGAGATCCGGCAGCATTACCTCGCCCTGATCGGGGAGATCGTGGCGGGGTACGATCTGGAGGTGATGGAACTGGACTTCTCGCGCTTCACCTGTTACTTCGACCGCGCGGACCCAGAACGCAACTGCGCGATCATGACCGCCTTCATCGGCGACGTGCGCGGCCTCATCCGCAAGAGTGGCAAGCCGATCGCGCTCATCCCCCGCGTGGCGGCCACCCCGACCGGGGCGCACGAACTGGGCTTCGATGTCGCGGCCTGGGCGGAACGCGGCCTGATCGATGGGCTGTCCTTCGGCAACTTCCTCACCACGGGCTGGGAATACCCGGTGGACGCGTTCCGGCGGCTGGTGGGGCCGGACGTCGGCCTCTACGCCTACGCCGATCACAGCGCCGCCTATATGGACGGCCTGCCGCCGGTCTTCATCCACATCAGCCGCGAGCACCAGCGCGGCTTCGCGGCCGGCTACCGGGCGCTGGGCGCCGACGGCGTCGCCACCTTCAACTGGTACTGGGGCGAAAACTACGGGATGACCTCCGACGAGTACCACCGGGGGCTGGGCGAGATGGCCGCGCTCGAGACTCTGCGGCCGCTGCCGCGCCGCCATCTGCTCTCCACCGGCGCCGCGATGGCCGACCGCGAGGCCGACATGCCCGTTCAGGTTCCGGCGACGCTGGCGCCCGCCAGTCCGTGGCCGGGCTGCGCACACCCCTTCGAGATGGTGCTGGCGGCGGAAGCGCCCGGCATGACCGTGACACTCGACGTGATCGCCGACGGCGCGGTGCGGGCCGAGGGGCTCTGGCTGCGGGTCAACGACCGCACGGTCGGCCACGCCGTCGAGGTGCTCGACGGCGCGCGCACCGACTGGCAGGGCAAGCCCTACGCGGACCTCAAGCGGCAGAGCCGGATCGCGCGCTACCGCCTGCCCAACGGCCTGCTTGTGGACGGCCGCAACCGCCTTGTCCTGCGCGTGGAGCCGCCCGCGGGTGAACTCACCGTGCTGGGAATCGAGGTGCGGATTGCGTGAGCACGTGGAGGACGGGACAAGAACCACGAATGAACACCTGCCTGCCGCGCCAAGAGACGGGGCGCAGGCAGGCGAAAGGACACGAATGATGACAGCATCACGAACGAGTCTGACGGTTGACGTGCGCCTGCGCGAGCGGCAGGTGCTGTTTGTCGCGCCCGACAACGAGGGCACGCGCCAGTGGGGTGTCTATGGCTGCCCCGACATGTACCGCGCCGAGGACGGCAGCATCGTGGTCTATGACGGCGGCCACATGGATACGTATGACGCGGAAGCGGGCGCCAAGGCGTCGGCGGTCGCGTTCCGCTCCCGCGACAACGGCCTGACCTGGGAGCCGCTCGCGACCGAACTGCGCGAAGGCGCCGGCCTGCCTGGCAAGGTATTCCGATTGGCCGATGGCGGACGCGTGCAGTTCCTGCCCAAGGGGCCGCCGGCCGATCTGCGCGCGCTGGGGCTCGCGCCGCGCGGGATGATCGTCTCGGCCAATGAATACGGGCTGATGGGGCTCTACCGCGCGGCTGACATCCCGCTGGCGGCGCGGGCATTCACCGTGCGCTACCAGCCGGCCGGCGCGGACGCACCCCAGTCGGACGACGCCGTGTTCGAAATGCCGGACCTCCAGATCGGCGTGACGATCAAGGCGAAGACCGGCGCGGCCGTCTGGCCGGACGTGACGCCCACCCTTTCCGCGCTCGTGAATGGCAACAGCGGGTTGTCTCATGGCGCCAGCGGCGAGGGCGGGCTCGTCGAAGCGCCCGACGGCGCCTGGCTGTCCGCTGTTTTGCACTACGGCGCCACCGAGCGCAACAGCAGCGTCGTCCATGAACTGCGCTGCATCGCCTCGGCCGACCATGGGAAGACCTGGCGGGCGCGCGGCGTCATCGTCGGCCGCGCGGGCACCACCTTCGGAGCGACGGATGAGTTCTCCCTGATCCGGCTGGGCGACGAGCTGGTGTGCGTGGACCGCATGGACCAGGCCACGGTATACGACCCGCACCGCCACACGATGCTCGCCCGCTCGTCCGACAACGGCTTCACCTGGTCGGCGCCAGAGCCGGTCGCCTCGTCCAGCGTCACCCCGCACCTGGTGAAGTTGGCGAACGGCGTGGTGGCCCTCGTGTTCGGCCGGCCCGGCGTGCACGTGCAGTTTTCTACGGACGGTTGCCGCTCGTGGGAGGCGCTCACCAGCCTCATCGGCAGGACCGCGGAGGAGGAAGTGGCCGCCGGCCGCAACCTCATCGATGCCATGTACGGCGACACGGTCAGCTACAGCAACACTAAGACCGTCACCACCGGCCCCGACCGCTTCCTGGTGCTCTACACCGACTTCAACTACGGCGGCGAGCGCCGCAAGGCGATTGTGGTGCAGGAAGTGATTGTCAATACAAAGGAGCAGCGACAATGACAACCACCACCAAACGCAACCTCTATCCCGCCATCGGAATCCCGGAAACCACCTATTCGGACGGCTGGGAGCGGGACGATCCGGTCACCATCGCCGCCTTCGACAGCGGCGAGTGCTGCTGTCCGGGGCTGCGGCGCCTGCCCAACGGCAACCTCGTGGTTGGTGTCGGCCGAGGCGGCGATTTCCATTCCGCCGGCGGAGGCAGTGCATGGTTCCGCTCGCGGGACAACGGCGTGAGCTGGGCCCCGGACCACGAGTTCCAGCCACCCTACGGTGGGCTGTTTGTGCGGGGCGACGTGGTCCGTTCCTACGATGGCTACGGATTCCCCATCAAGGGCCGCTACCCGCGCCGGTACATCTGCCGCTATGCCGAATCGAGCGACGGCGGCCGCACCTTTCCGAAACACGGCATATCGACCTACGATACCCTCGGCCGTCCCGAGGGCGATAGCCCCTACCTGGCGGGGAGCCTGGCCGGCGGCATGCACGGCAAGCCCAACATCGGCCCGTGGCGGGAGATTCTCGACGAGGCCGGCTGGACCGGCGATGACTGGGCCTACGCGCCGGTCGGATTCTGCGGCATGGATCACCATTCATGGATGGAGATGCCCGACGGCTCGCTGCTGAACTTCCATCAGAGCGCCAAGTGGAACGACTGGCGCAGCGGCAACACGCTGGCCAGCCGCTCGACCGACGGCGGCATCTCCTGGAAATTCGTCGCCCGCGTCAATCCCGAGCGCTACGAACGGGTGGAAGGCTACAGCGAGGCCTCACCCATGATGCACGAAGGTGGACGCATCACGGTCATCATGCGCGATGGCGGCGGCGGCTTCCCGCTGGTACAGGCCCACTCCTTCGACGGGGGCCGCACCTGGACCCCGCCCGAGGACCTGCACCCGCACAGCCCTTGCGTGCGCCCCAGCCAGATCCGCCTGCGCGACGGCGCGCTGGCCGTAGTCCACGGCCGTCCCGGCATGTTCGTCTGCTTCGATCCCGTCGGCGACAGCCGCCACTGGGAGTTCAATGGCAAGCACGACCTCTGGGACCGCGAGACACTGACCTTGAAGACGCAGGCCAGACCGACCACCGACCGGAAGGACCTGCGCAAATACATGGACACCATCTGGGGCCTCACCCGCGAGGACCTCGCCTGGGCGCGCCCGGAGCTGGTCGATGGCTACATGAGCGGCTGGGAAAACCTCGGCATCGAGGAGCTGCCCAACGGCGAGTTGCTCATCGTCTACGACGTGCAGAACTGGATCGAAGGCCCCGGCGCGCCGCCCCGCAAAGCCATCCGCGCCGTGCGCATGCGGCGGAGAGGTGCAGGGAACCACGAATGAACATAAATGGAGACAAACGATGCATAAGACCCGACTGATGCTGGACGACGATCTCGGCAATTTCCTGGGGAACATCGGCGACGATGTCCCGCAAAGCGTGGCCGATGCAGTGCGGGACTGCCCGCCGGACGTCACCACCTATCTGCTCTGTTCGGGAAGCGGAGCGTGCGGCTATCCCAGCACGGTGGGGTTTGTGGCGCCCAGCGCCGAGGCCTTTCACCGGCGCGGCTTCGACCCGTTTGGCCTGCTGCTGCGCGGGATCAAGGCGTCGGGCAAGGAGACGTTCATCACTTTCCGCATGAACGATGTCCACAATCCCACCGAGGAGTGGAACATGCCCCGCATCCGCCGCGAGCACCCGGAATACGTGGTCGGCCTGGACGAAATCCAGGCGGGCAAGGCGGAATGGATGTCCTACTGCCTCGACTACAGCCGGCCGGAAGTGCGGCGCCATATCCTCGATATAATTACCGAGCAGGTGGAGTTGTACGGCGACGTGATGGACGGCTTCCAGCTCGACTGGATGCGCTTTCCGCGGCACCTTTCGGGCACGCCCGAGGAGGTCTGGGCGAAGCGAGAGATCGTCACCGAGTTCACCCGTGAGGTGCGCGCCATCCTGCGGCGCGGCGGGCGCAAGTTGCTGCTTGCCGCGCGGGTGCCGACCACCCCGGCGGCGTGCCGGCGGCTGGGCTTCGACCTGGCGGCCTGGGGGCGCGAGGGGCTGGTGGACCTCGTAGTGACCTGCCCCTTCCTCACTTCCGAGTGGGTACTGCCGCTCGACGACATGCGCGCCTGGCTAGCCAATCCGGCGGTGCCGCTCGTCGGCGGGTTCGACATGGGGTTCGGCCGCCAGCCGCATTTCCCCGAGTCGCTGCGCGGCATCGCCGCGACCTTCTACGACCGCGGGTCGGACGGCGTCCATCTGTTCAACTTCCCCTGCTGGAGCGAGTACCTGGCGACGCGGCCCTATCACTGGTTGGCCGGGTTGGGCGACCCGCGCACCGCGGCCGCCAAGACCCTGCTGCTGGCCGTCGAGCACTCGCAGTACAAGATGCCGCACCTTGACCAGCCGGGACAGCTTCCCGCCGCGTTGCCGGCCAATAGCACGCTCGACCTGACGATCTATGTCCCGCGCGCCGCGCTGCCGGCCTGGCGGGCGTTGCTGCTGGTGCGCAGTTACGGCGACGTCGCATTGAGCGTCAATGATCGGCCAGCCGGGGGCGTCCGGTACGAGAAGTCGGATCTCGGCACCTGCCGCTGCTACCTCTTCCCCGAGGTCGTCCTGCCCCACTGGAAAGAGGAGGAGCGGATCCAGCCGGACCAGTGCCGCGTATTCCGTCTCGCGGACGACGCGCTGGTTCCCGGCGTCAACCGCCTGCGCCTGACGAACCTGACCGACGGGGAGTTGGAAGTGGAGCGGATCAATCTGGGCTTGTGGTAGAAGGAAGCTACAAGCAACTCCAAATGGAATAAGGGAATAGCATGTCACATCAGCAAATCCATAAGGAAACCATTCATGTATCGCCCGCTGGAAACGACGCGGCTCCCGGCAGCGCCGCACGGCCGCTGGCTACGCTGAACGCCGTGCTGGCTCGCTGTCGCCAGCCCGGCGGTGCACGCACGATCATTCTCCACGAGGGCGTCTATCCGCTCGCTGCGCCGCTGCAACTCGATGCCCGCGACAGCGGACTCACCCTGGCCGCCGCGCCCGGCGAGTCGCCGGTGCTTTACGGCGGGCGCGTGTTGACCGGCTGGACGCGCGAGGCCGACGGGCGGTTCTGGTCGGCGCCGGCCGCGGGAACAGAGACCGGCGCCTGGGATTTCCGGCAGCTCTATGTCAATGGCGAGGCCCGGCCCCGCGCGCGCCTGCCGGAGAGCGGGCTGTGGCGGCACGACTCGGTCTTCGATCAGCCCTGGTTGGCCACGTCGGGCGGCGGGTTTCAGCCGCCGCTGTCGCCCGAGCGGCGTTCGACACTCGTCTACGGTTCGGAGCAGTTGTCGCCGGGCTTTTCGCTCAAGAACGCCGAGTTCGTCATCTACCACTCGTGGGACGAATCGCAGACCCGCGCCGTGGCGCATGAGTCGGAGCGCCGCGTGCTGACGCTCGACCCGCCCTGCGGCTATCCCCCCGGCGCCTTTGGGATCCGCGACTACTGCGTGTACAACCTGCGCGAGGGGCTGACCCGTCCGGGGCAGTGGTACCTGGATCGTGACCGCGGACGGGTGGTCTACTGGCCCTTGCCGGGCGAGACCCCCGCGGACTGCCGCATCGAGGCGTCCGTGGCGCTCACGCTGCTGGCGGTGACGGGGACGGCGGAGGCGCCGGTGGGGGGGATCACCCTCCGCGGCCTGGGATTCGATCTGACCGGCGTGCGTCTGGCGGCGCCGGGGTGGGGCGCGGGGGTATTTGAAGGTGCGGTCGAGCTGTCCCATGTCCGCTCCTCACGCCTCGACGGCCTGCGCATCACCCGGCCCGGCGGCTAGGGCCTTCGCATCACCCACGCCGACGACACGGTCGTGGACGGCGGCGAGGTCTCGCGCTGCGGCGCCAACGGCATCGTCTTCCGGCACGGCGCGCGCAATGCCATCCTGAACTGCCGCGTGCGCGCGGTGGGCGAGGTCTATCCCAGCGCCATCGGTATCAATGCCGGCTATTGGACCCGCGGCCGCATCGCCCACAATACCGTCTCCGATTGCGCCTACTGCGGCATCACGCTGGGTAACGGCATGAAGGAACAGGCGGCCGCCGAGAACGTGGTCGAATACAACACCGTTACCAACGTCATGACTGCCATCGACGACGGCCGCTGCATCTACCTCTTCGGCATCGAAGGCGGGACCGTGGTGCGTGGCAACGACCTGCGGGGGTCGCACGGCCGCACCGGCTTCGCCATGGGGCTGTATCTCGACGAGAACGTCGAGGACATCCTCTGCGAGGACAACCGGGTCGCCGACGCCGCCCGCTACCCGCTGCACGTGCACATGGGCCGGCGGAACGTGATCCGCCGCAACCGCTTTGCCTGCGGGCCGGGCCGGGTCATCTCCTTCGTGCGGTCGCGCCACTGCGTGTTCGAGGACAATATCGTCACCGCCCCCGCGCCCGAGCTGCGCTTTGCCAACCCCGCCGGCGCGGCCTTCCGCGGCAACGCCTGCCGCACCGCCGGCGGCGCGCCGCGCTTCGCGGAGGAAGCGGAAGCGGTCTCCTATGGCACCCAGCCGTTCCCGAAAGGCTATCGCGTCGAAGCCAACGGGTTTGCGCGGCTGGCCCCGCTGCCGCTGGACGAGCGGCGGATACTGCTGTTCTACGCGGGCCGCGCGCAACCGCGGACGGGCGATCCGCTCTCCGCGGTCGGACGGCTGGCGGCGATGACCCTGCGGCGCGACGGGTTTGTCGCGGCGACCCCCGGTCAACGCGGGCCGACGGTGGCGCGCGACAACGCCACCGGCGAACAGCGCCAGGCGCCGGCCGGCGATGCGTCCGGGTATCTGCTCACCCGCGAATTCGTCATGCCGGTCGGTGGCTTGACGGTGAACGCCGACGCGCGCCGGGGCGCCGTGCGCGTCGAGGTCGTGGACCGCACGACGACCAAGCCGTATCCCGGCTTCGTGCGCGGCGATTGCCTGCCGCTCGCCGGCGACGAGGTGGCCGCCCCGGTGCGCTGGCAAGATGCGGACATCGCCACGCTGGCCGGCAGACCGGTCACGCTGCGCTTCATACTGAGGCCCGGCGCGCGGCTGTATGCGATGCGAATGGGAGAGGGCTGATGAATCGGTGGATCTGCCGGAGCAGTCGAACCACCCACGAATGGACACCAATGCACACGAATGCGGATTGCGAGGGAGCGGTGAATGACGACGGACCTGCGACGCTACCTGGCAGATGAATTCGGGCGGCTCGGGTGGACGCTGGCGGCTATGGAGCGGCGCATTCGCGACTTCTGGGCGCACCCGCAAACGCCCGCGCTGGGCGTCTGGGGTGTACCGCCGCCGCGCGAACGGCCCGCGCCGCCCTATGCGGACCGCTCGCCGACGGAGCGCTATCTCTACGACCAGTTGGTGAGCCACATCCGACCGGCCATCGAGGCCCACGACCGCGGGTTCCTCACCGTCCCGACGCTCTTGCCGCACACAGCCTTTGTGCCCGGCCCATTTCCGCACAGCCACCTGGTCGCCGCCGCCCTGGGGGCGCGGGTGACCGACACCGGCGACCCGCTGGCGGTGGGCGCGGAGCCGTTGATTCGGGATATCGCGGAGCTGGCGCGCATCGAGGCACTGGACGTGACCGGATCGCCACTCCTGCAAGGCCTCTGCCGCGCCATCGCGGAGATGGCGGAGATATCGCAGGGGGGCGTCGCTTTTGAGCCCTATCTGCAACACGGTCCGCTCGATCTGGCTGCCGGCGTCATCGGCACGCAGGCGTTTTACGAACTGACGGCCCTAGCTAGAACCCGAGGGGGCCGCGCGCCTGATTCATGTCTGCACGGACAAGTGGCTCGATTTCCGTCGTGCCCAGGAACGGGCCGCCAACGGGCGCTGGGCCGGACGGCGCTTCGAGCCGGGCTGCTACTACGGCGACAGCCTGCTGGAAAACCTGCCGCCGGACACGGTCCGTGAACTGGCGCTGCCCGTGGCCGCGCGGTTGGCCCGGGAGCACGGCGGCGTGGTCGTTGGCATCGGCCGACATCCGGACGCGACGCTGCTGCCCGACATCGCCGCCGTGCCCGGCTTTCGCGGGGCCGCCGTGCCCATGGACTGGCCGCCCGCCGGCGTGGCCGCGGCCCTGTCGGGGCGGGGCGTGCTGCACATGGGCTATGCAGGCTACCCCGGAGCGCCGGCGTGCCCGGACCGCCTCGCCCGTGCGCGCCAACTCCGCAAGCGGGTCCGGCTCCTGGCCAACATCTGCCCCATGCACTGCCGGTGTTTCTTCAAGGAAACAGACCATGAGCTTCGCGACCGCTTCTGGCGGCAAGGCGAGGAACTCAATAGCACGCTATGAAGACCCTACTGCAAAACGGATCCAATCTCTTCCTTGACGCCGCCGGCCTGGCGGAGATCGAGGGCATCGAGTTCCGCATCCATCCGCCGCGCGCGGAGGGAATTGTGCTGGCCCCGGAGCGCGAGTGGGAGGCGTACCGCGTCGCGCCGCTGGGGGTGATTGAGGACGGTGACGTGTACAAACTCTGGTACTCGGCCATCGCCTGCCATCCGGGCGTCGAGCACCCGCTCGCTTGGCCGCGCTGCCGGCGCGAGAACCCCGGCTGCAAGGTGGTCTGCGTCGCCTGCGGCTGGCCGCTGGTGGACATTGACTACCTGCAGAACGAGATGTGCGGGGTCTGCTATGCCGAGTCCACCGACGGCATCCATTGGGAACGGCCCGACCTCGGACTGGTGGCGTTTCGGGGCAGTCGGCAGAACAACCTCATTCTCGGTCCGTGCGGGGTTCCCGCGCTCAATCCCCAGGGCGGCGCGGACGAGCGGTTCATGGGCATCGTCGAAGTCGGTGGCCAGCTCTATGTGACCGTCTCGCCAGACGGCCTGCGCTGGACCCGCAAGCCGCAGCCCTGCCTGCCGTTCTGCGCCGACACCAACAACCAGCTCATCTACGATCCCGACACGGATAAGTATGTTGCACTGCTGCGCGGCTTTCCCGGCCGGCGCACCACCATGTGCTGCGAGTTCGACAGCCTCGACCAGACGCCCTGGCCGTTCGCAGAGCACGGGCACAAGCCGGACAGCACGGGCACCCGCTACATCACCGACGAACTGCCCACCGCGCTCGACATTGATGCCGATGACCCGCCGCTGCCGGGACTCGACATCAACCACATCAGCGCCTGTCGCTATGCGCCGGGCGCGTGGTTCGGCTTCCCGGCGCTGTTCCGCAAGTATCCGCCGCCGGGGCTGGACCGTGCCGGGCGCGAGGGGCACCGCTACTTCGCCCAGGGCAACGACGGCACGTGGGAGACGCAGCTCGCGGTGAGCCGCGACGGGCGGCACTGGACGCGCCCGGACCGGACGGCCTACCTCGGCCCGGGCCTCTTCGGCGCGCGCGACGGCGGCCTCAACAGCCTCTACGGCGTCGGCATGATCCATCGTGGCGATGCGGTGTACCAGTACGGGCAGGCGCAGGGCGTCACCCACGGCATCTTCGAGCCGGGCGAGCGCCGGGGCGTCGGGGCCATCCATCGCTTTGTCCAGCCGCGCGATCGGTTCATCGGTGCCGTTGCCGACCCGCGCGGCGGACGACTGCTCACCGAAGCGTTACCATGGCCGGGGGGCGAACTGACGCTCAACATAGACTGCGGCGGGCTGGGGGAGGCCAGCGTGGAAGTGTGCGCGGCCGACGGCGCGGCGCTGCCCGGGTTCACGCATGCCGACTGCGACCGGGTGGACTTGAACCAGCTCGCGGCGGTTGTCACCTGGCGGGGACGGACCACGCAGGCGCTCCCGGCCGGTGCCGACGTCCGGCTGGACGTGCGGCTGACTGCGGCGAAGCTGTATGCCTGGACGGTGGCACAACCGGAGAAGGAGCACACGCGATGACCCGCATTCATGATATCCGTCAGGCGCTGGCCTGCCGGAAGCCGGCGAATGTCCCGGTCTGGGAAATCGAGTTCCATCTGTGGGACGCCGTTGCCGGCCGGCGGTTGCTCCTGGGCCATGAATTCGCCCGGCTGACCGCCGCCGAACAGGAGCGCGCTTTGCAGGCCAATGCCGGGATCATGGCGGCGGCGGCGGACGAACTGGGGTTTGCCGCCGTCACCGCGCCGGGCGGCTACTGGGAGCACGCGCCCGGTCAGCCGGCTTACTTCTGGCTGCCCGATCCGGCCCGTGACGCGCAGGTGCGCATCCTGGCCGGGCTGGCCGAAAGCCGGTTGCTGGTGGCCGCCGAGTCCGGCGGCGTGCTATGCATGCCCGGCGCCGCCGATTACATGGACTTCTCCTATCGCCTCTTCGATGCGCCGGAGCAGGTGGACGAACAGGCCCGGGCGACGTTGCGCGATGGCCTCGAGCGGGCGCGGCGCCTGCGGGATCTTGGCGTCGAACTGCTCTTCACCGCCTCGGACATCGCCGACAATCACGGGGTCTTCTTCAATCCCGCGCAGATGGAGCGCTTCATCCTGCCCTATCTGCGGGAGTGGGCCGCCGAAGTGCGGGCGCTCGGTGGCTGGTCGGTGCTGCACAGCGACGGCAATCTCGACGCCTGCGTGGAGGCGCTGGCGGAGAGCGGCCTGTCCGCCCTGCAGTCCATTGACCCGGTGGCCGGCATGGACATTCGCGCCGTGAAGCGGCGGGTGGCCGGACGCCTGTGCTTGTGCGGCAACATTGACTGCGGATTGCTGCTTACCGGCGCGCCGGACCAGGTGCGCGCGGCCACGGCGCGTTTGCTGGCCGACTGCGCGCCCGGCGGCGGCCTGGTGCTGGGCGCGTCGAACGCCGTGCAGCCCGAAGTGCCGCTGGCGAACTACCGCGCGCTGCTGGCCGCCCGGCAGGCACATGAGCAAGGCCGCATGGCCGGGAATGAGAGGCAAATCCGATGAAACTCACCCTGAACGAAGAGGCTTCTTTCTCCCCAAGCGCCCGCTGGATCTGGGTGCCGGACGCGGCAACGGCGCCGGGCGCCGCCTGGTGGATGTTCCGCCGGACGCTGAGGCTGCCCGCGGATTGCCGCGAGGCGCGGCTGCGGATCACGGCGGCGTTCCATTACCTGCTATACGTCGACGGCACGCTGGTCACCCGCGGCCCGGCGCGTTCCTACGATTTCCGCAAGGCCTATGACACTGTGGACGCGCAGCCGCACCTGCGGCCCGGCGCGGAGAACGTGATGGCCATCCTCGCGCCGGCGCACAAGACGCCGAGCCGGCGCGGGGTGCTCGCGGAGCTGCGCTGGCGCTGTGCGGCGGATGCAAAAGGCGGTCTCTCCACCGACCGCCAGTGGCGCGTGCAGCGGCATCCGGCATTCGCGCCCGACGTGGCCGGTTGCGCCAGCGAACAGCTCCTCTGGATCGAGGAACGCTTCGATGCCCGCCAGGAGCTGCTCGGGTGGACCGCCCCCGGGTTTGACGACAGCGGCTGGGAGAACGCCGCCGAACTCGGCCCGGCGCTCATGCCCCCGTTCCTGGCGCTTGAGCCCAGCGGCATCGGACTGCTCTGCGACGATCCGGTTCTGCCGCAAGCCCCCGCCGCCATCGAGCTGGCTCGCCTGCGGGCCGGGTGCCGGTTCCGGTTCGTTGCGCCCGCGGCGAACATCAACGACATCAAGCTCTATGCCACGGAAGTGACCTGCGCGGCTACGGCCAGCGTCAAGGTGCATGCGGGCGCCAGTGCGACGCTGAACGGACAGACCATGGCCGGCGGCAAACTGCACCTGACCCCGGGGCGGCATTTGCTTTGTCTCTGCCAGCGAGGGTATGGCACGCAGGAGTTTGAACTGCTGCTGGAAACTGAGGCACCGCTCACCTTCTCCGCCGCCGGGATTTCAGGCGGCGGCGATGCAGCCTGGGCCTGGCGGGGTTTCCCGGCGGCCGCGGTGAACTATCCCTGGCACGAGACTCCGGCGACCATCCCGGATCCGCCTGAGCTGGCGGGGCTGTTGAAGGTCGCGAGCGCCGGCGCGCTGTCGCGGGAAGCGCGCGCCGCGTTTACCCCCGCTGTCCCGCTGAACACGAGCGTCGCGCTCGATGTGCGCACGCAGACGTTCCATCGCGTGCGGGGTGGTCACACCGATCCGATGATCGAGAAGGCCCAGCCCCGTTTGCCCTCTGATGACGCCTTCCCCGCGCCGTTGCGGAGTCCGCAGAATCTCCTGCACGCCCACGCCGACCCGGCCACGCTGCTGCCGACGCCGGGCTACGATGCGCACTTCATCGTGGATTTCGGGATCGAGACCATCGGCTATCTCGAGTTCACGCTGGACGCGCCCGCCGCCACGGTCATCGACATGCAGGCGTTCGAGTACATCGCGCCGTGGGGCATCGCCTGGATGACGCACAACGGCTTTCGCTACCACTGCCGCGAGGGCTTGCAGACCTTCACCTCGCATCACCGCCGCGGCTTCCGCTACGTGTCGGTGACGGTGCGCAACTTCGACCGACCGATCCAGTGGTATGGCCTGCGCTGCCGGCGGGCGGCCTATCCCGCGCAGCGGACCGGCAGTTTCGAGTGCAGCGACTGGCAGCTCAACCTGGCCTGGCGCATGAGCGTCGAGACCGCCGCCCTCTGCATGCTCGACACCTACATCGACTGCCCAGGCCACGAGCAGAGCTTCTGGGTGGGCGACGCCCCCATCACCAGCCTGGTCAATCTGCTGAACTTCGGCGCCTACGACCTCGACCAGCGCTCGACCCGGCTGGTCGGGCTCTCCCTCACGCCGGAGTGGGTGCAGGAATACTGCCCGAACGACGAGCACTACACCAGCGGACGCTATCTGCCCATCGCCGCCTTCCCGAACTACCCGCCCGAGGGCGGCCTGCCCATGTGGCCGCTGCTCTGGCTGGTCCAGTGCTGGCATCACTGGCTCTACGGGGGCGACCGCGTCGACCTGCACGAGAACTACGGCTACATGGCCGAAATGCTCCGGCGCTGCCGGCTGCTGACCAATGAGCGCGGGCTGCTCGACATCCCCGGCGCTTGGAACCTGCTCGACTGGGGCAACAACGACCTCTCGCCCTATGGCGAGGTGACCGCCAACAACATGCACCTGGTGCTGGGGCTGCGCCTGGCCGCGCGCATGGCCCGCGATCTGGGCCGAGCGGACGAGGCGGCGGCGCTGGAGGCCGAGGCCGACGCACGCCAGGCCGTGATCAACCGCCTCTGCTGGGACGAGGAGCGCCGGGCCTACGTGGATACGGTGCGCGACGAGTGGGCCTACCGGCGTTACCTCGAGTTCGCCGCGGCCAAGGGCTGGACGCCGTGGACCTGGGAGCAGTACAGGTCCTGCCGGCGCGTCAGCGAGCAGACGAGCATCGCGGCGCTCTACTGCGGCTGTGTGCCGCCCGAGCGCCGGGAGGCGGTCCTGCGCATCGCCCGGCGGGTCGAGTTGGGCCGCTTTGTGGGCGGCTCGCCGGCCAACCGCACAATCGGCGCGCCCGGCGAGCAGGAGGCGCCGGAGGGCATTGTCGCGCTCGGCACGCTCTATTTCCTGTTCTTCGCATTGGACGTGCTCTTCGAGGCGAACGAAGGCCGCGCGGCCATCGAGGTGATGCGCCGCGAGTGGGGCCGGGTGGCCGCGCTTGGCTTCAGGACCTGCCCGGAAGCGCACGGCTGGGCGCGCAGCGCCGCGCACGGCTGGAGCGCCGCGCCAGCCGCCTATCTGCCGATGCGCGTGCTCGGTGTCCGGCCACTGGAGCCGGGCTATCGCACTTTCGTGGTGGAGCCCGTTCCCGGCGATCTCGAATGGGCGCGCGGCACGGTGGTTACGCCCTATGGCCCGATCCATGCGAACTGGCTGCGCCAGGCCGACGGGCAACTGGAGATCGAGTGCACCGCTCCGGCTGAGTGCCGCCGGGTGGAACGCGCATAACGGGATGAAGGAAAAAGATGACATCATGACCGCGATACGACACGGCTGTCCCGCCGATTTCCTCTGGGGCGCGGCCACATCGCCGTACCAGATAGAAGGCGCTTGGGACGAGGACGGCAAGGGGCCGTCGAACTGGGACTGGCGCGCCCATCACACCGACAGGATCAAGGGTGGTGCCACCGGCGACGTGGCGGTGGATCATTACCACCGCTGGCGCGAGGACGTGGGCCTGATGCAGCAGATCGGCCTCAACGCCTACCGTTTCGGCATCGCATGGGCGCGGGTGCAACCCACGGGCAGCGGCGCGTGGAACGACAAGGGGCTCGCCTTCTACGACCGGCTCATCGATGCCCTGTGCGCGGCCGGCATAACGCCGCTGGTGACGCTCTGCCACTACGATATCCCGCAGGCGCTGGTGGAACAGGGCGGCTGGATCAATCGTGAGACGACTGAGCGGTTTGGGGACTACGCACATGCCATGGCAGCGCGCTACGGCGACCGCGTGCGCTGGTGGGCGACGCTCAACGAGCCGATCTGCATCGCCGACGGCTTCGTGCCCGCGCCGGACGACCCCCAAGAGATGGCCGCGGTGCAGCATTACCTCATGCTGGCGCATGGCCGCGGTGTGCAGGCGATCCACGCGGTGGATGGGAAGCTCAAGGTCGGGCTGGTCACCTGCCTGTGGCCGGCGCACGCGATGCTGGGCGAGGGCAGGAGCGCCGTCACGGCCAAAGCCGGCGAGCGTCTTCAGTTTGCCGGCGCTGCCGGCGAGACAGCCGGGGCGTTCATGCCGGAGGATGCCGCCGAGGCGGCGCGGCAGGCGGATGTGGCGATCAATCGAGCCTTCCTCGATCCGATCTTCCTGGGCCGCTACCCCCAGGACATCCTCGACGCGCCGGTCAAGCGTCCCATCCGCGACGGCGACATGGCCATCATCGGGACGCGGCCGGATTTCATGGGGATCAACTACTACAGCCGGGTGGTGGCTGCACCGACGCGCCGCGCCGACGGCGGCATCGGCTGGCGTTGGGTCGGCCCGGCGGAGCATGGCGCACCGCACACCACGATGGGCTGGGAGATCTATCCCGATGGGCTGCACGAGATCCTCATGACCGTGCACCGCGACTACGGCGCGCCGGAGATCGTCATCACCGAGAACGGCATCGCCCACGAAGACCGGGTGGAGGCCGACGGCCGCATCCGCGACACGTACCGCAGTGAGTATCTCGCTGCGCATCTGGAGCAGGCCGGCCGCGCCCTGGCCGACGGCGCGAAAGTCCGCGGCTACTGCTGCTGGTCGCTGCTCGACAACCTGGAGTGGGACATGGGCTGGGGCCAGCGCTTCGGGCTGATCTATGTGGACTACCAGACGTTGAACCGGACGGTGAAGGACAGTGGGTGGTGGTATCGGGATGTGATCAGGAACGCCTGCACACAGGAGTGTATGGAATGACGCCCCGCGACAACCTGATCGCCGCACTCGACGGGCGCCGGCCGGAGCGGATTCCGTTTACCGTCAACCAGGAGTTCGTCACCGACGATCCGGCCTGGGAGGCGCTCTTTGCCGCCGGGCTCTGCCCCATCCCCTACGTGCATACCGTGCGCGAGGAG
>Ga0172362_10001366_pt1 | contig 20825 bp, 16 predicted proteins | sample LakKivs1_kivu2a2_FD_114534 | JGI IMG/M metagenome (GOLD analysis project Ga0172362, IMG submission 114534) | Sediment microbial communities from Lake Kivu, Rwanda - Sediment s1_kivu2a2 | ecosystem: Environmental > Aquatic > Freshwater > Lake > Sediment | place: Rwanda: Western Province, Lake... | reverse complement strand
GGTAGTTTGAGTATAATTCAGCACTGACCGGGGTAAAAGATTGAAGATGACTGACAGGGCGCTGGAAACAATTAAAGAAAATGTCAGACGGCTTCTGGGTGAACTTCCCCCCGGAGTGGAACTGGTGGCCGCCGCCAAGCAGCAGACGCCGGAAAAAATACTCGCCGCCATCGAAGGCGGAGTCAGAATAATCGGCGAAAATTACGTTCAGGAAGCAGCCGCAGCCTTTCAGGTAATAGGCCATCGGGTTAAGTGGTCCTTTATCGGACATCTTCAGAAAAATAAGGTTAAAAAAGCGGTTGAGATTTTTGACCTCATAGAAACAGTCGATTCGCGGGACCTGGCTGAAGAAATAAATAAGCGAGCCCTGGCCGCCGGCAAAATAATGCCGGTCCTGATTGAGGTCAACTCCGGCCGGGAACCGCAAAAATTCGGGGCGTTGCCGGAACAGGTTGAAGAATTAGCCCGGGCCATTGTCAGCCTTCCCAACCTGAAACTCCTGGGGCTGATGACCATGGGGCCACTCGAAGGCGACCCGGAAGAAGCCCGGCCTTACTTCCTTTTAACCCGCGAGCTTTTCGAACATCTGAAAAGTCTCAACCTGCCCGGAGCCGAGCTTCACATCCTATCGATGGGCATGACCAATTCTTACCGGGTGGCCATAGAAGAAGGTGCCACCAGGGTGCGTCTCGGGACTAAAATCTTCGGTCCCCGTCTCTGAAAATAATTGACAGGAAGGTGTTCATGAAAAGCAGGTGGTTTGTAGTCCTCGGAGCTCTCATCATTCAGGTCAGTCTGGGAGCGGTTTACATCTGGAGCGTTTTCCAGACTCCCCTTCTCACGCATTTCCCGTCCTGGAAGGAAACGCAGGTCACGCTTCCGGCCCAGATAATTCTGGCCTGTTTTGCCCTGGCCGTCATCATCGCCGGAAGGATTCAGGACAGAATGGGTCCCAGACCGGTGGCTATTGCCGGCGGGTTGATGCTGGGAACAGGCCTGATTCTGGCCAGGTTTACAGCCGGATTCGCTCCGGGTGCGGCCCTGATCTGGTTGATCATTACCTATTCAGTAATCGGCGGACTGGGCATCGGAGCGGCTTACGTCTGCCCCATTGCCACCTGTGTCAAGTGGTTTCCGGATAAGCGGGGCCTGATTACCGGGCTGGCTGTGGCCGGCTTTGGAGCCGGAGCTTTTTTCTTTGCCCCCCTGGCCAAAGGTCTGATAACCGGCGGCCCTTATCAGCTTTTCGGGCAGAGTCTGTTTTCGTTACCCCGGGTCGGGCTTTTTAATACCTTCATGGTCCTGGGAATTATTTTCCTGATCACCATATCTCTGGGAGCCCTGCTGCTCAGAAACCCGCAGCCCGGTTATAAGCCGGCTGGCTGGAATCCACCCGTTCCCGCCGCAAACTCTGCCAGTTTCAAGGTGGATTTCTCACCGGCTGAAATGTTCCGCACCTGGCAGTTCTGGTTACTCTGGGCGATTTATTTAACCGGCTGCGCCGCCGGGCTGATGATCATCATGAAGGCCTCACCGATCTGGCAATCTTTTGCCCTCTCGGCCCTGACCTCTGGCCTGGATTCGGCCACCTTCAACAGCATCGCCTCGGCCGGAGCCCTGGCCGTTTCCATACTGGCCATCTTCAACTCCCTGGGCCGGATTGTCTGGGGCAGGATTTCTGACGCCGCCGGACGCAAAAACACTCTGATTGCCATGTTTATGCTGTGTGGCCTGATGATGCTGTCCTTGAATCTCCTTAAAACATATTCGCTGTTCCTGATGGGCATTTCTCTGGTTGGGCTCTGTTTCGGTGGCTTTCTGGCAGTCTTCCCGGCCGTGACCGCCGATTACTTCGGAACCAGAAATTACGGCGCCAATTACGGCTGGATGTTCAGCGCCTACGGGGTGGGTGGATTGCTCGGCCCCTACCTGGCAGCCGCTCTCATGAAAACTTCAGCCATCGTCAAAATCAGGGAAATCAGAGCCGGTGGCCAAGAAGCGGTCAGGTCGCTGGTGGTCGGAGATTACCGCTTGGCCTTCATCGTGGCCGGCGTTCTCTGTCTGCTCTCAACCGCCGCCCTGTTGCTCTTAAAAAAGCCAGAAATAAACAAAGACAGGTAAGACCGAGGGCAGGAGCTCAGCCCGCAGAACCGGAGCCGGGGAAAATCGCCCGAATCCGTCCAGGGAAATAATGGCCGGAATGCCAGAGGGCAGAATCTCAGTCGGAAGTTGGACATTCCGGCCAGGAGCCAAGCGATCATTTCCCAGGCGATTTGGCCTCAATCTCCTGCTCATTTTCCCCCGGCGTCTCGTTTTCTATCACTTCAGCCTCGATTGACAACGCTTCTTCTCCCAGCATGGCCGGACTGACCTGTTTTTTGATGCTATCTATCTGGCGCAAGGGTTTTTCCAGCTGATTTTTCCGGGTGGTGTTCAGATTTTCATATTCTTGCTGGGCCTCATAGATCTTTTTGCCCATTTTTTCGAGCGACCTGGCAAACAGCTGCCATTGTTTGTAAAAAGATTCCAGCAAATTCAAAATCTGTCCGGCGGTGTTCTGCAGGTTGAAATTTTCCATCGCCTGGCGGATGATGGCCAGCACCGCGTACAGGGTTATGGGCGAACACAGAATGACCTTTTTTCTCAGAGCCTCGTCCAGAAGCTCCCGGTCATGTTCATTGATGAACGCATAGACCTGCTCATTGGGAATGAAGACCAGCACGTAATCCAGGGTCTTCTCTTCGGGATTGATATAGTCCCGGCCGGTAACTTCTTTAATCCGGTTTCTGACATCTTTAAGGAAAAGCTGCTTGAAATTTTCTTTTTCTCTTTCCCCCTGGGCTTCAAGATAGTGCAGATAGTTATCCAGAGGAAATTTTACATCCATGTTGATCTTCCTGTCCTGGGGCAGGAAGAAGGTGTAATCGGGACGCTCCCGGCCGCTTTCCAGGGACTGCTGTCTGGCATAATTGATTCCCTCGACCAGACCCATCAGCCGCAGAATATCCTGGGCCATTCGCTCTCCCCACTGACCACGGACTCTGGTACTGGCCAGGGCCTGCTTCAATTGCCCGGTCACCTCCTGCAACCGGCTGGTCTGCTCCAGGGTTTGCTGAAGATGTTTTTCCAGCTGTCCGAACTTCTCGGCCCGGTCTTTTTCAAATTCAGAGATCAGATTCTGGACCCGAATCAGGTCGGCTTTCATGCTTTCCAGGCTCTGGTCGATGAGTTTCTTCTTGCCTTCCAGTTCCAGTTCTCCCGTCCGGGTCTGTTTGCTGAGAACCTCATTGGCCACCTTGAGAAACTCATCCGTGTTCTTTTTCAGTGCCTCCATCGACAGCGAGCCAAAAGCCTCCCTGGCCCGCTCCAGTAATTGCTGCAGTTCGTCCATCTTCTGCTGCTGGGTCTGGCTGACCAGCTCCTGGGCCAGCTCCCGGGCCCGGTGTCTTTGAAAGTAGTTAACCAGCGCCACCAGCAGCGCTCCGAATACTGCTCCCAGCGCAAAAGCGATTAAAAATTCCATCTGATTACTCCTTGCTTAGAAAATCCACCCGGCCATACTTATTTGAACCGGAACCAGCGGGCCTGGAAATTCAGACCCCGGAATCATCAAAACCCGACCCGCCATCCTCTTCCGACTGTCCCTTTTCGGTCTCTTCCACCGCCCGGTCCACTTCTTCCTCAAAATCGGGGCCCATTTCTTCCCCCATTTCCCGGCCAAATTTTTTCATCCAGCGAGCCAGGCTTTTGGGGTCCTTCTCATCCAGGTCTCCCAGCTTTGACGGGTCAGCCAGACTCTCCAGGCGACTTTCTTCTGATCTGAGGATTCCCACCCGGGAGACCAGCCTGGCCAGTTTCAGGCTGCCACAGTGCTGGCAGCGCGGCTCAAACTTCGTCTGCACGGACAGAATAAGAAAGGAAGACTTTCGCCGGCAGTCCTGACAGCGAAATTCATAGATCGGCATGGCCTCTCTCCTCCCTTTCTTCGGTCTTCCTGAATAATTTATAGAAAAATAGCCGGCGGGGCAACTCCCCCGAAAAGAATATTCAGGTTGACCTTTACGGACATTATCTATAGGATTGAGTAATGGGACAAAATAGCAAAGGTGATGAACAGGACCAGACTCTGACCGCAGCCTTATGGCCGGCCGGGACTGAAATCAAACGTTATCTCATCGAGGAAGTTCTGGGCCAGGGAGCTTTTTCAACAGTCTACCTGGCTTACGAGCGTGACCTCGACCGCAGGGTGGTTCTTAAATTTCTGTCCGGGGACCTGTCGCAGAATCCCGACTGGCGCCAAAGGTTCCGGGAAGAGGCCCAGACTGTAGCCCAGCTGAACCATCCCCATATCGTAACCATCTATGGTGTGGACGAATATCTGAATCAACCCTACATCATCATGGAATTCGTGGACGGCGGAACTCTTGAAGCTTTCATTCGAAACCGCCGCCTGCCGGTGGAAGAGGCTCTGGAGCTGGCCATCCAGATCAGCGACGGTCTGGCCGAAGCTCACGGCCGGGGAATAATACACCGTGACCTCAAACCCTCCAACATCATGGTCACCAGCCGCGGCCGGGCGAAAATAGTCGATTTCGGCCTGGCCGCCATCGTCGCCGGGGACAATGCTTATAAGGAAGGTTTGATCGTCGGAACAGCCCCTTATATGTCGCCGGAGCAGGTGCAGGGCCTGCCCACCGACAACCGTTCTGACCTTTTTTCCCTGGGAATCGTCCTGTACAGGCTGTTCACCGGCAAGTTGCCCTTTTCAGGCGAGGGAATAAGAGAAATTTTCAAAGCCATCCTGGATAAAGAGCCCTTGCCGATGTCGGAGTATTCAACCAACATTCCGGTGGAACTGGAGCGCATCGTGACCCGTCTGCTCAACAAGAACCGGAATTTACGATACCAGCGTGCTGAAGACCTGTGAATAGACCTGCGCTTCACCCTGGAAGCCCTCATGTCAGGCCGGGTCCAGTACCGGGGACGCAAGAAAGACTATCTGTGGTCAATAGCCGTGCTGCCTCTGGCCAACCTCAGCGGCGAACGCGAGCAGGAATATTTCTGCGACGGAATGTCTGAAGAAATCATAAACGCCCTGGCCAGAATCAGGGTATTGAGAGTCGCTGCCCGCACCTCCACCCTGGCTTTCAAGAATAGCAGAGAGGATGTCCGTGAAATCGGGCGCAAACTGCATGTCGATACCCTGCTCGAAGGCAGTGTCAGGAGGGCGGGAGACCGGCTTAGAATTTTCATTCAGCTGATAGACGTAGCCTCCGGGTATCATCTCTAGTCGGAACGTTACGACCGGGACTTCCAGGGCATTTTTGCCATCCAGGACGAAATTTCGCAGAACGTGGTCAGGTCCCTGCAGTTGATCCTGAGCGACAACGAGCTGCAGGCCCTGACCAGGACTTCTACTACCGATACCGACGCCTATGATTATTATCTTCGCGGCCGCCAGTTTTATCACCAGGGGCGAAGGCAGAGTTACCAGTTTGCTCATCAGATGTTTACCCGGGCCGCCGAAATCGACCCCGGCTACGCTCTGGCCTATGCCGGAATCGCCCAGTGCTCGGCCATGCTCTTTCACTTTTACGGAGAGTCCCGGGATATCCACCTGGAAGAGGCTAACCGGGCCAGCCTCAGGGCTCTGGAGCTCGACCCTGATTTGCCCCAGGCTCATGCCGCCCGAGGCCTGACCCTGTGGCTGATGGACAGCTTCGAGCAGGCCCGGGGAGAGTTCGAAACAGCCATGAGAATGGATCCCCAGCAGGATGAGACTCCCTACCTCTATGGCCGGGCCTGCTTTCAGAGAGGCGAACTGAAGCTGGCCGCCGAATTGTTCGAAAGAGCCTGCCGCAGCCGGGAGAATCACGAAGCCTGCTACTTCGCCGCCCAGACCCAGACCGCTCTGGGACACGAACAGGCAGCCCTGGCCGCTTACCGCCTGGCGCTGAGGGCGGTGGAAAAAGGGTCCATCTCCATCCTGACGATGCCCGGGCCTATACCATGGGTGCGGTCAGTCTATGCCGGCTGGGAGACCGCCGCAGCGGCCTGGAATGGGCCGAACGGGCGATAGCCATTGACCCGAACGATGCCGGCATCCAGTACAACGTCGCCTGCCTTTTCGCCCTCGAGGGCGAAAAACCAGAGCCATCCAGAGTCTGGAAGCTGCCGTCGCGGCCGGCTTTGCTCACCGGGACTGGGTGGAAAAAGACCCGGACCTGGATTCGCTGCGGGATGACCCGCGGTTCAGGGCCCTGAAATGGCGGGACCAGTAAATTTAATTTTCTGTTTTATTTTTCAATGGCTGCTTTCTGCTGGTTGACCTCAAAGAAAAACTTCGGGTCGAATTTTGGCCGGCGGTCAAAGGTATAAAGACCGTTCACTTCCTGCTCGATGTCATAGAGCTGTGTATAGCAGAAACCGGCTATTTTCGGGTGAAACAGCAACGTTTCGGTCAGGTCTCTATAGCGCTGCAGGAATTCTTCGGCTGTGCGGGGCCTTTCTCCATAACCCCAGGCTTTCTCGTCCTGCTGACCCGGGTTCCACCAGATGCCGCCATATTCACTGACAAAATAAGGCTGTCCGCGATAAGGAACGTTCCGGTTCGGATCGCCGTTGACAAAAACCAGGGGTGGACTGTCCAGCAATCCCTGAAAAGCCTGCCGGAATTTAGCCGGATCCTGTTCATAATTATGGGAGTCGAAAACATCGGGCACCACCGGATGATAGCCGCCAGAAGCATCGATAACCAGCCGCGTGGGATCCAGGGCCCTGGTCAGCTTAAAGATGTTATCGATGACCCCGGGGTAATTATCACCCCACTGCTCATTGAACGGGCACCAGCCGATGAGCGACGGATGATTGAAATCGCGTTCCAGGGCTTCCTTCCATTCTCTCTGGAAGATGATTAAAGACTCGGGTCGACTGAGGTCCAGGCCCCAGTCGGCAAATTCTCCCCAGACAGCGTAACCCAGGCGGTCTGCCCAGTAAAGAAAGCGTCTTTCAAATACCCTCTGGTGGAGGCGGGCCCCGTCAAATCCGGCCGCCAGGCTTAATTCAATGTCCCGGCGCAGGGCTTCATCCGAAGGCGCGGTGTAGATGCCATCAGGATAAAAGCCCTGGTCCAGAACCAGCCGCATGAACCAGGAGCGGTTGTTGAAATAAATCTTATCTCCCCTGGTCTCGATCTTGCGAAGACCGAAATAGCCCTGAATCCGGTCGGCAGGCTGCGCCCCGGCACCGGGTTTAAGTTCCAGATTGAAATCATAAAGGTTGGGTTTTCTGATTTCCCAGAGTTTAGGATTTTTAAGCCGGACGATAAAATTAATAATCCGGCCGGCTTTCCGGCTCTCCCGGAAAACCACCTTTCCCGCCTCACTGACCGAAAGGGTCACTCCGCCGGCCTCCGGGCTGTCATTCAGAAAAACCTGAAGCAGAACCTGGCCGTTATCGATATCGGGTATGACCCGGTAATTCTGAATGAAGATGACCGGCACCGGCTCCAGCCAGACAGTTTGCCAGATTCCGGTCGTTCGCCGGTAGAGACAGCTGTAAGAATGATAACGCTTGCTCTGTTTACCGGCCGGCTGCAAATTGCTGCGGAGAGAGTCGCGGCATCTGACCACCAGAACAACTTCTGGTTGATTGCAATATTCGGTTATTTCAAAGGAAAAGGGAGTATAACCTCCATAATGCTCTCCGATTTTCTTTCCATTTATCCAGACAGTCGTCTGATAATCGGCCGCCTCAAAATGAAGAAGAATCCTCCGGCCGCTCCATTCCGCCGGGATGTGAAGATTCTTCTTATACCAGACCGAAGCCATGAAATCAGGAAAACCCACTCCCGAGAGAGGGCTTTCGGGAGCAAAAGGCACCAGAATTTTGCGGTCAAAGCCCTCCCCCTGAGGCAGACCTCTTTCCTCGCCTGAATCAGAAAGATCCAGGGCAAAGTCCCATTCGCCATTCAGGTTGAGCCAGTTTGTTCGGAGCAGGTCTGGCCTCGGGTACTCCGGCCGGGGAATGGTTGCTCCGGAAGAGTCAGCCAGAGAAGGCCTTAAATAAGATACCGGATTGGCTATTCCGGAACCATCAGAAATTCTGTCCTGGTCTGAAAAGCCGGTGGCAGCCAGGAATACAACCTGGTAAATCAGGACCAGGGCAATTATCGAGATTTTGATTCCTGCCATGAATAACCCTCTGACCGGGTAGCGGTACTGAAAAGATGGCATGTCAGCCTCCAGAAAAAATTTATTACCTTCTGATTTTACAAAATCAGGCGGGCCGGCGCACCTGGTTTATTTTTTTGAAGCCACCAGGGTTATCTGAAACCTGGTCCGGTATTTGGACACTGAAAATCCCTCTTTCTTCAGAAACTCTTCGACCTCAGCCAGGCTAACTGGTGCCACCCGGTGCTGTCCGCCCTCCTTTCGGTGAACCTCGGCCATCATCGACATACCTTCCCGGCTGAAATCACTCACCACCAGCTTTCCTCCCGGTTTCAGAACCCTTGTCAATTCTGAAAAAACCGACCAGGGATTATCCAGATGATGGACCATATTCACCGAAAAGACCACCTCAAAAGACCCGTCGGGAAAGGATAAACTTTCGCCGTTTTCCTGCCTGAGTTCCACTCGCCCGGACAGCCCGTTGCTTTCCAGGTTTTCACGGGCAATTTTCAGCTGCTCTTCTGACAGGTCGAAGCTGATCAAACTATAGCCGAGCCTGGCCAGGGCCAGGGCAAAATGGCCCTTTCCAGTTCCGGCTTCCAGAATTCGTCCCGATAATGGACCAGCCGCTTCAATTATGGCCTGCCTTTCTTTCTCAATCACATAACCGAAGGAAGCGTAGATTTCCCTTCTTTTTACCATCTGCTTCAAGGCCGGACTCATAATCGGCCCGGGCTCTGACTTTTTTTCTTCCGGGCCGCTTTTAATTTTTCGTTTCTTTCTTCTCTCAAGGTTCATGACCGCCTCGCCAGATTATTCCATTCTCCCCAATCAGCTGCTAAATTTCCTCCTCCTCAACAGCTTTTTCACGGAAGAAGGTTATCAAAACTTTCGTCATTATAGTATAATTTTACCCTGTTTTCGGAGAATTATTATGCTCAAGGATTCATATAAGAAGAAAATTATGGCAAAAGTCAGGCTTCTAAGCTTTCTGGTTGTCGGGCTAATCCTGGTGTTTTCTCTTCCTCTTCTGGCCGAAAACATCATAAAAGGCAGAGTTTTAAGTCCGTCCGGTCTTCCGGTCAGCAGGGCCGAGGTTACCTTCGTTAATCTTAGTATATCGACTCTGACTGATGGGGAGGGAAATTTTCGCCTGGATATCCCCCCGACCGAAAGAAAGCTAAAGTTCAGGATAAGACATCCGGATTATTTTGAACAGGAATTTCAGCTCAATCGTCCGGCCCCCGGCCAGGCCATTAATTTCATTCTGACACCATTCCTTTCCCAGAAAGAAGAAGTGGTGGTAACCGCAACCAGATTTCCCGAGCCCCTGGTTTCCGTACCCGCCGCCAGCTCCGTTGTCAGTCCTGTCACCATCGAAGAAAAACTACCCGCGCATATAACTGATATTGTTCAGGAAGCTCCCGGAATTTCCAGCCTGGGTTCGGGAGGCTTTTCCATCGTGCCTTCCATCCGTGGCCTGGCCAGGAGAAGAATTCTATTGCTGGTGGACGGAGCCAGGTTGTCCAGCGACCGCCGCACCGGTCCCAATGCTTCTTTTATAAATCCTGAAGACCTGGCCCGGATTGAGGTTCTGCGCAGCCCCTCTTCAGTTTATTATGGTTCTGACGCCATCGGGGGAGTAATAAATTTTCTGACCTATAATCCCCCGGCCGAAGACCATTTCCGGGTTAACGGAAGCCTCAAATACGGAACAGTCAATGATGAAAGGGAAATTAACCTGGCTTTTTCCGGAGCCAGTCATGGTCTGGCCTATTATTTCTCGCTCAGAAACGACCGGGCCGATAACTACCGGGCCCCCTCGGGTGAAATCCCGCTTTCCTTCTTCACCCAGTCCAGCCTTTTTGGCAAGCTGGTTAAATATTCGGACAAAAGAGAAATCAGCCTCAGCTTCCTGATGGGGCGGGGAAACAACATCGGCAAACCGGCCCTCAACAGCGACTCCCGTCCAACCTGGTATCCGCGGGAAAACCAGAATCTGCTTCAATTAGAATGGAAAGAGAAATCCTTCGGCCCCGGAACCCAGCTTAAATTCCATTTTTACCTAAATCCTAATTTTCTTGAGACCCGGGCTGACCGGATTCAGAATTCGGTCAAGACTCAGGAAAGCTTTGCCCGGACAGAAAGCACCGACTTTGGATTGCAGCTGGCCTTAGAATGCAATCTGCGTTCGGGATTGCGCCTGAATACCGGAGCCGACCTCTATGGCCGGACAAAGGCCAGAGCCCATAACGAGTACCTGAATTTCGACAGCGCTGGTAACCTCACAGAATCCATCGAGGAATATCCCTATACCGGCGGACGGCGCACCGACTCCGGCCTGTTTCTTACCCTGGATTACTCCGGTCTCACCGGCCTGGACATAGTCGGGGGATTAAGGCTTGATTTTCTTAATTCCCGGGCTGAAACAGGAGGCCAGCTCCTGGCCACCAGAAATGAAACCCTGACCGGTTTCCTGGCTGCCTCTTACCAGCTCTTCAAACGGGTAACCCTGTTTGCCAATTACTCCAGGGCTTACCGGGCTCCCGACCTAAATGAAAAATTCTATACCGGAATAACTGGGCGCGGTTTTATCATTGCCAACCCCGACCTCAAGAACGAATCAAGCCAGAATATCGACGCCGGCCTGAAGATAACCGGCCGCCGATTTTTCCTCGGATTTTATGCCTTCAGCTACAGCATAGACAATCTGGTAGAAAGATACCTGATCGGATATCAGCTTTATACATATGGAAATGTGGAGCAGGGCCGGATCAGAGGGCTGGAACTGGAATGGGAGTATTTCCCGGTAGCGGGCCTGTCATTTTTCGGTAACTGCTTTCTTTACAACGGCCAGAGCCGGGTTTCAGGGAGCCCCCTCAATGATATACCTCCCGAGCGTCTGATTGTGGGCGGTCGGGTCTGGCTCAACCGTCTGAGTTTTGAGGTCAGCAGTTACCTGCAGGCCGAACATAATAACCCGGGTCAGGCCGAAATTGCAATTCCCGGTTATGGCCTTTTGAACCTTAGAGCAACTTATAATCTTAACCGCTGGCTTCGGCTCTATTTCAGGATCAATAACATTCTGAATAAAGAATACCTGGCCCGTCCCGACCCCGATTCCAGGGCAGAGCCGGGCAGAAACCTGCTGTTCGGATTAAGCTTTGCTTATTGAAGACTCTTGGTAATTTAAGTCGCTTCTGGAGGGTAAGATGAAGTTCAGGACCATCTTTTTGAGTAAGGCCCCCGACGCCGAGCCGGAAAAACATCGAGCTCTGGTGGAATCGGAAAAAATGAAGTTATGGGTACAGGTGGTGAAATCCACCGACCAGGCCTGCGAAATCGTCCGTCAGCTGGTAGCTGAAGAAGGCCTGCATTCGGTTCTTCTTTGCCCCGGTTTTTCCCATGTTGAAGTGGCCAGAATGCAGGAAGTGGCCGGGCCGTCGGTCTCAGTGAGCGTGGCTCGCGGGGACGGTCCGGGCAGCCGGGTTATCGCCGAAGTTTTCCGCCAGGTAGGCTGGCACTGAGTTCAATCCCCAAGATCGCTCGACCGGGGTGAAAAAAACTTCCCCTCTATTTTCTTTCTATTTATATTTTTCTCCCCGATCAGAACGGGCTACAGGCTGGCGCGAATTCCGCCGTGAAAAACCCCCTTATAGCCTCCGCCCAGTTCTCCAAACAGGGCAATCTTATCCCCTATCCTGAAACCGATCAGAGTAACCTGAACCACCGGAAAGGTGTTGCTGGAAGTCTCGGAATCTGAGTAGACGTATTCTCCCTTTCTTACCGTCAGCCCAACACCCAGACCGGAATACAGGCAGAAATTCTTTCTGTTTATAAACCGGTAATCCATCTCTACCGCGCCGGTGTAATAATTTTCTTTGTAGGTCCCGACCGGATTTCCGGCCATGGCTAAATTACCGGTCGCCCGGTCGGCGGCCAACGTAAAACCGAAGCCAAATCTGGACCGGCCGACATACTTATAGCTCAGAATAAAAGCCCCCGGATACTTATTATCAACTTTGGCAGCCTGTCCGATGGTGATGGAGATGAGCAGGATGTTAGTAAAAATATCGACTATCTGGCTGGAAGTAACCAGGCCGTAACCGGCAGAGAACTCGTGTCTTTTCTGCTGACCGTAAGAAGGATTAACAAAAACAAAACCTATTATTGCCAGAAGCCCCAGAGCCGTAAGTGTTTTGCCGACATTTTTCATTCTGTCGATCAGCCTCCTTTTCATAAAGTTCTTAAGAAGCTTACCAGAGAAGGAAGATTGTTTGCAAATACTTTGCCGCCGGCCTGAACACAAAGTTGACAGGCGGACGCCAATTCCTTAAAGTAAAGGTTGGGCAAAGGGAATGGAAAAGAAATTGACAGATGACACTGTCAGGCGCCGGAAAATACTGCTGGTCGAAGATGATGCTCTGATCGCCCTTATGGAATCAGAGCTCCTCCAGAGCGGGGGCTATAAAGTGGTGACCGCTCTGAGCGGCGAACAGGCGCTGGAAATATTCAACTCCGACCCCGACCTGGACCTGGTTTTAATGGATATTGACCTGGGACCGGGAATCGATGGTGGAGAGACTGCACGCCGGATGCTGGTCCAGAGAGATCTTCCGGTTGTCTTTATTTCCAGCCATACCGAACCCGAAATCCTGGCCAAAACCGAAGCCATAACTTCTTATGGCTATATAGTAAAGGGTTATAATGAAACTACTTTATTCGCTTCCCTCAACATGGCTTTCCGCCTCCATGCAGCCCATCAGGAATTGCTGAGGAAAAAAACAGAACTCCAGGCTCTGGCCGAAAATCTCAGCCAGACGGTAAATAAGCTTCTGGAGACCCAGCGGGAATTGCTGGCTCGTGAGCAGAAGCTGCAGGAAACCACCGAACATCTGGAAGCCACTCTGAACTCTCTGCCCGACCTGATGTTCGAGCTTGATGAACAGATGGTTGTCATCGATGTCAGAGCACCCAAGCCGGAACTCCTTTACCGTCCCAAAGAAGAGATTATCGGCCGCCGGATAAATGAGATTCTTCCCGGAAACGTCTCCAACTCTCTCCGTTTTGCCCTGGAAGAAGCAACCACCTCTGGCCAGGCCGAAATGGATAACAGCCTGGAACTTCCCGGGGGAAGTCGTTTTTTTGAAGCCACAATCAGCCGGAAGGGAGAAAACCGGCCCGGGCAGAACCGCTTTGTGGCTCTGGTCCGGGACATAACCGACCGGATCGAAGCTCAGCTCGAACAGCAGAAAACCGAAATCAGGTTTTTCCGCCTGTTCCAGGCCATGGCCGAAGGGGTGGCCATACATCGCCTGATCAGAAGCGACCGGGGAGAGCCTGTCGACTATGAAATCCTCGAAGTCAACGAGGCTTATACCAGGCATACCGGCATTCCCAGGGAACGGGCTCTCGGGAGGGAAGCTTCAGAGCTTTACGGGTCGGGAGCTCCTCCCTTTCTGGATAAATACCTGGAATGTCTGGAAACCGGACGTCCGCTTTCTTTCGAGTCGCACTTTGAACCCTTAAGACGCGATTTCAAAATAACCGCCTTTCCCATGGGTGAGGACCTGTTTTCTACAGTCTTTGAAGATATCACCGAAAAAAAGAAGGCCGAGATTGAACTCCGGGAAAGGGAAGGCCGGTATCGCCTGATATTCCAGAACACACCACTCGGAATTCTGCAGTTCGACCGGAACGGAGTCATCACCGAATGTAATGAGGCCTTCGTCAGGATAATCGGCTCCAGCCGGGAGGCCCTCATCGGCTTCAACATCCTGGAAAGGGTCCGGGACGAGAAGGTAATCGCAGCTGTCAAAGAAGCTCTGGCCGGTCGCATCGGTTATTATGAAGGAGTGTACCAATCGGTTACTGCTGATAAATCCACCCCGGCCCGCGGATTTTTCGCCGGTATTTTTGATTCTGACGGCAACTTCATAAGCGGCATAGGCACCTTTGAAGACTTCACCGAAAGATACCGGATGGAAAGCGCCCTAAGGCGGTCGGAAGCTGTCCTGGAAGCTTTTCTGGATAGCCCGTCCTACTCCCTTATCTTTCTCGACCCGGAGGGAGCGATCCTCAGGTTCAACCGGATAGCAGACCTGAGGATGCGGACGATTCTGGGTCAGGAATTAAGAGCCGGACTGAAACTGATAGATGTGCTGCCCGAAAAATTCAAATCAAGTTTCGCTTCAAATCTTCAACGAGTCAGGTCCGGAGAACAGATCAGAGTGGAAAGAGAAATTCCAGCCCCCGGCGGCAGTTCGCTCTGGTATGAATTTCATCTGGCCCCAGTTTATACCGATTCCGATGAACTGATCGGCATCTTCTTCTCAGCCGAAAATATAACAGAAAGGAAAAGAGTTGAAGAATCCCTCCGCCAGAGCGAAGAACGTTTCCGGACTATCTTTGAGCATTCAGGTACTATAATGATACTCCTTGACCCGGAGACGGGGGATATTATTGACGCTAATTACCGGGCCGAGGAATTCTACGGTTACAGTCTCGAACAACTCAGGAACCTGAATATTAAAAAAATCAACACCCTGCCCGAGGACCGGATTCAGCAGCTGATGAGTGAGGCTATAGAAAGGCAGCAAAATTATTTTGTCTTCCAGCACCGCCTGGCCAGTGGCGAGGTCAGGGACGTTGAAGTCCATTCTTACCCCGTGCGGTTCGGCCAGAGAAAATACCTGCTATCCATAATAATTGACATCACCGAGCGGTTGAAAATGGAGCAACAGCTCAAAAAAGGCATGGAAGAAAAGCAGGCTATTCTCAGCGAACTTCAACACCGGGTCAAGAATACTTTCGCCCTCATTAGCTCCATCATAGGTCTGGAAATAAACCGGACCAGCAAAAAGGAAATCAGGGCCCCGCTGGAAAACCTGAAGACGCGGGTTCTGTCCATATCCCGCGTTTATGATCTGTTGACTCCCGGGGAGAGATATCAGGAGATCAGCCTGGATAGATTTCTGCGCGATATCAGCCAGTCAATTCTTAAAGGTTACGCCGCCACCACCAGAATCGACCTCAACCTGGACCTCCAGCCCATAAACATAGCAATAAAGAAAGCTATCCCCCTCGGCCTTATCGCTACCGAAATCCTGACCAACTCCCTGAAATACGCTTTTGGCGACCGAAAAAGAGGAGACATCAGGCTCGGGCTCAGAAAAAAAGACGATTATCTAACTCTGGAAATTGCTGACAACGGTCTGGGCCTGGCTGGAGATTTTTTCACCTCTCCCCCTTCCGGCCTCGGTCAGGAAATAATAAAAGCCCTGGCTGACCAGCTGGAGGCCAGACTGGAAATTGATTCCAGACCGGGTCAGGGCACGTCATTCCGGCTGACCCTGCCCTTATGACCAACGGCGTCGCCTCCATAAACAGACCACCTGAGAAGAACTGAAACAATGGATTCCTTTTTGGGTGATAAGGAAAGAGTGAAAGGGAAAGAAAATTTGGCCGCTGGACAAAAAACCCATCAAAAAGATTAATAAGAAGGGATGGAAATTTAGATATTCTTTAGGCCGGAACTTACCAGCTTCCTCATGAATCTGACGGCCCGGTCGCAACGGCGGAAAACCGGAAGGCCGTTTTTTTCCAGATGCTCGCCGAGCGGGTCATAGAGCCGGCCGGCGTCTATATTGACCACGAAGGGCTTATCCGTCTGGCGAAACAACCTTATCAACCTGTCAGCCAGGCTGCCGGCCGCAAAAATATTTTCCCTGTGGCTTTCTCCCGGAGGGAGAGTCTGCAGGGCGGCAGTCATCGGAACACACGATACCACGGCGCAATCAATTTTCGGGTCCTCAAGAATAGCCTGGACGCAGCCGCAGAAGGTGGCATCATCCGCCATCGGGGTGACATCGAGCGGATTGTGCACATCCTGCAGCCGGTCAATTCCCAGTGGTTGCAGGACAGTCAGGATTTTCTGCACGCTTTCCGGAGAGAATTCATCCAGCACCAGCTGACCGTCTTCACCCTTCAGGTTATCGGCCATGATCACTGACTCGAAACCGGCATTAGAAATCAGACCCACCCGGTTGCCGGTCAGAGGCTTGCCTTCCAGAAGAATCAGACCGGCGATAAAGTCTTCAAACTCCTCAATGGTTTCAGCCACCATGACTCCGGCCTGAATTAACAGACTCCTGCCCACTGCATAATCGCCGGCCACCGAGGCCGTATGGCTGGCTGTAGCCTTCCTTCCTTCAGGACTGCGGCCGGATTTGTAAACCAGGACCTCTTTCCCGGCTGCGATGGCCTCCCTCGCTCCTTCCAGAAATCTCCAGCCGTCACCCGGCTTCAGGCCTTCAGCATAAACCGCAATAATCTTCACTTCCGGGCGGTCTTTAAGATAATTCATATAATCCCCGAGAGTCAGGTCCAGCTGATTGCCAACAGATATGGCATAGATGGGTTCAAACCTGTGCTGGTTACTCATCCGGGAGAGCATGAAAGCTCCGCTCTGACTTATAATGGCCAGGCCGGACTTGATTCCGGACGGCCTCTTAAATTTATACTCGGGGATGAAGGTGCTGTCATATTTACCCGGGACGGAAATAATCCCCAGACAATTTCCGCCATTAATCAGGGGCGCCTCCTTCCCCTGCCCGCGTCTTCCCTGGAGAAGATTTCTGATTTCATTTTCTATGCTCTGGGTTCCGGATTTTTCACCCAGACCGCCGGCGATGACGATCACCGAGCGCGCCTTTTCCTTCTCAACCAGTTCCTTCATTACCGGATAGACGAGCTCCGCCCCCAGAGTCAGGATGAACAGGTCAACTTTTTCCGGCATCGAGGCCACGTCAGGGAAGCAGCGGCACCCCTCTATCCTCTCCAGTCCCGGTTTAACCACATAAATTTTCTCCCGCGGAAAGCCATTCTGAATTATGTTATTGAGGATGATATGACCGACATTCATTTTTTCAGAAACGCCGATAAGCCCGATGCTCTCCGGCATCAGAAGCCGCTCTATCTGCTTTATCGGCCTGTTGGCCGGCTCCAGCTTCTGCCGCGAAAAACGGCACAGCCCGTCCAGGGGAAGCACTTTCCCCTTTGTTATGACCAGCGGATTGACCTCGAGTTCCTCCAGGGTAAATTCTGAACTGTGATTGAAGGGAGAATAATCAGCGGCCAGATGCTGAAAGACTTCAACGGCTCTGATGAGCGTCTCTGGTCTGACCACAGCCCGTCGTCCCCGGAAATCCCTGGCCATCTTTCCAAAAACTGCCAGTGGTTCAAGAGCGGAAAGCATGATTCCGGGGGCCAGTCCTTCAGCCGGCAGTATGGCCAGGCTGTGTCCTTCCTTCAGATGGGCGTTAAGATATTCTACATCCAGCCCTCCGCCGCCGAAGGTAACTATGGGCCCGAAATCCTTAGAAACTCTCAGTCCCAGCAGCAGCTCCGAGCCCAGCCCCACCCGTTCATAATCAATGAGTTCAGCCACCAGAACTCCCCGGATGGAAGCGGCCACTTCATCCGCAGAGACCCGCTTCGGACCGAAAAGACGACTGTATCTGGCCGGGATTTCGGCATACATCTTCTCGACCGCAGCCCGGACTTCCTTCAGACTGGCTCCGACCACAGCCACTCCGCCGACATCAGATTTATGCAGGATAAGCGGTGAGACAATTTTTACCACTACCCGCCCGGTTCCCAGTCTCTTAAGACTGGAAGCGGTCAGCGACCTGCCCTTCGGCAGGAAGAGGTGTTTCGGCACTGGCAGGCCTCTGGCTTTTAACAGTCGGTAGACCTCCGGTTCCAGCAAAAAATACCGGCCCTCCTGTTCGGCTTTTTTGAGGATTGAATTTATAATTTTCCGGCTATCCTTCATGTTATTTCCCCTCATTGGAAATATCCTGCCCGCGACCGGCTGCGGTTTCGTTCCTCAGCCCCGGGCGGCCTGTCTTCCCAGGTCGAAGGCCCTGAGGTTGGTCTGGACAATCTGTGTCCCTCTTTTTTCAAACAGAACCTCGATATATTTCTTCAGGGAATCTTCCTTAAGCGGAAGAAAGATGGAGGCAGCTCCCAGCATAACCATGTTCTGCGCCCGGATGCTGCCGGCTTCTCTGGCCAGCTTCTCGGAATCAATCAGCACATGAACCGGGGCTTTCTTTATTTCCCGGAAGACTTCTTCCAGCACCGGGTAGTCAGAAATATTGGTATAGGGAGTGCTGCTGGAGACCACTGCTCCGTCCGGCTTGAGGAATTCAAAATAGCGGAGGGTTTCAAGAGGCTCAACACTCAGAATCATATCAGCCTGACCGATGGGAATAAGGTCGCTGTAAATATGACCGTCAGCCAGACGCAGATGGGACTGTACCGCCCCACCCCTCTGCGACATGCCATGAACTTCGGCCTGCTTGAAGAAAAGACCCTCAGCCAGGGCGGCATTATCGATCACAAAGGCAATGGACAGGATGCCCTGTCCACCGACTCCTGCCAGGATGATATCGTACTTCATCTTTAACTCCTCTTCTTCTCGCCCACGATCTGAATGCACTCTCTCCGGGCGATGATTACCGAAAGCCCGTGATGTGATAATTCTTCCTTGATCACCTTAACGTTTTCCTGATGATTCCTGGGCAGCGGCACAATGACCCGCAAATGGTTCGGGTCAACACCCAGGCCGGCCAGCAGGCGGTCGAGAGGTTCTCCGGTCCCGAAGCTGGGCTGGGCCCCGGTCATGGCCACCGTCCCGTTATCGAGGATGATGACCGTCAGGTCGGAATTGGAAAAAACAGCGTCCAGCAACGGAGTCAGGCCAGAGTGCGCAAAGGTGGAGTCTCCTATAACCGCCACTGAAGGATGGATGCCGGCCTCTGCTCCGCCCTTGGCCATGGAGACGCTGGCGCCCATGCAGACACAGGTCTGGATGGCATTATAGGGGGGGAGGGCTCCGAGAGTATAACAACCAATATCAGAGAAAACCACCGGGCGGGGAAAATCCCGGAGAGCTTCATTCAGGGCTTTATAGGTATCGGCATGAGGACATCCAACGCATAGTTGCGGCGGCCTGTTTGCCAGCCTGAAATCGCCCGTCTTCAGGCCGATTCTTTCCGGAAGGCCCAGGGCTCTGGCCACCAGGTCCGGGGTCAGCTCGCCGGAAGCCGGAAGACTGCCGTCCATTTTGCCCCGGATCAGCTTCCCGGGAATTCCGGTCACCCCCCGCAGAAATCTTTCTATAAACGGGTAACCCTCTTCAATCACCAGAAGTTCATCCACCTGCTCAACCAGCCGGCGAAGCTTGGCCCCCGGAAAAGGATAGGTCGAAATTTTAAGGTAAGATGGCTCGGCCGGCAGAGAAGCCGCTACTTCCTTGAAATAATTATAGGCAATTCCGGAAACCACCACTCCCCGCCGGCCCGCGGCGGGGTTGAGGACCAGCTGGTTGTAGCCAGTATTTTCAGAATATTCCTGCAGATCATTCTGTCTGTCGAGAAGGATCCGGAAGCGGCGTCTGGCATTCCCCGGAAGAAGGGTCCAGTCCTGCCAGGTACCATAGGGAAGGTCTTTATTCTGTTCTCTGGCGGCAGATGTCTGGACCGAAGACCGGCTGTGAGCCAGACGGGTGACCAGCCTGATCATTACCGGAAGTCTGAACTTTTCCGAAAGGTCAAAGGCTTCCCTGGTCATGTCATAAGCTTCCTGGTGGCTGGCCGGTTCCAGACACAGAATCCTGGCAAAATCGGCATGATAGCGGCTGTCCTGTTCATCCTGGGAGGAATGCATGCCGGGGTCGTCGGCCACCACCACTACCAGACCGCCATTAGCCCCGGTAATGGCTGAATTGATGAAGGGGTCGGCAGCCACATTGAGGCCAACGTGCTTGAAGGAAACCAGGGCCCGTTTGCCGGCAAAGGAGACGCCCAGGGCTTCTTCGCAGGCCACCTTTTCGTTGACGCACCACTTGGCCGTATATTTCCGGCCGCCATCGGAGTTTCTGATCAGGTACTCCATTATTTCCGAAGCCGGAGTGCCCGGATAGGAATAGGCTGCGGTCAACCCGGCCTGCACCGCAGCCAGGGCCACCGCCTCGTCGCCGAGAAGGACAATTTTTTCCATGGCAAATCCTTTAATTATAATTTCGTCAGGACTGATTAGATTAGCTATTAGCATACAATTTAAGTTCAAAACCTGTCAAGAAATATTGAATTTGCCTGATGTCGACTATTCCGATAGAATTATGGTAAATTGGATTATGGCTATCAGCGACCCGGAGCCCGATTGCCCCGGGCAAGGAGGCTGAGATGTTCAGAATTTCAACCAAGGGACGTTACGGCACCAGGTTGATGCTCAACCTGGCCCTGCATTTCCAGGAGAGCTCTCCCGCCCGCTCCCTGAAGGCAGTGGCCGAGGAAGAGGATATCTCCATCCGTTACCTGGAACAGATCATAATTCCGCTTCGCGACCACCGGCTGGTTAAGAGCCAGCGGGGAGCCGGAGGCGGTTATACCCTCGCCCGGCCGCCGGCCTCTATCAGGTTGAGTGAAGTGCTGCAGGCAGTGGAAGGCAATTGCTGCCTGGTGGAATGTGTGGAAGACAGGAATATCTGTCCCCGGTCTTCAGTCTGCGCTGCTTATGAAATCTGGAAGCAAGGAACGGCAGTCATGAAAGACTATTTCGATTCGGTCAGCCTGCAGGACATGGTCC
>Ga0172362_10001365_pt1 | contig 20835 bp, 15 predicted proteins | sample LakKivs1_kivu2a2_FD_114534 | JGI IMG/M metagenome (GOLD analysis project Ga0172362, IMG submission 114534) | Sediment microbial communities from Lake Kivu, Rwanda - Sediment s1_kivu2a2 | ecosystem: Environmental > Aquatic > Freshwater > Lake > Sediment | place: Rwanda: Western Province, Lake... | reverse complement strand
TCACCATGATTCTGGGTTTTGGTCTGTGTTTTGGCCTGGGTCTGGTTCATGATCGGATCACCTGACTGATCCTTTACCTGGGCTTTAACCTGCTCCTGGTCCATTGCCTGCTCCTGGGTCTGAACCTTTGACTGTACCTGCTCCTGAGTCTGTGTCTTTGTCTGAAGCTTTGTCTTGTTCTGGGTCTGGCTAGCTACCTGTGCTGTTAAGCCTGCACTTATAAGCAGTGCTGCTGCGCTTAAGAGAATTTCTTTTTTCATTTCAATGATATTTTTTGGTTTATTATCAAATAACAGATCAAAAATATACCCTTGAATATGAAGCAATAATGAATTTCAGGGTAAAAAGAATAAAAATTTTGTGCCCTTACCGGGTTCCGAGAGCACTTGTATATCAATATTGTGAAAATCAGCTATAGATTTGGTTATGGCAAGGCCGATACCAGAGCTGTTCTCATCTTGCGATATCTCCTTCTTGAAGCGTGAAAAGAGATCTTCAAGCTGCAGAGGTGTCATGCCTTTACCTGTATCACTGACTGAAACTTCAGGTTTCCCGTCATTCACTGCAGCATTAATGTCTATCATTCCACCTGCAGGGGTATTTTTTACAGCATTATTTACAACATTATAAAACATTGAAAAAAGGAGTGACCTGTTTGCATTCCTGAAGATAAAGTCTCCGGCGCATTGCATGCTGACACTGACGCCTGCATCAGCAGCAATGGGCAACAGTTCATCCCTTACTTCGCCAAGAAGCTCTGAAATCTTGATGCTGTCTTCTTTTAAATACTGTTTTCTCTCGATGCGTGAGATCATCAGCAGCGAGTTAATAAGCACCTTGAGCCTGTGAAGTGTCTTCAGCGACTCGTCAATACCGTTCTCTGTCTCCGGGTCAAGACCTTTTTTCATGAGCATGTTTTCAAGCCTGCCGCGCAGTACCGATACCGGGGTCATGAGCTCATGCGAGATGTTGACAGTTATTTCTTTTTCCTTGCGGAAAAGTTCCTCTATCTTTTGCATCATTTCACGCAGCGTTCGGTCAAGCTCAATGAAGTCTTCGGTGGTGGTTGACAGTGGTTCCGATGCAGACAGGTAGGGTGTTGATGTCGACTCGATCCTTTTTGTGATGATTCTCAATGGCCTGAGTACCCTGGCAGTAAAGAGCAGATCAGCGAGAAGTGTAACAAGTATAAAGACCGCAAGCAATATCAGTATAACGGAACGAATATTCCGTTCGGCGTTCATTATGCTTGTCAGGCTCTTGCCTATCTCAAGCAGGTATGTCTGGCCATCGATCTTCAGCGAATAATTAAGGACCCTGTAGTCAATGGTTTCATCATCTATGATCCGCTGGGTTACTTCAATGAAGTTCCAGTCTTCCGCAAGATCTATTCTTTCAAGGCTGATGAACTCCTCTTTAAGTATGTTATAGCTGCCGAAGCCGGTATCGGTTTCAGGTGTTATGAACGGTTCAATACCTGCTTTTGAAATAAGGCTGATGACTTCTTCTCTTTTACCAATAAGCTCCCTGTCAGTCTGCATGGTAATTATCCGCTCTGTAATGAGCGGAAGAAAACCTATGAAAAGTGCAGAGAATACCAGTTTGGAGATAAGGTTGAAAAGAGTGAGTTTTGTCTGAAGTCTGATCATTCTTTTTCCAGCTCGTCCGTGGTTATTCTGTAACCCACGCCTCTCACTGTCTCCAGCCATGGAGTCGGGGCGTAGGCGTTAAGTTTTTTGCGGATATTCTTTATATGAACGTCAATGAAGTTGCTGTCATACTGGTCATCAAGGGTATTTCCCCAGATATGTTCATAGAGCTGATGCCGTGCCATGACTTTGTTCTGGTTTATAACCAGGTAATGCAGCAGGTCAAATTCCTTTTTGGTTATCTCCACTTCCGAATTACCGTGTGAGATCCTGCGGGCCTGTACAGAAATGATAAATCCGCCAAGTGATATGTCAGGTGAGCTCATCTTGAATTTCCTCCTGGCAACGGCCATTATACGTGAATGAAGTTCAGCCAGTGCGAAGGGTTTTGCCAGGTAGTCATCAGCACCGAGATCAAGTCCGAGCACTTTGTCCTCAACTGCTCCACGTGCCGTTATTATTATAAACGATACATCAATATTGTTTTTCCTGGCCTCCCTGATGAGATCGAGTCCGTTGTAATCGGGCAACCCGATATCAAGAAGAACAAAATCATACAGGTTGACAGATATCTTTTCAGATGCTTCATTACCTGTAAATGCAAGATCGCAGAGAAGATTTTCACGTGTCAGGTACGAGGCTATCTCAGTAGCAAGACTCTTTTCGTCTTCGACTATCAGAACGTTCATGATCCAAATTTATAAAATCCTGAAAAAGACACTTGCCATGAAGAGAAAGCCTTTCATTCCTGTTGTGCCTGTATCTGAATACAGGGGCACTATATATCCGGGTGTAAGTTCAAGAGTGAAAAAGTCATAGGCAAAATCTACCGGGAGGCCGAAATCTGCTTCCATCAGCCCGAAATTCTCAGAATACGTGGTTGATGATCCCTGCGAGCTCCTTTTCCAAGGCCTGTATCCTGGTGATAATGTGGTGGTTGTGCCGTCGATGGTCTTGATGGTTACCATTGTTCCGAAGAGAAGATTTACATATGGATCAAATGAAAAGAATGCCTTTCCTCGTGCAAATGAAGGCGTTTCAAAATACCTTGAATTACGTGCCTGTAAATAAAACTGGCTTCCGTCAGATATAAGGCCGCCAAGCGATAGCTGCGTGTAAAGTATTTTCCAGTCAAATCCGAGGGTAGCGTGAGCATATGTAAAATTGCTGAAGAGTGTGTCTCTCAGCTTTTGCGAGACGTTGTATCTTGAAAGGTTAAGGCTGATGTCAAACCATGAGTTAAACGTATGACTGAAGTTAAGTCCAAGAGTGTAAAAGGCAAGGAAAGGAGAGAAACCGCTCACTGTATAACCTGTGGCTGACAGGTAGAGTTTGTCCATTAATCCGTAAGTCAGTGATGTGAAACCGAATGAATGATCCTGTGACATTGTTGTACCCAGGTAGACCATGTTGCTGCCATAGCCGGCACCTGCATAGAATGAATGGGCCTTTGGTTTGGAGTCATCAGTCTGATCATTCTTTACGGCAACGGTATCAGCAACCGGCTGGGCGAAAATATCGGATGAGATTGTCTGTAACAGAACAGTGCCGGCAATTAAGCAGGAAGTAAAAATCTGTCTTTTCATAAAGTCCGTTTCAAAGCGATCTACCTTCTTCCGGGGCCCTTGGCTCCGCCGGGTTTGCCAACGCCTTTGGGGATGCGTGATCCGGAGGGGCGTTCAACCGATGCCGGTCGGGCTCCCCTGGCTTTGCTCCAGTCAGGTCGTGCACCGTTCACCTTTTTAATGCCGGTTGCATTGCTTCCCTGCTCTCTTTCCTGCGTCTGGGTCCTGGCCTGCTCCTGGTTCTGTCCCTGATTCTGAGCCTGGGTCTGACTTTCAATCCTCGATTTTACCTTCGTGGTATCAGCACCGGCCCTGACCTCCTGGGCACCGGCAGTCCCAGCAGATAACACTATTATTGAAGCTGCCAGCAGGATATGTGTAAGCTTTATCATTTTTGTATTAATATTTCAGTTGAAAGCCTGTACATTCATTTCTTAAGTTAACTGACTTCCAGGTTTTTGTATTATTCAATGGCAAAAATATCTATTCCAAGATGAAGAAAAGATGAACAACCGCTATTTTTAACAAAAAATATTTTTAAAAAGTGTAATTATTACATTTAAAATATTATTTAACTTGCAGGAGAAACCAAAAAAAACTCCTGATTCATTAACCTAACAAAAGAATAACATGCAAATTCTAGACTGGATTGTACTTGGGGCATTTGTCCTTGCGCTGGTGGCATTCATTATCATTTCAATGCGTTCGAAGGATAAGACATCGGCTGATTACTTTCTGGCAGGCCGCGATGCTACGTGGATAGCTATCGGTGCTTCAATCTTTGCGTCCAACATCGGATCTGAACATCTCGTGGGTTTGGCAGGGGCCGGTGCATCCTCAGGGATGGCCATGGCTCACTGGGAAATGCACGGATGGCTTATTCTTCTGCTGGGGTGGCTTTTTGTGCCATTCTATGCCCGAAGTGGTGTGTTTACCATGCCTGAGTTCCTTGAGAGAAGGTATAACAGGGAATCAAGGTCAGTCCTCTCAATCATTTCACTGGTAAGTTATATACTTACAAAAGTGGCGGTGACCGTATATGCAAGCGGGGTTGTTTTTAAAGATGTCTTTGGAATACAATCGATATGGGGAATAGATTTCTTCTGGATAAGTGCAATTGGTCTGGTGGTTATAACCGGCATTTATACAACACTGGGAGGAATGAAGGCAGTACTATGGACATCGGTTATCCAGACACCTGTTCTGCTTGCAGGGTCAATAGCGGTTCTCATTGCGGGTCTGATAAAGGTTGGCGGATGGGATGAGCTGATGCATATCTGCAGGTCCGTTCCGGTTAATGATTACGGTAACACAATGACCCAGCTCGTAAGGTCATCTCATGATCCTACCTATCCGTGGACAGGTGTTTTTCTTGGCTCTGCCATCATAGGATTCTGGTACTGGTGTACTGATCAGTTCATAGTACAGCGTGTACTTTCCGGACGTGATCAGACCCAGGCGCGCCGCGGAGCTATTTTCGGGGCTTATCTCAAGCTCACTCCGGTTTTTATCTTCCTTATCCCGGGTATGATCGCATATGCTCTCAACCAGAAGGGTATCATACATCTTGCAAGCGCTGATTCAGCGTTCTCGACACTGGTGAAGACACTTCTGCCCCTTGGATTCAAAGGGCTTGTGGTTGGAGGCCTTCTTGCTGCCCTGATGAGTTCACTTGCTTCATTGTTCAACTCTTCGGCAACCCTGTTTACTATTGACTTCTATCAGAGATACAGACCGAAGGCTTCCGAGGAACAGCTTGTAAGAGTAGGCCGTATTGCAACAGTGGTGGTTGTCGTACTCGGTGTCCTCTGGATCCCGGTAATGAAAGGAATTGGCAAAGTACTATATGCATACCTGCAGGACGTGCAGTCGCTTCTCGCCCCGGGTATTGCTGCAGCATTCCTGCTTGGAATCCTCTCCAAAAAAACCACTCCGGCGGCAGGCCTTACAGGTCTTTTAACCGGCTTCGGACTCGGAATGATCAGGCTGGGATTCACGGTTTTCAAGAATCATGTACCAGAAGGATTGTTGTATAATGTATTTGTCAGCACAAACTGGCTGCATTATGAGATCATAAATTTTGCCATCGTAATAGTGACAATGATCATTGTCAGCTACTTCACCAAGAAAATGGAGGAAACGAAGATCACGGGCCTCTATCTCGGATCAGCAACTGCAGAACAGAAGGCTGTTACAAGGGCAAGCTGGACCTCTCTTGACGTTGTACTTTCAGCAATTGTAATTGCAGTTATTTTAGCATTCTATGCCTACTTCTGGAATTAATACGATTAGTAATAACAATATCAATACAACATTCTCTTATCATGAAAAACAATGAAGCAGAACTGTGGTTTGTAACCGGAAGCCAGCATCTTTACGGGCCAGAGACACTGAAGCAGGTTGATGCTGATTCCAAAGTTATCGCAGCAGCTCTGAATGAATGTGACCTGATACCCCTGAAGGTTGTTTTTAAACCTGTGCTTACAAATGCAGATGCCATTACTTCTTTATGCCTGGAAGCAAATAATGATGGCAAATGTGCAGGTCTTGTTGCCTGGATGCATACCTTTTCACCGGCAAAGATGTGGATAAACGGGCTTTCAAAGCTGAATAAGCCATTACTGCATTTTCATACACAGTATAACAGGGATATACCATGGGCAGATATAGATATGGATTTTATGAACCTGAACCAGGCAGCTCATGGCGACAGGGAATTCGGATATATATGTTCAAGACTCAGGCTTGAAAGAAAAGTTGTCGTCGGCCACTGGCAGGATAAGTCAGTTCTTAACTCCATCGGCGTGTGGGCACGGGCAGCAATAGCGGCCCTTGATGCCCGCACAATGAAGGTGGCGCGCTTCGGTGACAATATGCGCGATGTAGCCGTGACTGAAGGAAACAAGGTTTCAGCCCAGATCAGGCTTGACTACCAGGTGCATGGCTATGGTGTGGGCGACCTTGTAGCCGAAGTAAACAAGGTATCTGACAGTCAGGTAAAATCACTCATTAAGGATTATGGTGAAGAATATGGCGCTTCAAAAGAGATCTTGTCTTCTGCCTCTGTCTATGAATCTGCACGTATTGAGGCAGGACTTCGCGCATTTCTTGAAAAAGGTGGTTTTAAGGCATTTACTACTACTTTTGAGGATCTGCACGGACTGGTGCAGTTGCCAGGGCTTGCCGTTCAGCGCCTGATGGCTGACGGCTACGGATTCGGAGCTGAAGGCGACTGGAAAACTGCAGCTCTTGTCAGAGCAATGAAGGTAATGGCCGAAGGCCTAAAGGGAGGAACATCATTCATGGAGGATTATACTTATCACCTTGATCCTGAAAATGAGGCTGTCCTGGGAGCACACATGCTTGAAGTGTGTCCGTCAATTGCAGATGGAAAGCCTTCACTTCAGGTTCACCATCTGGGCATAGGCGGTAAGGCAGATCCGGCAAGGCTGATTTTCAAAACCGGCACAGGTAAGGCTCTTGTGGCATCAATGATTGAAATAGGTGACCGTTTCAGGCTTATTGTCAATACGATGGAAGTGGTTAAATGTCCTGACATGCCCAAACTGCCTGTGGCAAGTGTCTTATGGAAACCTGCCCCTGATCTTAAGACAGCCGCCACAGCATGGATTTATTCCGGAGGAGCGCATCATACGGGCTTCAGCCAGGCTCTTACACCTGAACACCTTGATGATTTTGCATCAATTTCCGGAATTGAATTTATCCTTATAGACGAGCATTGCAGAATAGACGAATTAAAAAGACAGCTGAGATGGAATGACCTGTATTATCATTTAAACAGAGGTTTATGATAAGCATTTATTCAAAATACCCCAGGCATTTCCTGGCTGTTGACTGCATTATTTTCGGGTATGACATAGCTGAAAAGGAACTCAAGCTCCTCCTTATCAAGAGGAGCTTTGAGCCTGCACAGGGGAAATGGTCACTTGCAGGCGGCTTTGTCCAGGAGCATGAGAGCATTGACGATGCTGCCAGCCGGGTTCTCTGCAGTCTTACAGGACTGTCAGAAGTGTACATGGAGCAGCTTTATACTTACGGCGATGTCAGCCGTGATCCGGGAGCAAGGGTTATTTCAACTGCTTATTATTCACTTATTGGTATACATGAAATTGATCGCGGGGTACAACAGAATAACGGTGCTCACTGGAGGTCTATAAATAATCTGCCTGATCTCATTTTTGACCATAAATACATGGTTGAAAAAGCGCTTTGCGAACTGGTTGAGAATGTCAAGATACGCCCCATTGGCTTTGAACTGCTGCCTGAGAAGTTTACACTAGTGCAGCTGCAGAACCTGTATGAGGCAATATACCAGAAGAGCATCGACAAACGCAACTTCAGGAAAAAACTACTCTCGATGAATCTGCTTGAAAAGCTTGATGAAAAAGAGCGCGAGACTTCAAGGAAAGGAGCTTTTTATTACAGGTTCAACAGGGAGAGGTATGACGAATTCATGCGTAACGGTTTCTTTAACCTGAGCGTCAGTTAATACCGTTAGTTAATCTGTAAGTAATCAAATAAGTTAACCATGCTTGATAAACTTAAGGAGGAAGTTTACAGGGCAAATGTTGACCTGGTAAATAACGGGCTGGTGATAATGACTTTCGGAAATGTCAGTGCCGTTGACAGATCATCAGGCCTGATGATCATCAAACCCTCTGGTATATCATATGATACAATGACTCCATCAGACATGGTTGTGACCGATCTCGAGGGAAATGTAATTGAAGGTGATCTGCGGCCATCGACTGATGCACCCACACATCTTGCCCTTTACAGGGCTTTCCCGGAGATAGGCGGAATCGTGCATACTCATTCTACGTATGCTACGTCGTGGGCGCAGGCAGGGAAAGCCATTCCCTGCCTTGGTACAACGCATGCGGATTACTTTTACGGCCCGGTCCCGGTCACACGCAAACTGTCTGCAGAGGAAATTGAAACAAATTACGAGTTTAACACCGGTCTTGTCATTGCAGAGATGCTTAAAAGTATTGATCCACTTTCAATGCCTTCTGTACTGGTCCATTCTCATGGCCCGTTTACATGGGGCGAATCGGCTGCAGTGGCAGTACACAATGCAGTAATTCTTGAAGAAGTTGCAAAGATGGCCTTCCTGTCGGTAAATATTGCTGATCCTCAAGACATTGATCGTCATCTCCTTGACAAACACTATCTCAGGAAACATGGGAGCGACGCTTACTACGGTCAGAAATAATTAATGTTCAAAAATAAAGCTGATGCATAAATTTTCTATTGGTGTGGATTTCGGGACCCTTTCCGGAAGGGCAGTTCTTGTTGATGTTGAAACTGGTGAGGAAGTGGCCGTTGCGGTACACGAATACTCACATGGAGTCATGGATGAGAGACTTCCTGACGGAACCATACTGGGCGTTGACTGGGCATTGCAGCACCCGAATGATTACCTTGACGTATTTCGTATTACCATACCTGAAGTCATGAAGACGGCTTCAGTAAAGGCTGACCAGATCATTGGGGTCGGCATTGACTTTACAGCATGCACCATGCTTCCGGTGAAAGCCGACGGCACGCCGCTCTGTCTTCTTGGTGAGTTCAGCGGCAGACCAAACGCATGGATAAAACTATGGAAGCATCATGCTGCCCAGGATGAAGCCAACAGGCTTAACGCTATTGCTGAAGAAAGAGGAGAGAAGTTCCTCAAGAGGTATGGAGGCAAGATATCTTCAGAGTGGTTGATACCCAAGATCTGGCAGACCCTTGATGAAGACCCTGAGGTTTACAAAGCTGCCGACAGGTTCATTGAAGCGGCAGACTGGGTTATATGGCAGCTTACAGGAGTGGAAACCAGGAACACCTGTACTGCAGGTTACAAGGCTATCTGGCATAAACATGAAGGATATCCGTCAGATGAGTTCTTCAGGGCCCTTCATCCGGCAATGGAGAAACTTGTTGACACAAAGCTGTCACACGTACTGCTTCCTGTCGGTACCAGGGCCGGAGTTATCAATGCACGTGCCGCAGAGCTTACAGGGCTTAGGGAAGGAACCGCTGTTGCCGTGGGTAACGTTGATGCACATGTATCAATACCTGCCGTGGGCATCACGTCAGCCGGCAAAATGCTTGCAATAATAGGAACCTCAACATGTCACATGCTTCTTGGAGAAGTTGAGAAAGAAGTACCAGGGATGTGCGGAGTGGTAGAAGACGGAATCATAGAAGGATTCTTCGGCTACGAGGCCGGACAGAGCTGCGTGGGAGACCATTTCCAGTGGTTCGTTGAGAACTGCACCCCGGCAGAATACAAAGCTGAAGCTGACGCCAGGGGCATTGACATCCACGCCCTTCTCACAGAGAAAGCTGCTGCCCTGAGACCGGGAGAGAGCGGGCTTGTGGCCCTCGACTGGTGGAACGGCAACAGATCTGTACTCGTTGACGTTGACCTTACAGGAATGATACTGGGCATGAGCCTCCAGACAAAACCAGAGGAGATATACCGTGCCCTGATAGAGGCAACCGCCTTTGGCACAAAAATGATTATCGACACTTTCGAGGAAAACGGAGTGCCGGTAAAGGAGTTCTTTGCTGCAGGAGGTATAGCCGAGAAGAATCCGTTTGTGATGCAGATATATGCTGATGTAATCAACAGAGAGATAAAGATCTCGGGTAGCCCCCAGGCACCAGCCCTTGGCTCAGCTATGTTCGGGGCGGTGGCGGCAGGCAAAAAGGAAGGTGGCTTTGATACCATACAGGAAGCTGCCGGAGTGATGGCCAAATTAAAGGATTATACCTACAGGCCTGTAAAGGCTAATACGGAGATATACAATAAGCTCTATGCCGAGTACAGGATCTTGCATGATTATTTTGGCCGTGGTGCCAACGACGTAATGAAGAGACTGAAGGAGATAAGAAAAGAAGTCAGGGGATGAGGTCCAGGTACCTGATATTACTTATTACAGGATTTATAATTATTGCATGCAGGAGGAGCGGAGAGACTGCCGATATGACACAATGGATCCGGACACCGGCTCTCACGGACGTGCAGATCGAAGATAACTTCTGGACGCCGAAGATTGACCGCAACAGGGAGAAGACCATACCTTATGTTTTCAGTCAGTGCGAACTGACAGGCCGGATTGACAATTTTGCAATTGCCGGAGGTCTGAAAAAAGGAAAACATACGGGAGAGCGATATAATGACTCGGATGTTTTCAAGGTCATTGAGGGAGCTTGTTATTCGCTTCTTGAGACACCTGACCCGAAGCTCCGCAGTTATGTCGACAGTCTTGTGACACTCATTGCAGCTGCACAGGAAGAAGACGGCTATCTATATACTACCCGCACCATTGACCCTGTCAATATGGCCCCGGGAGCCGGCAGGGAGCGATGGATTGACGAGCGCGTCAGTCATGAGCTGTATAATGTTGGGCATATGTATGAGGCAGCAGTGTCACATTATATAGCAACCGGGTCTGATGCTTTCCTTAACGTAGCCCTTAAGAATGCTGCCCTGGTAGATAAGGAGTTCGGGTGGGGTAAACGCGAGATCGCTCCCGGCCACCAGGAAATAGAAATAGGTCTTATTAAGCTGTACAGGCTGACAAGCGATAAACGGTGGCTTGACCTTGCACGCTTCTTCATCGATGTCAGGGGCAAAGGGGGAGATTACTTACGGCATCCTGACACCTCAAGGTTCAGGGTATATGACGATTCTGTCTACCTGCAGATGCATAAACCCGTTCTTGAGCAAACCGAGGCTGTGGGCCATGCAGTAAGAGGTGCATACATGTATACGGCCCTGGCTGACCTGTCAGAGGCAACAGGAGACAACAGGTACCTTAAAGCTTCGGAAAAGATATGGGATGATGTGACTTGCAGCAAGATCTACATTACCGGTGGAATAGGCTCGAAGGAATACGGAGAGGCATTCGGTGAACCTTATGAATTGCCAAACATGACGGCCTATACCGAAACCTGTGCTTCAGTGGCCAATGTTTTCTGGAATTACAGGTTGTACAGGGCAACAGGCCAGGCTAAATATCTTGATGTTCTTGAACGCACCCTGTATAACGGTCTTATATCAGGCATAGGAGCAGACGGATGCCATTTCTTCTACCCCAATCCGCTTGAATCTGACGGCAGCTTTGAGCGTGCCGGGTGGTTTGACTGCTCATGCTGCCCGGTCAATGTGGCCCGTTTTATGCCCGCACTGAAACAGTATATCTGGTCAGAGACCGGTGACGGTATTAATGTCAATCTCTTTATCAGCTCCCGTGCTGATCTTGAGACTGACCACGGCAGGGTAGCGGTCAGCCAGTCTTCTGAATACCCATGGAAGGGAGACATCGTTATAAGGATTGACCCTGAAGACGGAGACAAAGTGTTTGCACTGAGGGTCAGGATACCTGCATGGACCGGTGAGGCACCTTTTGAGGGAGGTCTTTACAGGTTCATGACACCGGCAGGAGAGAAGGCCAGGATAAAAGTCAACGGCAGGAGGCAGCCTCTCCGTGAAGTCAGCGGGTTTGCCGTGATCGACAGAAAGTGGACCAAAGGCGACGTGGTTGAGATTATGCTGCCGATGGAGCCTCGCTTTACCACTGCCAGGGATGAGGTAAAAGCTGATTCGGGCAGGGTGGCATTGGGCATGGGACCGGTTGTATATTGTCTTGAACAGGCAGATAACGGCCCGGTAAGGGATCTGATCATAGACCCGAAAACTCTTCCTGGATTCACTTTTGACAAGGACCTGCTGGGAGGAAACGGGATTCTGACACTCCAGGCGCTGACTCCCGGAGGAGAAGTCAGAAAGGTAAAGGCAATACCCTATTATGCGTGGGCAAACCGCGGCAGCGGAGAAATGGTTGTATGGATGAAAACAAAAAAGTAAAACGATATGAATTCAAAAAGGGAAATCCTGATTGTTGCTGCCACCGCACTTGTGGTTCTTTCGTCATGCACCAACAAGGGCAATGATGAGAACTATCCGATCAGACCCGTTCCGTTCACCTCTGTGAAGATGACGGATGATTTCTGGGCTCCGAGGATAAAAAAGAATTATGAAGTTACCATTCCCATTGCTTTTGGTTACTGCGAATCAACAGGCAGGGTCAGGAATTATGAGATTGCAGGGGGCCTTGATGCAGGGGCATTCCAGACCATCTACCCGTTTGATGATTCTGACGTGACCAAGATCATTGAGGGTGCAAGCTATTCACTGCAGACTTATCCCGATCCGAAGCTTGAAGCTTATATTGATACATTGATATATAAGATAGGACTGGCCCAGGAAGCCGACGGTTACCTCTACACCAACCGCACGATCGCTGAGAAGGGCTTTGGCAAGCTCCATCCATGGGCAGGTGAGAAGAGGTGGGAGAAGGAGAATATCCTCAGTCACGAGCTTTACAATCTGGGGCACATGTACGAAGCTGCAGTAGCATATTACCAGGCAACCGGGAAAAGAGAGTTACTTGACATTGCTATAAAATCTGCTGATCTTGTTGACCACGACTTTGGCTGGGATGCCCTGGTAAGCTATCCGGGTCACCAGGTGATTGAGATGGGACTGGTCAAGCTCTACCGGGTGACCGGTGAGAGAAGGTACCTTGACCTGGCAAAATTCTTCCTTGATGCCCGCGGGACGCGTCCTGACGGTGAAGAGTACTCGCAGAGCCATAAGAAAGTGATTGACCAGACTGAAGCTGTAGGTCATGCCGTAAGAGCTACTTATATGTACTCAGGCATGGCTGATGTCGCTTCCATTCTCCATGACCAGGCATATCTGAATGCAATAACGAAGATATGGGATGATCTTGTTCACAGGAAGATGTATATCACCGGCGGCATCGGCGCCTCAGGCGGCAACGAGGGATTTGCGGAGCCATACAGTCTTCCCAACATGTCAGCTTATTGTGAGACCTGCGCTTCAATCGGTGACATTTTCTTCAATCATCGCATGTTCTCAATACACGGTGAAGGCAAATACTTTGACGTGCTTGAAAAAACGCTGTACAACGGTGCCCTGTCAGGAGTGAACCTTGCAGGAGACAGGTTCTTTTACCCGAATCCTCTTGAATCAGCAGGTCAGCATGAGCGCTCTGCCTGGTTTGGCTGTGCATGCTGTCCCTCAAACATTTGCAGGTTTATTCCCGCAATCCCAGGTTATATTTATTCCGTCACTGATAAAGACCTGTACGTTAACCTTTTTGCCTCAAACGAAGCAGACATTGCTTTCGGGAAGAACAGGGTCAGGATGACCCAGGAGACCATGTACCCGTGGGATGGCAAGGTAACGATGACAGTCAGTCCAGAAAAAAGCAACAGGTTCACACTGCATATACGTGTTCCCGGGTGGGCCAGGAATGAAGCTATACCGGGCGATCTTTACAGGTTTGCAAACAATCTTGATGAGCAGTATTCACTTCTGGTCAACGGTGAGGTGCCTGAAACAGAAATAAAGAACGGTTATGTTACCGTTAGCCGGAAATGGAAGGCCGGAGACAGGGTGGAATTTTATCTGCCCATGCCTGTAAGAACTGTCGTTGCCGATGAGAAAGTGAAGGAAGATGAAGAAAAATATGCTGTTCAGAGGGGCCCTCTGATGTTTTGTGCCGAATGGCCTGACAATCACGGGGGGAAAGTACTTGATCTCCTTATTGACAGGAATCCGGTTTTCAAAGCTGAGTTTGTTCCTGACCTGTTAAATGGTACCGAGGTGATCGAAACAAAGGGTTATATAGCTGCCGTCAGCGCAGATGGAACTGTAGCACCCGGTGACCCTGCGGAACTGAAACTTATTCCTTATCATCTCTGGAACAACAGGGGTAAAGGCGAAATGAGAGTATGGATACCATATAATGACAGTGGTCATTGAACTTAAATGACCTGACCCGGTGTAACCAAATAAAAAGAAAGAATCATGAGACAACGCTTAAATCTGACAACCCTGATCCTGTTATTGGCTGGCATTGTATTTTCTGCTGGCGCCCAGACCCGCCCGGACGCGAACAAGGCTAATGTAATAATCAGCACTGATCTTGGCACATCAACTATCAGCCGTCATATTTACGGTCATTTCTCAGAGCACCTGGGTCATTGCATCTATGGTGGTTACTTTGTGGGAGAAAACTCTTCCATCCCCAATACAAGGGGCATCAGGAATGATATCGTGGAGGCACTTAAGAAGACGCAGATTCCCAACCTGCGCTGGCCGGGCGGATGTTTTGCTGATGAATACCACTGGGAAGACGGCATCGGACCAAGGGACCAGCGACCCAAAATGATTAACACCCACTGGGGCGGAGTGACTGAGGACAACAGCTTCGGGACCCATGAGTTCCTTGATCTGTGCGAACAGCTGGGCGCTGAACCATATATATGCGGAAATGTGGGCAGCGGATCAGTTGAGGAGATGTCAAAGTGGGTGGAATACATCAATTTTGACGGGGTGAGCCCGATGGCTGACCTCAGGCACAAAAACGGCCGTGATAAACCCTGGAATGTCAAATTCTGGGGAGTGGGAAACGAAAACTGGGGATGCGGCGGTAACATGACAGCTGATTTCTACGCCGATCAGTTCAGGCGCTACGCCACTTATGCCCGTAATTACGGCAGCAACAGGCTTCTCAAAATAGCAGGCGGAGCCAACAGCACTGACTATAGCTGGACCGAGACACTGATGAGCAAAATCCCGCTTGACATGATGTGGGGAATATCATTGCATTACTATACCACCAACTGGGAGAATAAAGGTTCAGCCACAAAATTCAGCGAGAAAGATTATTTTGAAACTGTTGAACGCTGCCTGAATGTTGAAACTGCGCTTGACAGGCACATGACCATAATGGACAGGTATGATCCTGCGAATAGAGTGGCCCTTGTTGTCGATGAGTGGGGCACATGGTGGGACGTTGAGCCGGGCACCAATCCTGGTTTCCTGTACCAGCAGAACACCATGCGTGATGCCATCGTGGCAGGATTGTCACTGAACTATTTCAATGAAAGGTGCTCAAGGATAAAAATGGCGAATATCGCACAGACGGTGAACGTGCTTCAATCGCTTATTCTCACTGACGGTGAGAAGATGCTTCTCACGCCAACCTATCACGTCTTCGAGATGTACAAAGTGCATCATGATGCAACTCTTCTGCCTGCAAAAGTGAACTGCGGAAATTACGCAATGGAAGGACGTGATCTTCCGGAGCTGAGCGTATCGGCATCAAAAGACAAAAACGGACTGGTGCATATATCACTTGTCAACATCGATCCGTCAAAAAAGATAAACCTGCTTATCGATCTCCGCGGTGGTACATATTCAGGTGTTACCGGGAGGATACTTACCTCGGCAGCACTGAATGCACATAATACCTTTGAGGCACCGGAGACGGTTAAACCGGAGGAATTCAGGGATGCCAGGCTAAAAAACAATATTATAAGCCTCGATATGCCGCCAAAATCAATAATTGTACTTGAGGTCAGATAGGTAGCATGAGAGAATGAAATTTCGGTTATTATATATATAAATTCGTATTTTCGAAAAAAAATAAAGTGATGCATAGACACAGTTTAATTTTAAGTGCAACATTGTCGCTGATCATCATAGGAATGGTTTCATGCGGCGGAAATAAATCAAAGGAAATGGTTACTACTCAGAATTTCGGTACGTTGAATGGCAAGGAAGTATTTCAATATACCCTGAAAAACAAGAAGGGTGATATCCTCAAACTTACAAACTACGGTGCGGCTATTGTTGAAGTGATTGTACCTGACCGCAATGGCAGGAAAGAAAATGTCGCCTTCGGATATGACAGCCTCAGCGGCTATCTGAAGGGTGATCCTTATTTCGGTAAGGTGGTGGGTCAGTATGCAAACCGCATTGCAAAGGGGAAGTTCACCCTTGACGGTGTTGAGTATACCCTGGCTATCAACAATTACCCGAACTCGCTTCACGGCGGGCCTACAGGCTGGCACAGCCGCGTTTGGGATCCGCAGGTGCTGCAGAACACTGATTATCCGGCCGTGAGATTCACCTATAACAAGCCTGACATGGAAGAGGGCTATCCGGGCAACGTGGTTGCAGAGGTGGTTTATACCTGGACGGATAATGATGAGATCATTATGGATTATAAGGTTACTACAGATAAAAAGACGGTAATAAATATTACAAACCACGCATACTTCAATCTTCATGGTGCAGGTGTAGGTGATATTCTTGATCATGAGGTGCTGATCAGGGCTTCGTCTTTCACCCCGGTTGATTCGACGCTGATACCAACCGGTGAGATAAGGCCGGTGGAGGGAACACCGTTTGATTTCCGCACGCCTCACAAGGTTGGCGAGCGTATCGGCATGAATGAAGAACAGCTTCTGCTCGGCAAGGGATATGACCATAATTTTGTCCTTGACAATGCTGAGGAGGTTGATGCAGAGGTATATGATCCTTCAACAGGAAGGGTTCTTGAGGTTATCTTCGATCAGCCGGGTGTACAGTTCTATACAGGAAACTTCCTTGACGGGACCCAGACAGGGCATGGCGGCAAGGTCTACAACTATCGTTCGGGATTCTGCCTTGAGACGCAGCATTTTCCTGATAGTCCCAATCAGCCGTCGTTCCCGTCGGTGATCCTGACGCCTGAGGAACCGCTGCTGACGAGCACAACCTTCAGATTTTCCGTAAGGTAGATTAATCGCAGGTATTCAGTATTCGGTATCCGGTCAAAAACTTTTTTCGGGATACTTGTTACTGAATGCCTGTGAAATACTCTGTTCTAAAATTCACGTATTTTAATACTTCTGAACAATACCTCATTTCCATGATCCTGTAACAGGATATGGCCTTTATCTCCCTCGCCGAATCCCGGATAGATATTATACTTGCTTTCTTTCACAAGCGCTCTGAAATCATCGCTGCCCCTGGTGTATTCAAGTACCTTAAATCCGTTCAGCCAGTGCTCCACGTGTCTGTCATTTGAGATGATCCGGCCCTGATTCCATTGACCCACGCCGTTAAATCGCTTGTTTTCAGCAGGAATGAGGTCATAAAGTGATGCCAGGGTACGGTTGCCGTTACGACCCATTTTTGCGTCCGGATGACGGACATCATCAAGGATCTGGTACTCAAGACCGATTGCTGATCCGGCAGTGGGATATTTTTCCGTAACAAAATATTTGACCCCGCTGTTTGCACCTTCAGTGATCATGAACTCAAAGCTAAGATCGAAATTACCATATTGATCCACAGTCACTATATCACCTCCGCCCCTGGATTCTTGCCCGTCAGAAGGCAGGACTTCAATATAACCATTCTCAATCAGCCAGCCTGAATCGGGAAACGTTTCCCTGTGGGCCCCTCTCCATCCTTCAGAGCTGGTACCGTCAAACAATAACTTCCAGCCGTCCTTCTTCTCCTGCTCCGAAAGAGTATTGGGAATAAAATTAACCTGGTAAATTGCCGGTGTATCCCGGATCAGGTATTTTCCCAGGTTGGAGGTCACTATCCTGATGTTCTTCCATCTGACCTGCCTTCCTCCGAGGTCTTCCGGGACCTGATGAACCTGGAATCCAATGAAACCTGAGCTGTCTGTCTCATCAAGGAGGTCTGCTACAGGTGTCCCGTTTACCCAGGTCCGTATCCGGTTTCCGATTGCCTCCACATGATATTTGTTCCATCCGTATCTGTCAAATGCTTTATTTGCATCCGGATTATCCGGCGTGACCGGGTAAAGCCACCCCCTGCGCGCCTCGTCATATATCCCTCCGCTCCATGCTCTTGCTGAAGGATCTATTTCAATCTGGTAACCATAAACAATCACACTGCCGTTTATATCATTGCTGTGGCTTCTTATCTGGACCCCTGAATTAAGAAGGGTATCAACCTTTACATCAAATTCAAGTATGAAATCAGAATATTCTTTATTTGTGCACATAAAACTATTTGGTGTTCCGGGAGTTGAGGTTCCTGTCAGTTCACTGTTCTGAACACTGAACAGGGCCTTGCCGCCCAGTTGAGTGAAGCCATCTAGGTTTTTCCCGTTAAACAGTTCTTTCCAGTCTGTTTTTTTACAGCCGGCAGATGCTGCTGACAATAAGATCATGGTAATGAAAATCAGTTTGCTCATAACATTATATTTTTAAAATTGCGGCAGTGACCAGGGTTCATTATAAAATGGCTTTATGAGTGTATTGGCTTCTTCGTCTCCGAAACGTCCGGTGGCATTATCCCAGTCAAGAGGTTTTCGGGTCCTGCATGACACATTTGCCAGGTGAGTCAGTTTAGCTACTTTGGCTCCTATTGCCACATCAGCGACAGGTAGGTTGCGTGTGGCCATACAATTGAGGAAGTCAGCCACATGTGCTTCAAGGCCTCCACCAGCGACTGCCTGACCCTCAACCGTCTCAGCTTTTTTCTGTAACGGAACAGCTTCCATACGTGGTGCCGAGTCCACTTCAGGGATAACCTCCCATCCGTTTCTGTCAAGGATCAGTGTTCCGTTCTCACCGATAAAAGCAAGACCGTGTTCCCGGCCGTACGGACCATCCTTGATTCCACATGCATGATCCCAGCTGATTGTGAAATCATCATAAACGTATGAAGCAAGAAGCGTGTCAGGTGTTTCCATTGCATCTGCCGGATAAGCAAACTTTCCTCCGGCAGTATATACCCTCGAAGGGAGATCAGCATTCATCCCTAAAAGTGCATAATCGAGCAGGTGAACTCCCCAGTCTGACATCAGCCCTCCTGCATAATCCCAGAAGTACCTGAAGTTGTAGTGAAAACGATTGGGATTGAATGGTCTGTGTCTTGCCGGTCCGAGCCACATCTCGTAGTCAACTCCCTGTGGAACAGGTCCGTCCGGCCTGACAGGGAGCGTCTTTTTCCATATCATATATGCCCATACCTTTACCGTTCTGATACGGCCAAGCCTGCCGGAATGAACAAAGGCCGTGGCCTCCTGCCAGTGAGGATCACTTCTCTGCCATTGTCCTGTCTGAACTATCCTTTTATTTTTCCTGGCTGCCTTCACCATAATGTCACACTCGGCAATAGAATTGGCAAGAGGTTTCTCGCAGTAAACATCTTTTCCGGATTCCATGGCATACACTGATATCAGGCAGTGCCAGTGATCAGGAGTGGCTACGATAACAGCATCAACATCGCGGTTATCGATCACCCTGCGCCAGTCCTTCACAAGTTGTGGCGGCTTTTTTCCTGTTATCCTCTCTGTATCAGCAGCCCTCCTGTACAGCCACTCATCATCAATATAACAGATAGAGGCACATTCCACCTGTGGGAATTTAAGAAATGTCTCAAGGTTAGACCATCCCATATTACGGCCTCCGATAAGGGCAACCCTTATCTTGTCTGATGGACTGACACGTACGGGGGATATGCCAAATAATTCTGGCAGTGAACCCAGTCCGGCGATACCTGCTGTGGCTGCGATGCCATTCCTTATAAATTTCCTTCTGCTGCTCATTTCATTCAAAACATTATACTTCCGGTTTTACTTTTTACCGGCGCTTTTTGTAAAGGTAATAAATTCTAACTTTAACAATCCTCAAATTCCAAAAACCATCTTTATGAAAAGGAAACTTATTGTTCTGGCTTTCCTTGCCTGTTTCAATGCGATTAATGCCCAGATGCCTGATTATCTCAACACCTCACTTGGGATTGAAGACCGTGTGAGTGACCTTGTCAGCCGTATGACACTTGAAGAGAAAACGGCGCAGCTTTTATTCACTGCGCCGGCCATACCGCGGCTGGAAGTACCTCAGTACAACTGGTGGAACGAGGCATTGCACGGTGTTGCGCGCGCCGGCTATGCAACTGTCTTCCCCCAGTCAATAACCATGGCAAACAGCTGGGATGAGGAGCTTATGCTTGATGTGGCGAATGCCATATCCGACGAGGCGAGGGCAAAATACCATGAGTTCATAAGAAGAGGAGACCATGGCATGTATCACGGTCTGACATTCTGGTCACCCAATATCAATATTTTCCGTGATCCGAGGTGGGGCAGGGGGCAGGAGACCTATGGAGAGGATCCTTACCTTACAGGACGAATGGGCTTGCGCTTTGTTGAGGGTATGCAGGGGTCCGATCCGGCGTACCTGAAGACAGTCGCCACTGCCAAGCACTATGCCGTTCACTCCGGTCCTGAACCCATAAGGCACATCTTTAATGCACAGGTGAGCGAACGTGATCTGCGCGAGACATATCTGCCCGCTTTCCGTACACTGGTTGAGGAGGGTGGGATATATTCGGTCATGGGCGCATACAACAGGCTGAGGGGCCAGCCGGCATGTGCCAACGACGAGCTGTTCAGTATCCTGAGAAATGAATGGGGATTTAAAGGCTATGTGGTGTCTGACTGCTGGGCCATATCTGATTTTTACAATTTCCACGGATATGCAAAGGATCCTGCCGAGGCGGCAGCTCAGGCTCTCAAGGCGGGAACAGATCTCGAATGCGGGGTTGATTTCAACAACCTCATGGAATCTTACAGACGCGGCCTGGTGACCGAAGCTGATATTGACAGGGCGGTAAAGAGGATTATGACCGCGCGCTTCAGACTGGGTATGTTCGATCCGGATTCGATAGTTGAGTATGCACAGATCCCTTA
>Ga0172362_10001364_pt1 | contig 20839 bp, 18 predicted proteins | sample LakKivs1_kivu2a2_FD_114534 | JGI IMG/M metagenome (GOLD analysis project Ga0172362, IMG submission 114534) | Sediment microbial communities from Lake Kivu, Rwanda - Sediment s1_kivu2a2 | ecosystem: Environmental > Aquatic > Freshwater > Lake > Sediment | place: Rwanda: Western Province, Lake... | reverse complement strand
CTAACAAACTACGATTGCCTAATGCGCGAGGCCCGAACTCTGCTCTACCGCTGGCAACTCCTACCATCTTTTTCTTTGTTAATTCTTTAATAACTTCTACAACTGGATATGGTCCTTTAATATCTGTACCTAAGAACGCATCACGCCAATTGATTTTTTTGCCAAAACCAAGTGCTGCTGCACCGAGGCTATTACCAGCATCACCCGGATTAGGCATAATCCACATATTATGAAAGTACTTACCAAGCAGTCTATTAGCAAGACAATTCAATGCTACCCCGCCGCCGTACACAAGGTTCTTGCTACGACCTATACGTTTTGCTCTCATCATTACTTTTTCAATAAGTGTTTCACAAACAAGTTGTGCGCTTGCTGCGATATCCATGTCATCTGCTTTACTTAAAAAATTGTTTCCTTCCAACCCTATGTGTAAGTTATGTCTAAATTCAACATCTTCAATACTCTGTAGATAATAACTAGCCATACGGTTAGCGTAACTTGGTTTACCATATGCAGCCATACCCATTAAAATATATTCTTCGTCCATAGGACGTAAGCCTACCCGTTGTGTCATAGCACTATAGAACATGCCTATGCTATTGGGATATTTTTTGCTCCATAATTTCTTATATCGTGCATTATCTTTATCATCATACCATGCATCCCAAATAGTGATACAGTCCATCTCACCGATAGCGTCAATAACTACTACTGTAGCATCTGTAAATGGACTTGTTTGAAAGCCTGCTGCTGCGTGAGTTTTATGATGAACATGAGTTTTGATCATTTTGTCCCCAAACATCTCATAAAGTTCGGGACCTACAATCTGCTTCACGCTTAATGGACCAATCGGTTGTCCTGCACGAAATTGGCGTATGGCTTTTAGCCAAGGCTTTTCATAATAATGTAATTGAAAATTACTGTTGACAAGATATGAGTATGCTTCTTTAATAATTTCAGGACAAAGGTTAGCATCATGTTTCTTTTTACTATATCTTTCACTATGCGCAGCGAATAGTATTTTTCCGGTATCGGCAACAATGCTTACTCCTGCGTCATGAAATCCGCAACTCAATCCAATATACATCATAGTTTATTTGTAAATAAAAGGGTCTCTTTTACGTAACTCTTTTAAACGTTTGCGATATGCTATTTCGCGCATTAACTTTTTATACCAGCGTATTAAAAACATAGACTACCTCACTAAATTTATTTATTAATCAATGAATGGTGCAAACGTTTTGGCATGTAAATTGTGATGTCCTATACCAGGATGTTGTCCGTCTCTAGCCCTATCGTTTACTAGATCGTGTGGGGTAAACCAACGTGGCATTAGTTTAGCATTATTTAAATTTAAACTTTGCAAAAACACATAAGTTGTCAAATCCCAACTAGAAATTGATAGTTTAATATTACGTGCTTTTGCCAGATGTTCAGCCTGATATACTGAATTTTTTAAATTTTTAACAAATTCTTCATCAGGCAGTATTTTATAGACTGTTGTTTCATCTATTTCGCATTTCTGATTAAAATTACTCTTATGCCCTGGTATGACTGTTAATAAAGAAATTTTACCCCATGGATTTGTTTTAGCAAGTTGAAATCTATTGTAAGATGGCAGTAACACCAAAGCACTTTGCATTTTAATATGCTTACTAACAATACAAAAAATATCAAGTATTGATTGAATTGAAGCACCTGATATACCAAAATTGAATATTGTTTTGTTTTGTTCTCTTGCTATTATTTGATGCCACAATGCATTTTTGGGTAGACCTTGGCCAAATGTGAAACTGCATCCAAAAGCCCCACAATCAATTGATTGTGATATTCTTTCTTCACGAAACCCATATTCATTTATTACATATGTGAATTTTTCAAATTTGTGTTCATATTTTTCTTCGTCTAATCCATAATATTGATATTCAATAAACCCCGTAGCATTATTGTCATCATTGAACTGACGGTGCCCGCGATGTATGTAATTTTTAACATCCTGCATTGACGCAGAATCAAATAAATTTATTTTACAAAGATCCTGTGCATTATTCATAATTTTAATAAATTTTTAGTACCCAAGTGTAACTGCAGCCATTAGCGTAATAAATCATACCCTACCTATAACACGATCTAATTCTGGCCATAGTTCTGTAAAGTGCTTGACATCTTTGGCATATTTTGTTTCGTAATCCATAAGCCAAGATTTAAATTTGTCGTCTACACTGTTGGTTGTATCAATTTCTTTAGCAAGTAACTCGTTTTTTACGTGTTGAAAGAAAATTTCCCCTTGATTAAAATTACTTCTAGATTTAAAAATACTATATTCTTCACTATTCAAAAGTTCGTCAATTGATTTTAAGAAAATATCACGTACTGGTTTACTAAATTCTGTGACACATAATGTATTTGGATGTATCAACGTTTGCCAGTGTATTTCAAAGTCTAAGTCATTGCATAATTTATAAATTTCTTTTAATCTTGTAGCACTTAGTAAATTGTAAGTTGGCTTTAGCATATAAGTATGAGTAGTATTTGTTTTTATTAATTCAAGATTCTTTACCATACGATCCCATGTAGCGCCATGACGCACATATTCAAACTGATCACCTATGTTTTCAAAACTTACACACCAATTTACATGTTTCTTTTTTGCTAATTCAGCATAGACAGCACTATGTGTTAAGTTAGTGCTAAGGTTAGTCATAATATCTATGCCTATGTCATAGTTTAATGACTGTAATAAATCTACGTTTTGAGTGTGTAGTAATGGTTCGCCACCACCCATTATAATGGCTTCCATATTGTCTTTACTATCTTTAACTAATTGCAATACACTAACATAATGATTAGTTTTTAGATCGGACATCGGTATACCTTTAACTTTTTGCCAAGTCGTACTCCACATTGGGTCGCAATATGCACAGTTTAAATTACATAAATTGTTCCAGCGCATATCCACCATCATAAGATCAAAAACATTAGGATCGTATAGTTTTTCATCTGTCATTTTAAACTTGTCAAAATATTGACGCTGACTTTCGCCAGCGTTATCTTCACATCCTTTACAGTAACTACAATAACTATTAGGCACGCCGTTTATAATGTCCTGCTTAAGTTGTTTTACTTTAGGATTATTAATAATATCTGTCAATGATTTTTCTTTTAAATTGCCCCAACTCCATTTTCCGGCACAGCAACTTTTAACGTTGCCGTCATCGTATACGAACAAACTCATCCAAGGGCTTTTACAATAGTGTTCCATAAATTATTCTTTCCAAAGTATGTTTCCATCTAATTCTATTAGGTTAAAGAAATCGGTAAATTAGCACTTTCTGTGCTCCAAAGTTTCTTATCAAACAAAGTAATACTATGTATCTTGCTGTCCAAAAATTCAAACCAATCAATCTCATCTAAATTTGTAATATTGCCTAACGGATATCTGTCAAGTGTTTTATTTGAGAATTTTGATTCTTCTCTGAATTTTTCAGTATTTAATATCTTGGTATATATTTTGTAAGGGTCGAGTGTTACATTTGGAGTCATTAATAAGTTTCCAGTGATATCAAATTCATGTAAATTATCATAATCTAACCAAGCCTTCATTTGATCTTTTCCAGTTATATCTTCGTGCAACCATACAGTGGCATCCAATAATTTATGATTACTCTCAATAAAAAAATCAAAACCGCCTGCTTCTATATTATCTTGACCGAACCACGTATTTTCTTTTTTCACACAGTTTAAATTATTTGCATTAGTAAATTGAACACTATATTGTTTTAAATGTTTATAATGCTGCCTTCTAGGTAAACGCATATAAGTCCAACCTTCTAAACGATGAGTATAGGTGTTTATATCTTGTATAACTTTGAACAATTCATCAGGATTTATCACACTTGGAATTTTTTCTCCTTTCGATAAAAAGCGATGTTCACTTATAGTAAAAATTCTATGCCAATCGTTTAAATGATATTGAAGAACGTCCTGGGGAAAGGCTATCAATCTTTCGATTTCAATTATTTCTTCTGCGTAATTTCCTAGTCCGTTGTTGTTTAAAAAACGAAGGCAATCTCGTATATTAAGCAAATAATATACATTTGATTCTGCCGCGCAGCCTAAATTAACCGAATTTAACTCCGCTGTATACCACTCAATATTTGGACATTTATTAAATAAGTTTTGTAAGTAATCTGTCCAACGTTCTACAAAAGAGTAATCAAACAGTTCAATGTTTATTTTTTTGTTTACTGATTCTTTAGTTGTATAGGTGTAACTTAACATAATTCTATAAACCTCGTATAATCATCATATTGAAAATATAAATTTTTTGGGTATGCCGCATTGTTAATAAAGAATTCTAGATTATATTGTGCTATTACGTCACAATTTTCTACCAAACTATTAAAATCTGTTGTATTATTGTTACGCATATTTTTTAAACGCACTAACTCTCTTACTATAGCCAATGTACGTTCAGCATCATTTTCAATATTGTCGTAGGATTCATCTACATAACCATTAAAAGTTTTAAAACCCAATTTGCGAAAACTTTTAAGCATACCACTAGCAGCTAAAATAATTACTGGTTTTCCTAACGCTATAGGATTGAAGGTTTTTTCGCTTAGAAAATGTTCTCCAAACCATCTTGTTTCTGATACCACTTCAAAAATACTATTAATTCTTGCTTTTAACATCGGCATTTTTAATTCAGTTTGTGTTAATGGTTGATCAGTATGAGTATACTTACTTCTATCATCAATTTTTAATGGATATATACTTTTTAACTTTTCTAGGTTATTAAGTATTTGCTCACTATCAGGGAGTTGATTAATATAATTTAAACAACCATATTTTATCGTACTAAAATCATTTTCTGGATCATAATTATATTTGGTCTTAGTTGGACTACTAATATAACCATCGTCTATTAAATTATAATGATTTAGTAAAGCAATAAGTGCTAGTCTATGACTCCAGGCATTCCAATTGAATGTACAAAATAACTTTTTATTTTCAAATGTTAATTCTTCAATTGCTTCTTTTGGTAAAGCATAATTTTTATTATCTATCTGAAAAAACAAAGGACTTCCGTTATACTTACAAATCATTTTTTGTGTCTTGTTATATTTTTTACAAAATTTATCATAACATTCTTCTATATTAACTGACCCGGTTGTATAAACTATCTTACCTTGCAGTTGTAAAAGATCAATTATGTTGTGCAATGCTTCAAAAAAATCGTCTTTGGCCCAACCTTCTGTATAACTACAAAAAATTGTTGCTCCATTGACATCAACATTAGGATAATGTATTTTTTGTTTATTGTTAATGTCAATTAAATTATTAGTTATATCTATAATACATTCCATTGAATAACCATCTGTACAAAAAACATTATCAAATCCACTAATTTTGTTAGTTTCAATCCTTGAGGAAAAGTATTTTGCAGTTTCTTTATTTTTTTCAGTGAGGATATCAAGATTTTTTGTAACCATTAATGCCCAATGGTTATCAGTTCGATGATATTCATTTACTAAAGATGCTAACATTATTTTCTCGTAGGTATGTCATAAGGTTCATCTAAGTCCTTATCATACCAATAAAGACTGCGATGTGGTCTATCATTTTCGTTGTGTTGCGCATCACTAAAATAATAAAAAAGTCTAAATGTATTTCTACTTACGCCCTGTGGGCAAGTCAGTGAGTCGGGGTATCCATGAAACCCACGTTTATGATAACGCCAGATAATGGCACGATTGAATACTGGGGCAACATTTTGTATTACCTTGTCTTTATTAAAATCTGTAAATTGTAAATGTCCTCCCCACTCTTCTTTCCAATTTGGATTTATATAGATGATAAAACTTAACATTCTATGAAGTTTCAATTGTTCGTTCCAATTAAAATCACTATGTAGTTTTAAACTATCGCCGCTAAAACTTCTACTATATCCCGCACCAACTAGATATGGATCGGGAATTAAATCTGTTATGCCAGTAACTTTTGTTAACCATTCCATACCTAAAGCACTGTGCATAATATTAACAAACTCAAATGCAAAGGGTGCATGTTCAAGTTGTTTGCACTCTTTCATAAAAGAACCATTGCGTGTAAATTCTGTCCAATGTTGCTCAGGTATAGATTCACATTCTTTCGACAATTTTAAAGCAAATTCATTTGGAAGGAAATTGTCTAATACAATCATTGGAAAGGGCGGAGTACCCACAAATGTATTGTTTAGTTTTTGAAAATCTGAAAAATTATCTTTAAGGTGTTTAATAATACGCATGGGATATCCTCATACATATTTATTACAGTAATTTACGGGTACTATTTTATGAGTTTTCCGTTATGTTTTGCGATATCACTCTCATCTACTGGCTACGGTCCATGAACAGTAGGGAACGCGCAACAAGGATTTGAAATTCTTGTATTTGGATCATACACCCATTTAAGTTCCGTGTTAATTCCCCGATGAGTTAATGTATTTATAAATACTTTTTTATAAAATTTATGAACATTACAGAACAATTAATCAAAAAAGGCTATACGATTAGTGACCCCTGGGATATAGTGACTTTGTTTGAAAATCAGTTATCTAACTACGCAGGTAGCAAATACGCAGTAGTTGTGGATAGTTGTAGCAGTGCCCTGTTTTTATGTATGAAGTATTTGAGCATACAAAACACTATCATTACATTACCCAAACACACCTATGCTAGCGTACCCATGCAGTGCATACATGCCGGCAATAAAATAAGATTTCTTGATATACCCTGGTCAGGATTTTATAGATTGGGTAACACAGATATTATTGATGCTGCGGTGCGTTTTAAACGCAATATGTATATTAAAGATACCTATTACTGTTTAAGTTTTCATCATAGAAAGGTATTAAAAATTGGTAGGGGCGGAGTAATACTTACGGACGATAGTAAATTTGTAGATTGGTGTCGTCCTATGATTTATGATGGTCGCCACAAAAATATATTGCATGAAAATGATGATTACGAATGTATTGGTTATCATATGTACATGACTCCAGAAGAGGCAGCTAAGGGTTTGTTACTTATGGAAAACATAGCGGATGATAACATTGACACTGGTAGCAATAATACATATAAAGATTTAAGTAAACAAAAAGTCTTTGAACCATACTTAGCCTAATGAACGTATATTTTTTTCAATGCCAAGAAGATTATAACAATAACATGTACTTACCATACAGTTCAGGAGTACTGTGGGCATATATAAGTCAGTTTAAAGATATCACAAACAACTATAAATTAGTTGACATCTATTTTGAAAAGATAGATCCAATTAAATACCTAGACAAAATAAAAAATATACCACCAGATGTTGTATTGTTTAGTAATTATGGTTGGAATACAGCATATCATTTGACAATAGCACAATTAATAAAAAAACATTATGCCAATTGTAAAATTATTATAGGCGGGCCCAATGCCCAACAAGATCAACAATATCTACAGGACCATAACTATGTAGATATCAGTGTGTGGGGTGAAGGTGAACAAACATTATTAGAATTGTTTCGTGCATTATGCACACATAATGATTTGTCTAGTGTAAATGGTTTAGCATATATCTTAAACAATAATTATATACTTACCCCTATACGTGATAGATTTACCGATGTAAATCTTATTCCTAGCCCCTATCTTACAGGATTGTTTGACAATTTTTATGAACGTTATGATTATAACTTCATGCCTGTATGGGAGACTAATCGAGGCTGTCCATACAGTTGTACATTTTGTGACTTGGGAGCAGAATATTACAGTAAGGTATATCAGTTTGATACAGAAAGATTATTAAAGGAAATAGATTATTTTTGTGAAAAGAAAACTGAATATATTGAGATCGCAGATGCAAATTTTGGTATTATCAAAAGAGACTTAGAACTTACAAAGTATATCAAAAAGAAATTTGATAATACTGGATACCCACAGAAAATTAGTGCGACTTGGGCGAAAAGCAGTCCTGATAGATTATTTGAAATGAGCCAAATATTGGAAAGTATTAATCGCAGTGGTATAACATTGGCATTGCAAAGTTCTAATACTACTGCATTACAAAATATTAAACGTATTAATATAGCGAACGAAAAATTAGAAACTATTAGTAAAAAATACGCAGCCCATAATATGCAAACCTACCATGATTTTATTATAGGGTTGCCAGGGGAAACATTAGATAGTTGGAAACGTGGGTTATTGTATGTCGTTGATATCAATCCAGAAGGTTGGATATTTGGTCATCCATTGGAAGCATATAAAAACACAGAATTTAGTGATATAAATTATATTAATAAACATAACTTAGAATTTGCAATAACTCCGCAAGTTAGTTTTTTTGCTAAACGCAATAAAAATATACCAATAGAATACGGCAAATATGTTATATCTAGTAACACATTAAGTAGAACTGATTATATAGAGTGTTTCTTATTTAAATGGTTTTTAATAAGTGTTCATAGTTTGGGTTGGGCTAATTATACTGCTCATAATTGTGGTGAGTCTGCAAGTATATTCTATAATAAATTCTATGATTGGATGAAGAAAAATAATTCGTTGTTAAATGAACAATACATTAAAACGAAAGAGTGTTTAGAACATACGCTGAAAGGAAACTTTTGGGGTAGACAAATGTTTGGTGATGATGACATTTATTGGGAGTATGAAAGTGCCAGTTGTATAGATTTTGAAAAAAATCGTAGTAGATTTTTCAATGATCTAAAGGAATTTTTACTTAATATGTATCCAAACCTCAATATAAATATTGTTGATCAAAATGATCATCAAGTAGTCTCATTTGATAATAGTAAAAGTTTTAAAGATTTTTGCATTGAAATTTACTGGTATGGAAGAAGGAAAAAAGCATGGAAAGTTTCAGTAAAGTAAATTCCCACACTGAGTGGGGCAGATTGAAAGAAGTAGTTTTAGGCACTGTTAGTAATGCTAGAGTACCATTAATTAAAAATAACGACATACATTGCATAGATTATGCAAATTATGATTCTGTCGCTGAACTACCCGGAGGTCCTTATGCCCCTGTTGTTATATCCGATACACAAAATGATTTAGACAACTTTAGAAGGATATTGGAGCAGCAAGGGGTAAAGGTTTTACGACCAGACGATAGACCAACACATTTACTACATGGAACAAATAATTGGAGAAGTGACGGCTATTATAACTACTGTCCCAGAGACAGTGCAATCATTATAGGTGACACTATCATAGAAACTCCCATGCCATTGCGTAGTCGTTATTTTGAAACATTTGGTCTGCGTAATATTTTTAAGTCTTACAGCAAAAATGGAAGTCGATGGATTAGCGCACCTAAACCTGAATTAACAGATGAATTATATGATCGCACAGACTTAAGTAAACCTACATTGACAGAATTTGAACCAGCATTTGATGCTGCTAATATAGTAAAATGTGGTAAAGATTTGTTTTATCTTAAAAGCAATAGTGGTAATCGTTGGGGCGGTAAATGGCTACAAGATACCCTAGGCGAAAAGTATAGAGTACATATACTTGATAATGTTTATGCCTATGTACATTTAGATACTAGCATTATGCCCTTAGCTCCCGGTAAAGTGTTATTAAATCCTGACCGAGTGAATGAAAATAACTTACCAGAGTTCTTTAATTCATGGACTAAAATATATAGCGAATCTCCTATACCTACGCCCTATTGTGAAAACTGGGCCCCAGCAAGTCCTTGGATTGGAATGAATATTTTAAGTTTAGATGAAAAAACTGTGATTGTAGAAGCCTCGCAAACTAATTTAATTCGCCAACTAGAATCACATCATTTTAATATTATTCCTATAGCATTAAGACACTGTAGAACATTAAGCGGCGGGCCGCATTGCGTTACTTTAGATACGGTAAGAGATGATGAATATAATGATTATAGTTGAATGTCTCTGGGACCTACACTATAATTCTCAATGGCATCAATAATTATTGATGCCAATTTTTTATTGTTTTCTTCCGTCAAATGATTTCTAGTTTGCAAGTCTTTCCAAATATTTTCCGGAACAACCTGTATTCTATCAGTTAATGTACTCATCTTATTGGTAAGTTTTTTGCAATCATCTGACATACCCCATAATGGCTTATTGAATGTTAATCCATTCTTAAAAGTATATAAGAATTTATTTTCATCATAGAATACATGTAAATGAATAACAACTGGTATATCTTTAATTAATTCATCTAATTCTTTAAACCATTGAATTTTTGCCCACTGATGAAAGTCTTGGTTATATAGATACTTATAGTAGCTTTGTCCAGCAATCAATACTTCATAAGGAGGAATCTCATCATCGCGCTCTTGTTTTTTTAGTTTGTGATAACTTTCAGCATTGAATACGGATCCATAATTAAGACTGTAATTTTCATTGCTAGGTATTCGTTGACATTCAGTATGTGTTAAAATAAGGACCTTAGGTGTGTGTGTCTTTAAATAATCATTTAAGAATCTCTTAACTGACCACCAACTAGCTCCTGCAAATCCTTTACCCATTGGTTGTATATATTCAGTATACTTTATTAAATGGTCAGTAACAATCTTAGGCCAATCTGTTTGTAATGTTCTGCAAGAAGCAAAACTATCCCCTACTATTAATATGTCCTTCAAGTTATACATTTAAAAATTCTTTTATATCAACATGTTCAGGGAACATTTCCCAAAAATTTTCATTTCTTATAAAATCTAACTTAGATTGAATTTTTAATAAATCTTCCTTGTGTAAGAATTCGTCACCTGAATCTACGCTATACATAAAAGCTATAGCATCTGTAATTTTATTAATCATATGTACAGGGTATATAGGCTGTAAAGGGCCTTTTCTTTTATCAATCCAACTTATTAAATCCATAAACTCTTTCCTGATCTTATTTTTCTTCCAAGTTGGTATAGATTTTAAACAGTAATGTTTAGGGACATCTAGTAAATTGATCATGAAATGGTCAGGTTTAATGTACTCTTTTATTATCCATTCTTTATAAAAATTACACATGTTGTATGCATTTACCCAACTTAGTGTAAAGCTAATTTTAAAGTTCACGTTAGGGCATTCTCTAATTAATCGTTCTCTATTCTCTACGACTATATCCCAGTCAGTTCCTTTTCTCCAATACTCTGCTTTGTCATGGCTAGCATCTAAACTTGCATGGATATTAATGTCTTTAAATTGTTTCCACAAATCAATTGCTTGATATTTACCTAACTTTAACTGAGAAAAATTAGTATTATAATGAATAGATAACGGTTTCTCATCTGTTCCAGTATGACCCAAATGTATTAGTTTTTCTAATACTTTATAATGATCTTTTTGCATAAGTGGCTCACCACCTGCAAAATAAATTCTTTTGACATATGGTAAATGTTTTTCCATTTCTTCAAATAGTTGATCTTCATATTTACCTGAAAATGTGAATACATTTTCGGTTTTCAAACAATCTTCCTTAGTTAAGTTATATAATTTTGCATGTTCATCTATCCAGCTTGTACTAAATCTAGGACCGCATGTTCTACATTTTAGATTGCATAAATTATTCCAACGCGCATCCATATATTGTAGTTTATGTTCAGGTAGTGTTCCATCATTTAAAGTATTGTTAATAATGTCGTGTGTATCTTCTGTAAAGAAATTGTCATTAGCCTCATCCCTATATGTTTTATGCACTATGCCTTGTCGCACGTTGCATATTGCACATCCACTAACCGCTACACCATTAAGCATATCTAACCGCATCTGCTTAGTTGCATCATTATTCCAAATTTCTTCTAATGTATTCTCTTTCATGCTGCCTATTTGCTCGTTTTGCAAATAGTTACAGCACGGCTTTACATCACCGGGAGGTCCTATGTACTGATGTATCCATGGATAGATACAGAATGTTTTACTGGTTTTAGCTTTCTCTAACGGTGTCATGGTGTATAAATGATAATATGGGTTTTAAGACCACTTTGTAATCAAATGATCTTAGATTGTCTTTATTTTTTAATGCGATCAGGCTCCGTTTAAATTTGGCTTGATCAAAACTATCGTGGAACTTAGTAAGCATCGATTGCTTATAAAGGTCAAGCATTTTTTCAAATGATATAGATTTTGGTTTTGTTGATACTTTATCCATTGTATATTTTAACAACTGCTCTCTTTGTTCAAGAGACAGAATATCTACATTGTATAGGTCAGGTCCTTCTAACTTAGTTAAGTATAAACTGACTTTGGGAAAATTATCTATGGCCCAATTATAAAAGTCAACAAAATGCATACTATTCATCCAACTCAAAGTATAGTTAAATGACAATATAAAATTGTCTTGCCTTTCAGCTAAATCGTAGTATTTTTGAATTGTGGATACTGTCTCGTTCCAAACTGTACCATAACGTAAATATTCAAAAGTATTTTCTATTCCGTCCAAACTTAACTGTAATGTAAAAAGTTTGAATTTTTTACAATACTGATCTATTTTATCAGTATAAGTCGTAGAATTGGTTGTAATATGTATTGTAGTTTGGTTAGCATAAGGTTGTTCGCTGACCCAATCAATAAATTTGAATATTAACGGATTGATAAGTGGTTCTCCCCCAAAGATTTCTATCTTTAATATATCAAAATCAGTATTGTTCAATACATTAGTAATAAAGTCAATTTTCTTAGGTGCTTGCTTACCTATTCTTACAAAATGTTTTTTATCTTTATCTGGCCCATATAATCCTAGTGCATCCCATTCGCCTATCAACTGTGAACTATGCATAGGGCTACATGTAACACATTTTAGATTGCATACGTTATCAAAACAAATACCTAAAATAAACTCTCTAGGATTATTAAATAAATGACGATGACTCCAAGTTGCACCACTTGATTCTTGTTTTATACAATGTGAACAATTAGTAGCAATATCAAGACCACTAAGTTTTTCTCTGTATTCGGCTACAGTGTTAGCGGCGATTCCGGCTTTAAACCAACAGCAAGGCTTATATGGTTCATCTTCATTACTAATATAGATGCTATTAGTATGTGCTAGACAATTTTTAAATGGTGTTAGGTCCATGACTCTAACTCTAAAAATACAGATTTAAAGTCTCGTTCTCTGCGCTTGTCATATTCTGTAGTAAATTTTTTAAATTGATCTACTCTCCAGTCGCGTTCAACAGGAGTCATAGTTAATTTGCGAGACTTCCAAAAATCATATACCATTTGCCAAGTTTCTTTTTCAACACTCTTGATTAATTTGTCATATTTTTTCATAAATTCATTGGTATCTTCAAAATATTTATCAACACTATCAGGCAATATGCGCAGATCAAAGTGTTTAGGATCGACTAGTCGTGCGCAATTGAACATAATATCAATGCCATCATTGCGTAACTCAATAACTTTATTAACAAATGTTTTAAAGTTGAAAATACTTAATAATCCAAATGTCACCATGATTCTAATGGGTACATGGAATGTAGTGCTGACTTTACGTACAGTATCTTCCCACTGTTTAACATCAAGACCATCACGAATGTACTCAGCTTGTGGGCCCCATGTATCCATACTAGTATACACTTCAAGACCTTTAATAGTTTTCGCGTTTAATAGTGTGGTGGCTTTTGTAAAGAATGCTTTTAGATTCTTTTCTGGAACGCATAGATTTGTATTAACAACTAGTGTGAGATTGGGATTATGGTTTACTGCTATGAAATCTAATAACTTCATGAAGTTACGTGTAGCAAGTGGTTCGCCGCCTGTGATTCTAAGATAGCGCAAATCTTTATATGCATCAGGTAACCAACGCCAAAACGCATCAATATAAGGGTTGTCATCTTCTGGTAGCATATCGTGCATTTTGTCTTTATGCACAGTAGGATCTTCTACAGGATAACTACCTAATTTACGAACTTCTTGCTCCCAACGTGAACTCTGCCCAGGACTGCAATAACTACAAGCAAAGTTACAAGTGTTTGCGAAACTTATCTCTAAGTAACTAGGATTGATAGGCTTGTCATATGGCGCATTCAATATCTCTGCTCTACGCTCTAATGCATAACTTTCATTAGTAAATCTTTTTCTATCGCTGATGACATCAGGGTTTATGGCCTCCATATCGAAACAATAATAGCATTCTTTTGGCTTCTCGCCGTTCAACATCTGTCTACGCTGTTCAATCTTGTGACCTGTGTTATGTAGTGCAGAGGGATCTTTATCAATTTCTTCACGCTTCCAACGATGTATCGGTGGATGATAGCAACTATGATTTTCGCCCATGCCAAAATGCATAGTAACCATAAGCCATTTTGCAGCACAGAAACTATGCTTTATGTTTAAGGGTATTTCGATTGTCATGCTTTATCCTGTATAATTTTAACAGCCTTATTATATTTTTCTTTATCATTAAAATGTAGTAAAAATGTATAGCGCGGGCAATTAGTCGATGCACAATGCCATACAGCATCATCTTTTGTACTGCCTAAAGTCATCATTCTAACCATCCAACCTTTGTTATCCTGTAAAGTGATTATATCTGATCCAGAAAAATATCTAAAAAGCCCATCACCAGATTCACTATAACTTAGCATGATATAGTAACCAAATATATCTGTATCACTATGCCAGCCTACAAACCCTTTAGGGTCATAACCGCTAGTGTAAAATGTCTCATAGTTTAATATTGGCAATAAACTATCCAATAGATATTTACCCCCGGTAGTTTCTCCTATAATTGAATTTGTAGCATATGCTATTCTGGAAGAATCGTTTTTCATACGTTCATTAAGATATGACTTGCTTACTGCATACTGTGATATAATGTCATATTCGTCATGCTCAAATCCACGCGATTTAGTATCTGCGTTATCTCTTAAATTCATATTAGCAGCATTATTTAAGATTGCTAATATTTCTGTATTTTGTACATCTAAATTTAAAATCATAGAAACACCTCATCCAAATGGGGTACATAATCTTTATAATTTAAGTTTCTAGCACGATCTACTGCTGTAATAAATTCTTTTGCTCTTACTGCTAAAGCAGGGTTATATTCAATAATTAATTTAGCAAATAGTTCATTTCGCTGATGGTCTGTAAGTTTGTCGCTATAAAATTTCTTCAACGTATCTTTATAACTTTCTTTTAATGCTGCCATGCTAAGATAGTCCGGATATAATACATAGTTGTGATGTGGCGTTTTGCCATATGTATTGAAAAACCACTCATTAAATTCGTGTAGATTATCAATATTTAATATACTAACTGTTTGTGTTACGTGCCAATATACATTATCTACTTTATTTAATTTTTCGATACTGGTAATTGTTTCATCCCATTGCGTTGGATATCTAATATAATAATTTCTATCGTACAAATCATCGATACTTGCGTTAACCGTAACTTTATTAAATGACTTCCACAGTTCTACAAGATTATCTGGTATGTCCATCATATTCAAACTATAAACAAGATGTACTTTTTGGGCTGTACCGTTATCTATTAAATTTCGTAGATATCTAAAGTGCGCTTTAATTAATGTAGGTTCGCCACCATTGATATAGATTTCTTCTACGCCCTCACTATACTTTGTGAGTTCATCATAAAATTCATCGTTTTCAAACCATTTAAAATTTTCTAATGGACGTAGTTTAAACCAAGGCAGTTCTTTGGCAATCTTCTTTTCATCAGGATACCACTTGCTACTGCTATAACTATTACAAGTCAAGCAGGCATTATTACAGACATTACCTAAACGTAATTCAATATAGCGATAGTTTGGTCTACGTATAATTGAACTTTTTTCAAGTTGATCTATAATGTGTGCCCAACGTTCGTTTTCATATTGACGTTTGCTTTTGATACCGCTATCCTCATCCCGCCAACAGCCTTCACATTCTACTGGACGTTTCCCATCTATCATGGCTTGACGTACTTCTATAAACTTTTTACTATTAATGATTTGGTCTATATTTGCATTATCAAATGTAGCAAGACTATTTGAGTCATATAACTTAGCCCAACTAACTGCATTAGTATGGTTACTACGGCAGCACAGGCTGCAACCACCATTTGGGTGTGTGGCAAGATGCATCCAGGGTAATACACAAAGTGTTTCACTCATATTATATCCCACCAATGTAGTAACTTTTTGTTTTGACTATAAATGTCACGCAGTGTTAATTTACTATCACGTATCTGTTCAAGCCTATTTACCCAACCTTTACCATTTTTTGCTGCTTGCTGGTAAGTATCTGGCCATTCTTCTGCGTGAGTTTTACGTGTGTATTTTAATGCCTCAAGATTTGCAATCAATGTTCCATGACGCCACGGATCAGCCTTAGGTCTTATATAATCAAGTATGTCATCACATACTTCGTTTAAAATACTGCGTGGCCAACTCGTAGGACTCCACATGATATCAGGATGAAATGCAAATGTAATCTTTGTTTCAATCTTAACACCTAATTCATTACTTAAATCAAACAAATCTTTGAGTGAGAACATGCCCGGCGCTGTGATTGTCAAATCAAGAACCATTTTTTGTGTGCCGCCGGGTAATTCACAACCGCGTTTGAAATTCTCAAGCCATTTATCCCACTTGATACCTGTGCGTATATACTCAACAATATCACCAGTGCCGTCGATGCTTGCGCACAACATCCAATCTTTGAAGTTCGGTAAATAATCGTATAGATTTTTAGTACCGAACTGAACACGGCTTAGATTACTATTATATCTTAGATAGCAATTCTTCGCGCTGCCGTTTTTCAACATCTCTTCTAATGTCCACCAGTGTACATCATACATCAATGGCTCGCCCCCTACCCAATACATTTCTTCTACTATGCCCCGACTCACAGCGTCACGAAATTCTGGTTCAACAACTTCTGTTTGAAACTTCTCCATAGCGTTCTTGATCTCCGGGACCATGAATGGCTGATTTTTAGGAGTCCACATGTTATGAATTTTCTTTTCAGTTTCCCATGAACTACTTAATTGTTCTCCGCACATACGACATTTAAAGTTACATAGATTACTGAAACGATAATCAAATGATATTGGTTCCATAGTGGTGTAACCTGTATCATCTGTACTATCGAACGCTTGTTGTATTTTATCTTTAAACAACGTTCCAGTGAACCAACCGCGATAACTATGACCTTCCATCAATAGATTCTTGTTACAAACATCGCATTGAGGAATCTCTTCACCGCGCATTAGTTTAACACGTATATCACGCATGTAGGGACTATTCCAATGTTCTTTAAGACTTAATGGTTTATACTTATCTACTGATGTCTCGCTATCCTTTGTCTTACCATAGCGTTCATCATTGCTGCTATCTATATACTGCTTTTGAAAACTATGTTCTTCGCGGCTAGCACAGCACAATCTACGCTCACTTTGTGGACTGATATAGGTATGTGTCCAAGGAGCCATACAAAAGACTTTGTTTTCACTGTCTTTTCCTGGCTTTGCATCATTGCCCCATATAGGAATTATTTTATTCATAGTAAATCTGGATTAACAAATTCTTCCTTGCTAGGATCTTCAGGTGGATGCTCCGGCACTAAGTCCATACCTTCACGGTAGTTACCTGTTATGATTTCTGCGCTAGTAGGTACTTCAGTTTCTATACTATCGAACCAGTCCACGAATTCTTGTGGAAATGTCTCACGGAAATTTTTAGCACGGCGTACATCATATTGAGTATAGAACTGCTTAAAATCGCGCTTGTTCTGTTCAGGGTCTTTAACATTCTTGTGAGGTGTTTTTATGACATCAAGATAGTCAACCAAACGCTGTGTCTGTTCACGCTCAATAGATGTTAGTAATGGTTCACCGTTGCTTGTCTTTTCATTTAAATGAATATAATGATTTAACCATTTCTGTAATTTATTGCTATACTTTTGACGAATGTCCATTGGTAACATTGCGCAACTCTGAAAACTTGGGAAGCGCAAGATGTTCAATGACATAGTTGGATAAGTCGAATCATGTTTGCGCTTGAAGTCCATAATCTCAGTCATAAATTCAGTTATGCTTGACAAACAGAGGCTATTGATAGTCATCATTATATGTGTGCGCTTAACATTACCTTCTGTATGTAATCTTCCTAGATTGCGCAACCATATATCCCAAACGAATCCATCACGTATGTATTCGCTATGTTTACCCATACTCTCACAACTTGTATATACTTCAAGCCATGGTACATAATGACTTAATTCGATAAATCTATCCATTAGATCATCTTTAGGCACAAGATTACTATTGATAGCATAACGCATAACCTTGCCGTCTGGGCGATTCTTCACACGCTCCTGATTAGCCTTGAACCATTCAAATAGTTTCCATACTCCAGCTGCCATAAGTGGCTCACCACCAGTTATACGTATCTCTTCAAGATTATCAGCAAGGCCATTCTCTTGTTCCCACCAACGCCAGAACGCCTGTGTATACGGATTAACATCATCAGGTAATGGTTTAGCATGGTCAGCTTTATTGATAAAGTGGCTACGGGCATCACCGTTGATGTTTCGATATGGTCCGAACTTAACGATATCTTTGACCCAAGTTGTGCTAAAACTTGGATTGCAGTAAGAACATGCAAAATTGCATGTTCTATCGAATGCTATCTCAAGTGTGCGCAACATTGTGTTTTCTTGCCAATCTGCTTTAGCAGTCTGTGCGATAAATTCCTCTTGATGAACAGCAGTTTTATATACACGGTCGCTTATAGATCCGCGACCTAAATCTTCAATCTTCCAGCAGTATTCGCACTCTTGAGGGCGTGTTCCTTCCTGCATCATCTTACGCATTAGTTTCTTATGCGGTGTGTTATGAATAGCGGTGGGATTATCTCGCAATTCTTTAGCATCGATCTGATGACCTAGTGGATGGTGACAACTTGCTGTCTGCCCGTTGCCCAACCAAATAGTAGCATTGAGCCATTTGGCTGCGCAATAACTATCGCTTACAATGTCTATTACTCGCTTTTTATAATCTGCATAAGATTCGTCTGCTCTTTTACCTGCCATATATCCCTCAATTTCGTGTGTATTCTTTCACGCACTCTTTCCAGTAGGTCTTAAACTCTGGAAAAGTAAGCAAAAAATTTGTGCCTCGTCTTTTATCAAACTCTTTGATAAAAAGATAGAAATTCTTTTTATTTATTGATTTTTGATTTTGGGGTAAAGATTCTTTCATTACTGCCAAATCTCGCTTAACTTTTAATATCTCATAAGGCTTGAATCCTTCAAATGTCTCTAGATAATCATCGCCCTGTACATTATCTTCCATGAACTTTAAGCAACGCTCTACTTCTTGTATCTCTTTCTGGGTAGCGTTAGTAACACTAAACCAAGGCGGAAAACGCAATATGGGTATGTCAAAAAATACACGCTGAAACTTTTTTTGTTTATAAACTTTGTGTACAATACCATGCTCTTTTTCAATAGCCGTCTGTTCAGGCGATATTGTAAACTCTGTCTGGGCACGACCCCCAAACTCACGGCGCAAGTCTAAAATCATCTCTAGAAACTTATGCAGGCTTGGAATGCTCATGAGATTAAAAGTGTTGATGAAACTCACAGTAGTATACTTTGTGTCACGCAAGAAAGTTCGGATATTGTTTAACATTCTATCATATTCTAATCCAGTACGCATGTATTCTGCTTGAGAGCCTGCGCCATCTAGTGATACAAACAACCAGAAATGCTTAAAGCCCTTATCTACATACCAATGATTACCGCTGAACTCATTGAAGTTTTCTTTGTCTTCAAATGTGCGTAGTTCTTCTATAGCCTTAACTTTACTTAAAAACTTATCAAATAGCTTCTGATCGGGAGGACACATATTGCTTGTTATAGATAATTCTAGTTGTCCATGTGGATTATTATTAACATAATCTAAAACTTTAAAAGTATTCTTATCCATTAATGGTTCACCACCTGTCATACGGAAAACGCGCAACTTTCTATATATAGTTGGCCACCATTTCCAGAACGCCTCCACATATGGATTTTCTTTTTGTGCTACTCGTATAGGCATCAAGCCTTTTTGTTCTAATGATGGTAGATCATTATGTATGTAATTATCCAGTACGAATCCCCCATACTTTCTAATCTCTTCTTCCCAGCTTGTGCTTAGATGCGGACTGCAATACATGCATTTAAAATTACATGCTTGATTGAAATTAACCTCTACATATCTAGGAGTCACATCATAGTCCCAAGGATTACCGGTAACTTCATCGAATGTAGGTGCGTTCCACCATTCGCTACTACGATAATGGCGATCACTTAAATGTCCTTTAGGATCATCGCTTTGCGCGTCTTCTACGCGCCAACAATATGCACAGCCTTCGGGACGTTTGCCCTCTAGCATCATCTTGCGCTCAATAATCTTTTGAGGGGTGTTATGTAATGCGCTTGGTTGTTTTTCTAGTAATTCTACAGGAATCTTATGCGTAGGGGGATGATAGCAACTCTGTGTGAGTCCTTGTGGTAAGTGTAAACTTACTTGCTGCCATTTTGCAAGACATAGAGAAGGACTGACCGCATTTAAGCGGTCACGCATGTCTCTAGCAAATTGATCATATTCACCTGACATTACCAGCCTTCGATTCTTCTGATTACATCCATCTCTGTGACAAGAGGGCCAAGATTATATTTGTCAGCATTGTAATGCCTCTTGAAGAATTCGCTTTGCTCTATTGATAATGTGCATATAGGCAAGCCTAATTTGAACTTCAACTGTTCGCCTACCTGTTCCATAGCGTCTTTAGGGTCTTTACCTTCTGCATAT
>Ga0172362_10001362_pt1 | contig 20858 bp, 24 predicted proteins | sample LakKivs1_kivu2a2_FD_114534 | JGI IMG/M metagenome (GOLD analysis project Ga0172362, IMG submission 114534) | Sediment microbial communities from Lake Kivu, Rwanda - Sediment s1_kivu2a2 | ecosystem: Environmental > Aquatic > Freshwater > Lake > Sediment | place: Rwanda: Western Province, Lake... | reverse complement strand
GGCGGGCGAATAGAAGACACTGTAGGAACTCTAGCTCGATGGATTCCCATAAAGGTTAATTCTGCTAACGCCGTTGATGCAGCGATTGCAAATTCAACATATCAACCATCTCCATACATACTTGGAGAAAACAATGAATATATTCAAGTAAAGAGACTAAAGACAGTAACACAAGGAATACCAGTAAAGAAGGCCGGTAGAACAACTGGATTAACAGTGGGTAACATAATAGATACTGATTATACTGGGATGGTAGACTATAACGGACAGGTCTTAACATTTACTGACCAGCTTCTTGTTTCGATCATGATTCAAGGTGGAGATTCAGGTTCACTCCTACTTGATGAAAATGATAACGCGGTAGGTTTACTGTTCGCGGGAGCACAAGATAACTATGGAAACTACTACGGAGTGGCAAATAAAATAAACACAGTCTTCTCATTGCTTCAGATAGAACTCCCAAGCGGGGAAGAACCAGAAGAACCGGAACCAGAGCCAGAATCAAACGGCTGGCTAGCGGCTCTTGCACTTGCGGCTCCAATTGCCTTGCTTGCGCTCGGAAGCATAAAAATGAATGGAAAATAAACTAACCAAACTCTACATTTTCGGATCCTGTATCCCTTTCTATAGTAATTATTTGATCCTCCTTTATATACCTACTAACCCTTTCCTTGTATTCATCCTCTGTTATTTGGAACCTTTCCATGAAGTATTTTGTAATATCGCTTATCTGAGTTATAAGCATTCCTAAAACTTGCTTCTCAGAGTAGTACCTTGGGTCTGAATAAAGTGATCCCATAGTGCTAATATGGAACCCAAGAGTGACTACAATCTCTACTATGCGTTCTCTAAAATCATCTTTTTCTTCAATAGGCTTCTCTTCCATCTATCGCTCCATTCTGTTTCTATCTTCAAGTAAAATATTCCCTATGTGTTCACCGCGTCTTATGGTCACACTATTCTCCCCACCATTCTTTAGAACAACGAAGAGTTTTACTCCATCATACTTTGTGCCAGCCCCATTTAGACCCTTATCTTCTATAGAAAAACTCTCGAAAAACTCTATGCTGTCATCGTCTCTTATCTGTATGTTCTTTGTGTACACAGGTACATTAACATCTGTGTTTGGTTCAACACAGACTTTTTTTGCAGAAAGGCACTCAAACAATCGTATCATGCTTAGGCTCACACTCCGGAAGAGGTACGCACCAAAAGTATGTTCGAATTTTTCTATATATAGTTCTATACAGAACACAATCACTTATCAGAAACATCTTCCCTTGTGTCCTTTCCACATCTTCGACAGAACAGACTTTTATCTTTTCTCATCACAATAGAAGAGCTTCCACAACGAGGACACTTGGGCCTTTGATACTCTTTCTCACTCATATTCACAGAAGTGTGTTTTAAAAGTATATAAAATTTATCCAATCCCAAAGTCTGCGAGGGTTGTAGATTGCGGGTCCAGATCTGCCCACGACCATCCTAAAACCTCCGCTACGCGCATTATAGGATCTCTAACCGTTTTTTCGAGCATCGTTTCATAGTCTATTATGAAACTATTGGGAATCTGCTCTGGAAATTCAAAGCATATAACGTCTGTTATTGGGTAGTGTCTATCAACAAGGGCTTTCACGTATACTCGCTTTGGTTTACTCCCGGCTCCAAAATTTGTACCAAAGTATTTATTAGAGTATTCAGCACCCCGAATATGAGCATCCTTTGACTTATACTCGGAAAATGGTTTGGTAATGGAATTGGGTATCCCTATATCCTCTAAAGAAAACTTTCCGGTCCTATATTTAATTATGAAATTCTTTACCTTCTCCTTTATAACTGAATAATCCTCCTCATTTAGGATCATTTCAATGATTTCTTTGAATATACCCTTTGCAATCTTTGGGGTGTCACTCCTCCTCGATTCAAACCCAGTAATATCTATGGAATCTGCTTCAACTCCTTCTTTCCATATCAATCTCCCAACATAGCGCTTCTTTTTCCCGGTCTGTAGGAAAACCGAATATAATTTCTCAAACTTAATTGAGAAATAATGATGATCTATACCCATTTTCTTTGAGAAAGCGTCGTACTTGGAGTTAACCTCTTTCTCAATACCACGAGCAATTTCTATTAGATTTCCTCCATTCTCCCTTATTTCACAAAAGCAGGAATCGGTATCGGATGCTATAGTTTTATAGCCCATTTTACCAATTTCATCTATTGTGAACAGAATTATTTCACGCCCAGTTGCCGTAATTGCAGAGGCTATTTCACGATCATACAAACGAAACCTTGGGGAACCAGATACCCCATAGTATGTATTCATTATAACCTTCATAACCTCTTGCTGAAGATCGTAGACCTTATATTCCTGGGAATCGTATGGAAAGGTGTTTCGGAGTTTCTTCCTTTCATCGCGTTGCTTCAATAAATCTGCTATTAGTTCCCTACTAAGCCCATCAGGAGACTTCAAAAAACGGACGCCATTAGGAGCAATATATTCTCCTTTTGGATTCTTTGTCTCAAGTGACATGTTGAGACTCATAATAATCATCGGATAAAGAGCCTTTAGGTCAAATACGGCGACATTCTTTTTCAGACCCACCCCAGGTTCAAGAACAAACGCGCCCTCATATTTCTCACCTTCTCCACTCGGCCTCGAAGGAAGAACGAATTTCCCGCTTGCCTTCCTAAGAACGTATACGTCAACCACGTTGGAAGACCACAGGGTTTTATCCATGGGAATACCCGCAAACCTAGCGATCTCGTAGAAGAAGTCGGTTATTTTTTTCTTTTTATTTATACCAACACATAATTCTACGTCCTTTCTGTTATACTCCACGAAGGTTTTTGGATCACTCTTTAAGAGGTCAAACAGCTTTCCTTTAAATCTAACCTTTGTTTCACCAAGTTCTATTGTCGCAACATTATCAAGACGATATGAATCTATCTCACTCCTCAATATTTTCTTATATGCTGCAAGAAGATCAAATACTATCCTCCCACGAACCCTATCAGGCATTGACCTGCCAGGAAGACGCGCTATGGAATCCGTAGGTATGTGATTAACTTCCATGCGCTTATTAATATATGGAATATCGAATTTATCTACATTCCATCCTCCAAGAAGGTCGGGATTTGTTCTTTTCATATATTGTATAAAGCGCGCGAGGAGATCCTTCTCACTCCTACAAAGGACTACTTCATGTGTATCACCCTTTACAAAGGGACCATGGAAGAACGTTATGTATTTGTCTTCAAACGAATCCCAACACGAAATAGAAATTATAGGATCTTTATCTGCTGTAGGAAATCCATTCTCGTCAGAACACTCTATATCGAGAAAACACATTCTAAGGGGTGCTGAAACATCTTCTGGAATTATCTCTCTATAATCAACCCTTAACTCTGGTATTTTAATACCAGATGTAATACCACGGTCAACCAGGAAACGTATACCAAATGCAATGTCAGCTTCATGGTGAGTATAGGACTCCCTCTTATCACGAACATCTCCTGGATTTGTGGTATAAACCTTTAATAGTTTTTCACCTCGAATTGAGAGATAATCTTGATTATCCACAATAAGGCCGTTCTTTAGAGCCTTTTGTTTTTCTGAATTAAGTATGTAGAAATATGGTCTGAAATTGTCAACATCAACCCTACACGCGGCTCCGTTCTTAGTCCTCCCGAAAATATGTATGGTTGGGCCACTATTTCCACTATTGTACTCAATCTGAGTGATGCCTACAGGAATCATAAATCCTATTCGTTATTCCCTTGTTCAATTAGCTTCACTACGTTAGACTCTTTCACACGATAGTATTTGCCAATCTTAGTGGCTTTCAACTTTCCATTGCGAATATGAGACCTGACCAAACGTGGTCTGATACCAAGAATACTAGCAACTTCCTCTACGCTATACACTTTTTCTATTTCTGTCATTTAGTTCACCTTATCCGTTAAGATTATCCATTTCGTGTTTCTATCAGTCTCTTCGTTTACCACATCAACCTGAGAAATTTCACCGGATTCTACAAGGGCTTGAAGGTTTTCTTCAACTTCCTTGATTTTTAGATGTAACGACTGTAAGAGAGATTTTCTAGTTATCCTTCCACCCTTTCTCTGTATAATTCCCAATATTTTATTTTGAACACTGGTTATTTCATTCCTCTCGACCTGCCGGGTTATTGATATTCCCATTGGGAGGAAATATTCATCAATTTGTCTACAGGACTCGCGCACGTACTTCTCCTCTATTTCAATAATTTCGTTCTCATCAGGAGTATAATTTTTTGACTCCATCCTTTTCATAAATTCTGCTGAACCAACTTTGAATATTATTGCAAGTTTTATTGCGTAGGTAGATAGCCTTCCAAATATTGCCTGTTCAACAGCGTCTCCACCCTCAAAAAGTTCATTCTCTTTCCTCAATTGCCAACCCTGGAAGAAATCCAAACAATCAGACGATAATCTAAATTCCACAGGGGTCGAACGGAATACTGAGAAAATCTTTGCCATCTCATCCTTAAGACTGCTTATCTCTTTTCTGAGATCGTCGCTGAGAGGAGTGTATGGCTTGCTTGGCTTCCAATATCTCGGAGCAAAATACAAAAACCTAATAAGCCACCCGGATGTCAGATCAATTAATTCTGTGTTATTCCTGAACGTATCAGGAGTAGTTGCATAGAGTTGAGTTATGAATGGATCGTCCACATAGAAACTATTATCACTTCCACCTCTTCCCTTTCTAAGAGTTCTCCTATAGTTATTACACTCATAGAGTTCACAAAATATATCTCTAACATCGGACATGTAGGTTTTCTTCTGAATTGAAACAAGAAGTGCTCCAACCTCGTCTTTTATGATCCATGCCTGTGGAGTTTCTGAAAGAACCTCTACAAGAGACTCTGGACTATATGATTGAGGGAGTTCATTGCTCGGTGTTAGATCTTGAAGTAACTCTCTTGCCCTTTTTAGAGCCGTTGACTTTTTACTATAGGTAGATATTCCGAGACAGAAAGACCATATATTACTATATACGGTTCCCTGCTGAAGATACATAACAGCATTTCTATTTGTTAGAGTAGATAAAATTGATATAGCGCAGGCATAATGATACTCAAGATAAGCATCTGTAGTTTTGGCCATGCATGTTACGTATTTCTCTATGAAATTATTCTTAGACAACTCTGAAGAATATCGTATTGTTTCCCCAAGTTTTAACCTACTTAATTCGGCCTCATTGATTGAAATATAACCTTCCCCATACTTCTCTCTTTGATATTCCTCGTCTATCTTACGAATCTCATTTCCATATCCATATTTCGAGACAAGAATATCCTTTACCTTTGAGAAGAGATCTCCATCCATTGGGAAATTAATGGCATCCTCGCAACGAATTAAACCCTCCTTGACAGCGATCCATGTGATTGGATCTCCTCCTGCTTGACACCTATGGCAGAAGAAAACGTTCTTCACAGTGTTGATAGAGAAGTTCTTGCCAGTAGTGCTTCCGTGGACTGGATGTGCTCCCTGATATTCGTTGCCTCTACGAGTGGCATTTATTGGCATTGCCAAGTCTTCAATTCTCAACTTTAACTGATCCGTCAGTTTATTTCGGGATGGATTAAATGCGAAGGGAATCTTGGTTGCGCGTTGAGTACTATCATCAACTTTAGTCCTGCTACTCTTTACCTTTGAGAAGAATTCCTTATCTAATGTTTCAATGTCTATGGATGCTATCTCAACGTCATTAACAATCTGATAAACCCTTCCAGACGGATGAATACACCCAGGACCAACTACATAGGCAGAACAACCGGGACAGAATATCTCCCCGAGGTGTTTTTTTGTGACCACAGGATCGAAGAACGGTATCTTTTTTACTTCTCCAATTCCCTCGCATCTAAAGTAATAATGATACCTCTCTGCATCGGGATTTCCAGTTCTAACGGTAAACGTGTTCGAGAATATGTCGATTGCGCCGAGTTGATTGAGACGTTCATAATCATCTGCATCGACTATGCATAGGTTGTCAGAAGACGGAATGACTCCGTAATTACCACCTATTCTAATATACTCAAGAAGTTTCGGATCGTCATACTTGTAATTCTTGTCGTTGTTCCAACCCTCTTCAATTGCAGGTTTATCTTTCTTTCTCAGGAGAATGAATCTGAAACCACCAATCCTTAACTGAGGTGGAATCACATCCTGTGGATTCTCTGCTCGCTCTGCTAGAGATACATATTCAACCATAAACCCTCGAAGGCGGTAAGGATTTATTATTGTCAAACCTGAGGTGCCATTCTTCGCATTTCTCTGCAAATTCCAAGAAATAATGCTCCAATTCTGGACGGGTTACTGGGTATACCACAGCCCTTAAAGATGGATTCTTTTCAACATAGGGACATACAGATATAATCATAGCTCTTTCTGGAGGCTCAGGAAGAGACATTGAATATGCGGCAACTTGAAGATAATGATCTTCATATGCTCTAGCACTTGTCTTTATATCTATTAGTGTTAGGATAGAATCTAACTTACACTTGAGATCATAATGCCCATGGAATCCGTATTGTTCGTTTACTATTTCAGTTTCTATGTTTATGGGATATGATATATCTAGTTCCAGTTCATCCCACATTTCCTGTGCAATATCACAGTAATCGTTAGCACCCTCTGGATACTGTGATAATGGAAATTCAGGCATTGGAGCATTCTGCTCGGATATGGAAGATAATATTCTGCAATGAACAAGAGTTCCTATTTTCGATAGGCGATCTAAATAAAATTTATTAAATGTATCAAAGCGTCCAATTCCATTATTATGAACCCTATGAATATCTCCAAGTATAGTGGTAACGGAAGGGACTATCCTTCCATCATTCAGTTTTATGTATCCTGGCATTAAATATCACCCGACCTTACATACTTCGGTTTGAAGTATTTTCCGTAAGTAATTGCATACGTATTTATTCTGCTCTGTGAATGGGACTCCATGAAACGATGACCATGATCAAATAAATCAACTATGATGGCATCGCTCTTTCCTTTTTTTGATCTTAATGCTCTTCCAACGGTTTGAATTACAAGAACAGAGCTCTTGTATCCTGCTGCAAATATGATAGCATCCATTGAAGGTATATCTACACCCTCTTTAAGAAGAGTACTTACTAAAACTGGATATTTTCCTTCTTTAAAATCATTTATATCCTGTCTCCTCGTAGGAGTCTTAGAGCTAACAAAACGAGAATTTGGGATTTTCTTCGACAAGTTCTTTCCGTGGGAAATCTGTATGACATGGATATAAATAGAGCGTCCCTCGGATGAAAGTTTATTTGCATACTTTACTATAGCAGAATTTCGATCTTCGTTTAGAACGATCCCTTTCCTGTATACCTGCGCAAAGGGATCTCCAGACTTGAAAGAACTACTATTGGGACGAATTATAGTGAATGTTGGCTTCGCTACATAGCCGTTATCAATAAGGTCTGGAACAGATATTTCCTTTACAATTCTACCAGTCGCTCCGAATATTTTTATCTGTTGATTGTCCTCTCTTGTAGGAGTAGCAGAAAGACCTACTCTCCAATAAGAATCACATCTCATCGCCACTTTATAGGCGGTTTGAGAAGGGATAATATGACATTCGTCTAGGATACAAAGAGGAAATCCATTTATCTTTTTTAACCCCTCCCTCTTTATTCTACTCCATAGTGTTTGTATCATTGCAATACAAGACTTGCTCCCTTTAAAGTCTCCTTTATCCTCCTCTATAAGGGTGGGATTAATTCCAAGTAATTTCTGTATTTCTTCCTCCCATTGATAAAGTAATTCTTGACGATGTACAAGAACTATGAAAGGACTATTCCTCACATGAGCGTAATGTAGGGATACTAAAGTCTTACCACTACCAGTTGGAAGAGATAAGACTCCAGAACCACTCTTCATCAAAGATAGTAAACAATCTGTTTGATATGGCCTAAGAACAAATTCTTCATTCCATGAAGAATTAAGAGGTGGAAAATCATATTTATCATTCTTTACAGTATATTCAACACTGTATGAATCAAGTATTTCCGTTACATCTTTTATTATCCCAAGTGGAAAATAATAGTAGCCAGAGGATGATTTATTGAATAGATGAATTTTTCCATCCCATTTACCCTCTACGAATTTATCAGTCCTATCATAGCCCGTCGGATAGTCAGATGTTGCGACATCTATATTTTTTATCACTTCCTCTGGAAGCCTCCCATTTACATAGTAATAGGAGGAATATACGGGCTTATTCAGAACGACCACTTAAGCACCTCAGAATAGGGTCTCACTTGGGTCTTCTACTTCGTTGGGCGGCTCATTAGAATTATCAAACGTCTTTTCTTCTTCTTCCTCTGGTGTATACTTTTCCTCTTTCTTTTCCTCTACTTTACGTTGAGATCCAACGTTAAGCCACTCTGCTATAAGTTTTCCAGTCTCTCTATCAATTCTGAATGGAATAGAATTATCAAAGAGACTTGTACGGTCTTTCGTAACTACTGCATTATTATTTCGATCCAAACTAAATACTGTCGTAAATTCATAGTCTACTTCTCCCTTCATGATAGGAGTAGTTCCCACCTTTGCAATACCCTTTATACCACCATGTTCATCTTTGCTAATAAGATATTCGGCTTTTGACCGCATAGTGGCTATGATGTGGATATTGGACTGTAGAAGGGTATCAATAAAGCGGTTGTACATTGGCATAACTTCTGCCCATGCAGTAAAGGAATTCTTATTTCCTCTCTTCTCAACACGCTGTTTTATATCAAGAAGACCACCGCTACCACTCCACATAGCTGATATAGTATCAAGAATAAGAACGTCATATCCCTGTTTTTCTGCGGTCTGAACTGCACTCATATACTTATCAGGAGTATATGGAGGAGACATGTTTATAACGTTAAAATCTACTCTATCTGCGTAAATTTCAGCACTACCATTTTCTGTGTCTACGACAGCTATCTTACAGTCCTTCTTCAGACCATCCGCGAGTAGGAGAGCTGATAGAGTCTTGCCAGAACCAGAGGCTCCAAAAATAGCAAGACGAAGCTTTGATTTTTTTCTCTCTGCTTTATGAAAATAAATTGATTCGTCTGTCACTTTGACCGCCCCGCTAATTTCTTATATTCTACTTCAGCCTTCTCAATTGCTGCCTTAATCACTGTATCCGTGAGCTTTACTTCGAGAGAGTTTCGAATCTCAGTAGGAGTAATTTCATTAGGATGCCTCTTAAGGATCTTTGCAAGAGTTACTATGTCCTTAACAACATCTCCATAGTCTTTGTCTTTATCAGGGGTGGCTTCTTCTGACTTACTTTGTTTCTCGGGTTTTTTCTCTTTCTTAGGAGTTTTCTCCTTCTTTGGGGATGCTTCTTTCTTTGGAGGATTCACTGGTTTCTTAATAGACTCTCCATTGAATCCAATTTCCTCAATATATGAGACAGATATATTGATGAAATTGTCCATCTTAGAAGTTTCGGCATTCCACACTTCCTTAATACTACTAACCTCTCCGATTGCCACTACTTCGACTCCTCTAAGCGCGTCCTCTACATACTTTGCTTGTTTCTTAGGATCTCCGCGATTCTGATTATATCCGTCTTTCACAATCTCAAGAAAATCTTCAATGTTTACAAGGGGGTTTCCCGCTCTCTGTCTCTTGAGTTGGATATTTATCCTATTTGGTGATTCCATGGGATCTAATGAGATATCAAGAACTGGATGAAGATCTGCGTTAGGATACTCCTTGGTTTCCATGATCTCCATAGAACCAACTTTCTCTTTATTCTCAAACTTCGCGGCAGGATTAATCCATCTGATAATCCCTTTTACTGGCACAACTTGGTACTGTTCAACATATGTGAAATCACTGTTCACAGTCATTGCTACAGTTGCCATTTTCTCGGAAATACTGCTCTTAACACTATCGGTACTAAGAACTTCATCCACAATGATATTACCATACTTAGAATTCACTTCTCCCCTTACTTCGACAATATTGGGAAACGTAATGAGATTACGATCCCATGTGGCAATCTTAAAGGGCTTTCCTTTATTATCAAGACAATGATATGTTACTGGAGACTTAGATCCAAATCTGTCAGTACTACCAACTACAATACCTTTAACTGTTATAAACTCTTTCTCAAGATTCCTAACTTCCCTGTTAATAGCAGCGGCGGCAATACTGAGTGCTCTTTTCTCACCATACTTTCCTAGTTTATCAGAAATACCATTGATAATTTCTGATGGTTTAAGACCGGCGGTTGATGCGCTGTTCCAAACATCTGTTCCCTGAAGTGATTTGATGACTTCTGTTGCTTCCATAGTTCATTTCTCCGTGGTTGTAATCGCTTGAACCTCAAGCGATTGTTACTATTGGGACTTATGAATACTTAAAGGTTTCTGTTGAGACGAAAAGATATATAAAAGTATATTTATTTTAATTGTGAAATAGAAAGTGTGTGTGAGAAACAAAACTTATATTTAAATCTTTACCTATTTTGCATGAAAAGTCGCAAGAGTCGCGAAGAGTCGGCGACCCTTTAATCGGAAGATACGAGTTGGAATTGGAAAATGGAGAATAATACGAACTCCGTTGGCGAAGAGTCGCAAAGTCGCGTAGCGCTCTATATATATACACACACGCGGGCAAATACGCGCGTAAACGCTTTTATTTATATTTATTATTAAAATGAATTATATATTAAAAAATAAATAATAAGATAGTGTGTGTATATATAGAGAGGTCCATGCGACTTTGCGACCCTTCATAATTCGAGCATTTTCCATTCTCCGTTTCCCAAACCAACCAACCAAATCGCGTACGAAGAGTCGCCGACTTTTCGCGACTCTTCGCGACTCTTCATTTTAATCGATACCTTTTTCCATTTTGCACACACACATAAATGGCATGGAAGAATTGAATGAAGAACAACTCGATTTGATCGAGAAATTTAAAGGCAAAGGACTTGATGCTGCCTGGGAAGCCGCGCCAAAGGATTTGAAGCGCTATAAATGCAACAATTGTAAAAGCATCGTATGGTCCACCCCTTGTCCCAGTTGCGGAACCATTGATATTGGTAAAATGTGTCCGGCAGATCATTGTCACTGCCCGCATGATGTTGTTGAGCGAATTGATTTTTGCCCAATTTGTGACGCCCCGGTTTGTCCAGAATGTAAAAGTCACGATGTAGCGGCTATTTCTAGAATTACCGGATATTTGAGCGAGCTTTCCGGGTGGCGCTCCTCAAAAGTTGCAGAACTCAAAGATAGAAAAAGATACACCTTTTGATATAAAATTCTCTAAATTTAAGTTTTTATCTTTCAAAAACCTATTGTTAAGGGTAGAGGAAAATCCTATGTCATACTATGAAATTATCGATTGCTCACAATTTACGAAGGATAATGAACCACTTGTCCTAAAACGCACCCGTACGTTTGAAGAAGCTATGTGTGATAGAACTCGACTCTCCTCACAAGGAAACATTTTGAAAATCATTAAAAAATTTGAGTTTTTATGGGATGATAAAGATAAATTAGATTCTGTTTTCTAATTGTAGATCTATTTCAATTTATTTTAACAAATAAACTATTAAAAAACTTTATTAAGTGTTAAAATAAAAGTATGCTTATGGCTAGCATGGAGAGATGTAGGAAGAATCCTGATGATGCAGCTCATATAGTCGCAATAAATATAGTTTTACAAAATAATTCATATTCCCTTCTCGATCTCTTTGAACACTATAAAGATAAAGAAACTATTTCAGCAATTCAAACAATCTACACCGCAAGCAATATAACATGCGCTTATTTAATGCATGAAAACGATCTCACAATGGAAGATGTATCAAATGCGTTATTCGATCTCGCAAAGGATATGTCAAATAGAATGGGTTCTAAAGAAGCTCGAAGATTCTCTGCAACTATAGAATCCTCCTTTATTGAATTTAAGAAGGCTATGGAATATTACTTCAAAGACGCCGAGAAGGGATTACAATACTTCAGGAAAATGGATCTGAAAATGATTAAAAAAGACGTGGAGCACATTTAATACTTCCTCCTCCTTTGGTTTTTTTGGTTCTTCCTATAATTTTCTTCCATCTGATTTAAAAGGGAATAATATTTATCCTTTGCCATGAATACTATTTTATTTTAGTAGATGATATTACTTAATATGGTTGAACGAACAATTGAATTTTATCCCTCTACATCATATATGTACACTGATGATTTAGGCCATTCTGGAGGTTATCCGTTTTTAGTTAGGGGAGATGGAACATGCAATCCCCCATCAATGGATGGAACTCTTCCGGGAGGGAATTTTCCCGGTTTAATTTTTCACTGTGATATAGGCTTTTTTATAAATTCACCTATTTTGGAGACGTTTCCTCATTGGGTTTTTTATATAGAGGAAAAACAAGGACTCTCATGGAACATAGTTCATACAGAATATAGTGAACAATATGGAGTACAGGCTCCTAATTTCTATAGCAATCAATATACCCAGCTAAGAATGCTAGACTATTACGGAGATTCCTTAACGAGATTCACACTACCAACAAGTGGTATTCACACCTATAGAATTAGAGTTGTAGCGTTTTCACTGGAAGCAAATGAAGATGTAAGTATGACTACTACATTCAATTTTGTAATAAATTGCGTTCCTAGAGATTCCCTCTATAATGTTATAATATCTGATATGAAGGATATAATCCAAGAAGTAAGTATGGATAATGAAGTAATACAGCTTATCAGGATATTTAACAATTACCCGGGAAGAGTGTACTATACTGTCAGAGCGTGGGAAATTGGAGGAACCTTTGAATTTATAGAAGGTAAAGATCCTCTATTATATCCAGGAGAATATCGTATACTCGGTACACATGATTCGACCCTTGTGACAATACCATATCTATGCTCTTCCCCGAATGTAACTCAATTTTGTATCCGAGCTGAAATGATAAGACCCGTCTGAGGATTATAAACCAAAGAAAATCTTTTATATTGATAGGAAACATATACTTTATTATGGACGCATTAATGACATTCCTGGTCCCGGTACTCAGCGCACTCGTCTATGCCGTTATCGGGTTTGCTGCGAATTACATCGGTCCCGACCCCGGAGAGGTTGACTGGGCCGGTCTTGTGGCAACGCTTGTAATTGGTGGAGTTGTAGGGTTTGGTTTTGTACTTGGAGGAATAGAGGTCACTCAAACTAGTGTTCTTGCAGCTATCACGGCAAACATTGGTGTCGTGTATATTGTGAAGAAAATTGTTCTTTCTGTCATTGAAAGGATCGTTGCTCCTTCACCGGCATAACTCTTTTTTCTTTTCGGTTAATAACAGTTAACAGAAAACGTATATACTTGCGTGCTACATAAGTATTATGCAACTGAATAATGGGTTGCAGATTACAGAGGTAAGTATTGAAAAATTTTGCGATAATCTTGTCTTGAATGATAGAAAACCCGCTGCAAGAGTATATGGATTCGCTCTTCGAGGGTTTGAAAGATGGCTTGAGAGTATCAATAAGAATATAAATAATTTTACCTCCTCAGACTTTGAAAGGTATTTTTCTTCAATAAAAAACGCGCGCACGGCAAATCTCTTTCGTGCTGCCGTTAAAAGTTACCTAAAATATAGGGCTGGATCGTTGGAGTTTGGAGATTCCTCTGTGATTATTGAAACTCAAAGAATTTCTCAGATAGACCTTGTGAGGAATAAGAGGTTTAACGGAGCGTTTCATAAGGTTTCCCTAAATCCAGAAGAGATGAAAGTATTTTTGGAAGAACTCAGTAATTCGAATCTCAATTCTCTTGTTTATAGTTTTGCTCTTCTTGAAGCTTATTTTGGAGCAAGGCCCATTGAACTTGAGTACCATCTCAAATTTGCAAAGATAAATTGGAAAGATAGAAGTATGTATCTTAAAACTGCCAAGATGGGTGAAACAGTTAGATTCCTTGCATGGGATAAAAGAATTACACCATATCTAAAGCATGTGTATGAGTCACCTGCTGTTACCTACCCTGGTTCTTACCTAACAAAAAATCTAAGGGCGTGGCAGAAACATAGATCACAACCACTCTTCAAGGATATAATAGTGACCGCTAAAACAATGAGAAAGACATTCCAGACTCAGCAAAGATTGCTTGGAACTCCAGATATATTTATAGATTCTGTATTGGGACATGTGTCACGAAGTTCCTCTATTGGTGATGTTTACACTGACAAAACAGAATTAATGGAACCCATAAGAAAGTTAATGTTAGAAGATCATTATATGATAAAGTATGGGGTTATCTAAATGACTAAGCTTACAAACAAGCAAAAGTTCTATCGTTTTCTAAGGGAGAATAATGGATCTACTCTTTCAGAAATTTATGAGGGGCTTAATAGGGAAGTTCCTGAGCATGAAATATTAAACTATATAGTTGGTGGCAAAATAAATGATTACATATTTATAAAGGAGGGTCTAAATACAAAAGAGGATAAATTTTTTATAAAGTTCGTTTTTAACCCCGTTAGGAGGGTGGAGTCTGATGGTTTCTATAATTATGAGGATCTGAAAACTACTAAAACTCAGATGATTGGTTCTGATGAAATTGAGATCCAACCAAAACGGGATGAATATATTGTGGAAAGATGCCAAGGGAACACTCCTTCCTGTGTAGCCCAAGCAAGCGCTGCTCTTATGGATGACATCCACTCTGTTTTATGTTCGGAGGATAATCCAACTCCAGAGGATAAAGCAGAACTCAAAAGAAATGTTTTTTATTACCCAGGTGATCCAAATGGCCCTTACTATGATATTTTATATTGGCAATCTTACTCGGCGAGTGGGATCTATTACCATTTCAGGAAACTTGACAATTTCACTCAGGCGGGGTATTACATAGATTATGCTTTAAAGCATCTTGTAACAGATGGAGTTGGGAGAGATAGACAATGGATATTTTTCAAGGATGGTGTTTATGCTGCAAGAGATCCTCTTCCAGATGTAGATCCAAGGAACGGAGAGAAATATTTTGATACTGCACCCAACCATAAAATTGATGGGTTTGCAAGATGTTCGACCAATAGGTCGATGATAAATGCTCTGTTAGATCACGATGGAATAGGTCTTCTTGCTGCCATGGAAATAGCAGAGGTTACTTTTAATAATGCAAAAGGAAGTGGATTGTGGCCCTCTTGGAAGGGAACCTCTCTTGGAGGCCATGCAATTCTCATAAAGGGAAGGGGAAAGCGTGGCAATGTATGGGGATGGTACTTCTACAATTCATGGACCACGATGGGATATCCTAGATTAGAGTGGATGTCGGATGAATATTGGCGCCGCGCAAGAATAGATTGTTTTGTAGCTCTTGATTCTGAGGAGGCATCGTTTATACGCGATAACGTTAGGCAGAAGGTCATAATCCTTACAAATGCTGATGCAAAAATCTACATTGATGGAACATATCATGGGGATACTGTTGATAACAAAATATCAGCACAACTTCAAAAGAATAAAGAATATACTCTAATGGCAAAGAAAAAATCAAACATGCTGAACACCGTATCAAAGAAGGTCAAAACAACTGAAGATGTTAAGGAAGTTCAACTCTTTTTTGGGGAAGATCCCGAACCTCCAACACCCCAAAAACCAAATATTTCCGAACTTATTAAAAAGTTACTTGAGAAATTAAAGAATATTTTTGGCAAGAAATAGTATAAGCTCTATCAATAGCGCTGCTGCAACCCCCGCTGCAAATCCCCACATTGCACCCCTCTCTTTTAATTGAGTAGAGAGTTTTTCTATTTCGATCCTTAAGCACGTTATTTTCTCTTCTTGAGAAGCGTCGCTTTTACCAAGCCTTTCTAACTCTTTTATTACGTATTTAGACCACTCTCTCCAACCGTTAGTATTATCATCCTTTTCAGACAATCCTTATGCCTCCGCGTATAGATATCCCTCACATATTGATTTTAATTCTACAAGATCTATTACTATTGCAATAATCATTAGTTCTGAGTCTTTCATGTACTTCATTAGGTCGCTATCTTGGGAGACAAAGGAAACTCTTAGAAGGGCATCGAAAATAGTTCCATCCTTTTTCATTAACTTTGCTTTTAGTTCCCCTTTCTTCTTACCTCCAAATCTATCATTATAGAGGATATCTCCTACTCTCATATATTCAATGTTATCTGGGTACAATGTCCTCACATACATCCCATTTAGTTCTTGCTCCGTGTAATTAAACACTGTAGACATTGCCTCATTAGTCCATATTATTTTTCTCTTGTCAACGAGAGCAATTCCAACTGGTGATGACTCCAAAATAGCCCTTAATATTTTTTCTGATTTACGTATAGCTTCATCCTTTTCGTTGAGAACATCTGTAAGGCGCTTCAAAACTTCCATGTTCTCATTACTTCTATATTCTATCTTTTTCAATCAGAATCACATCCTTACATAAAGATTGTTACAAGAATACATATATTTTGTTGAGTTATTAAATAGCATATAAAATAGCAATTGTTATATACATAGCAATATCATAAATAATGTTGATGCCCAGGAAGACTAAAAAAGAAATAGAAGAGGAAACTATGCAAATGTTCTCTCTTCATCAGCAAGGAAAGAACGAAGAGGAAATTGCAAAATTGTATGGAGTACATGAAACAACTGTATCTAGACGTATAAGCAAATTAAAGAAGAAGATTAATAAAACCGCTGATATAGCAATGAGAAGCGCCGAAAAGTCTGGTTTTGAATTGGATGTTAATAAACCTATTCAAGGATTGAGTATACCTACTACAAATCCATTTGACGTTCTAACGGATTTCAACGACATTGCGCGCGCATCTGTGACCGCAGGTGCGGTTCCTGGAAGTGCGATGGCGTACATCATATCTGGATTTAACGACGATGGTACTAGAACTACTAAGGAAAGGGGAACGCAAGTAATTAAAGGTTTCGCCAGTTTGGGAGGTTTTATTTTTGGTCTTATAGAGACTTCTAAAACCCTTACTAAAGCAGAAGAAAAGAAACGGATTAAGCTCGTTCAACAGGATGTAGAAGAGTGATCACCGATGGTTAGAATCAAATGCAGAAAAGGACATTTCTTTGATCTGACAGATGAAATGCTTATTCCCTTTAAAGAAGGAAAGGGAGTTCGTACTAACTGCCCGGAGTGCGGAACGTCTATAATTCTCTCATGGAAAGACGTTGCAGAACATCTCAACACCACTATAGACGAGGCCAAAGCCCACATCGCTGCAATGTCTCCAGGGGATTCAAAAGTCCAAAAAAAGACATTGCCTTCTAAATCTCCTCCAAAGGGAACCCCTCCTCCAGTGATCGATCTCACTGGTATAAACACATCTTCCGATCCATCAGGGTGGTACAAACCAGATGTTGTAACGGATGATGAGATAGATGAGATGGAACCCGCGAAGGAGGTATTAAAGGCAATTGAAAAATTTGAGAAGGAGAACAAGATGACGGAAGAGACCCCTACAGAGGTAGCCGAGGAATCAAATAGTTCGGAATCTACTAGGCAAGTTAGCAAACAAACATCTCTTGAAGAGGCTCTTGAGAAGACTTCCAACGAAATACTTAGGGATGTTCTAATGTCCTCTGATCTTCAAGAGAGGGCAAAGGAAGAGATTCTTGATTACCTTAGTTATAAGGAGAGTGTACAACCAAACGAATTACAGACTGCCCTTGAACAGTATGGAATAAACACTTCTATAGCCAAGAAAATTGCGAACAGATATTATTTCTGTCTGTCTACTTGGAATGAGAAACGCACCCGCGCGGCTCGTATGAGTGACATGATGGGGCCGATTGGAAACGTTCCAATGCCAGGATATAATCCCCCGTTTGGAGCGCCTATTCAGAACCAGCCACCGCTCCCAGGTAGTACACCTGGACCCTATGGTTCTCAGAATCAGGCAAACCAACCAACTATTGCGTGGATGATTCAGACCTATTATTCAAATCCTCAGGGATTCATGGTGTGGTTACAGTCTAATCCGCAGTATACACCTCTATGGAATCAGGCTATGCAACAAATGCAGTATGGTATGAATCCCTTAATGCCACAGATGATGAATCCAATGATGCCTCAGATGATGAACCCAATGATGATGGGGCAGAGGAATGGGCCGAGTAGGGATGACGTTAAAAGGATGATTACCGAGGAAACAGGAAGGCAAGTGGATAGTCTTAAACAGTATTTGAATCAGGTGCTTCAACCAAAGGGAAATGATTCAACCTCTCTAGTACTCCCAATACTGTTGAAGCTCATTGAAGAGAGATCTAATCAATCCGCTCCTGTCCAAGATCCAAACGCCGCTATGATACAGGGACTTGTACAAAGCCTTCTCAATCATACGCTTGAATCATCCCGTGGAGATCCAGCAATGGGCGCAGTTGTTGAGGAGTTGAAAGAATTAAAAAAAGGTTTAGAGAGCGGTGGCTCTGGGACTTCTAGGACAATAGAGGAATTCCAAAAAATGATAGAGGCAATGAAACTCAGCAGTCAGATTGAACTTGATAAGAAGAGATTTGAACAGGAGACCATCTCGGCAGAGAGAAATCGGGAACTCATTAAAGACACTATGAATAATGTGGTTCCTGCTATTGGAAACGTTATAGCATCCGTAGTTCAGAGGGGAAGTCAGGCTCCCCCCCAGCAGATTATGGGAACATCCACTGATAACACCGTTTCATTACCCTGTTCCTCTTGTGGAACTCCCATTGTATTTCCCAAGGGATCAAAGACGGTAATGTGTCCTAAGTGTGGCAGACAATTTGGAGTAGAGGTTGAACCTCAAGATGTTACACCCACTCCCGAAGAGCCGTTACCTCCATCGGTGGATATTCAATTCTCTGGAGACAAAGAGAACGTTGAAGAGACTGAAGAATATGGACGCGCTGATTTTAGAAAGGAGGGTGTCTTCTAATGGAAGAGAATTTCATAGAGATGATTGCAAACGATATCGTTCGTAAGAAATTGAATGATGTATTTGGAAATCCCAACATAAATCCAGATAATCTCGTTATTGCAATCTCTGAAAATATCTCTCTTTGGGAATCTGGAAAAGAAGAAATTAAAGATCATGCCGATAATATTCCGGGATTTGTTATGAATATGGCGTCTGAGTATATGGATACTGTTGAAGAAAAATACGGAGGATTCACGAATCTTACGCTTTCATTCCTCCAGGAGGATCATTCAGACCTTTATTCCATAATCATAAACACCCCAAACGGAGTTCAATGGCTTGACAGACAGGTAAACGAAATATTAAGAGGCATAGGAATTAAACAGTAAAGTGATGTTCCATGAAACTCACTCCAAACCCAATATCGATTGGTTCACCAAGTAGCGTTACGACAGATATGGACCTTGGGACGGCCTTTAAGGTTTATGTCATTCCCGTAACTGCTGCTGTGGTGTTATCTCATATAGCCAATACAGCAATCGATAGGGTGATTGTTAAACCTGATGAGAATAAGCGCATAGAAGATCTCTATACCGAGATGATGAAGAAGGTGGAGGCAAGTAATCTTCCGAGGAGAGAAGAAGCTCCTGAAATGAAGGACATGAGGGATATGTCTTCACTTATTGAAGATTCCTTGACCTCGTTGCAGAAGGCTCAAAAATCGCTTGAGGTTGCTACCGAAAAAACAAGGTGTGGGGTGTGTAAAAACTCGCTTTCTAAGGCCACAGAAGTAGTGAAAACTGACCTTCTGGAGGTAACGGAGAATACCCATGGTATAATGAGTGCTTCAAGGAAGTATTCAGCTTTACAACGCCTAAAATCAATGGGTAAAATCGATCATGACAAGAAGTGGTCCGATCTATCGGATGAAGAGAAGGATGAAGTTAGGAAACTTGTGGAGGATTAAATGACAGAAGAGTATGATGCAAACGAATATTGCTCAGTCGCATTCGAGGAAGTTTTTAATTTATGCCAGAATCCCGAGGATTCTTTCCGTCAGGTTGCTGTGCTTATGGGATTTAACCCTATGAACATCAATGAAATGTTCCCAATAGAGGAAAGATATAAGGAAGTACTAGAGAACGACCTTGGGGATGCTGAATGCTCAAATATAAACGCGGTTCATAACTGGGTTTTAGCCCGTGCGTGGCAACTCCATAGTGAGGATGGGGAAGCAGGTTTAGATGCAATAAAAATAGCATGGAAGGAAGCGCGAGAAAAATGTTCAGATTCGGGGATGTGGATATAAAAGTGAGAGAAGAACTAAAGCGGAGGGTCGAGGAAAGACTCTCTAATAACCCCAATGGTGAATTCATAATACTTGGGCAGGAATTTTGTCCCAATTGTGCGGCGATCAGAGAACTTTATCAGGAGGAAATTGAGTCCGGGGAAATAAAATATTACGATATAGAGAGTGAAGAAGGAAAATCGTTTGAGGGTCTTATGGGAATAGAAGAAGTTCCGTATGTGGTATTTCACGATTTGGATAAAGACGATTACCGCAAGTGTGAACTTGTAGAAGTTGGAGATGGATATGAGTTGCGATGGTGATGTTTCATTAATTCCGATTCACGTATCTACTAGGATCATTTTATCAAGCATACTGAGATCTTGGATAGAACAGAAGGAGAGGGACATGAATTCTATTATCGGTAATTCTCCCATGGTTGATCCTTATACTTCTCAATGGATTGAACAGAACAGAAGTATAATCGAATGCGCGATTGAGGATTTATATCAGATTGATTCGGTGTAACCATGGAGAACGGAGACAGACCCAAAATACAGGTTGATTTATCAAAGGTGAACGATTCAAAG
>Ga0172362_10001359_pt1 | contig 20869 bp, 14 predicted proteins | sample LakKivs1_kivu2a2_FD_114534 | JGI IMG/M metagenome (GOLD analysis project Ga0172362, IMG submission 114534) | Sediment microbial communities from Lake Kivu, Rwanda - Sediment s1_kivu2a2 | ecosystem: Environmental > Aquatic > Freshwater > Lake > Sediment | place: Rwanda: Western Province, Lake... | reverse complement strand
GCGGTGGTGACGGTGCTGATGTTGAGCCTTATGCTGCACGACCCGCCCAAGGCAGGCTTGGTGGAGGGCTGATTGACGGACACGGACCCGGGGAGAGGACAAAAATGGGGCATCCTGATTGCAGTGGGCATTGGGACCTTCATGACCGCCCTGGATACCAGCGTGGTGAATACGGTACTGCCGGTCATCGGTCAAAATTTCAATGAACCGATCACCTCGGTCGAATGGATCATCACCATCTACCTGCTGGTATTAAGCGGCCTGTTGCTCACCTTCGGCAGGCTGGGTGACATCCGCGGGCACAAGGTTTCTTTCATCACTGGTTTCCTGGTCTTTATGGGCGGCTCCTTCTTTTCGGGAGCGGCGCCCAGTGTGCCATTCCTGGTAGCATCGCGCGGGTTGCAGGCCTTGGGCGGGGCGATGATCGCCGCCAATTCACCCGCCATTCTCACCAAGAACTTCCCGGCTGAACAGCGCGGCCAGGCATTGGGCTTGCAGGCCACCATGACCTACCTGGGACTGACCGCGGGCCCGTCGCTGGGGGGCTTCCTGGCGACCTTGCTGGGCTGGCGGGTGGTATTTTATATAAACCTGCCCGTGGGGCTGGCTACGATCTTGCTCAGCCGGCATTTTATCCCTGTAGACCGCAACCACGAGGTACGCGAGCCCTTCGATTATGCCGGTGCGGCCACGTTTATGTTGGGGCTGGGAGCGCTGCTGCTGGGGTTAAACCAGGGTGAGGAGTGGGGCTGGACATCGCTTGCCATCCTGGCGCTATTATCCTTCGCCATCCTACTGCTGGCGGTGTTCGTGGTCATCGAGAGCAGGGTTGCTCATCCCATGCTGGACCTGAGCCTGTTCAAGGGGCTGTCGTTTTCGCTGACCACGACGAGCGCGGTGATCAATTACATCGGAGTGTTCAGCGCCATATTCCTGATGCCCTATTTCCTGATCCAGGGCAGGGGTTATTCGCCGGCCGAAGCCGGCCTGATCCTGACCGCCCAGCCGGTAGTGATGGCCATTGTAGCCCCGATCAGCGGCACCCTGTCGGACCGGGTTGGCACGCGCCTGCCATCCATATTGGGCATGGTCGTGCTGTCGGTTGGCTTATTTGCTCTGTCGCGCCTCAGCGCACAATCCAGCATCCTGTCGGTGATGGAGGCGCTGGCCATCGTAGGCTTTGGCACAGGGGTGTTTATTTCACCCAATAACAGCGCCCTGATGGGTTCAGCACCCAAGAGCCGGCAGGGCATTGCCGCCGGGATCCTGGCTACGGCCCGTAATTTTGGCATGGTGCTGGGAGTGGGAATAGCCGGGGCAGTTTACACCATCGGATTGAGCCACGCGGGGAGTGTGGGAGCCAGCCCTCAAGGCGGGGCGATTTACCTGGCTTTAAAGACCAGCTTCCTGGTGGCCTCGCTGATCATGATCCTGGGGGTCTTCACCAGCATGGTGAGGGTGGTCAGCAGGTCTTAATCCAGACCAGCCATCCCCGCTATTTTTTACTTTCCTGGAAGAAAAAATACCTGCATCACCCAACAGCAATACCCCTGGACGGACTCGAACCGTCGTTTTTGGCTCCGGAGGCCAACGCTCTATCCACTGAGCTACAGGGGCAGTGACGCCTGAATTTTATCACGAATGCAGGCTCCCGCTCGTGGCGGGTGAATTGAGGATGTCAGACGGAAATCTGGGGGCTCAGCTGGCTCAATTCCAGGCGTAGGCGGGCGATGTCTGGGGCGTTCTGTTCCGCTTCAGCCTGGTGGTAGGCATGGTGTTTCTTGAAAGCCAGCTCGGCGGTGAGCAAGAAGAATTGATCGACCTTGCGGTACTTCCCCTTGAACAGTGCCCTGGTACGCATGATGGTTTGCGCCAGGGTCGAACAGGCAGTTTGGTATTGCTGTGGGGTGATCACCCCATTCAACACCTCTTCATTGAGCTGAGCCCTGATCCATTTTTTCTCGCGATGCAGCGCCCAGATCACGAAGATGATCATGGCAATCCACCCCGACCAGTCAAAGATGATGCCGATCGCCACGCTGTGCATGCCCTTGAAGACGGTCGAGATCAGGTTGTGCATCGAGTGGGTGAAGATGGCGATCCCCCAGCCGACGAGCGGGGCGAGAATTCTGACAGAAGGAGTTTTGGAGAGGCGGGAGATGGCCAGACCGATACCGATAAAGGCAGTAAAAAAGGGATGCTGCCAGCCCACCAGGATGACGCGCACGAAAAACATGTACAAAATGCCCTGCATGCCATTTTCCGCAAAACCATAGGTATAGATATAGTAGATATTTTCGCTGGCCGCAAAACCGATAGCGGTGATGGCCGCATAGACGATGCCATCCAGGATCGAGTCGAACTCATGGCGAAAGTAAAGGAAGACCAGCAGGCAGGCCATGCCTTTCAGGGTTTCTTCGATGAATGGCGCAAATACTGAGGCGGTAGACAGCTCGGTGAATGCCTGATTGCCGGTGAACATGTAAATTCCCAAGCCTAAAAAAGAGTTCACCACAAAAGCAGAGCCTGCGGCAATGATGGCTCCCCATAAAAACACGCCTCCCAGCAGGGTTAGGGGTTCCTTTTCGTAGCGATCCACCCAGTAAACCATATAGGCAAACAGCAGCATGGGCACGATGCCGAACAAGATGGACAACAGGATGCCAATACCCTGCATGGTGCTTTCCCTCCTCGATGCGCCAGTTCAGTCTAACACATCAATAACAAAGTTGCAATCAAGATTTATCGTCGATTAATAATAATGCGGTGCGGTGAACGCGTGTGTTGGCAAAATTGACCCCCAGCTCGTCCAGGAATTCCTCCGGCCGGCCGGTGGCGGCCGGGCGTGCCGCCAGCTGCAACTGCATCCTGAGGCGGCCTTCATCATCGGGAGTGAGCAGGTAGGCTTCCTCGACCAGGGGGCGAAGATCATAGGGTTTATTGCGCCGTAAGCGAGGCAAATGCTGCGCAGCCATGACGCGTTCCAGATGCTCATCCAGGCCGGGGAGGTCATCGAGAAAGGTGATCTCATACACTGCCGAGTTCACGCGGGTTTGCAGGGCGGGGCTGGCCGGATCGACCTGGGATATTGCCTGGATCTCCATCCCTGGCGGCAGGGCTGCCGTGAGCGCATGTTCCACATCGGGCAGGGCACAGTCGTGCTCCAGCCAGGCGTCCAGGAGCTCGCAGCAGCTGGTGAAGCCGACCGGCAGGGCGCAAGCCAGGTTCAAATGGGGCTGAGGGTGGAACCCATGGCTGTATTCCAGAGCTAAGCCAGAGCGCCGGAAGGCACGCTCCCAGGCGCGGTGCAGGTCCAGGTGGCCGACATACTGCATGGGGCCGGCTTTGGAAAAGGTGAGGCGGAGACGCATGGCCATGGTTCTATCCTGGAGAATGCGCGCCTCGAGGGGCTTTAGCGCTATTTCTGGGAGGTGATTTTACTTCGGGGCATAACCAATGCGGGCCGGGATGCTCGCGGCGTAAGCTGGCGTACAGGGGGAGGATGCCGCAGGCCAAGCAGCTGGCACGGCAATCTGGGCGGGTTTTCGATTGCAGGCTCAGGTGGTAATCCTGGAGCAGGTATGGCTTGCGCACCCCCGTGCTGATATGATCCCAGGGAAAGAGCTCATCGATTGCCCGGGGGCGGTGGGTATAAAAGTTGGGATCGAGCCCCTGGGCTTCAAAGGCTTTGTGCCAGGCGGGGAAATTCAACTGGTCCTGCCAGGCATCGAAACGGGCGCCGTTTTTCCACGCCCGGTAGACCACCTCGGCCAGGCGGCGGTCGCCCCGTGAGAGCCAGGCCTCCAGCAAGGTGGCCTGGGGATCCGTCCAGGTGAGCTTGATATTGGAGCGGCGCAGGGCAGTTTTCAACAGGGACTGCTTGGCCTGGATCTGCTCGACAGAATCGCAGGGCACCCATTGGAAGGGGGTATGCGCTTTGGGGATGAAGGTGGATACCCCCACATTCAGGTTGGCGCGCCGCCCGATGGCCTTGTGACCTTCACCCAGCACCATTTGGCACAGCTCGGCGATGGCTTGCACATCCTCCAGGGTTTCGGCTGGATGGCCGATCATGAAATACAGTTTCAAAGTGGTCCAGCCGCGGGCATAGATCTGGTGGGCGGTCTCCAGCAGCTGGGCCGTGCTGAGGGGTTTATTGATGATATTGCGCATATGCTCGGTGGCTGCTTCGGGGGCCAGGGTGAAGCCGCCCCGCCTCGATTCCCTGAGCAGGTCCATCAGGTCCACTGAAAAAGATTCGATGCGCAGGGAAGGCAATGAGATGCCCAGGTGCTGGCCTGCATAGCGCTCGGTGATGGCCTGGATCAGCCCGGCGATATGCGTATAGTCGGAAGATGACAGGGAAAGCAGGCCGATTTCCTCGAAGCCGGTGTGCTTGAGGGCGGCATCGATGGCAGCCAGGATCTCGGGGATGCTGCGCTCGCGCACCGGGCGCGACACCATGCCAGCGTGGCAGAAGCGGCAGCCGCGCGTGCAGCCGCGCATGATCTCAACTGGCACCCGGTTGTGGACGGTTTCGATATTGGGGACGATGAAGCGGGTGGGGGAAGGGGGTAAAACGGGCAGGATGCGCTTGTGGATGGGGAGGCTGGCTCTGGGATACACCTTTTCCACCCGCGCCAGCGTGCCGTCTGGGTGGTAGGCAACCTGGTAAAGCTCAGGCACATACACCCCATCGAGGGAGGCCAGGCGGGTGAGCAGCTGGTAGCGCGTGCTGGTGGTGCGCTTCCACTGCTGGTAAACGTCGAGGATCTCGTGGATCACCTGCTCTCCCTCGCCGATCACGAAGGCATCGATGAATTTGTACACCGGCTCGGGGTTGAAGGCAGCCTGGCCTCCGGCGATCACCAGGGGCTGTGAAGCCCGGCGCTGAGCCGAAAAAAGGGGGATGCGTGCCAGGTCGAGGGCGTTGAGCAGGTTGGTGTACAGGGTTTCGTAGGGCAGTGTGAAGCCGAGGATGTCGAAAGCGGATAAGGGGTGCCTGGATTCGAGTGAGTAAAGGGGGACGCCGTGCGAGCGCATGGCCTGTTCCATGTCGACCCAGGGGCTGTAGGCGCGCTCGGCCAGGGCATCAGCCCGCTTATTGATCAGCTCGTACAGGATGGTGAGGCCCAGGTTGGACATGCCGATATCGTAGATATCCGGGAATACCAGTGCCACGTGCGTCTCGACGCTCTCCCAGGGCTTGACCACCTGGTTCAGCTCGCCGCCCACATAGCGGGCGGGCTTCTGAACGGTGGGAAGCAAGCGCTCCAGCCTGGCGCTGATTTCATCGGGGGTTAGGGTCATCAATACCTCAAAGACGGTTGATAAATTGAACAAATCAACCTTGGATTGTCTGATTATATCGTTAAAAGCCAGCCACCCGCCGGATTCAGTAAATGCTAATGAATCCCCCTGGATGAATATTGAATAGCCGCGAGGCGAGTGAAATTAAGCGGGAATGATCATTACGGGCTTCAGTCTTCGAATACCCAGCGGTCAAGTGAGCGCTGCCAGGTGACCAGCTCCTGGGGCGAGAACCACAGTGCCACTTCCTCGGCACCGTTCTCCACACTGTCGGAGGCATGGGTCAGGTTGCGGCCGATCTGCAGGGCAAAATCATGGCGGATGGAACCCGGTGCAGCATTGAGCGGGGAAGTGGCGCCCATGGTCTGGCGGATGGCCTCGATGGCATCCGGCCCTTCCCATGCCATGGCCATCACCGGTGCGGAGGTGATATAGGCGATCAGGGAATCGTAAAAGGGTTTGCCCTGGTGGATGGCATAGTGGGTGCGAGCCAGCTCCGGGCTGACATTGATGAACTTGGCGGCCACCAGGCGCAGGCCACGCCGTTCCAACCTGAGGATGACCTCACCGATCAAGCCCCTCTGTACTGCATCCGGTTTTACCAGCACCAACGATCTTTCCATGAAAACCTCCGATGATTGAAAGTACGCGCAACGTGAAACGTAGCGAGCTACGTTTCACGCTGGAATGCGGCTATGCTCAGCGCTACCTGACCAATTCCTCTGCCTTGGTATATGCGTTCAGGGCTTCCTGCAGGTCGTGGGTGCGGTTTAACGCCTCACCCAGGGTGATCCACATATCGATATTTAGCGGGAAGCTGTAAAGCGCATCCTGTAAATCCTTGACAATCTCCTCAAGGTGGTAATCTTGCTTGATCAACCCGGCGAACAATTGCGCAGCCTGTTCGGGTTGCTGTTGAACCAGCGCATCCCGCGCTTCGATCAAAATCGTCTTTGGGGTGGCGGTTGGTCCTTCAACTGGCTCGATTGCAGCAACTTCCAGCTCAGGAGCCTCGGGCTCGGCAGCCTGGGGAGCTGCTTGCTGCTCCATCACTGCCGGTTCAGCCGCCACCTCGGGAGGGACGAGCTCTTGGGTCGGGACAGGCTGTTCGACTTCGAGCGCCTCCACCTGCGCGGTGGCAGGCTGCTGTGGGGTGACCTCAGGCATGACCACTTCGCTGGCTGGCTGTTCGAGGGCGACCTCAGGGGTCAGCTCTTCTACTTCTGGCTGCGCCTGGATGGCTTGTGTGGCAAGCTCCTCATCTACTGGCTGGAGGATGGCGCCTCCAGGAGCTTCTACCTCAGCTACTGGCGGCTCCTGGGTGATCTCTGGGACAAGCTCCTCGGCAGGCAGGATTATTTCTTCGGCAGGAGCCGATTCTTCAGCCAAGGATGCCGCGGGGGTTTCGGCGGTGATTGCAGGCTCGGGTGCCAAGGGTGCCGCCTCAGGCTCACCCGACTCGGCCATTTCTTTCAGCCAATCGGGCAGCTGCTCTGCTTCCCAGGCCAGGGGCTCTTCAGTGCCAATGGAGGGCTCTTTTTCAGGCTCTGGCTGCTCCATTTCCAGCAGCCAGGCAGGCAGCTCTTCAGCGTGGGGAATCTCGGGCTCGATGATCGAGGTTCCTGCGGGAGTCTCGGGAGCAGGCTCGATCTCGGGCTCTTCACCCAGGCCCTTGATCCACTCGGGGACCTCCTGGGCAGGAAAAGCAGCTTCAGCTTCAGCAGCTTGGGCCGGGGCGGGAGCAATTTCTTCGCTGGTAGGTTCCATCTCCAATTTGACCCACTCGGGTGGAGAAATCTCACCTTCTTCCGGGGGAGCAACCAGGGGTTCCTCTGGCTTGGATTGTTCCGCAGCCAGGTCTTCCAGCCAGGCGAATTCTTCGATACCCGGTTCGGGGAGGGCTTCTGTAGCTGGTGTCTCTTCCTGTGCCAGCTCTGGCTGTTCTGCAACAGGCTGTTCTTCGGTGACGATTGGAATTTCGACCTCCGGCAGCTCTTCTACTGCCGCGGGTAATTCTTCTTCCAGGGGTGCCTGTTCGATGGGGATAGGCTGCTCTTCGGCAGGCAGCTTTTCAAGAGAGGTGGCAGACTCAAGCGCCGCTGATACTTCCGGCGTTTCAGCAACCTCAGGCTGGGCTGCTGCTGAGATGGGCTCTCCTTCAGCGGGGATCAATTCTTCAGGGACAGGTGGGATTTCTGCCTGCACGGCGGCTTCTTCAACCGGCTCCTCCGCCCCGGCTGCTTCTGCTCCAGGCAGCGCTTCGATGGGCGCTTCACCCTGGGCCTCAGCGAGTATCTCTGCTTCGCCGGGTGGGATGGTGGGTACTTCTTCGCCTGGAAGCTGCACTTCTCCAGGGGCTAACTCCGCTTCTGGCAGGGCTTGTTCGGTGAGCAACTCTTCAGGTGATGGAGCTGCTTCGACCTCAGGCTGCTCGCTTTCAATGGGGGCAGCCTGTGCTCCGGCGGCAAGCTCTTCGGCGGCTTCGGGAATTTGCTCTTCAGGTGGAACGGCTTGCTCACTTAATGATTGCTCGGCAGGTAACCCAGGCTCAGCAGTGGATACCGGTTCTGGGGCGATGAACGCGCCCGCCGATGGCAGCTCAGCCGCGATTTGCCTCAGCCAGTCGGGCACCTCTTCGATGCCTTCCGCCGGGGCAGCCTCGGAACCTGGTTCAGCAGGCGTTTCCGGAAGGCTGGCTTCGGGCTGGGCTTGCAGCGTCTCGGCGAAGGGCGGCTCCTCGATGAAGGCAGGCGTCTCAGGGAAGGCGCCAGGAGCTTCTTCGGGCGTACCGGCTGTCGGGGTGCTTGATGGTTGGGGTACATCCAAATCTTTTAACCAATCCGGCACTTCGTCGTCCAGGACCTGGCTGGCGTCATCAGCTGGGGTAGGGGCGGCGTCTGACCTGACCGGCTTTTCCTCTTCCAGCCAGTGAATGATTGAATCGGTGGGCCCGGGTTGGTGCGGCTCGAGCCACGGGTTGGAGAGCTCATCCTCCTTTGGTGTCTCTGGGGGTTGCTCAGCGCCCAGTACCCCTTCCGGGGCAACACCCTTGAGCCAGTCGGGGATATCCGCTTGCTGGAGCTCTTCATTGACGGAAGCGTCTGCATTTAGTGGCACAGGCTTAATTTCTTCAGTGGGCGGGGTGACCTCTCCCGAAGCAGGCTGCCAGCCAGCGTCTTTCATCCAATCGGGCAGCTCCCCCTCTGGCTTGGAAGTCTCGGTGATGATTTTTTCCACCTCCTGAGTGTCCCAAATGAATGGAGAGGCGCCCGGGGAGGCATTCTCGCTGGGGGTGGGAGGCACGGCAGCCTCGGCAGATTTTAGCCAATCGGGGATATTCTCGTCCTCGGGTTTCTCAAGGGAAATCCCCAGGGAGGTGGCCCAGGTGGGCTGGCTGGGTACCTCGCCCACCTGGATGCCGGATTTCCAGTCCAGGCGCTCGATATTGACCGCGCTTTCAGGCACCTGGTCGGAAGCGATGGCCTCCGGCTCGGCAAAAGCGAAATAGGGATCCATCGATACGGCGATCTGGCGGTAATTGCGCACCGAGTCAGAACCTTCCGTCTCGGGCAGTGACACGGCCAGGATACGGTTGGCTTCAAGGCACACGGGCAATTTCTTCAAGATGTTCACGCAGGTCTCGACCGCCTCGACACGCTGAGCTGTTTGGAAAAACATCTGGGCGAGGAGAACCTGCAGATCGGGACGGTTGGGGTCTTCAGCGATGGCGGCGCGTAGCTCGGCAATGGCCTGGTCGTACAGGCCGCCCTTGGCATACATGCGGGCGAGGGCGCCACGGGTGAGGCGGACCTTGGCAGGCTGCACCCCATCCCTGCGCCCGTACAGGCGGCGCAGCTCATCCTGGATGGCCAGATTGGCCGGCTGGGCTTCATAGGCCAGCTCCATGTGCCAGATGGCGGCATCCAGGTTGTTCTCATCCTCGCGGATGATGCTCATGCCGAGGTTGGCGACAAAGTCATCAGGAATGGCGGTGAGCACGCGTTGGAAGATATCGGTGGCATCGCTGATGCGCTGCTGTTCCAGGTGGGCCTTGCCCAGCAGGCGATAGGTGGCAATGTGTTTTGGAAACGTGGCCAGGATGTGGCGGCAGTGAGCCACTGCCTCATCCAGCTGGGCGTTATCGATCATGCCCTCGATTTCAATATTGTATGCACGTAAAGAAATAATAGCCATGGCTGCACTCCCGGGGTTAAGTATGCCCTATTCTGCTTGAAGTTGCAAGTGTTTGACCAGAACGTAAACAATCTGCCTGGGTGAGCATGATTTTATAACTTAATGTAGTTTAAGTGAATATCCGATGGGTGCAAATAGGCGATGGTGTAGCAAGAAGTTGCCAGAAATTATTTTTAATTTGGTCACCATGGTTCCCACAAATCGTGATAAGGAGGAACATCCTGCAGGTCTGCCAGCAAGGAAGGTGATCATAATGACGATCATCCGGTCCTGTTGCACAGGGAGCGAATTTTCTAAAACATGGAACGCTCAGGCTTGCCGCTGGGGATTCTTTCAGTGTACAATTCATCAAATCACCCCAAGGAGGCCGATCATGATATCCACTGCGACAGGTATGGTAAATGACAAGCGTGAAATTTACGGCTGGGCCATGTTCGACTGGGCCATCAGCGCCTTCAGCACCACCGTCATCACCGTCTTCCTTGGCCCATATCTCTCGTCGATCACCAAAGCCGCGGCAGATGCGAACGGGCTGGTGTACCTGCTGGGGGTACCCATCCGCTATGATTCTTACTTCACCTACCTGATCTCCGCCTCCGTCCTGTTGCAGGTCACCTTCCTGCCGATCCTGGGCGCCCTGGCGGATTATTCCCACCTGCGCAAGCGCCTGATGCGCATCTTCAGCACGCTGGGAGCTGTGGCGACCATCCTGCTGTTTTTCATCACCCCGGGGCTGCACTGGCTGGCAGGGCTGCTGTTCTTGACCGCCAACCTGGCCTTCGGGGCGGGGATGGTGTTCTACAACTCTTACCTGCCCAATATCGCCAGCGAGGACCAGCGCGACCGGGTGTCGGCCTACGCCTGGGCCATGGGCTACCTGGGTGGAGGGCTGCTGCTGCTGATCAACCTGGTGATGTACCTGTTTGCGGGCAAGTTCGGGCTTTCTGAAACCCTGGTGGCGCGCATCAGCCTGGCCTCAGCCGGGGTTTGGTGGCTGGGCTTCTCGTTCATCACCTTCGCCCGGCTGCGTCAGCGGCAGGCCGTTCAGCAGCTACCCCCAGGGGATAGCTACCTGACCATCGGCTTCAAGCAGCTGGCGCGCCTGATCGGCATCTCTAACAGCGCCGTCACCACCATGATGCTGCTGCCGCTGCTCATCCCGGTGCTGTTCCTGCTGCGCGTGCCGGTTGTGATCGCGCTGCTGCCCGCCCTCGGACCGATCGCCGTCCTGGGGATATTCATTTATAAGAAATCCAAAACCCTGCCCGAGGCGATGAAGTACCTTATCTCCTACCTGCTTTACAACGACGGCATCCAGACCGTCATCGCCGTCTCGGCCATTTTCGCCGCCGAAGAGCTGGGCATGAGCTCCACCAACCTGATCCTGGTGATCCTGATGATCCAGTTCGTGGCCTTCTTCGGTGCCCTGGGTTTCGGCAGGCTGGCGGGGCGGCTGGGTACCAAGAATACCATCCTGCTCAGCCTGGTGATCTGGAGCGGCTGCGTGATCTACGCGGCGATGGGGATGAAGGGCACTGCGCTGGTGCTGGGCATGGAGCAGCGCCAGCTGGAATTCTGGTTCCTGGGCTTCGTCATCGCCCTGGTGATGGGCGGCTCGCAGGCGCTCAGCCGCAGCCTGTTCGCCCAGATGATCCCCAAGGACCAGGAAGCTGAGTTCTACAGCTTTTATGAGATCAGCGAGCGTGGCACATCCTGGATGGGCACGTTCCTGTTCGGCCTGGTGAACCAGATCACCGGCAGCCTGCGCCTGGGGATCGTATCGGTGATCGTCTTCTTCCTGCTGGGGCTGGTCCTGCTGCCGCTGGTGAACGTGCCGAAGGCGATGGCACAGGGAAAGCAGGGCGGTGTGCCACTGGAGGAGGTGGCCGTCAAAGCCGCGCATTGATGGGCGGCGCAATTGCTGGGTACTCTGCCTGTGCTTAGCGGCCTGCCTTAAACCGCAGCAGGCATGACCGGTGGTGAAGAGTGAGCATCCATCTGGGTAAATCGCCGCTACAACGCGGGATGGGACTACCCATTCTCCAGGTGGAATCCTACCACCCGCCAGAGTGGGTGACGGCCGTGTACTTTTCGACAAGCCTGGTTACTATAGATCTTTTCTATCTCGTTGCGCAGCCCTAGTGTGTTTGGACCGTACTGCTCACCGGTGAGGGGATGGACAGTGCTGCGGATGTTGTACATCAACCCCAATGTACGCATGCGCTCTGCCGGGTCAGGCACCATGGCCGGCTCATCCATTGCCAGGTGTAACACCCGCCCGGCGAAAAGGTGCCAGTGACTGTTTTCATAAAGTGGACGGTGCCACTCAAGGCGGCATTCCGGGTTAATCGGGCATTCGGCAATACGCGGCGCCTGCACCGCCTTTGCCGCTTCGAGGGTGAATCCTGAATCGGTTATTTCGTCATTGTCTGGCAGGTTGAGCCGGATGGTCTCGAAACATTGCTTATCGTGTTGAAACGTGGGAAAACAAACACACCACTCAGTTTCACGCAGGATGTTGGCGTAGGTATGCGTGTTATCCAGCAGCGCTACCAGGGATGAGTAGTTGCATTTTTCTCCAATCAATAACCCCCACGAGTGCAGGTTGGCATTCGGGGCGCCGTTCGCCTTGTGGGTGGTGACTATAAAAATGGGATTGGGTACGGTATTGTTCCGATTGCAGAGGCGGGCTGATGATTAATTATAACGGCAATATATCGAGCCTCCCGTATGCATACATGCGGGCAAAAAACCTTTAGCCTGACTGTAGTATTCGAGAGATATCTCTACAATCAACCCGCGCATAGACTATTTTTAGAAAATTCTGCTATGATTAATAGAATTCAAGGTATCCATAAATCACTGAGGAGGGCCAGCATGCCACTATTCGGAAAGAAACCAAGCAGCAACATCCCGGCAATTCCTAGCGGGGAATTGAAAGCCCGCCTGCTTGGGCTCAACCGCGCCACGTCACCCTATCGCATCGTCGACGGCCAGGCTGAAGGTGTGGACCTGGTGGCCGAGTGGAAGATTGTGGAACCCAGCTGGTATAAGATTTTCGAAGATGCCAACCTGGAAAAGGTCTTCCAGATTCATATGAAACTCGATGCCGAAAAAAGCGAGTTGCGCGCCCAGGACCGGGAATATTCGCTCAGCTGGTCGGCAGGCATCCCGCAGCTTACGCTGGAAGCCAGTGCATTCAAAGGCCAGATGACCTCGATGCAATTCGGCACCGCCTATGCTTTCACCGAGACATTGGCACCCGGCCAGGTGTATAAATATCGCTTCAATACCAATGAGCTTAAGAAACCCATCCAGGAGATTTGTGCCTCCAGCGGCTGGGGTTACAAAGGGGTGGCGTTCGGGAAGCTATAAGGGTCGATCCGTGTGTGTTGGATGAGCAGCCTCTTTTAGGATAATCTACTGCTCAAGCAGCCCCTTTGAGGTCGAGTGCAGCTCGACCAGCATGCCTCCGATTTCAAATCCGTCTTCATCAGGATCAGAGGTAAGCATGGTTTGATTCAATGCTCTGATCGGTTGGATTGATAGAAGTTTTCACTGTCCATGAAAAGAAAGACCAGCATGTTTTCACCGGTACTGAAAACATGCTGGTCCTTTTTATCCTGCTTGATGAGATCTTATCGGCTGATACGAAAAGCCTGCAGCTAGCGGTTGCGTTTGCTCGCTTATTCCTTCCCTGGAAGGGATTCGCTGGGATCTATAGCCGCAGCGGCAGCCGGCTTCTTGCTGCGCATGATCGCCCAACCGATGGCCACCAGGAACACCAGCGCCACCGAGTAGGACACCAGCGGGGATTCGCTGTATTTTACGATGACCGGCGCCATGATCAGGCTGACCAGGTTGACCACCTTGATCATGGGGTTCAAGGCGGGGCCGGCGGTGTCCTTGAGCGGGTCACCCACGGTGTCGCCCACCACCCCGGCCTTGTGGCGCTCGGAGCCCTTGCCGGTGTTGGCGGCCAGGTTGCGCGGCTCGTCCTCGATGGATTTCTTGGCATTATCCCAGGCGCCGCCCGCATTGGCCATGAAGACCGCCAGCAGCTGCCCGCTGAGGATGATGCCCGCCAAAAAGCCACCCAGGGCCTCTACCTGCAGCACCAGGCCCAGGGCCAGGGGCAGCAGCACGGCGATGGTGGCGAGGGGAATGAGCTCTTTTTGTGCGGCAGTGGTGGAGATGCCCACGGCACGCGCATAATCGGGCTGCACCTTGCCCTCCATGAGCCCCGGGATGCGGAACTGGCGCCTTACCTCTTCGACGATCAGCCCGGCGGCCCGGGTGACCGCCCGGATGGAGAGCGAGCTGAATAGCCAGGGCAGGGCGCCGCCGATGAGCAGGCCGATGAATACGCGCGTGTCTGACACGCGGATGGCCTCCATGACGGGGAAGCCCAGCTGCCTCTGCACGTTGCCGATGTCGGTGATGAAGGAGGCGAACAAGCTGACCGCGGCGATCACCGCCGAAGCGATGGCCACGCCCTTGGTGATGGCCTTGGTGGTGTTGCCCACCGCGTCCAGGTCGGCCATGATCTGGCGGGCCTTGAGGGTCTCCTCGTCCTCCAGGTCGTGCCAGCACATCTCGCCGATGCCGTTGGCATTATCGGAGATCGGGCCGTACGAGTCCATGGCCACGTTGTTGCCGGTGTGGCTGAGCATGCCGATGCCCACCATGGCCACGGCATACAGCACGTAGGTGGTGCCGCTGGAGCCGTACAGCACCATGGCCAGCACAAAGCTGATGGCGATCACGAACAAAGCCCACACGCTGGACTCCATGCCCACCGAGAGCCCCGACAGGATCATAGTGGCCGGGCCTCCGTTGGAGGCCGCCACGATCTCCTTGACCGGTTCCTTCTTGGTTGAGGTGAAGTAGGAGGTGAGCGGGTTGAAAGCCACGGCCAGGCCCACGCCGATGGTGGTGAGCATGGCCAGCCTCCAATCCCCGGCATATAAGAAGGCCAGCAGGAAGGACCACAGGATGGTGTTGACGCTGGAGACCTCGTAGGAACGGAACATGGCCTCTTCGGCGTCATGGGCACGCAGGAACTTGAGCGGGAAGCGTTCCCAGATGGGCACGGTGAAAGTGCCCAGGATGGAGCTCAATACGCCGATGGCACGGATGATCAGCGGGTAAACGATCCACTTCAAGTCACCGGTGAGGGCAACCAGCGCCAGGCCGAGGATCAGGCCCGAGACGATGGTCACCTCGTAGCTTTCGAAAATATCGGCGGCCATCCCGGCGCAATCGCCCACGTTATCGCCCACCAGGTCGGCGATCACCGCCGCGTTGCGGGGGTCATCCTCGGGGATATCGTGCTCGATCTTGCCGACCAGGTCGGCGCCCACGTCGGCGGCTTTAGTGTAAATGCCGCCACCCACGCGCATGAACAGCGCCAGCAGGGTGCCGCCAAAGCCAAACCCCAGCAGGGCATCGGGAGCAGCCCGGCCGAAGATCATGAAGATCATCGTGCCGCCGAACAGACCCAGGCCATCGGTCAGCATGCCGGTGATCGTGCCGGCATAATAGGCAATGGAAAGCGACTCGTTGAAGCCGCGCCGGGCGGCGGAGGCGGCGCGCACGCTGGCCTGGATGGCCATACGCATGCCCAGCTGGCCCACGATCAGGGAGAACGAAGCGCCCATCACGAAGGCAATCATGCGTGCCAGGCCGATGATGACCAGGATCTGCTGGTAGGCCTGGGGAGTGGCAGCCTGGGTGATGCCTGCCGCGCAGCTGGTGAGAGCCTGAACATTGTGGGCATCCACCCCCTGCAGGAAGATGCAGTACCACTCGCGCGCTTCCAGCGATGGAGGCACGATGTAAACGGACAGGAAGAGGGCTACCGTTAAGACGAGGATCAGGGGCAGGATCGAGCGCAGCTGGCGGTTCAGGTAGCTGTTGGCGCCAACCCGGATGGCATTCCACACCTCCTGCATCTTGGGGGTGCCTTTATCTTTCGACAGCACCCTGCCGCGCAGGAACCAGGCGTACAGCAGGCTGATGATCGCCACCACCACGACACCCAAGATTGCAATTTGCTCAAATCCATTCAAACCGTGCCGGGCAAGACCTAGGATATCCATCATCTTCAACTCCATCGTGATCGATTTAAACAAACAAATTTCCCACACGCCCTGGCGCCTGGGTTTATGTTACGGGGAATGACATTAAAAGCAGCATCTAAAAAAGGTTCCGTGAAGGATGCGTTATTTTACCCAATGAAATAGAAAAAGTCAAACAACCCGGGCTGGGTGCGCCTAGATTAGCATTCGATTAGACTTCAGCTAACCACTTGACTTGGACACTTTTTTTAATGTATAGTCTTACACAGTGATTATTACATTTAGTCATGGTTTTATACCCAGATTGATAACTGCATAACCAGGGAAAACAGCACAGCCTCCGGGAATACGGCGGCGGTGCTTTTATTCGTTTATATAGGAGTTGTGTATGATCGAAGTGGAAGGTTTAACGAAGGATTACGGTCCACGCCGGGCGATCAATAACCTGACATTCCAGGCCAATGATGGGGAAATCCTGGGCTTCTTGGGTCCCAATGGGGCGGGCAAAACCACAACCATGCGTATCCTTTCGGGCTTCATGCCCCCCACCTTTGGCAGGGCGCGGGTCGCGGGATTCGATGTGGTCGAAAAATCGCTCGAGGTCAGAAAACGGGTGGGCTACCTGCCCGAAACCGTGCCTTTATATCGCGACATGACCGTTTTTGATTACCTGAAATACATGGCCGACCTGCGGCATATCAAGGATGCAGAAGACCGGGTGGACGATGTGCTGGGGATCGTGCACATGACCGAGCGGGCCGATGGCTACATCGGCAACCTGTCCAAAGGTATGCGCCAGCGCATCGGGCTGGCGCAGGCCCTGTTGCACGAGCCAGAAGTGCTGATCCTGGATGAACCCACCATCGGCCTGGACCCGGCACAGATCAAAGAGGTACGCAACCTGATCAGCGAGATCGGCAAAGAGCGCTCGGTGTTGCTCTCCACCCATATCCTCTCGGAAGCGCAGCAGATCTGCGACCGGGTGCTGATCATCAACAAGGGGAAGATCGTGGCTGAAGATACCCCCGAGAGATTACAGGCGGGATTGACCGGCGTGCAGCGGATCGCTCTACGGGTGAGCGGCGATGGGGATGGGCTGGAGAAACTGGTCGGTGAAGTATCGGGGGTTGGTGAGGTGAGCAAAATCGAGGAAGGGGTGGTAGAAATCGATTGCCCACCCGGCAAGGACCTGCGCCCGACGATCGCCCGCAAGGTGATTGATGCCGGATACGATTTATTGGAGCTTAAGAACATCGATCTCAGCCTGGAAGATATCTTCCTGGAGCTGACCCGCGATGAGCCTGAGCTGCCTCAAATGGATGATTCAAGCGCCGATCAGCCTGCCTCCTTCCAGGATTGAAGCAAACGCAGGCTGGAATTCAGCGATTAAGGAAGGTTTTCATGCGTAATATGTGGACGATCGCCCGGCGAGAGTATAAGCTGTTTTTTACCAATCCCATAGCTTACGTCGTGGCATTCTTTTTCATGATCATTCTTGGCTATATGTTTTTCAACGCATTGGCCCAGGCTAACATCTATGCCATGTACGGCCAGTCGTATGCTCCAGGGCCGGATATCGTGACTGGCCCGTGGATGGTGATCCTGATGGTATTCGCCATGCCGGCCATCACTATGCGCTCCATCGCCGAAGAGGTGCACACGGGGACAATGGAGCTGATGCTGACCGCACCGGTCAAAGATTGGGAACTGATCGTCGGCAAGTGGCTGGGCACTTTCATGTTCATGCTCTCACTGCTGGCCATCACCTGGGTATTCCCGATCATCTTGAATCGATTCGTCACCCCGGGCATCGACCAGGGAGTGCTGCTGAGCGGCTATGTCGGCCTGGTGTTGATGGCAGCCAGCCTGGTGGCGATCGGGATTTTCATCTCCTCGCTGTTCAATAACCAGGTGGTGGTGTTCTTCGTCAGCCTGGCGGTGGTTTTGATCCTGTGGTTCGTGATCAGCCCCATGAGCAACACCAGCAGCAGCATGGGCAGCCAGATCATGAACTACCTTAATTTAATTAACCATTATTCACTTAATTTTTACCAGGGAACCATCGACCTGAGCGACGCGGTCTATTTCCTGAGCATCACGGCATTTTCGCTGTTCCTGGGCACGGTTTCCATTGAGGTTCGGAGGTGGCGCTAATGAAAGCCAACTGGCGTCTTATCATCCGCAGGTCTGCCATCACATTATCGATCATTGCCCTGGCAGCTGCGGTGGCACTCTATATCATTCAAAGGCAATTTAATCTGAGCTTACAAATCAGCCTGGGCGTTTTCGTAGTGGCCCTGGCGGTCTACGTCTTCATCGACCCGGAGTCGGTGCGGCAGAGCCTGACCGGCAGGCAAGCCCGTTACGGAAGCAATGCGTTCATTATGTCGGTGGCGTTTTTCGGCATCCTGGTGGTGGTCAATTTCTTCGTGTATAAAAACACCAAACGCTGGGATATCTCTGAAGACCAATCCAACAGCCTGGCCAAGGAGACCGTCGATACGCTGAAAAGCCTGCCCGACAAGGTGGTTGCCAAGGGCTTTTTCTCGGAAAATAGCTCCAGCTCCATGCAGACAGCCAAGACCCTGCTGGATAAATATGTTTACGAGGGCAGGGGAAAATTCGAATACGATTTCATCGACCAGGATTCAGACCCCGTCGCCTGGCAGCAGGCCGGGAAACCCGCCGATGGGACCATCGTGCTGTACATGGGGACCGCCAGGCAATCAGCTGCCAGCGCCACCGAAACGGAGGTCACCGGCGCCCTGGTCAGGCTGATGAATCCAGGCCAGCACGCCATCTATTTCCTAACCGGTGAAGGCGAAGTCTCGATCGATGCCACAGGGAACCAGTCGTACTCGACATTAAAATCAGCGCTGGAAAATAAGAACTACACCGTTTCGAGCTTGAACCTGCTCAGCAGCGACAAAATCCCCGAGGATGCCAGCGTGGTGGTGGTGGCCGGCCCGATGAAGCCGCTCACCGACCATGAGGTGGGCATGCTGGATACCTACCTCAAAAATGGCGGCTCACTGGTGGTGATGGAGGAACCGACCATCGCCACTGACTTTGGGGATGCCGCAGACCCCCTGGCAAGCGACCTGGCGGATAACTACGGCATCGTGCTGGGCAACGATATCATCATCGACCAGGTGGCTGCCCAGCAATTCCAGCAGCCCTACATTGCCATTGCCGACCCGAACCTGTATGCCCAGCATGCCATTACCCAAAACCTGAAAGGGATGACGGTACTGTTCCCCACCTCGCGCAGCGTGGGGATCAACCAGGATGCCGGCACAGACTACACCAAGACGGAGCTGGTAAAGACCTCCTCTCAATCGTGGGCGGAAAGCGACCTGGCGTCGGTCAGCGCTAACGACCCTGCTCCTGATCAAGGGGTGGATATATTCGGACCGGTGACGGTGGCCGTCGCCGCCCAGAATTCGAGCACCAACGCCCGCCTGGTAGTCATCGGCGATCCCGATTTTGCCATGAACGGCAACTATTCGGTGTACGGCAACGGTGACCTGATTGTGAACTCGATCGATTGGGCTGCCAAGGTGGAAAACCTGATCAGCCTGACGCCCAAACCGGCTACCACGCGCTCCCTGGTGCCTTTCCAGGGCTACACGCAGAACATGATCTTTTTCGTTTCCGTGATCGCCATACCGGCGGCCATCCTGGTCGCGGGTGTCTGGTCGTTCGTAGCTCGGCGGAGGCACGGGTAAAGCCTATGGTACGACGCAACACTTGGATCATGCTGGGCATATTCGTCCTGGCAGGTGTGTTCGTGGTCGTTTTCCAGCACTTCCAGGGCCAGAAAACCAAGGATGTAGCCACCCAAACCCCCACTGCCACGCCTGAAAAGCTGTACAGCATCACGCTGGCCGGGGTGGACCGCATCACGGTGGCGGATAACACGGGAGAGAGCATCACCACCTACCGCGACCCGGATACCATCCAATGGGTGATCGCCGGTATCCCGGTGGAGACGGTCGATTCGGCTAAAATCCAGATGAATGTCACCCAGCTGCTGGAGCTCCCGGTGAAAGAGACGCTGGCTCAAGACGTGGCGCTAGATGCCGTCGGGCTGGCCACTCCCGCCTATACGCTCACCATGACCACCATGGATGGCGCGCAAATGATCACCTATATAGGCAACGTGGTCCCTTCTGGCAATGGATATTACCTGCGGGTCGACACGGGGCCAGTGAGTATCGTCGATATCAACGTGATCCAGGCGGTGGTGGGCATGGTTAAGAACCCACCCTTGCTGCCCACGCCCACCCCCCAGGTGACTCCTACCGAGATGGGCACGCCGCTTGCACCAGAGGTTCCGGTCACCCCGACTCCGTGAGCTGGTTATTAGGAAATATTAAGAAATAGTACTTGATTTTCATTGAAAAAAAGTGTATTCTGATTATGAAAAATACAGGTTCCTACTCCGGTGAGAAGGCCGGCTAGGGAGAAAAAATGATTGATGAAGAATTGATAAATGCAATAGCCAATCGTGAAGATGAACACCCGGCTCTGGCAAGACTGATCGAGCTGGGCAGGCAAAAATCCTTTGTGACGATTGATGATATCCTGAGCTTCTTTCCAGAAGCAGAGCAGGATGTTGATCAGCTTGAAGAAGCCTTTGCGGCTTTGATCAGTGCTGGCATACCTTATGTTGATGATGTAACTGTGGGGGCACCCACCGAAGACGAGCTGACGGCGGTCGAAGAGGAGGAGGCCGAAGAGGAGACTCATCGCCCCGCGGCTGTGGATGATAATTACCTGGCCAACATCGATACGGACGACACCATCGGTTTGTATCTGAAAGAGGTCGGGCGGGTACCGCTGCTGACCGCTGAGGAAGAGGTGCAGCTGGCCAAACGCATCGAGCAGGGGCGCATGGCGCGCGAAGAGCTCGCCAGGGGGAATGTGAGCCTACGCAGGCGCGGCGAGCTGCAGATGAGCATCGAAGATGGCTGGCTGGCCCGCGAGCACCTGATCACGGCCAATTCGAGGCTGGTGATCAGCGTGGCCAAGAAGTATATGGGGCGGGGGGTGCCGTTCCTGGACCTGATCCAGGAGGGCAACATCGGCCTGATCCGCGCCGCCAAGAAGTTCGATTACCGCCGGGGGCACAAGTTCAGCACCTACGCCACCTGGTGGATCCGCCAGGCGGTCACGCGAGCCATCGCCGACCAGGGGCGCACCATCCGCGTACCTGTCCACATGGGCGACCAGATCAACAAACTGCTCAGGGTGCAGCACCAACTGACCCAGCGCCTGGGGCG
>Ga0172362_10001358_pt1 | contig 20878 bp, 18 predicted proteins | sample LakKivs1_kivu2a2_FD_114534 | JGI IMG/M metagenome (GOLD analysis project Ga0172362, IMG submission 114534) | Sediment microbial communities from Lake Kivu, Rwanda - Sediment s1_kivu2a2 | ecosystem: Environmental > Aquatic > Freshwater > Lake > Sediment | place: Rwanda: Western Province, Lake... | reverse complement strand
GGGGGTGGCTTATCCCCTGGACCGGCACTGCCGGTTTCAGTGTAGCATGCCCGACGGTATTCATTCGGTACATCGTATTTGAGATGTTCGAGCGCCATTACGGCTTCACAGCGTATATATCTTACGGGATCCGTCTTCATTACAGTGACAAGAGGGGACACAGCGGCCTTGTCCCCCAGGCTTCCGAGAGCTCCTGCGGCAGCGGCACGCACAGACCGCTCGGGATCCTCGAGTGCGGCGATGAGGGGCTGAACCGCGGCTTTGTCACGCAGGCTACCGAGCGCCCTTGCAGCACTGGCACGCACCTCACCATTGGGATCCTTGAGCGCGGCGATGAGGGGCATCACCGCGGCCTTGTCACCCAGCTCTCCGAGAGTCCCTGCGGCACTGGCACGTACCGACGGATTGGGATCCTTGAGTGCAGCGATCAGGGGCTGCACCGCCCTCTTGTCCCCTATGTATCCCAGGGCATCTGCGGCACGGGCACGCACCGACGGATCGGGATCCTTCAGCGCGGCGATGAGGGTCGACGTTGCTGTTTTGTCGCCCAGCTCCTTGAGCGCCTCTGCGGCACGGTCACCTACCCATTGATCTGGCTCCCTGAGCGCAGTGTCGATGAGGGGCGCCACCGCCCTCCTGTCCCCAAGATTTCCAAGTGCCCCTGCGGCAGGGCCACGTACCATCTTTTCAGGATCTTTCAATAAGGCGATCAGCGGCATCACCGCCCTCTTGTCCCCTATGTATCCCAGGGCATCTGCGGCACGGGCACGCACCTCACCATTGGTATCCTTGAGCGCGGCGATGAGGGGCGTCACCGCCCTCTTGTCCCGGAGACTGCCAAGTGCATCTGCGGCACGGGCACGTACCTCATCATTGGGATCCTTGAGCGCGACGATGAGGGGCGTCACCGCCCTCTTGTCCCCTATGTCTCCCAGGGCACCTGCTGCAGAGGCACGTACCTCACCGTTGGTATCCTTGAGCGCAGCGATGAGGGGCGGCACCGCTGTTCTGTCCCGATGAACCCCGAGTGCCCATGCCGCTTGTTGCCGCACCTTTTCATCAGGATCCCGTAATTTCTTGATCAAAGAATCCCGCTCCTGATTAGTGGCGCTCTTGGTTTGTGCCATCAGTTGCATAGCTACAGCAAAAAGTAGAAACGAGACGATCAACAAGATGACCAAGTTTGCCTTCGTGACAGCCTTGTTTGACTTTCCGAATCGCATGATCAACTCTCCTGGGGTTCCCTGATGGCTGAATGTATTCTAATATGCTACCAATTGTAGAGGCCCGTATTATAAATCTTGCCCATGTATGATAGCCAGAAGTTATCACACGTGATCTTCAACAAGCAACAAAATCGTCCGCCCATCATCCCGGACGATGAGGAGACCCTGTCGCATTTTTCCAAATACTATTGGGATAAGCTGTATCTTCTGGATGAGATCTGGCCGAACTTCAAAGAGCTCACGGTGACGGAGCCGATCGGAAAAATATCATATGACCTCTTCGATCTTTGTCAGACGGTCATGAAAGTCAGCGAGAAACTGATTGCTGATTATCGATACATTTGATGGATGGATCGGGCCGAGAGATAAAGGTCGAAGCGGCCTCTTTGGCGATTCAACGTTTCTTGAGCCCCAGAATTCCCCGTGCCTCCGTCGGTGTGGCAACTTCCCTTCCGTACTCCCTGCAGATCCGAACCACACGCTCAACAAGTTCCGCGTTGGTCTTCGCCAGCACCCCCTGGCTCACGTAGATGTTGTCCTCCATCCCTACCCGGATGTGTCCGCCCATGATGAGTGCCATCATCGCCATGGGGAGATAGCCCCGGCCGATGCCGATGATGGACCACGTGGAACTCGCAGGTATCATATCGTGGAGGTGCAGGAAGGATTTCGGTGTGGCCGGCGCGCCCCAGGGCGTACCGAGGACGAACTGGAAATGAAGGGGCTCATCGAGCTTTCCCTGGTCGCGCATGCGCAGTGCCGTGACAAGCATCCCCGAGTCGAAAACCTCGATCTCGGGCTTCACCCCCGTTTCCTTCATGCGCCTTGCCGCCTCTTCGAGGAAATCCGGCGTGTTGATGAAAACACTTCCGCCCAGGTTGATGGAACCGGCATCGAAGGATGCCAGATCCGGTTTCAGCTGAAGCGGCACCAGACGCTCATCGATCGGCAGGTTTCGCCCCGGGATACCGCTCGTGGTCAGGCTCAGGATCAGGCCCGTTTTGGACCGGAGAAATTCGACCACCTGGCGGAAGAGATTGAGGTCCTGCGTCCCCAGCTCTGTTTCCGGGTCCCGCACGTGGATGTGGACGATGGATGCGCCGGCCTGCCAGGCTTCGTAGGCGGACTGCGCGATCTCTTCCGGGGTGATGGGGATATAAGGTGCCACGTCGCGCATCATCCGGCTCCCCGTGATGGCTGCTGTAATAATGACTTTGTCCATTCTTGTTCGTCTGTCTAGGTCTATCTCAAGTCCTTTTCTACTCACAACCCACAACTCACAACTTGTTCATGCTGGCCTTACGGATCCCTTTTGAGATTTCGCGGATGGATTCGTCGAGTATTTCAACGATCCGGTCCATCTGTGCTTTTGTAATGATAAAAGGCGGCGCGAGGAGAATGTGGTCTCCGCGCACGCCGTCGGCCCCGCCGCCGCCCGGGTAGGTGATGAGGCCTTTTGCGAAAGCCCGGTTCCCGATAAGAACATTGAGTCTCCTCTTCGGATTGAAGGGCTCCTTCGTTTTTCGGTCCCGGACGAACTCGACTCCGGCAAAGAGCCCCAGACCGCGCACATCCCCGACGATCGGGTGCCTATACAGCGTCTTCAGTTTTTCAAGGAGGTATTTTCCCTTTTTCGCCGAGGCCCTCACGAGGTCCTTCGCCCCTATGTAATCCAGAACGGCAACACCGATGGCACAGGAAAGGGGGTTCTGGCTGTAGGTATGGCCATGGACGAAGGTGCCGTTTTTCTCCTTTATCGTCCGGTGGATCTCTTCCCTGACTACGACGACGTAGAGTGGTGTATAGCCGCTGGCAAGGCCCTTGGCGGCGACGACCATGTCGGGGGTGACGTTCCAATGATCAATGGCAAAGTTTCTCCCGGTTCTGCCGATACCCGACATGACTTCATCGACAATGAGAAGGACATCATACCGGTCACAGATCTCCCGGATCTTCTGGAAGTACCCGTTTTTCGGGACCAGGACCCCGGCGGTGGCCCCGACGACGGGCTCGGCGATAAAGGCGGAAACCGCATCGGGTCCTTCGTAAAGGATCGTCTTCTCCAGGTCGTCGGCGCACTCGAGGGAGCACTGATTCGGCTCGAGACCGAAGGGGCAGCGGTAGCAGTAGGCGGGTACGATGTGCGGCGTGTGCTGGATGAGCGGCTGGTAATACCTACGCCTTCCCGTGTGTCCGCTCAGGGCCAGGGCGCCCAGGGTGTTGCCATGGTAGCTCGCCCAGCGGGAGACGACCTTGTACTTCAGGGGGCAGCCCCGGTCCACCTGGTACTGCCTTGCCATCTTGACGGCCGTCTCCACGGCCTCCGATCCGCCCGACAGAAAGTAAACGCGGCTCAGGCCCTTCGGGCTCATCCGGACGATCCGCTCCGCCAGATCGATGGCCGCCTCGCTCGTGAAATGCGTGCCGTGGGTGAAGGCGACGCTGCTCGCCTGCTTCAGCATCGCCTTTTCGATTTCCTTGACCCCGTGGCCGATGTTGACCACGGCGGCGCCGCCCGACCCGTCGATGTAGGCCTTGCCCTTCCTGTCGTAGATATAGACGCCCTCTGCTCGATCAACGGTGGGGTAATACTTGGTCGGATTCCTGTAGAAGACATGGTCGACATTCAACTTCCGGGTCATTTTAGACGCTCTCCCTGTCAATCTTTGTCCGTTTCACGAATCGAAGGAAAAATAGCAGAATGGCACACCCAGTCAAGGGAAAAAGCCCGAAGGCTTTCCCAAAAAGCTTTCAGGCATGACAAGGGGGGCAGGAAAGGGAAAGCGGAAGGTTATTTCCCGCAAAAGAGAACGGAGGCATAGGTCACGGCGCTCTGCGTCATCGCTTCATCGTAGGTTTCGTAGGCCATCAAGCTGCGATGGCTGCCCTGAAGGAGGTCGGAAAGCAGGATGATGGCCGGAAGCCCGCAGACTTTGCACTGGTCTTTCGTTTCGACGGCATTTTCAAAAATCTTTTCCGTTTCACCCTGCAGGAGGAAGGACAGGATTTTCTCGTCATTGGATCGGGTGCGGGGAAGAAGGGCATCGGCCGACAGGGTGTCTCCAAATTTCAGGCCCACGTGGGCGAAATCCACACCGGCCACACAGAGGACCTTTCCATCTTTTTCCCGGACGATGTCCACCAGGGCGGCGAGCATGGCATGATAGCGCTCGTCCCCGAAGAGATTTTCACTGCCGAGGATGAAGTCGTGCAGGCTGCCGCAGAGAATGGGTATGATGGGGGTTGAGTTTTTCAGGTAGTGGTGGATGAAGAGGGTCTGGAACTCGATGGAATGCTCCATCTTGTGGCCGAAATCGTCGGAGGAGAGGGTCCCCTTTGGGAGTTTTTTCCGGAGGTCTCTCACGAGATCCCTGTCCGCCGGAAGCTCGCCGTACGGTGTGAGATAATTTTTCTCGGACACGGAGTAAAGGCCGTCCTGCGGGTTGTGATTGACGCCCAGGATAATGACGAGATCATAGGATCTTCCTTTCAACAGCCGGTAGGTGCCGACGTAGGTCCGCTGTGCCACCTGGATATCGATGTGGGGGGAGAGAATCCCGCAGATGTTTTCCAGGCCATCCGTCTCATCCGGCAGCAGAAGGGTGCTCTCGATCTCCTCGATGAACTGCGCAAGCCTCCTCGGGTCGGTGTCGTAGCATTTTCCACCGTGAACGAAGGCGCGCTTTGCCTCGCTTCCGAACTCCTCCCGGATCTTTTGCATTCTTTCACGGAATAGATCGCTGTCCAGGAGAAAGGTCCTGTCCAGTTGATGGAGAAAGGACTCGATCTCGGTCTGAAAGATCAGGCGTCCGCCCTGCCGGCTCATCATCTCCATCTGGATGTCCCGGACGTCGTGACGCCCGTCGAGAAGCTCGAGGAGGGGCAAAAGGCTCATGTCGAGAGCCACCATCCGGCCGCCGAGCTGAAAAGGGTCACTGAACATAATGACCCGGCGTCCCTCCAGGGTGGAGGCGATCATCTGGATGTCCGATCTCAACCGGGGTTTTTTCATGGCTCTTTGACGTTTTTCCCTTTTATCATTACCCTGCCGTTGCCCTTCGGTATCAGGCCCAGACCCCTGCGATGCGTCGCCCGCAGTAGCCGCATTTGCCTTTTTTGATGCGGTTTTCCTTGACCGAGAACCCGACCCGGATGATGATTTTCTTCCTGCAGTCGGGACAGTACGTGTGATTCGACTCCGCGTTGGGAATATTTCCCACGTACACATGATGAAGCCCCATGGAAAGGGCGGTCTTTCTCGCCTCCTCGAGGAACGAAACGGACGTGGGCGGGAGATGCGTGAGTTTGTACTGAGGGTGAAAGCGCAGGAAATGCACAGGCTGATCGGGGCCCAGGTTCTTCAGAAACCACTCGCACATCTGTTTCACCATCTCCATCCGGTCCGTGTAAGTGGGAACAATAAGGACGATCATCTCCAACCAGACCCCTTCCGCCTTCAGGATCTTCAAGGTTTCCAGGACGGGGCTCAAACGCCCGGCGTTGAGTTTCTGGTACATCTCCTCGGAGAAGCCTTTGACGTCGATGCGCGCCGCCGAGAGTTTCTTGCAAAGCTCCAGAAGGGGCGCCCTGTTGATGAACCCACTGGAGACCCACACCCCCCTCACATCCCGCTTTCGCGATATCCGGAAGGTGTCGAGCGCATACTCCAGGGCCGTCGTCGGCTCGTTGTAGGTGAATGCGATGGTCCGGCAGTTTGCCTCTATGGCCTTTTCGACGGCGGCCTCCGGGTAGAGGGTGTAAAACTTCACGTCTTCGGGCTTCGCCTGGGAAATCTGCCAGTTCTGGCAGTTCAGACAGTGGAAACTGCAACCGGCGGTGCCGATGGAAAGAGACTGTGAACCGGGCAGGAAGTGATAAAAAGGTTTCTTCTCGATGGGATCCACATGCACGGCACAGGGATTACCGTAGACCAGGGTATAGAGCTTCCCGTCCTTGTGGACGTGGGACTGGCATCGGCTTCGGGCATTCGGGGGGAGGAGGCACATGTTGGGGCAGGTGAGGCACTGGATCTCGTTGCCCGAGACCCTCTTGAAGATGACCTCCCTGGACCACTCCCAGATCTTCCCTGGGGCGTCGTTGAGCGTGACCGTTTTTTCGTTCCGTCCCGATGAGGGAGCCCACCCGGCAAGGGCACGGCAGGGGAGTCCGGATATGGCGCAGACCACCCCGGCCTTGAGGAGATTCCTCCTCGTCATCTTGAGGAAGCATGTCTGGTCTGCCGGTTCTTTCATCTCTCGCGGATTCTTGTTTCCCCTGAGAGGTCTTGTTTCCGTACGGCGGGTCGGGTTGAAGCCATCATATCATAAACAGCTGAAATGCCAATGATTTTTTACCGCCTCGCGGGTCAGATCCGCGGCTCAGGCGTCGCTTCTCCAGAGGGCAAGGCCTGTGATCATGAGGATCTTGATCGAAAGAAGGATGAGGCAGGTCATGTAGATGCCCGCTGCGGGAATGAGGAAGAGGCTCACCGCCGCGGCCCCCAGGCTTGCCCCGAAAAGGTCGGCCGCATAGAGGGAACCCGCTGTCTCGCCGGGAGAGGAAGAAATAAGCCTTGAGGCCACGGGAAATTCCGCTCCCGTGAGGGCCCCGATGACAGCCGTCAGGACGGCGAAGGCCGGGTCCGTCAAGAACCCTCTGCCGAAGGCGAGGGCCAGAATGTAGATGACGGTGTATGCAAGGATGGCCGCTTCCAGTCCCAGAAGGGTGCCTTTTCCGATTCGCCCGCCCCGTTCGATGATCCGGCTGAATGCGAGGCTTCCGGCGGCCAGCCCGAACATGAAGGAGGCCACGATGAACCCGATGCCGGTGTAAACGGTTCCATGAAGGATCTGGTAGCTCAAAAGGATGACAATCTCCATGGCCGAGGCGAGACATCCTGTTGTGAAGAGGGTTTTTCTGACCATGCCGATGCGGAGGAAGTAAAACAGAAATAACACAGCCACTCCGATCAGGAGGGGGCCGTGGTTCTTCCCGAACATGGAAAGCCAGAGCTTCATCCGGAAAAAGAAGGCCACGGGACGAAAGTCCCTGTTCTCGGGGACGTCATCCCGGAGGCTTGCCGCCACGAAGGCCACCCGGTCCGGTGTGACACGGCCCGTGAGGAAATGGCGGTTCACATAGGTTGTCGGGATTTTCTTCGCTTCGATGAGGGGCGCCACGTCTGCCGAGAGGAGCCCGTCGGAGGCGATGAAGATGTTTCTGTCCCCGGGAATGATAAGGACATTTTTGAAGACCCCTTGCAGGGTCCGCCTGAGCGTCGAGAGGAAGGCCGCCTGGTCGGGACTGATGTAATTCTCGGCGCCCGGCACGGCGAAGCCGAAGACGCCTGCACGGTGGAGGCGTGATTTTACCGCTTCGAAGAATTCCCGGGAGTAGAAGCGGTTGAGCTGCAGAGCGTCCGGCGGCGGCACGTTCAGGATAACCGCGTCGTATTTTTCAGTGGACCTCTCGACGTACTTTCTTCCATCCTCGAGATGAGGGCGGACGGCTTCCGGGTACCGGACCCCGAGATGCCGGAGACCCAGCTCGATGATGGCGGGGTCCAGCTCCGCGTAATCCAGACGCTTCACCCTGTATTTGAGGATCTCGTCGGTCACGCCGGCCACACCGCCGGAGATGAGCATCACGGAGCGAAGCTCCCGGATCTGAGGAAGGGCGTAATGGACGATTTCCTCGTTCGCGAATGTGTTGGGGATCGAGAAGAGATGCCCGCCGTTTTCAAAGAAAGAGATCTGGTCGTGCTCCCGCGTGATGACAATCCGTCCATAGGGGGATTCGCGGAAATCCACGATCTCCTGACCCGTGAAGAGGCGCTGCAGGGTGAACTTCTCGACAGGGATAAAAAAGGCGGAAACGGCAAGGACAATCCCCGAGAACCCGAGGATGTAGGCGGTTGAAGAGCGGGTCCCCCAGCCGGATGGAAGCAGGAGGAAGGCGGCAAGGCAGAGCAGGGCCGGCACGAGGAGGGAAGTGAGGTTTCCGAAAAAATGAACCAGGACGAAGGTGAAGAGAAGCCCGCCCGCGATACTACCGAGGCTGTCGAGAAAATAGATCCGGCCGATGGCCTCCCTGCCGGGTTTTTCCTCGGCGTGGAGACTGCAGGCAAGTGTGAGGAGCGCCCCCGACATCAGGCAGTAGGGAAGGAGGACTGCGGAACCCGCGAGGATCAGGTCGGCGACACCGGGGAGTTCCCCCCGGATGAAAACGTGATTTCTCAGGAGTCGGGTCGCGGCCACCAGCACCGGGGGCAGGACGGCCACGAAGAAAAGGCAGATCTGGAAAGCGGTCTTCTGACGCGGGGCCTGCCTGATGAATTTTGCGAGCCAGGCCCCGGCGCCCGAGTAAAGAAGCCAGAAGGAAAAGAGAAGACCCAGGACAACTTCATTTCCTTCGAAGACGTTGATGAACTCCCGGATGACGGTAATCTGGGTGATGACGGCTGAGAGTCCCAGGGCCGTGACGGCCAGCGGAATCGAAAATCGTCCCCGAATCGCAAGCATCAGAAAACCTTTCATGAGGAGATAAACTTTCCTGTTGCAATCTTCCCCGTGACTCCATCATAAAGATAAAGAAAATCCTGTCAAATCTCAAAGACAAAAAAGGACCCCTCCCATGAAATTCGCCGGACGGCTGCCGGGATGGCTGAAGGTGACCTACACCCTCTGGGTGATTTTCTGGGTCCCCGTCTACTGGAAATTCTACGGACCTCAGAATTTTCTCTGGTTCTCCGACATATCAAACTTCATTATTCTGGCCGCGCTCTGGGGTGAGAGCGCTATTCTTTTCTCCAGCCAGGCCCTGTCCGTGCTTGTCATCAACACGGGGTGGACCCTGGAACTCGCGGGACGCCTGATCTTTGGCCTCCACTACCCCGGGGGGACGGCGTACATGCTGGATGCCTCATTTCCCCTGTGGCTGAGGCTCTTTTCCCTCTTTCACCTTTTCGTGCCCCTGATCATCCTCTGGGGTCTCTTCAGGCTTGGCTACGACAGGCGGGGACTCGCCCTCCAGATCCTCATCGCCTCGATCATTCTTCCCGTAAGTTTTTTCTTCACCGATCCCCAGAAGAACATCAACTGGGTGTGGGGGCCCTTCGGGTTAAAACAGGACATTCTGAGCCCGGAGGGTTACCTCCTGGCCTGCATGGTCCTGTACCCCCTCATCATCTACCTGCCCACTCACCTCATCCTCCTGAAGTGGATCGGCAAGAGGGTCAGGTAAAGGCCTCGGGATGATGAATTTCGAAAGCGTCGGGAATATGGTATAAATATATGATGGACCCTATGCGGGTTATTTTTCGGATCGGGGCTTCCACCGAAGGGGTCGGCACCAGAAGGAAAGCAGGATCAGCACGAGGTAGGCCATCGTGGCGTACATGATTTTCTCCAGTGTCACGTCCTCGACATAGATGAGCCGCTCCACCCACTCGGCGATGAAGGTGCCGGGATAGACGTCCTTCGTGCTCTCCCCCGACCTCAGCCAGGCCTCGAGGTAGGTGAGAGGGCAGATTGTTCGTGTCACCTGCATGAGGATCATCAGGATCACGGCCGCCAGATGGATGAGCCGCCATTTCGCAGAGTGGAAATAGAGGGCGACGGGGAAACCCAGTATGACAAATCCTATCCACAGAAAATGGATGAGGATCACCACGTCGGCGGCAATCTTGGGGACCATCCTTTTTTGTCACCTCCTGGGGAAGTGGGAGACCTTTGAAAATGCCTCCATGTAATAAATCATATCACATCTGAGGTGCCCCGAAAACCCGCCATGTATGAATTGATATCAGAGATAAGGACGAATCGCACGGTGAAGGGAGAAAAGAGTCCTCACCCGTATGTGCCGGTGATCCTGCTCCTGTCCTTTATTTTCATGATTCCCGGTTCTGTGGAGGCTTCGCCGGACGACCGCTTCGCGGCCCAACGAGCGGCCATGGTGAAGGAGCAAATCGCCGACCGGGGCATCGCGGACGCTGAGGTTCTGAGGGCCATGCGGGCTGTTCCCAGGCATCTCTTCGTGCCCGAGGGCCTTCAATCGAGGGCCCACGATGACGGGCCCCTCCCCATCGGCCACGGCCAGACCATCTCCCAGCCTTATATCGTGGCCTTCATGACAGAGGTTCTCAAGGTCAGAAAGGGGGATACCGTTCTCGAGATCGGGACCGGTTCGGGGTATCAGGCTGCGATCCTCTCCCCCATGGTCAAGAAGGTTTACACCATGGAGATCATCCCCGAGCTGGCCTCGTCGGCGAAAGAGCGGCTGAAGAAACTCGGTTTTGCCAACGTGGAGGTGAAGGAGGGGGACGGCTACTTCGGGTGGCCCGAAAAAGCCCCCTTCGACGCGATTATCGTCACGGCGGCTGCAGGCCATATCCCTCCTGCACTCATCAAGCAGCTGAGGAACGGAGGTCGAATGGTCATCCCCGTGGGCGGGTTCTTCATGGTGCAGAACCTGGTCCTCGTGTCGAAGGACCAGAAAGGAGAAATCACCACCCGGAATCTGCTCCCCGTTCGATTCGTCCCGTTGACAGGCGGGCATTAGCGGCCGGGCCGCAGGCCCGAGTTGTGAATTGTCAGTTGTGTGTTGTGAGCACTAAAGATAGTTATGAGTAAGGAGGGGTGAGCACAAAAAATGGTTGTGAGTTGTGAGAAAGACTTGGATAAACCTATATAGACCTAGAAGGACTAGAGAAATTCATAACTCAAAACTCATCATTCAAAATTGCGGTAAGTTTTAATAATTCATAATTCAAAACTCAAAACTCAGAATTGGGGCAAGCCTTAGCCTCATCTAAATAAAGGTCCTTTCCTTGAACATCAGGAAACTGCAGATTTCCGTTTTCCTCGTTTCCGCCGTTGTCATCGGCTATCAGATTCTTCTCGTAAAGCTCTTTTCCATTCAGTACTGGCATCACTTCGCCTATCTCATTATCAGTATCGCCCTCCTGGGATTCGGCTCCAGCGGTACCTTCATCTGCCTTTTCAGAACCAAAATGGAATCGAGGCTCCCGACGATCTTTTTTGCCCTGCCCCTCCTCATGCTGACCGCCCTGTGGCTCAATCTCTATTTCACGAGAAGGATCGACTTCAATCCCCTGATCATTGTGTGGCAGATGCGGGAAATTTTAAACCTGCTCCTGCTCGGTTTTGCTCTTTTCATTCCCTTTTTCCTGGGGGCCCTTTTTATCGGCCTTGCCTTCACTTTTTCCCCTGGCGCCTCCTTCAGGATCTATTGCTCCAACCTCCTGGGTTCAGGCCTGGGGGGCCTCCTGATTCTCCTAACCCTCACAGGGCTGGGGCCTCATGAGATCATCCTCGCCATTTCTTTTCTTCTCCTCTCGGCCGCTTTGGTCGAGGCGGCGGAGCGTATGCAGAAGTTTGTTCTTCCTTTCCTCGGGGTACTCCTCATCATCCTCTACGCGACCACGCTGAGGCACCTCCCGCTTCCCATGAGCAGTTACAAGGACCTCTCACAGGCAAAACTGCTTCGAGGGGCGAAAAACGAAAGGGAGATCTTCGGCCCCCTGGGCCTCGTGACGGTCATCTCCAGCCCGGCCTATCATTACCTCCCCGATTTGAGTCTGGATTGCCCCCATCCCCTTCCCGAGCAGATGGGCCTCTTCTGGGACGGCAACACCGTCGGTGCGATCAACCACCTTGCCGGAACACCCGGGGAGCTTGCCTTCATGGAGTGCCGCACGGCCTCCCTTGCCTATGCCCTTCTTTCAAAGCCACGGGTCTTCGTCCTTGGCGCGGGGTCGGGAACGGAAATCCTCAATGCGAGCCACCACGGGGCAAGGACCATTACGGCAGCCGAAATGAACAGCGACGTCGTCCGTCTTATGAAAGGGCCCTTTGCCGATACAAGCGGCGGGATATACGACCTTGAGGGCGTAAACGTCCATGTGGAGGAGGGACGGGGTTTTCTCCAGCGGACGAAAGATCGCTACGATCTCATCCAGGTCGCCCTCCTCGAGTCCATGGGGACGGCATCAGCCGGTGTCTACGCCCTCAACGAGAACTATCTCTTCACGAAAGAAGCCTTTCAACTGTATCTCGATCGGCTGGCACCGGAGGGGATGCTCAGCGTCTCGCGATGGATTGAAAACCCGCCCCGGGGGAGCATCAAGCTCCTTGCCACGGCAATCGATGTCCTGAACGTGTCGGGCGGGCAGAGTGCCGCCGATTCCCTCGTGATGATCCGGAGCTGGCAGACGGTGACGATCTTGGTCAAAAAGGGGACTTTTCGAAAAGCCGACATCGAAGCCGTGAAGACCTTCTGCAGGGCCCGCCTCTTCGATCTCTCTTACTACCCCGGTGTCCGGAAAGAAGAGACGAACCGTTTCAATCTTATAGACCCGGATTATTATTATCTGGCCGCAAAGTCCATTTTATCGGGGCGGGGTGAACGATTCTTCCAGGACTATCCCTTCGATGTCCGACCGGCGACGGATGACCGGCCCTTCTTCTCACACACCTTCCGCCTCGGAATGCTGAAATATTACCTCGGCGACGCGGGCCGCCTCTATGTCCCATACATGGACTGGGGATACATCCTGGTTTGGGTTTCCCTTGTCCTTCTGATGGTTGTCAGTTCCGCACTGATCCTCTTTCCCCTGCCGCTTCTGGGGCGATCACCGGAAGCCGGGAAACTCCCGTGCTTCATCTACTTCGGCTCCCTGGGGCTTGCCTACATGTTCATCGAGATGTCTTTCCTCCAGCAGTTCATCCGCTATCTCTTCGACCCTGTCTTCTCCGCCCTCGTCGTGATCGGGTCCTTCCTCGTCTATTCGGGGATCGGGAGTGCGATCGCTGGCAGGCTGCGGGAGGTGAAGCCGGGGCATGTGTGTGCCGCTGCTGCGCTGATCATCCTTTCGGCAGTCGTCTTCATGATCTCCGACCCCATCCTGGGAAGATACATCCCGCTCCTGCCCCTCTGGGCCCGGTGTGTCCTCTGCAGTCTTCTCATCGCGCCCCTGGCCGTTCCCATGGGCATTCCCTTTCCCTATGGCCTTAATCTTCTCGGACAGAGAACACCCGGTCTTTTACCCTGGGCCTGGGGTGTAAACGGGTTCTTCTCCGTCATCGGGGCCGCGGGGACCATTCTTGTTGCCATTTCCTTCGGTTTCAGGGCCGTCGTGATCACGGCCCTGGCTTTCTATGTCCTTGCTTCCTTCCTGGCGGGACGCTTGGGTCGCCGCTGATCCCCTGTCCTTCGGGAAGGGCTATACAACGCCTCCTTTTTATGGTTTAATGCGCCCCTGAATTTCTGATCCCGAGTGGTCCGGATATGTTGATAAAATCAGTTGCTGAAAAGATTGGCTCTGTGGCCGATATGATTGTCGAGTCCAGGAGGGTGGTTGTCTTTACGGGGGCCGGCGTGAGCACCGAATCCGGCATCCCCGATTTTCGAAGCCCCGGGGGCATCTGGGACCGCTTCGATCCCGATGAGTTTACCATCCAGAGGTTTCTTTCCAGCGCCGAGACGCGGGCAAAGCAGTGGCGGCTCCTCATCGAAAGCGGCCTCATCGTCGATGCACGGCCTAACGCCGCCCATGTTGCTATCGCGGACATTGAGAGGATGGGCAAACTCTCCTGTGTGATCACACAGAATATCGACAACCTTCACCAGAAGGCGGGAAATTCCCCCGAGAAGGTCTTCGAGCTCCACGGAAACATGAACTGGGTCATCTGCCTCAACTGTCACAGCCGCTATCCCCTGCCGGAGATTCGGAAAAGGCTGAACCTCGAGAGCGGACCCCCATCCTGCGAGAAGTGCTCGGGCATACTGAAACCTGACGTGGTTTTCTTCGGCGAGTCCCTGCCGCCTCTCGTTCTCAGCGATGCCGTCCGCCACTCGCGGGAGTGCGACCTCCTCATTGCCGTGGGGTCTTCTCTCGTCGTCTATCCTGCCGCGTACATGCCCGTTTACGCGAAGGAGGCGGGTGCCAGGGTCGTGATCGTCAACCTCACCGCCACCTCCTATGATATGATGGCCGATGAGGTCATCAACCGGAAAGCCGGGGAGGTCATGTCGAGGATTATGGAGGCCATGCAAAAGAGGCTTCCCTGATTGCCCGGCAGAGAGAGCGGTTCCATCCGACGCCGGTGGAATAGAAAACCAGAGACGATTTATGTGTCTGATCTTTGTCGCATACAAGTACAAGCCCCCATATGACTTGGTGATCGCTGCCAACCGGGATGAGTTTTACGAGCGTCCATCGGCGGCGGCCGAGTTCTGGAAGGAGGCTCCGTCCGTACTCGGCGGGAAGGATCTGATGGCCGGAGGGACCTGGCTCGGAATCACGAAAAAGGGACGCTTTGCGGCGATCACCAATTACCGGGATCCCGGTTCCCACAAGCATCAAGCTCCGTCTCGGGGGCATCTCGTTTCGAGCTTTCTCACGGGGGAAGAAGTACCCGGCGAATATGTCCGGAAAATTGCCTCCGGGGCCGATGAATACAACGGTTTCAGCCTCTTCGTCGGAGACCGCTCATCGATGCATTATCTCTCAAACCGTGGAAGCGGTCCGAAAGATCTCTCTCCCGGTCTCTATGGTCTTAGCAATCACCTCCTGAATACGCCCTGGCCGAAGGTTGAAAGGGGGAAGAAGGCCCTGGAAGCGATTCTTGCCGACTCCGATCATCTCAGGGAAGAGGCCCTTTTCGATATCCTTGCCGACCGGAGCCGGCCTCCCGACCAGTTGCTGCCCAGTACGGGGATGAGCCTTGAATGGGAACGCATCCTTGCCTCCCCTTTCATTGTAAGCCCTGTCTACGGGACCCGGTCCTCGACCGTTATCCTGGTCCATCGTGATGGAAAGGTCACCTTTGTCGAGAAGGTATTCAACTCGAACCCGGAACCGCAGGAGCTCCGCCGCTTCGAGTTCATGCTCGATGGGCCCTGATTTACACCTGTTTCCTGGTAGGCTAGAGTGCAATAATGGCAGCGGTTTTGCATTATCATTCCTGGAAATGATTGGTCATCTCACAAGAGGAGAAATCAGATGGAAGAAACGCAGGAAAAGGTCATAAAGGCCGACGCGGCTCTGAAGAAAAAGATCATCATCTTCTATGTGGTGGTGGCAATTATCGGTGTCATCCTCTTCAAGCTCAGCTATGACTACCTCCAGGAGATGAGGGTCCTTGCGCAGGAGGACATCGATACGGCCGCTGACCGGATGCTCCTTTTCATCCATGTGTGGCTTGTCATTTCGGTGGCGGCCGTTTTGGGTGTCGGCGGTTACCTTCTCTGGTTCGCCCTCAGGGTTCTCAAGTCCGGGCAGATGCCACCGCCCGGCACGCGGGTGATCCGCGACATGAGGGTCATCGAGGGTGAAAAAGCGACGAAGCGTGCGAAGGTACTGATCATCGCGTCTGTATTACTGGCCGTCATCGGACTCGCCGTGACCTGGCAGACCTTCAGTGCCTTTTCCGGACGCATGCAGATCCTGAAAGAGGGCATGGCCGAACAAAAAGCGGCCTTCATGGTTCCCATGCCACCCGAACCATCCCCCTCCAGGGGTGCGAAGTAGGCCTCTTCCCCATCCATGAAAGGGCTTATACAGATCGCAGGGATTCTCGATGAAGGGGAAGCCCGGATGCTCGTGAGTGCCGGGGTTCACCAGCTCGGCTTTCCACTGCGGATCTTTCCCCACCGGGAGGACCTCACGGAAGAGGCAGCCGCGGGAGTCATCCGGGGGATCTCCCCTCCCGCGGAAGCCGTTCTCATCACCTATGAGAGCGGTGCGCGGGCGATTGGGGACCTAGCCTTGAAGATCGGCGTCCGCCGGGTTCAGATTCACGGCGATATCGCCCTCGAAGAGATCTCGAATCTCCGCCGTTCCTCCCCACGACTTCACATCACCAAAAGCCTCATCGTAAAAGGCGACAATCTTGCGCTGCTGAAGGAGGCCATCCTGCAATTCGCGCCCCACGTGGATGCCTTCATCGCCGACACCTATGACCCTGAAACAGGTGCCCGCGGGGCTACGGGCAAGACCCATGACTGGGCGATCAGCCGCAGGCTCGTGAAGTATTCCCCGCGCCCTGTTATCCTCGCCGGAGGACTTCACCCGGAAAATGTGAAGGAGGCCATTCTCCGTGTGCGACCGGCCGGTGTCGATGCCCACACGGGTGTCGAAGGCCCCGACGGCCGAAAGGACACTACAAAGGTGGAGGCCTTTGTGAAGGCGGCAAAAGAAGCCTTTGCAATGCGGTCCTGAAGTCTGATACAAATTCCAGCCGCAATAAAAAATTCTGTCTGGATGGCCTGCCGCATCAAGACGTCGGCGAAAGGAATTAGGTATGTCGAAGCGAAGCTACACGGAATATCCGCGAGTGGGTGTAGGGGCTATCGTCATCAGAGACGGGAAAGTTCTACTGGTCAAGCGGGGTGTTGCCCCGAGCAAAGGCCTCTGGGCTATTCCCGGGGGCATGATCGAGCTGGGCGAGACCATCCAGCAGGCGGCGGAGCGGGAGATCCTCGAGGAGACGGGGATCCGGATCCAGGCGAGAGAGCCGGTCTATACCTTCGACCTTATCGATCGCGACGCCGAGGGGCGTATCCGGTATCACTTCGTGGTGGTGGACGTCTTCGCCTATTATGTGAGCGGCGAGCCGGAGGCCCATGATGACGTGGTTGACGCAAGGTGGGTTGCATCGGAGGAACTTGAAGCCCTCCCGGTTTCGCCCAACACCATAAGGCTTCTCCGTGTCATCAGGTTTTACAATGATCGGTAAAATAATATTTTCACAGATCAGGGTTGACGGACGGGTCGGAAGGGATTAAAAGACGGGTGAACCCGGAGGGAATATTCAGCACTTCAAAAGGAGGCATCGGATGAAAGTTGTATATCACAAGGATTTCCTGGAATCCTATACCTTTGACCCTGCCGCGGCCGAGGGACGTATCGAGGCCATCCTGGATGTCATCGAAAAGAAGGTGTCCTTCGTGGAAGCCCTTCCGGCCAGTCGTGACGACATCGCAGCCCTGCACACCAAGAGCCATATCGAGCATATAGAGCGAATCGGGATTTACAGAATTGCCGCCCTTGCTGCAGGGGGCGCCATCCAGGCGGCCACCATCGGCCTGAAAGAGCCCTGCTTCGGGCTCATCCGTCCGCCGGGACATCACGCCTCGGCGAACAGCGCCTGGGGCTTCTGCTATTTCAATAACATGGCCATAGCCATCGACAAGCTCAAGCGCGAAGGAAAGATCAAGAAGGCCTTCGTCCTCGACATTGACCTTCACTTCGGTGATGGGACGGTCAATCTCCTGGGCGAAAAAAAGTATGTGACACTCGTCAATCCCTCCTCGTCCAATTCCGTCGATTTTATCAAGCAGGTGGAGAAGGCCCTCCCGACGGAGGGCGTGGACATCATCGGCATCTCTGCGGGCTTCGATTACGCGAGGGAGGACTGGGGAGGGGTCTTGAAGAGGGAAGACTACACGACCATCGGGCGCATGGTCAAGGAGGCCGCCAGGAGCTGCGGCGGCGGGTATTTCGCCGTCCTGGAAGGCGGCTACAACCACCAGGTCCTCGGCTACAACTGCATGGCCCTCCTGGAGGGGATGACAGCGTAGTCATCGAATATTCAATCCCTGACAGGATTTCATAAGACAACGCTTTGTATGCACCTTCTCCGCCGGGGAGAAGGTGCTGTTTTATGGTCCTGAAAAAATTCCGGAGCAATCATCCATGGATCATATCCGCGACTTTGCCGTCGCAATTGCCCGCGAGGCGGGGGATTTTCTGAAGGGAAAACTCCAGGAGAAGGTTCGCGTCGAGTACAAGGGGGAGATCAACATCGTGACCGAGGCGGATCACATCTCCGAGGAGATGCTGCTCTCGAGGATCCGTTCGCGTTTCCCCGATCACGACATCCTCACCGAGGAGTCCGCCGGTGTCCAGCAGGGATCTTCCTGCCGCTGGATCACCGATCCCCTCGACGGGACGACGAACTACTCCCACGGCTACCCTGTCTTCTGTGTGTCCGTCGGCTTTGAGAAGAAGGGAGAGATAATCCTGGGAGTCGTCTACGACCCTATGCTGGAGGAACTTTTCGTGGCCGAAAAGGGGAAGGGGGCCTTTCTCAACGGCAAGAAGATAGGGGTCTCGAAGACCCGGGAACTCACGAAGAGTCTTCTGGCCACGGGCTTTCCTTACGACATCCGTGAAAACCCCGACAACAACATCAACTACTTCAACGTCCTTGCCCTTCGGGCCCAGGCTATCCGCCGGGCGGGCTCGGCGGCTCTCGATCTCGCCTATGTGGCGGCGGGTCGCTTTGACGGGTTCTGGGAGTTGAAACTCCACCCCTGGGATACGGCAGCGGGATGGCTTCTCGTCCTGGAGGCCGGCGGGCGCGTGACCGATCTCTTCGGCGAGGAATTTTCCCTTCGATCACCCCATGTGCTTGCCACAAACGGCCTCATCCACGAGGTGATGGCGGACATCCTCCGGAACACGGACCCCATGGACGCAAGGCTCGTTAGATAAAAAAAGGGGGACAGGCTACTTTTTCAGTATTATGTAATATTAGGTATTTAGCGATCCATTAAAAAAGTAGCCTGTCCCCTTTTTAAACACGGGGCTTTTTATTCTGTGGCTGGAGGGTAGAGGGGGCGATAGAGTTCATTTCGAACCTCGTCGGTATACTGCTCTATGTCTTCAAGCGGGACATCAAGATTGAGCAGTGCCTGGCGGGCAAATTCCAGGCTTGCCTCGAATTCCGGCTGTACGACAAGGGAGACGCCCTGGTCGTGCAGGTCCTTCATCGCTTCTATTCCCTCCGCCCTGGCGATGATCTCAATCGCCGGATTGAGCTTTTTGGCGTGCGCCACGATGACCTGAGAAATCAGGGTCACCGGTGTCGTGATGAGAAGCAGCTTGGCATCGCCCACCCTTGCCGCCTCCAGGATGATCTCCTTTTCGGCGTCTCCAAAGAGGACGGGAAACCCCAGCGCCTTCAGTTCGTCCACCCGCCTGGAATTCCACTCGATGATGAGGAAGGCGGTTCCCATGCGCTTCAGTATGCCGGCGACATACCTGCCGACCCTCCCCCCGCCTGCAATCACCAAATGATTCTTCAAGTCTCTCTTCGGGAAGTGGACGGGTTCCAGGGGGACCGGCCTGAACCAACGGCCGAAAAAGGAATAGATCGGTGCGGTGAGGCCGGCAATCATGGGCGTCAGCACCATGGTCACAACGGTCATGGTCAGGACCAGGGAATAGAACTCGGGGGATATGGAGTGTGTGTCGACGCCTACCCGGCCCAGGACGAAGGAAAATTCCCCGACCTGAGAAAGTCCCAGTCCCATCGCCAGGGGAATGATGTTTCTGTAGCGGAAGGCCCGGCTCAAAAAGGCAAAGATCAGGCCTTTTCCCGACATGACGATCAGGACCAGAAACAGGACCATTCCCAGGTGATCCCACAAATACCGGGGGTCCAGAAGCATGCCGATGGAGGTAAAAAAAATGAGGCTGAAGACATCGCGCAGGGGGATGATGTCACTCAGGGCCTGATAACCGTACTCCGATTCACTGAGAAGCATGCCGGCCGCAAAGGCACCAAAGGCGAAGGAGAGACCGAACAGATACGTGCCGTAGCCAATGCCCAGCCCGATCGCCGTGGTGGCCACAAGGAACAGCTCCCGGGAATTCCTGCCGGCTATGATTTTCATGATTCGGGGCATGATCCGCGTTCCCAGAACGATCACGAGTGTGAGAAAGACGGCGGCCTTCAGGGCTGAAACGGCCAGAGCCGGCAAGCCGGCGCCGGGCTCACTCAGCTGGGGCAGGATAATGAGCATTGGAACGATGGCCAGATCCTGGATGATGAGCATGCCGATCATGACGCGGCTGGACAGTGTGCCGAGCATGCCCAGATTTTCCAGGGTCTTCAGGATAACCATCGTACTGGAAAGCGAGATGAGGGCCCCGAACCACAGTGAGGACACCCACTCCCAGCCCAGCATTTGTCCGATGGCGAACCCGAATGCCGTTGTCAAAACGATCTGGATGGGGGTCCCGATGATGGCGATATTGCGAACGGGCTTCAATTCCCGAAAAGAAAATTCCAACCCCAATGCGAAAAGCAAAAGGGCAACCCCGATCTCCGCCATTTTCTCAATATTGAGGATATCGGAAACGGTCACACCGCCGGTGTGAGGCCCCACCACCACACCGGCAAGGATATACCCGATGATCAGGGGCTGCTTGAGTGTCTGGGCAATCAACCCTCCCACCAGAGCGGCAATAACGATAATGATGATGTCTCCGGCAATACCCATGGATTCACGAATCTTCTAATGGAATGATAATAATTGTTGTCAAATCTACGAACATTTTAACACATCGCGAGTCCATTTTAAGAGATTTTCAAGTTTATGGTTTGCTTACGGTTCCTTGAAAAGTCGTGTGAATGATCAGCATGTCAGGTGAGATGACGGGTGGGATCCCTGTGACCTGAAGTCGTCATCAGGGTAAACCCTGGCGACTGTTACTTATGAAGCTCTCCGTCATGAGGCAGGCTTCCTCGTCGGTGAACTGTTTGGGGGGGTGTTTCATGAAGTAGGCCGCGGGCCCGTAGAGGATGCCCCCCTGCTTTCTTATGAGGGCGAGCTTCATGCAG
>Ga0172362_10001356_pt1 | contig 20903 bp, 19 predicted proteins | sample LakKivs1_kivu2a2_FD_114534 | JGI IMG/M metagenome (GOLD analysis project Ga0172362, IMG submission 114534) | Sediment microbial communities from Lake Kivu, Rwanda - Sediment s1_kivu2a2 | ecosystem: Environmental > Aquatic > Freshwater > Lake > Sediment | place: Rwanda: Western Province, Lake... | reverse complement strand
TGAGATTGCGGACGGGCGCCACATGATGAATTAAGTCGTCCTCTGCCAGAGAATAAACCGCACCGCAGCAGTTCCACCTGGGGAGTTCATCCAGCTTGAGTCCCAGAGCTTCCATCGAGGCCACAGCCGGCTCCTCCAGATTCCTGGCTCTGGTTTTCAGGGTGCAGCCGGGATAGTAAGCTATGCTCATCTCTTGTTTCTTCAGCCAGTAAACTTCCTCAGGCCGCTGACCATGGCTATTTGCGGAAGCTCGCAACGTTCCTGCGGCGTAAGATCTTCGGGACGTACATGGTCAATACTCTTCCTCAGGGTAAGCAGCCTTATTGCCTCCATCACCCTGGAGAGGTCGAATCCCCTGGGGCAATTGGCGGTACAGGCGAGACAGGAGGCACAAACCCAAACAGTCTTGGAACTGGCAATATCTTCTTCGAGTCCTAACCGTGCCAGCTCGATAATCCGGCGAGGGGAAACGTCCATACGGGTAGCCGCGGGACAGTTTCCGGTGCACATCCCGCACTGGTAACATAATTGCAGATTTTGGTCGCTGAGCTCTTTGACTTCCTTGACAAACTCGCGGCCCAGCCTCTTGCGCGAAATGGTTACAGTTGTCTTCTTAGCCATGTTTCGATTGTCTTAAAGGACTGCTTCCTCGTGGCGGTCACACCAGCACTGCATGTTGACCGCCACGGGCATGCTGGCAATGTGACAGGGGAAAACCTCGACGTGAACCGCCAAAGCCGTGACAGTACCACCATACCCCATGGCGCCGATGCCCAGGTTGTTGACTCTCTCCAGAATCTCTCTTTCCAACTCCGCGACCTCAGGGTCGGGGTTTGGCTCGCCCGCTTTGCGTAACAACGCCTTCTTGGCTATCAGCATGGCCTTATCGGTCGTTCCGCCAACACCGACGCCGATGATAACCGGCGGGCACGGATTGCTGCCAACCTCTTCAACGAGGTTGACGACAAAGTCTATAACGCCCTGACGTCCCCTGGCCGGAGTCAGCACAGTCAGCCGGGAGCAATTTTCCGAGCCACCTCCCTTGGGCAAAACGCTGATTTTCAACTTGTCCCCAGGAACTATGTCGGTATGAATCATGGCCGGAGTGTTATCCTTGGTGTTTACCCTGGCAAAACAGGGCCCGTTTACTATGGACTTACGCAAATAACCCCTGTCATACCCCTGGCGCACCCCTTCATTGACCGCTGTGTAAAGGTTGCCGCCGGTCACGTGGACTTCCTGGCCTATTTCCATAATAACGACAGCGGCACCGGTATCCTGACAAAGAGGAATTTGTTCACTGCCAGCAACATCCACATTCTCCAAGATTCTATCCAACACGTCACGAGAGACGGGGGATTTCTCTCTTTCTCTCGCTGCCTTAAGAGCGGCGACTACGTCTTCAGGCAAATAGTGGCAGGAGTGCTCGAATAGGCGGGCCACGGTGTTTGTTATCTCGCTCGCTTTGATTTCCCTCATCTTTGTCTTCTTGCAGGCTAATCCTGCCTCTTCGCGCCGGATACGCTGGCCCTACACACTCTGCCCTGCCAACTCTGCTGCAGTGAGGCCAGCATTGATCAGAAACAGGATTGCGGCCTTTTCTCCCTTCCTTTCAATTGACTTTCTTGGAATCGCGGGAATCTCGCGAAGAGGAGAGAATCATTCGAAGCATGTATAGACCATTCTAGCATTATCGGCGAAAAATCTGAAGCTCACTTAGGCCCGGTGAAACTCAAATGCTTGACTACAGCCCACTTCACTTCAGGTCGCCGGTTTTGACCTGGGAGATAAGCTGGTCCTCAGCCTTCACCTCTTCGAGAGTCTTGGGGGCATATGGTGGCTTCCATTCATCCGGCACAGTCCTGTCTATCCCATACTTATACTTGAGAAAACGTGCGCCGGTGATAGGGAATAGAGCGTACGTGAGGATGTCCTGAATGTTCCTGGCAAATTCCCTCGATTCTCCTTTCGCTTTCTCTAGTCCCGGAGCGAGCAAGTCTGCCGGCCGGCACGTCACAGGCTCCTTACCTCCAAGAATAGACTTCTGGATATCGGGGTCAATTGGAGCCGGCGGCCGGCCATAGTTCCCGGATACGTAGTCCCTGGCCTGACTCGACACAATCTTGTAGCGCCCGAGGAGGACATTCTGCACTGCCTGAGCGCCGATAATCTGGCTGGTGGGCGTAACCAAAGGCGGGTACCCAAACTCCGCCCTTACCCTAGCCGTCTCCTCCCGCACTTCAGCCAGCTTATCCAGAGCATTCATCTGCTTCAGCTGGGCCACCAAGTTCGTGGTCATACCGCCGGGGATCTGATGCACGAGAGCTCCGGTGTCTATGATCGACATCGCCGATGTGTCAAGAAAATCCCTATATTTAGGCGCTATCACTTCGAGCATCTGGCCACACTTGAGCAGTTGCTCTATGTCCAGCCCGGTATCCCGGTTTGTTCCAAAGAGAGCAACCACCAGGGGTTCGACGGCAGGATGTGATGAGCGCAAGGCAAAGGGAGACAAAGCTGTGTCAACAATATCGGCCCCGGCCTCGATGGCCTTCAGCAGAGACATGGACCCTTGCCCGCTGGTGTAGTGCGTATGCAGGTCAACGGGCACTTTCAGGTACTTCTTGAGGGCCCTGATCAGCTCATACGCATCGTAAGGGGAGATAAGCCCGGCCTGGTCTTTGATGCAGACGGAATCGGCACCCATTTCCTGGAGAATGAGAGCTTTCTTGACATAGTAGTCCAGATTGTAGATGGGCCCGCCCATCCTGGGCTGGGTGAGTGAGTAGCAGATCGCTGCCTGGTAGTGTTTGCCACATCTCTTGATTGCGCCGGCGGCACGCTCGTGGTTGCGCTCATCATTGACCGCATCGAAAACACGGAAGATATCGACGCCCACCTCTGCAGCCTGTTCCACAAAAGCATCTACCAGGTCGTCTGAGTAGTTCCGATAGCCAACCAGGTTCTGTCCGCGGAGAAGCATCTGCAAACGGACACCCGGCATGAGCTTCTTCAACTTGCGAGGCCTGTCCCAGGGGTCCTCCCCCAGAAAGCGGTGGGCCACGTCGAATGTTGCCCCACCCCAAACCTCCATAGAATAGAAGCCACATTTAGCCATCTCCGGGGCCATCCACTCCATGTCTTCAGTCCTCATTCTTGTCGCAATTGTGGATTGGTGCCCGTCACGAAAAGTCGTGTCACAAATCCCGACCGGGGCCTTCGCTTTTGGCCTCGTCCTCACCTTATCCGCCGTCAAGTCTCCGGCCCGAATTGTGCCTCCTCTCACCATATTCACGAATTATCTCCTTTCCGTCGCTACGGAGGTGATCTCTCCTAAATCCCTCAGGACAATCATGAATTCGACACCCACCAAGCTTCCCTCCTCTGCTGGCACTTTGGACGGGCAAACACCAAGAATGCAGTCACCAATTCCTGCTGAGCGTCTCTATACAGGAATATTGCCATGCTTCTTGACCGGCCTCTTTTCCCGTTTAGTGGAGAGAATTTCCAGGGCCTTGATTATCTTCGGCCGAGTCTCGTGTGGCGGAATGATCTCGTCAACATATCCCCGCGAGGCAGCAATGTAGGGATTATATAGAAGGTCGCGGTACTCCTGAATTTTCTCCCTCTCCTTAGCTTCAGGGTCCGGCGCAGCCTCTATGTCTTTGCGAAAGATAATCGGTGTGGCACCTTCGGCGCCCATCACAGCAATTTCCGCTGTGGGCCAGGCGAAGACAAAGTCGGCGCCCAGGTCTCTGCTACACATGGCAAGATACGAACCCCCGTAGTCTTTGCGAATGACAAGAGTGATCTTGGGAACCGTGGCCTCAGAATAGGCCCACAACACCTTTGCTCCGTGCCTTATTATCCCCAGCCATTCTTGGTCCCTGCCCGGTAGGTAGCCGGGAACGTCAGCGATAGTGAGCAGTGAAATGTTGAAAGCGTCGCAGAACCTGATAAACCGGGTGATTTTGTCGGCGGCGTTGACGTCGAGACATCCCGCAAGATGCATGGGCTGATTGGCGATGATGCCCACCGGCCTCCCATTGAAGCGGGCAAAGCAGATAATGGCGTTCTGTGCATAATGATAGTGCGGCTCAAGTATTTCGCCGTTGTCCACAATGCGCTGAATGACATCCCTCATGTCATAGACCCTGTTATGCTCATCCGGAACTATCGTGTCAAGAGCAGCGTCAGTACGGCCGGCGTTATCGGTAGGCTCGACCACAGGAGGAGCCTCTTGATTGCTTGAGGGAAGATAGGTCAGGAGCTTCCTGATGAGTTCGATCGCCTGAGCATCGCCATCGCAGGCAAAATGACATACACCACTCCTAGTAGCATGAGCCACAGCGCCGCCCAGCTCTTCCGAGGTGATTTCCTCCCCGGTGACCTGTTTAATGACTGCCGGGCCGGTTATGTGCATGTAGCTCGTTCCCTTTACCATAAACACCCAGTCCGTCATGGCAGGCGAATAGACCGCACCGCCGGCGGTGGGCCCCATGATTGCCGAGAGCTGGGGAATCACTTCCGAAGCAGCAGAATTGCGGAAGAATATCTGTCCATAACCCGAAAGAGCATCGACGCCTTCCTGGATTCTGGCCCCTCCCGAGTCATTAAGGCCCACTATGGGAACCCCACACCTCATGGCCAAGTCCATCACTTTGCATATCTTCTTGGCGTGCATCTCACCCAGCGTTCCTCCCATGGAGGTGAAGTCCTGGGAGAAGGCGCACACCAGGCGGCCATTTACCGTCCCGTATCCTGTGACAACCCCTTCCGCAGCAACGACTACCTTATCCATGCCAAAGAGAGTGGCACGATGCCGAACGAACAGATCGAGCTCACGAAAGCTCCCAGAGTCAAAAAGCAAGTCGAGCCTCTCGCGAGCGGTCAATTTCCCGGATTTGTGCTGCTTCTCTACCCGCTCCGGACCTCCCAGTTCCTTCAGCTCTTTCTCTCTGTCCTGTAGTTCCTTTAGCCGGTCGGCGACGCTACCCATACGAACTCCTCCTCAAATCAAGCTGTCTGCGAGGAAAGCTATTTTAGACTGAACTCGTCTGTAACGCAAATAGCTGAACGCGTGAGGACCCTGGTATTCGGGCTTCGCCAATCAGAGACTAGACTGCCTTCAATTTCGCCGGAACGGACCGCAAGTTCAGATTGAACGCTTGACAGATTGGCGTGGAATGGTATTATTGGGCAATTTGAAACCACAGCTAATTGCTATCGACGGTCCTGTGGCAGTCGGTAAGAGTAGCGTCGGCTCACTGCTAGCACAAAGGTTAAGTTATGTCTTCTTCGATACAGGCATGATGTATCGAGCCTTTACCTGGAAGGTTCTCAAATCAGGGCTCTCCATAACGAATGAACAGGCGATTTGTCAGCTGGCCGCTACCACTAGATTCGATTTTGTGCCGTCAGAAGACTGCCGGTTGTCTCCGGTCGTCGATGATGAAGATATCTCATCCAGATTACTTCTCCCCGAGGTAGAGGCACATGTTCCCCAGGTGGCGAAGATAGCAGGAGTGCGTCGGGCACTGATACTGCAGCAACGCAAGCTCGCTGAACGCGGAAGGGTAGTCATGGCGGGCAGAGACATCGGAACAGTGGTTCTACCCTGGGCCGAATTGAAGGTCTTCTTAACCGCGTCGACCGAAGAAAGGGCCAGACGCCGCTACAAGGAACTGGTGGAGCGAGGGCAGAATTCGAGCCTGGAGACCGTTCTCGTCGACCTAAAGAAGCGCGATGAGATGGACATTGGCAGGACCGTGTCGCCCTTAAAACCTGCTGAAGATGCCGTGACCATCAATACGGAGAACTCGACCCTGCAGCAAGTTGTGGCTAAAATATATGCTCTGGCAGTAGCTCTATGACCCGCTCCCAGAAGATTGTCTTGGTCATATTCAGGCCCTTGCTTCACATCTGTTTCTCCTGGAACGTCGAGGGAAGAGAAAACGTGCCGTTGACCGGTCCACTGATTCTGGTGGCCAACCATGTTCACGTCATCGACCCGATCCTCCTCGTATTTAGCGTTCCCCGATGGATTACGTTCGTTGCCAAAGAGGAACTCTTTCATTCTCTGTTCCTGCGACTCTGGCTCCGCTGGGCCGGTTCTTTGCCTCTGCAACGGGGGGGTAACGTCAGTGAGAAGCAAAGGGTGCTCGAAGGCGCCAGTAAGGCACTGGACGAAGGGCTAATCCTAGGGATGTTCCCGGAGGGGGGTAGAAGTCAGGATGGCAAGCTTAGAAGAGGCAAGCCGGGCTCCGCGGTTATAGCCGCAAAGGCAGATGTTCCTCTTCTTCCCATCGGGGTTGTCGGGACAGACAAGATTCACGGCATAAGCTGGCTATGGAAGCGTCCACGCATAGCGGTCATGATTGGCAAGCCGTTTCAGTTACCCCCGGTGTCAGGTGGGATGACCAGATCACAGATGGAATCATTGACCACACAGTTGATGGCGGAAATTGCCGCTCTTTTGCCTCCCGAATATCGGGGCGTCTATGCAAAACGTGAAGATCGAGAAGGCTGACAATTTGGGCCTGTGCTCGGGCGTCAGACGGGCCATCAAGCTTTTGAGGCAGGCTGCTGATAAGTACGGAGAGATAGAAACGCTGGGGCCGCTGGCACACAACCGCCTGCTGGTTGAGGCGTTGGCCAATCTCGGGGTTAAACCCATAAACGATGTGGATCAAGCTCACGCCAGGGTCCTGGCCATCACCACCCACGGTGTGGGCCCGGCCGTATATGCCGAGATCAGAGCCCGTCGGATCCATATTATCGACACGACGTGTCCCACAGTCCGCAGAGCGCAGAACTCGGCCAGGGAATTAGCCGCCGCCGGTTTTGACGTTGTCATATTCGGAGATGCGGAGCATTCCGAGGTTAAGGGATTAGTGGGTTGGACTGGAGACAGGGGCATCGCTGCCCTCGAGGCCAAGCAGATACGCGGCTCTGGAAGAACTCCCTCGCGCCTTGGCATCATATCTCAGACTACCCAGACGCGGTCGGCTTTTACGAATTTCATCGAACAGCTCGTGGCGACGGCCGGGCCTGATGTTGCAGAAATACGCGTGGTCAATACTTTATGTAAGGTTACACGGAGACAGCAGGAAGCTGCCATAAGATTGGCTCGCAAGGCTCAGCTTATGATAGTGATGGGTGGAGTGAGCAGTGCCAACGCCAGACACCTGGTTGAAATATGCTCTCCTCTGACAGAGACTCATCTGGTGGAAACAGCGAATGAAGTCGAGGCTTCCTGGCTCGCGGATAAGCGCCATATCGGTATTACTGCCGGAGCATCCACGCCCGACGAAGCAGTAGAAGAGTTAATGAACAGGCTGGAATCCCTGTGAATCCTAGCCAAGCCTGTCGCCCAGCTTCTTGCCTCCGATAAGGTGAAGGTGAAGGTGGGGAACTACCTGTCCGCCCTCAGGCCCGTTGTTTATGATCAGACGATAGCCCTTCTCCGCTATTCCTTCTTTCTCCGCCAGATTCCTGGCCACCATTATGAGGCCCCCCGCGATATTCTGCTGTCCTTCACTGAGTTCAGCCAGAGACGCAATATGCATCCTAGGGATAATGAGAATGTGTGTGGGTGCTTTGGGCATCGCGTCTCTGAACGCGACAAAATCCTTATCCTGGTAGACTATATCGGCGGGTACCTTGCCGGCAACAATCCTGCAGAAAACACACGCTTCGCCCATAATGCAACTCCTTTAGCAGACTGTCCCTTCGCGCCGCAATTTCTCAATCTCCTCGCGCTTATAACCCAACTCCTCCAGGATCTCGTCCGTGTGTTCCCCTGGAAACGGTGATAGACTCCGGACTCTGCCCGGTGTGGCTGAGAATTTGGGAGCTATGCCGACTTGTTTTATCTTGCCCAGGGTAGGATGTTCCACCTCTATTACCATGTGGCGGTGAAGCACCTGCGGGTCGGAAAACGCCTCGTCGGGTGTATAAACCTTACCGGCGGGCACATCATTACGAATCAATAATTCAAACCATTCATCCCTTGTTTTGGTCAGGAAGATCTGCTTCAAAGAGGAGCGAATCTCGTCCCACTTCTTGTCCTCTGGCTTATGAAAGGTGTGTTCCAGGGCGAAGTGATAAGGAATATAATCTTCCCTTCCCAGCAAGCGGCACAGGTTCTGCCAAAAGTGTGGCTCCAGACAGCCAATCGTAATGTACTTGCCGTCCCCGGTTTCATACACACCGTAATAGGGATAGGCGCCGTGAAGCCACGACTCGCCCCTCTGCAACGTCGATCCGTCAAAGAAATATCCACAGGCAAACCAGGTCATGAGCGATATCGCCCCATCGGCATAAGCGACGTCCACGTATTGACCTTTGCCCGCCGTGTTTCTGGCCACCAGGGCTACCGATATACTGAAGGCTCCGTATAGCGCGGCCCCCGCAAAGTCAGCAATAAGATTCAGTGGAATTACCGGAGGTCCATCAGCCTGTCCGATTAGGCCGAGGACGCCTGCCATAGAGATGTAGTTATTATCGTGGCCCGAAAAGCCGCAGTAAGGACCATCCTGACCGTAGCCGCTGAGAGAGCAGTAGATGATTCCTGGATTCAGCTTATCTATGGTTTCGTAATCTATGCCCAGACGCCTGGCTACACCGGGTCTGAAGCCCTCGACGATAACGTCCGCATCCCGAGACAGACGGTAGAATACCTCCCGCCCTGCCACGGACTTCAGATTCAGCACGATGCTCTTCTTGTTGCGGTCAGGCGCATAGTAAGCCGTTGCCCTGCGATTCTGTTCCTCATCGGGGGTGCCCGGTACGCCCCTGAGCCCAGCGAACCCGGGCGCCTCAATCTTGAGCACATCGGCTCCCAGATCTCCCAGAAGCATGGTACAGAATGCACCCGGGACTAATCTGGACAAATCCAGGATTTTCACGCCCTCCAAAGCTAGCATTTTCCCTCCACAATCAGCCGGCTCTCAATTATAGGATATTTATAGCCCCCTTTGCATTTTCAACTTGAGTATGCTAGATTACACGAAATAGGTCCGATTCAAGGTGGGGTTGACCCACCTTTTTACTAAATGCTCGAAACTGAAGGGAAACGGGAAGATGAAAACAGAGCTCGGGGCAGCGATTACTCAGCTTTCGGCGGAGAGAAACCTACCGAAAGAGGTAGTCCTGGCTGCCTTGGAATCGGCACTGGCTTCAGCATACAAGAAAAGCATGCCTGCTCCCGAACAGGATGTTCTGGTAAGGGTCGACCCCGAAAGTGGCGAGATCAATTTCTATATCCAGAAAGCCATAGTTGACTCGGTCACAAATCCGAACCGTGAAATCTCCCTCAAAGAAGCCAGAAAGCTGCGCGCCACAGCGCAACTCGGTGATTTAATCAATATAGAATGCACACCTAGCAATATCGGGCGCATTGCCGTTCAAGCAGCGAAACAGGTGGTCCTGCAGAGACTACGGGAGGCAGAACACCGCATTGTCTACGAGGAGTTCACCGATAGGGAAGGGAAGGTTGTTACGGGAAGAATCCAATTCGCCGAGCCTAAGCGAGTTTACGTCAGACTAAACAGAATGGAAGCGATCCTTCCATTGGGCGAACAGGTTCCTAACGAACGTTACTACCGAGGTCAACGGCTCAGATTTTACCTTCTTGAGATGAATCAGCGAGAGAAAGAGCCCCAGATAATCGTGTCTCGTTCTCATCCCAATCTCATACGAGGTCTCTTCGAGCTGGAGATTCCAGAGGTCCATAACGGCATTGTGCAGCTAAAGGCTATAGCGCGCGAGGCCGGACATCGAACCAAAGTTGCGGTGGCTACTGCGCAGGAGAACGTTGATCCCGTGGGTTCTTGCCTTGGTCCGCGCGGAATCAGACTCCAGAGCATCATTAATGAACTGAATGGCGAAAAGATAGATGTGATCCAATGGCATCCTGACCCGGCGGTATTTATCCCTAACGCCCTCAGTCCAGCCCAGGTGGCGAACATAAAAATCGATGTGGAGAAGAACACGGCCACTGTGGTTGTGCCCGATAAGCAGCTTTCTCTGGCCATAGGCAGGGAAGGACAGAATGCCAGGCTGGCAGCAAGACTGACAGGTTGGCGAATTGATATCAAAAGCGTCTCCGCGATAGAGGCAGAGAAGGCTCTTATACAGGAGCCCGAAGCAGTCAAGAAGGCCGGTCATCCCGAGGTCATTGAGGGAGAGCCGTCCGAGGCGGAGCCTTCCGAGCAGGTTGAAGGGGAAGAATCAGTTGAGATTCTCGCAATTCCAGAGGCACCGCCTAAGAAGCGCGAGGAGAAACAGATTCGTTTTGCTGAAGACATACTGGCAGGAGCGTCAAAAGCAAAGGCGCCGGATAAGGCGAAGAGTGAGGCCAAAGGCAAGAGGAAGGCGAAGGTTGCGAAGCACAGGAAGCAAGACGAGCGTTTTGTAGACGATGAGAACGAATAGTAAGCATGTGCCTCTACGTACTTGCATAGCCTGCCGGCAGACCAGAGAGAAGGAAGCTTTGATTCGCGTGGTCAGCACGGAGGACGGCGCTGCCGAGATAGATATGTTCGGGAGGAAGCCGGGGAGAGGCGCTTACCTGTGTCCCAGGAGGACCTGCTGGGAGTCCGCGCTGAGGAGAAACCGACTGGATTACGCGCTACGCACGAGACTCCATGATGACAGCCGGCAAAAGCTGCGTGAGTTCGGCCGGAGACTGGAGGAAAACTAGACTTGGATGATAACAAGACCGGACTGAAGAAAGGTCAACCGCAAATCGAGCTGCCGCCTTCAATAACCGTGAAGCAGCTGGCCGATGCGTTGAAGGTCGAGCCCATAAAAGTGATTAAGCAGCTGATGCGCAGAGGCATCATGGCCAATGTTAACCAGACAATCGACTTTGGCAGCGCAAGCTCAGTGGCCACGGACTTCGGCTATGAGGCTAAAACGATAAAAGAGCGCGCAGCCGCCGCCGCTGGAAAGGAAAAGGCGAAAGGAAAAGGAAAGGCAAAGGCGAAACTAGCAAGCCGCCCTCCAGTAGTCACGGTTATGGGACACGTTGACCATGGAAAGACGACCCTCCTCGATACGATCAGGAAGACGAACGTGACCGCCAGCGAGGCAGGAGCAATTACACAGCATATCGGTGCCTACCAGGCCGTACTGGATGGGCGCAGAATCACGTTCCTGGACACTCCCGGACATGAGGCCTTCACCGTTATGAGAGCCCGCGGGGCACGAGTGACCGACATTGTAATCCTGGTGGTTGCGGCCGACGATGGCGTTATGCCCCAGACCGTAGACGGCGTAGACCACGCCAAGGCGGCCAAAGTGCCCATCGTAGTTGCAGTAAACAAGATTGACAAGCCTGATGCTAATCCGGAACGCGTAAAGCAGCAGCTTGCGGACCTGGGTCTGGTTGTCGAGGAGTGGGGCGGGGATACTGTCTGTGTACCCATCTCGGCCAAGCAAGGGCAGGGAATACCGGATTTATTGGAAAACGTATTCCTGGTTGCCGACATACTGGAGCTGAAGGCCGATCCTGATGGCCCCGCAGAGGGCGTAGTCATCGAGGCCAAGCTTGACAAGACTAAGGGGCCCCTGGCTACCCTTCTTGTGCAGAAAGGCACACTGAAGCGGAGCGATGTAGTGGTGGCTGGTAATGCCTGGGGAAAAATAAAGGCCATGTTTGATGATAAGGGAAAGCAAGTCCACAAAGCTGAGCCGTCTGCGCCGGTGGAAGTCCTCGGCCTGAACGAGGTAGCTAAAGCCGGCGACCACTTTGCTGTGGTACCCGATGAGCATGAGGCGCGGAGCCTTGTCGAGAGACAAGAATATGCCAGACCGGGACCCGCTCTCAGCTTAAGCGCCTTTTCCAGCCAGATAAGCGACGGCCGAATAAAAGAGCTCAACATAGTTCTGAAAACTGATGTCGATGGCAGCATCGAACCCATCAAGACTTCGGTAGAGAAGTTGGGCATGGAAAAAACGAAGGCCAGGGTCATCCATGCTGCTAGCGGCAGCATTACCGAGAGTGATGTGCTTCTGGCCTCGGCCTCGAGAGGCATAATCATCGGTTTCAACAGCACCACTTCGCCGGGAGCAAAACAGCTAGCCGATGCAGAAGGGGTAGGTATTCAGCACTACAACATAATCTACAAGCTGATAGAAGACGTAGATAAGGCGCTGAAGGGAATGCTCGAGCCGACCTATGGTCAAGTGCTCATCGGGCGTGCTGAAGTGAGGGCCGTTTTCGCACGCGGCAAGTCGGCAAAGATAGCCGGGGTTTACGTTACTGACGGAAGGGCCTCGAGAGATGCTCAGGTTAAGATACTGCGCCAAAACAAAGTTATCAGCGAATCCCGTGTTTCCAGCTTGAAGCGTTTCAAGGAGGACGTAGCCGAAGTATCCACCGGCCTCGAATGCGGTCTAGGTGTAGAGGGTAGTGCCGACTTTCAAGTTGGCGATATCGTTGAGTTCTACCGAAGGGAACGGATAGACTAATCACACTCCGTAGGTAGGAGACTTGATTGAGCAGACGGAGCGAACGTACGTGTAAGCTGCTACAGCGGGAAATCAGCAATTTGCTGGAACGCCAGGTTAATGATCCCAGACTGAGCAAGTTTGTGTCGGTGACGGAAGTCACCCTCTCTCCTGATCTCAAATATGCCAAAGTCTACGTCAGCACCCTGGGCAGCGAGGTGAACAGGGAGGATTTGCTGGCAGGCTTCAATAAGGCTTCGGGATTCCTACGTAAAGAGCTTGCCGCTCACATAAGACTAAGACAAATGCCGGAGCTTATCTTCCATTACGATGACTCTATTGAGCGCGGCGCCAGAATACTCAAATTGATGGGGGAATTAAGCACATGCGAAAGTGCTAGAATTGACTCCGGCAGCAGTGTCGGCTCAGACAAAGGAGGTAATAATGGAACCAATAAACGTAGCCATAATAGGCGTCGGTAATTGTGCATCATCTTTAGTCCAAGGAGTCCACTACTACAAGGATGCCAAGGAAGGTGAATTCGTTCCCGGTCTGATGCATGTTAACCTAGGAGGATATCACATATCTGATATCAACTTCGTAGCCGCGTTCGATATCGATAAGAACAAGGTGGGCAAGGACTTAGCTCAGGCCATTTACACCAGACCGAACAACACGATCAAGTTTTGCGATGTCCCCAAGACAGGTATTCGAGTCGAGCGCGGCATGACCCATGACGGACTGGGCAAGTATCTGTCTCAGATCATCACCAAGGCGCCGGGCCCGACCGCTAATATTGTGGACATACTCAGGAACACCCAAACCGACGTGGTGGTCAATTACCTCCCTGTAGGAAGTGAAGAGGCAACTAAATGGTATGTGGAACAGGTGTTGTCTGCGGGCTGTGGCTTCATCAACTGCATGCCTGTTTTCATTGCCCGTGAGAAATACTGGCAGGGCAGGTTTGCCGAACGGGGACTGCCGGTCATTGGCGACGACATCAAGTCTCAAGTAGGCGCCACGATTACTCACAGGGTGTTGACCAGGCTGTTTCGTGATCGCGGTGTCAAACTGGAACGGACTTACCAGTTGAACTTTGGCGGCAACACCGATTTCTACAATATGCTTGAGCGCGAGAGGCTGGAGTCGAAGAAGATCTCCAAGACGTACGCCGTGACTTCCCAGCTAGACTACGATATAGGCGCCGACAACATTCACATCGGTCCTAGCGATTATGTACCCTGGCTGGCTGACCGCAAATACTGCTACCTGAAGATGGAAGGCCGGACCTTCGGCGATGTGCCTCTGAATCTGGAGTTGAAGCTGGAAGTCTGGGATAGTCCGAATTCGGCGGGCGTAGTTATCGATGCCATAAGGTGCTGTAAGCTGGCGCGGGACCGTGCTCTAAGCGGCACTATAGTGGCCCCATCCTCCTACTTCATGAAGTCACCGCCGATTCAGTTTTCCGACGATGAGGCCCGCATAAGGACTGAAACGTTCATTGCCGGGCAGGAACAACAAGGTCCCATATCCTTGCCTGAACTAGAATCCGTCAAGGCCGAGGCATAAGTCATTGTAGGGACCGCGGGTACCAGCTCAAAACAAAGCGACCGGAAGCAGAGTTTTGAATTGAGGGAAGATTGCCGAGGCCACAGTTCCTATGTCAAGCACACAGAGCCAGATTCCTCGGCAACAGGGCGACAGTGAACTAGCTGGAAGAGCTGAATGAATCTGACGGACATTCGACGGAATCTGGGTTATCGTATTGCCGATCCCGTAGTCAGAATCCTGAGCAAGACAGGGATAACGCCTAATGCTCTTACCCTTATCAACCTCGCTCTGAACATAGTTGCGGCCTACGTTATCGCCATCGGCCACTTCATTCCCGGCGGCATTCTGGTGCTCGTCTCGGGCTTATTCGACCTTCTGGACGGAGCTCTGGCCCGCCTGGCCAAGAAGACAACAAAATTCGGCGCTATTTTGGATTCAACCGTCGACCGCATGTCGGAAGCGGCAATTCTCTTTGGTCTGCTGATCTTCTATTCAGGTCGTGGAGGTAGACTAGAGATTGCCCTGATTTTTGCGGTTCTAATCGGCTCTTTCCTGGTTAGCTACGTAAGAGCAAGAGCAGAAGGGCTTGGGTGGCAGTGTCAGGTGGGCTTGTTTACCAGGGCGGAACGGGTTATAGTACTGGCGATAGGGTTGCTGGTAAATCAGATCTTCGTTGTTTTGTGTATTCTGGTGGTTTTCGTCTTTGTCACTGTCGGTCAGCGATTGGTCTACCTCTGGAAGCAAGGAAGAGTTGCAGGTGATTGAGTGGCTGTCGTAGCTGTCGTGGGAGGCCAGTGGGGCGATGAGGGCAAAGGCAAGATAATAGACCTTCTGGCCGAGAAAGCGCAGATAGTAGCCCGCTTCTCCGGCGGAGATAATGCCGGTCATACCGTAATCAACCCTCATGGCGAGTTCCGGCTGCACCTGGTCCCTTCAGGGATCTTTTACCCGCAGGTTACGTGTATCATCGCTAACGGTGTAGCCATTAACCCGGCGGTGCTTCTCAAAGAAATAGACGGTCTGCAGAGCCACGGTATAGGCATGAATCGTCTATTCATTAGTGTACGCGCTAACTTGACCATGCCCTATCATATTCTTCTCGACAAACTTGAGGAAGAGAGGCGCAGCGCAGGAGCACTCGGTACGACCCTCAAGGGAATCGGCCCGGCCTTTGCAGACAAGATAGCTCGATTGGGAATTCGCGCCGGAGACCTGCTGGATAAGGACATATTTCTGAGCCGCTTGAGGGCAGCTCTGGAGCTCAAGAACATCATCCTGACCAAGGTGTACCATGCCTCGCCCCTTTCGCTCGACGACATCTATCAAGAATACTGTAGCTATGGAGAGCGGCTTGCGCCTTTCATCCGGGAGACCAGCTCCCTAGTTCGCGAAGCGGCCGCGAAAGGGGAGCTTGTTTTGCTGGAAGGTGCCCAAGGGGCTCTCCTTGACCCTGACTTTGGCACTTATCCGTATGTGACCTCTTCTTCACCGCTGGCAGGAGCGAGTTGTATTGGAACGGGTCTTGGCCCAACAGCGATTGATCGTGTCGTAGGGATATTCAAGGCGTATAACACCAGAGTCGGAGGCGGCCCTATGCCCACAGAACTCAAGGACAGGACGGGCGAATTAATACGAGAGAAGGCCCATGAGTACGGCGCCACCACCGGCAGACCGCGAAGATGCGGCTGGTTTGACGCCGTAGCGGGTCGCTTCAGCGTCGAGATAAACGGCCTGAGTGACATAGCACTGACCCATCTGGATATCTACGACGACTTCCCCGCGATAAAGATATGCACTGCCTATAAATCCAGGGGCCAACTACTGACTTACTTTCCCAGTGATGTTGCCGTATTGGAAGAATGCCAGCCCGTGTATGAAGAAATCGAGGGCTGGCAAGAATCAATCAACGGAATCCGGACTTTCGAGAAGCTGCCGGCCAAAGCCCGCAGCTACATCTCCCGCCTCGAGAGACTTCTTTCCTGCCCCATCAGCCTCGTGTCGGTGGGGCCTGACAGGAGGCAAATCATCGAGACAAATCCCAAGTTTGACGCACCAAACCCTAAACAATATCGAAGCGCAAGACGCAAATGACCGGGACCCTTCCGAAACTCGACTCGGCACTTGGATTTGCCTAGAGGCTAGAAATCAGGACTCAGAACCGAGAACGGGCAAGTCGATCTTGTAGTTTCCTAGTGCAGCCTTTATGACTTCGGCTGATTTCTCATCAGGTTCGACGAGAGGCAAACGTGGCGCACCCACCGGAAAGCCCACATAGTTCAGAGCCCACTTGACGGGCACGGGATTAGACACGACGAACAGGGCATTCACCATTGGCAGCATCTCCCGGTGAAGCCTGGCCGCCTGTGAAAGGTAACCTTTCAGAAATCTGTTTATCATGTCCTTTATCTGAATTCCTATCAAGTGAGAGGCGACACTGATCACGCCATAACCGCCCAGGGTGAGTATGGGTAAGGTATCGCCGTCATTGCCGCTATAGACCAGGAAATCCCTGCCCGTTCCCTGGATGATTTCCGCTATTTGCCCCAGATTGCCACTGGCTTCCTTCACCCCGACAACATTGTCAATCTGGCTCAACTTAATCATCGTATCGGCGGCCAGGTTGGTGACGGTGCGTGACGGCACATTGTAGATAATGCAGGGCAAGGTAGTGCTCCGGGCAATGGTCTTGAAATGCTCCCACAAACCCTGCTGGGTTGGCCGATTGTAGTAAGGAACTACCAAGAGACAGGCGTCAACGCCGATCCTCTCCGCCTCTTTGGTCAGTTCCCTGCTCTCCCCGGTGTCGTTGCTGCCCGTTCCGGCAATCACGGCTCCGCGACCGGCTATCGCCGACCTTACCTCAGCGAAGAGTTTTAGTTTTTCCTCCAGCTGTAGGGTGGGAGACTCCCCCGTTGTGCCCGCAACTACTACCCCATCACTGCCCGAGTTCAATAAGGCCACTGCAAGCTTCTTAGCTTGCTGATAGTCGACCTCGCCGCGCGCGTTGAAAGGAGTCACCATGGCGGTTAACAGGCGGCCCGGTCTGTTCTTACCTTGAGATTTTGAGGAGCTTTCAGGAACCCCCGGTCTATTCATTTAAGCTGGCTAGACTTTCCTTGAGGCTTATCCAACCCCTGGCTATACCCTCTTCGGCAATCTGCACGGCATTCAGCGCTGCCCCTTTACGCACATTATCAGCCACTATCCACATGGCAAGGCCGCTGGGATGGGACATATCTTTCCTAATCCTCCCCACAAACACGTTATCTGACCCGCTGGCAGCCCAGGGCTGGGGATAGAAACTCACGGTGGGATCGTCAAGCACCCTGACACCGGGTGCCTGGGCCAGAATCTTTCTTGCCTCTTCAGGCGTGATGGGCGAACTAAACTCCACATTAACCGCTTCGCTATGCCCAAACCAGACAGGAACGCGGACGCAAGTGGCCGAGATACCCAGATCCTCAGCACGCAGTATCTTTCGCGACTCTTCCACCATTCTTTGTTCTTCCCTGGTATATCCATTATCCAGGAACACGCCGATTTCCGGAAGAACATTGAAGGCAATTTGATGAGAATAGACATGAGGACAAACTCGACGGCCTTCCAGGACCAGCCGCGCCTGATTTGTCATCTCTTTAAGAGCCGCGCTGCCGCTGCTCGATACCGACTCATAAGTGCTCACGACAACTCGCCTGACGGGATTGACCTTGTGCAGAGGATAGAGTGCTACAACCAACTCGATTGTGGAGCAATTGGGACCGGCGATTATGCCCTTATGCCCCTCTATGTCCCCGGGATTGACCTCCGGAACCACGAGAGGGACTGCAGCTGTCATTCTGAATGCAGTACTCGTATCTATGACAACGGCTCCGGCTTCAGCAGCTAGGGGCGCTAACCTCCGGCTGGTATCAGCACCGGCGCAGAAGAAGGCAATGTCAACATCACGAAACGCCTCCGCCTTTGCCTCTTTCACTTCGATTCTCTGGTGATTGAAGAGAAGTTTCAGCCCCGGCGTATATTCCGGAGACATCAAGTAGACGGAGGCCACCGGGAACTTGCGCTGCTCAAATATCTTGACAATCTCCTGCCCTACAATATCCCCAGCGCCTACGACCGCTACGTTGAATCCTTGCATAGCCTTTCCTACAGCTTCAGCAGAGCGTCCAACCCGTAAGTCAGTCCTTTGCGCCTTGTTACTTCCTTAATTGCCAGGATGATGCCAGGCAAGAAGCATTCCCGGCTTATGATATCGTGGCGCAACGTGAGTGTCTCGCCCGTGCCACTGAATACGACCTCCTGTCCGGCCACAAATCCGGGCAGTCTCAAACTATGAATGGCTATGCCATCCATCTGCCCTCCTCGAGTATTGCTGACCACCTCGCGCACTACCTGAGGATAGACGAATGGTTTGCCGTGAGTTTCCAACATGCCTCTTGCCGTAGCTATAGCGGTCGCTGACGGAGCATCAGCCTTCTTATCGTGATGCATTTCGATGATTTCGGCGTGGTCAAAGAACTTGGCAGCCAGTTTTGACAAGTGAATCAAGAGCGCCGCCCCCAGAGAAAAATTGGGCGCCACTATCGCACCTACTTTATTGGCCTGGCACAATCTCGCAACCTCTGCCAAGTTTTCCTCGGAAAGGCCCGAAGTGCCTATAACCATACTGACCTTCTGCTTAAGAGCTATGCGGGCGGCCGCCATGGAAGCTTCGGCATTGGTGAAATCCACGACCACATCCGCGTCACAGCTCTTCAGAAGTGATGCTAAATCCGACGAAAGCAGTATCAGCTCGGAGACCTCGGTCAAAGGAAGATATTGCTGAGTAACCTCTTTCTCTACGGCACCCACCGCCCTTAGGCCTGGCTCGCGAACCACCGCTCTGGTTATCTCTTGACCCATGCGGCCGAAAGCACCGTTGATAACCACTCTTATTGGTTCCACAGAGGGGGTCATGTTCCTTTCTCTCTCTTTGCAGGTGAAGAGTTCTACCGGCTGCGGCTTCTGTGCTGTTCATCCCTGCCACGTGGACGAGCAAATTTCTTTTGCTGGTCTCGTGGTCCAGACGGAGCTTCGCTGACTTTGGCACCAGAAACATTGGAGAGTCCCTCCAATATTGCTTTGCGCGATAGATTTATCCTACCGGCGTTGTCGATACCGATGACTTTCACCATGACTTCGTCGCCCACTTTCACTACGTCTTCAACCTGCGCCACCCGGTAGTTGGCGAGCTCGCTGATATGGATGAGGCCCTCCTTACCCGGCAGGATCTCCACCATGGCTCCGAAATTGAACAGCCTTGTCACCTTTCCCGTGTAAATCTCTCCCTGCTCTACTTCCCGCGTCAGGTCCTGAATCATTCTGATTGCTTTCTGCGCTGCTTCTTCGTTCGGAGATCCAACAAGAACCTTGCCATCGTTGTTTATGTCTATAGTTGTCTTGGTCTCATCTATTATTGATCTTATGATTCTGCCTCCGGGACCAATAACGCTGCCAATCTTGCCCGGATCAATAGCTATTTCATACATTCTCGGAGCAAAGGGACTGAGTTGAGACCGGCTTGCGCTGATCGCCGAACTCATCTTCTGCAATATCTCCAACCTGGCTTCACGAGCCTGGCCTAGAGCCTCGGCCAAAACGGCAATGCTTATTCCCCGAAGCTTGATGTCAAGCTGCAAGGCGGTTACCCCGGTGGCTGTACCGGCAACCTTGAAATCCATGTCACCGTAGGCGTCTTCCGTACCCACGATGTCGGTCAGGACGACATGGTCCTCATGATCGCCGGTAACCAGCCCCATCGCTATGCCGGCCACCGGCGCCTTCATAGGCACTCCCGCATCCATCAGCGAGAGAGTTGAAGCACAGGCACTGGCCATCGACGTACTCCCATGAGAACTAAGCACTTCAGAAACGAGACGTATCGTGTAAGGAAAATCGGTCTCTGACGGAAGGACCGATGAAATAGCCCGCTCCACCAGAGCGCCGTGCCCGATTTCGCGCCTTCCCGTTACCCCTATTCGCTTCACTTCGCCCGTGGAAAAGGGAGGAAAATTATAGTGATGCATGAAGCGTTTAGTCTCCTCGAGACCGATGCCATCTATCAGTTGCTCCCGGCTTGTAGATCCCAACGTAGTAATAGTCAGCACCTGAGTCTCACCGCGCTCAAACAATCCTGAGCCGTGCGTACGAGGAAGGATACCGACCTCACAGTTGATAGGACGAATGCCTTTGGGCTGGCGGCCGTCCAGATGTTGTTTCCTCTGCAATATTCTTGCCCTCACGGCGGCTTTCAGTTGTTTTTCAAAGGCAAGACTAATCTCGTCTTCAGAGAAGGAATCGGCCACGCTACTCTTTATTTCTTCCCTGAGGCCCATCAAGGCCTTATCTCTCTGCATCTTCCTTGGCTCTTGCAGAACCTGCTCCAGCTTCTGCTCAAGCAGGGAGGCAATCCGAGATAGGAGCTCAGGCGGCAGTTCCCTGGGTTTAATCTCTACCTTAGCTTTGCCATGAACCCGCTGCAGATCTTCCTGCAGCTCAATAATCTGCTGATTCGCCTCGTGCCCCATCCTCAGTGCTTGGAGTGCTATCTCTTCGGAGATCTCTCTAGCACCGGACTCCACCATCACGATATCCTTCCTGGTGCTGGCTACAATCGTGTCCAACAGGCTATTCTCAATTTCAGCCAGGGGTGGATTTACAACCAGGGCACCGTTTATATAGCCGACGTGCACCGCTGATATCGGGCCGAAGAACGGGACATCTGATAGGGTCAGGGCTGCCGAAGCGCCGATCAAGGCACAAATATCAGGGTCACTTTCCTGGTCCACAGATAGCACCGTCGCCACAACTTGAATATCGTAGTTAAAGTCCTTGGAAAGAAGCGGACGTAGTGACCGATC
>Ga0172362_10001355_pt1 | contig 20917 bp, 16 predicted proteins | sample LakKivs1_kivu2a2_FD_114534 | JGI IMG/M metagenome (GOLD analysis project Ga0172362, IMG submission 114534) | Sediment microbial communities from Lake Kivu, Rwanda - Sediment s1_kivu2a2 | ecosystem: Environmental > Aquatic > Freshwater > Lake > Sediment | place: Rwanda: Western Province, Lake... | reverse complement strand
TACCAACTTTTTTCCGATCGAGCAAAAGGTGGTACAAAATAAAAACGACACTTTTGTACGATCGGATAAAAGTGTCGCTTAGACAAGATGGGTTGTAATTCTAATTTCTATTTTCCAATTTCTATACAACCAATTTCTATTTTGCTATGATTAAGGGGTATGCCAAGTAAATTTATTCATCTCCATGTTCATAGCCACTATTCATTGCTTGATGGATTGGCGAAGATTGATGAATTAATTGAAAAAGCCAAAGAGTACAAAATGGACTCTTTGGCTTTAACTGACCACGGAGCAATGTATGGGGCAATTGAGTTTTATAGAAAATGTTTGGCTGCGGGCATTAAACCAATTATCGGGGCAGAATTATATCTTACCCCAGGCAGCCGCTTTGACAAAACCGCGGGCAAAAGCGACATAAGATATCACCTAGTTCTTCTAGCAAAAAATAAAATCGGTTATCGCAATTTAATCAAATTAGTAACCAAAAGTCATTTAGAGGGATTTTATTACAAACCGAGAATTGATAAAGAACTTCTGGAAAAACACAGCGAGGGATTAATTCTCTTGACTAGCTGTCTTCAGGGTGAAATCCCCAACGCTATTTTAGCCGGCGATTGGGCAAAAGCCAAAGCCACGGCTCTGGAATATAAAAAAATGTTTGGTAAAGATAATTTTTATCTTGAAATCCAAGACCATCCCAATAGTTTAGACCAGATGCGAGCAAATGAAGGAATGATAAAATTAGCTAAAGAAGTTAAAGTTCCTTTGGTGGCGACCAATGACGTTCATTATTTAAATAAAGAAGATGCCGATGTTCACGATGTTTTACTCTGCGTCCAAACCACGCATACCATTGAAGAAAAGGAAAGATTGACCATGAAAGGCGAAGATTTTTCTTTAAAGCCTCCAGAGCAAATGATAAGAGCTTTCAAAAAAATCCCCGAAGTAATCAGCAATACTCTAAAAATTGCTGAGAAATGCGATTTAAAAATTGAATTGGGTAAAATTGAACTACCTGACTTTCCTCTACCCGAAAATGAAACTGCGGATACTTATCTGGAAAAACTCTGCGAGCAAGGACTTTCCAAAAGATTTCCCGCTAATCTTTTTAAGCAGAATGACCCGCAACTTTCAGAAATAAAAAAGCGTCTCCAATATGAATTAAAAGTAATTAAGAAAACCGGCTTCGCCTCTTATTTCTTAATTGTTCAGGATGTAGTCAATTGGGCAAAAGAGCAAGGAATTGCGGTTGGTTGTCGGGGCAGTGCTGCGGGCAGTTTGGTTTCTTATCTTTTAAATATTACCAATGTTAATCCCTTAAAATATAATCTTCTTTTTGAAAGATTTTTAAATCCCGAGAGAATTAGTATGCCTGATATTGACCTTGATTTTACGGATACGCGAAGGGACGAAATAATTGATTATGTTTCTAAAAAATACGGTCATGACCGCGTAGCTCAAATAATCACTTTCGGGACAATGGCAGCTCGGGCAGCAGTCAGGGACACGGGTCGGGCTTTGGGTTATAATTATACTTTTTGCGACCAGATTGCTAAGATGATTCCTTTTGGTTTTTCTTTAAAAGACGCTTTAGAAAAAGTGCCGGAATTATCCCGAAGTTATGACAACGACGACCAGGTAAAAACCTTGATTGACATTGCCAAAAAACTGGAAGGAGTAGCTCGCCACGCTTCCACTCATGCCTGCGGAGTGGTAATCACTAAAAATCCGCTTGATTTTCACACTCCGTGTCAACACGCTTCTCAAGATGACCAAACTATTGTTACCCAGTATGAAATGCGAAGCATTGAGGCATTGGGCCTGTTAAAAATGGATTTTCTCGGTCTGAAAAACCTAACCATAATTGAAAATGCTGTCAATTTAATAGAAAAAATCAGAAACCAAAAAATTGATGTAGAGGATATTCCTCTGGATGATGGAGAAACCTTTAAGCTCTTTCAAAGAGCTGATACCACGGGAGTATTCCAATTAGAGTCCTCGGGGATGAAAAAATACCTCCAAAAATTAAAACCCAATGATTTGGAAGACATTATTGCTATGGTTGCTCTTTATCGACCCGGCCCAATGAACCTTATTCCCGAATATATTGCCCGAAAACACAAGGAAAAAGAAATAAAATACATTCACCCCAAATTAAAACCAGTTCTGGAAAATACTTACGGCATTGCGATTTATCAGGAACAATTGATGCAGATAGCTAAAGATTTAGCTGGCTTTACTTCCTCGGAAGCGGATGTTTTGAGAAAAGCGGTAGGCAAGAAAATCAGAAAACTCCTTGACCAGCAAGCCAATAAAATGATTGAGGGAATGGTTAAAAATGGAATTGAAAAAGAAATTGCTCAAAAAATCTGGGACCTCATTGAGCCCTTTGCCCAGTATGGATTCAATCGGGCTCATGCTACCTCTTATGCTTTGATTGCTTATCAAACTGCTTATTTAAAAGCACACTTTCCCCAAGAATTTATCACTGCCTTAATGCAAGCTGACCAAAAAGATCTGGACAGGATTAATATCTTGGTTGAGGAGGCGAGAAAAAAAGGTATCCAGGTTTTGCCGCCGGATATTAATGAAAGTTTTGATAATTTTACCCTGATTCCTCCTCAATCAATCCGATTTGGGCTTGCCGCAATTAAAAATGTAGGGCATAATGTAGTTAGAGCAATTGTTGAAGAAAGAGAGCAAAGTGGCGAATACCAATCAATGGCGGATTTTCTTTCTCGACTCTCCCCTGCTCCGGACAAACCCGCGATTATAAATAAAAAATCTCTGGAGAGCTTGATTAGGGCAGGTGCTTTTGATAAAATTGCTTCTCGGAAAGAATTGCTCGGACAACTGGAAAACTTGCTTGAGTTCGCTCGCCAGTCCCAGAAAACAAAACAATATGGTCAGGTAAGTTTGTTCGGTTCGGAGATTTCTTCTAATAATCACGTTCTTTTTTCCAACCATAATCAAAAAACGCAGAGAAAATTGTTAGATGAAGAAGTTCAATGGGAAAAAGAACTTTTGGGAATGTACATTTCCCAACATCCCCTGTCTTCGCATCAAGAATTTTTAAAAGATAAAATAATTCTCATAAAAGATTTAGCCAAGCAGAAAAAAGATAGCCGAGTTAAAATTGCGGGAGTAATTACTAAAATTACCCGATTTATTACCAAATCCGGCAAGCCCATGCTCTTTGTAGGGTTAGAAGATCTAACTGGCAAGATTGAAGCCCTAGTTTTTGCTGGAGTTTTGGAAAGAAATCCAGTGGTCTGGCAGGAGGGAAAAATAATAAATTTAACTGGTCGCTTAACTGACAAAGACGACCAACTAAAAATCCTCTGCGACGAAGCAGAAGAGCTGAAAAGTTATGGCAAGTAAAAATAAAATTGAGACCATCCGACACTCATTGAGCCATATAATGGCGCACGCGGTGAAAGACATTTTTGGGAATGCCATGCCTGCCGGCAGGCAGGTTAAGTTTGGCATTGGACCGACTATTGAGAGTGGGTTTTATTATGATTTTGACCTGCCTGCCGGCAAGGCAGGTTTGCCAAAAACTTTAACCCCCGAAGATTTGCCGAAAATTGAAAAAAGAATGCGCGAATTAATAAAGAAAAATATAAAATTTGAAAAAAGTCTTGCTACTAAGGAACAAGCGAAAAAATTATTCAAAGGACAGCCATATAAACTCGAACTTATAAATGAAAAGTCAAAAGTCAAAAGTCAAAAGTTAACGATTTATAAAAGCGGCGATTTCACCGACCTTTGTGCCGGGCCGCATGTTAAATCAAGCAAAGAAATAAATCCTGAGGCTTTTAAATTAATGAAAATAGCCGGGGCTTATTGGCGAGGTGATGAAAAAAATCCCATGCTCCAGAGAATTTACGGAGTAGCGTTTAATACCAAAAAAGAATTAGATGCTTATTTAAAACAAATTGAGGAAGCGGAAAAACGTGACCACCGTATCATTGGTCAGAAATTGGATTTATTTAGTTTTGATGAAGAAGTGGGTCCGGGCTTAGTTCTCTGGCATCCCAAAGGAACAATTCTGAAAAATATAATTGAAGAATTCTGGACTAAAGAGCATATTAAAAATGGTTATGAAATAATTGATACTCCGCACATTGGCAGAATAAAACTCTGGCAAACCTCAGGTCATACTGGTTTTTATAAAGAAAATATGTTTGGTCCAATGGAGGTTGAAGGCGATAAATATCTGATTAAACCGATGAATTGTCCTTTTGCAATGAAAATATATAAATCCCAAATCCGCAGTTATCGGGACTTGCCAATTCGCTGGGCAGAATTGGGAACGGTTTACCGATATGAAAGAAGCGGAGTGCTTCACGGCTTAATCCGAGTGCGCGGTTTTACTCAAGATGATGCTCATATAATCTGTGCGCCCGAGCAATTAGGAGATGAGGTAATGACCGCGGTTAAATTTGCAATCAAACTTTTAAGGGATTTTGGTTTTAAGGAATATGGAATATATTTGGCAACTCGTCCCAAAAAATATGTCGGAACCATAAAAAATTGGGAAAAAGCTACGAGAACCCTAAAATATGTTCTCAATAAATTAAAATTAAAATACAAAATTGATACTGGCGGCGGTGTTTTCTATGGACCAAAAATAGATATTAAAATTAAGGATTCCTTGGAAAGAGAATGGCAGTGCACTACTGTTCAGTTTGACTTCAATTTGCCAGAAAGGTTTGATATGACTTATATTGATAAAAGGGGTAAGAAACAAAGACCCTATATGGTTCACCGCGCCCTGCTTGGTTCAATAGAAAGATTTATCGGGGTTTTATTGGAACATTATTCTGGCGCCTTGCCTTTCTGGCTCTCCCCTGTTCAGATTTATGTCATTCCGGTTGGCTCGCGCCACGAAAAATATGCCCGGCAAATTAGTAAGGATTTAACTGAAAAAGGTTTCCGAGTAAAAGTTAAGAATGAAAATGAAACCGTATCCAAAAAAATCCGCGATGGAGAAATGCAGAAAATCCCTTATATGTTGGTGGTTGGCGATGAAGAAATAAAATCCAAATCCGTGCGCATAAGAACCAAAGAAAAAGGAGATATTGGAATGATAAAATTTGAAAAATTTATTAAATTAATAATTAAATAAAAATTATGAAAAAAATATATATTTTATTATTTATAATCGTAGTTTGTGTTTTGGCAATTGGCTTTAGCGCTAAGGCACAGGAAGAAACATCTTCCGGGATTTTGCCCAATAGCCCGTTCTATTTTCTGAAAAATTTTGTGAGACAGTTGCGGCTTACTTTTACTTTTAATTCGGTAAAAAAAGCTGATTTGCGGCTTCAATTTGCCAATGAAATTTTGGAGGAGGCGAAAAAATTAGCAGAAAAAACTGGCAATCAGGAACTTTTCCAAAAAGCCATTGACAAATACGAACGACAAATGGAAAAAATTCAACAACAGGTTGAAAAATTTAAAAACAAAGAAAAAGATGATATGAAAATAGATGAATTTGCTAATAGATTTGATAAAAAAATTGAACTCCATCAGCAAATAATGGAAACATTAAAAGAAAAATTAGAGGATAATCCACAAGCATTGGAGAGCGTGCGAGAAGCAAAACAAAAGACAATTCAACACCTTGAACAAACAAAAGAAAAACTCATAGAAAGATTTCAAAGCCGAGAAAGAAAATGTAAAAATATGTGCGGCGACAATCAATGTCAAGAAGTAGTTTGCCAGGCAATCGGTTGTCCCTGCGCCGAAACCAAAACAACCTGTCCGCAGGATTGTAAAGCCGAGCAGGGATGTCAAAAAGACGAGGATTGTGGATGTGGCAGAAATATTAAAACAGGGGAATGTTCTTTCGGAAATAAGAACTATATTGACACAAAACAACAATGCCCTGACTTCTGTACTGGTTTTACGGGAAACCTGAGGATTAAATGTATAAGTAACAAGTGCAAGCAGATAGAAGTATCTAAATAGATATCTCTCCAATAAATGAAAAAGTATTATCTTAAAACATTCGGCTGCCAAATGAACGAAAGCGATTCCCAAAGAATCGCTTCGTTTTTGGAACAACAAAAATATCGAAATACAGATAAAATACAAAATGCTGATTTAATTGTAGTTAATGCTTGTTCGGTTAGACAAACAGCAACAGATCGGATTTTTGGATTAAAAAATAAATTTAAAAAATTAAAAGCAAAAAAAATTTTAACCGGTTGCGTTCTTAAAGCTGACAAAAAGAAGTTTGAAGAATTTTTTAATAAAATTTTAAGTATCAACGATTTTTTCAAATACCATAAATTTTTCGATCGTACAAATTATGGTAAAAATTATTTTGTTTCAAAACCGAAATATTTATCTAAAAATTCAGCTTTTGTGCCAATAATGACCGGTTGCAATAATTTTTGTGCTTATTGTGTTGTGCCTTATACGCGAGGAAGAGAGATTTCGAGGTCGGTTAAAGAAATTATTGAAGAAGTAAAATGTTTGGTGAAAAGGGGATACAAGGAGATAACTTTACTTGGGCAAAATGTAAACAGCTACAAATATGATTTTGTGGAGCTTCTTAAAAAACTAAACTCCTTGTCAGGGGATTTTCAAATAAAATTTTTGACCAATCATCCTAAAGATATGTCTGACGAATTAATTAATACCATTGCCAAATACAAAAAAATAGCCAAAGAAATTCATCTACCAATTCAAAGCGGTGACGATAAAATTCTAAAAAAGATGAATCGTGGATATGCCGTTAAACAATACAAGGATTTGGTTAAAAAAATCAAAAAGATAATTCCTGATGTTAAACTTTCTACTGATGTAATTGTTGGTTTCCCCGGCGAAACAAAAAAACAGTTCGAAAATACGGTTAAATTATTTAAAGAAATTAAATTTGATAAAGCTTATATTAATAAATACTCTACTCGTCCCGGAACAATTGCCGCAAAATTTAAAGACAATGTATCCTGGGAAGAAAAGAAAAGACGCTGGAGAATTTTAGATAAAATAATAAATAAGCCCAAAAAATTAATTGTGATTGTGGGACCAACTGCTTCGGGAAAATCTGAATTAGCCATAAAAATTGCTAAAAAATTTGGAGGAGAAATTGTCTCGGCTGACTCAAGGCAGATATACAAAGAAATGGATATCGGAACGGCGAAGCCGTTCCGAAGCGGTATCCCTCATTATTGTATAAACATCACAAGTCCCAAAAAACAATTCACTGTGGCTGAATATCGGAAATTAGCTTTGGAAGCAATTAATAAAATTTATAAAAAAGGAAAAATTCCGATTCTCTGTGGGGGAACGGGGTTTTATATTCAAGCTGTGGTTGAAGGTCTGAACATTCCCAGAGTAAAACCTGATTGGAATCTAAGAAGAAAATTAGAAAAGAAAACAACCGAACAATTATTTGGGGAAGTAAAAAAACTTGACCCGAGAAGAGCCAAAACTATTGATGTCAAAAATAAACGCCGTCTAATCCGGGCAATAGAAATTATTTTGAAAACCGGCAAGCCAATCCCCTCTTTAGAATTCTCCGCCAAAGGCGGACCAGCCTCGGGCTGGAATGTCTTGTATTTAGGCATAAAAAAATCTCCCCAAGAATTAAAGAGATTGATAAATCAAAGGGTTGAGAAAATGATTAAAAAAGGACTGGAAAAAGAACTAAAAAAATTAGTTAAAAAATATGGCTGGACAATTGTTCTTAAAAATGCGATTGGCTATCAGGAATGGCGTGGAAAAAATCCTATAAAAAACACCAAACTTCATACTTATCAATTTGCCAAGCGCCAAATGACCTGGTTTAAAAAATATCCTGGCAAAAAAATAATCTGGATAAAAGATTATCCAGAAACTGAAAAATTAGTTAAGAAATTCCTGTCCCGTTAATTTCGGGATTTACTTTAATTTTTTCTTTAGTATCTTTTCTACAACCTGGGGATTGGCCTGACCCTTGCTTTCTTTCATCGCCTGACCAATCAAAAACTGTAAAGCATTTTGTTTTCCTTTCTTATAATCCTTAACTGCTTGAGGATTATTTTTTATTACTTTCCCTATAATCTTTTCTAATTCTTTTTCTCCGCTAACCTGCTTTATTTCTTTTTTCTCAATTATCTGCGAAGGGTCAGCGCCAGTTCTGAACATTTCTTTTAAAACTGCCTGAGCTCCGCTGCTGGAAATCTCTCCAATAAAGGTCAAATAAACCAATTCAGCAAAATTCTCCGGAGTTATCTTGATTTCCCCAGTCAAAGAAACATATTTAGGAAGCTCGGTAATAATATAATTCGAGCTTAATTTTACTAATTTATCGAAGTCGGTTTTTATTCTCCCAGATTCTAGCCACGCTTTCAATTCACTCACTGCCTCTTCAAAAAAATCTCCTAAATATCTATAAGTGATCAGGGTTTCGATGGCGGGTTCGAGAATTTTGTATTCTTTTTTAAATCTTTCTCGTCGAGCCGCGGGTAATTCAGGAATTTCAGCTTTTATTTCTTCTACATCTTTTTTTAAAATCTTCAAAGGAGGCAAATCGGGTTCGGGAAAATATCGATAATCTTCGGATGTCTCTTTGGTTCTTTGGGAAAAAGTTTTCTGCTTAACCTCGCTCCAACCTCTGGTTTCGTGTATAACTTTTTCCTGCCTGCCGGCAGGCAGGTCTTTATTCTCCAAAATTTCTTTTTGTCTTTTAATTTCATAATCAATTGCCCGCTCAACTGCCTTAAATGAATTCAGGTTCTTAACTTCTACTTTGGTTCCTTTATTTAAAGAAACATTGGCTTCAACTCGCATCTGGCCTTTTTCCATATCCGCATCGGAAACCCCCAAATAACGCAAAATAAGTTGTAGTTCTTGGGCAAATTTTCTCGCTTCACTTGCTGATTTGATGTCTGGTTCAGTAACCAATTCCATCAGAGGCACACCCGCGCGATTAAAATCAACCAGAGAATGGTCTCCTCTATCGTGAAGAAGTTTTCCTGTATCTTCTTCCAGGTGAACTCTTTGGATTCTTATCCCGGTTAATTTGCCATTCTTACATACTGGAGCTTCATATTGGCTAATTTGATAACCCTTGGGAAGATCGGGATAAAAATAATTTTTTCTTTCAAACCAGGCCTTTTCAGCAATTTTACAATTCAAAGCTAAGCCGGTTTTTATCACCATTTCTACTGCTTTCTTGTTTATTACGGGAAGAACTCCTGGCTGAGCCGTACAAATTGGACAAATATTTTTATTCGGCTTTTTTTCTAAGGGGTCATTAAGACAATCACAAAACATCTTGGTCTGTGTTTTCAATTCCACATGAATCTCTAAACCAATTGTGGGTTGGTATTTATTCATTATTTTAATCCTATCATTTTTAAGCTAATAAAAAAAGCCCCCGACTATGGTCGGGGGCATCAATTTCTCCTCCTTATTTTCCATATTGCTGCGCATCATCAATAATATCTTTACCTTCTTTACTCCACTCCCCTTGCCACATTATAACATCAAAAATTTCCATCCCACCATTCTTGGTTAAACAAACAACTCTCTCGAGGCCGGCATTGATAATCATCTTTTTACACATAAAGCAAGGAAAAGCATTCATAAGACTTTTGTCCGAATAGCTGCCCCACACATACATAGTACCACCCAGTAAACTTACGCCGGCTCTGGCAGCATTGATGATTGCATTTTGTTCAGAGTGAACGCTTCGGCATAATTCATAGCGCTGACCATGGGGAATGTTCATCTTGTCTCTAAGGCAGAAACCGCGCTCAAAGCAATCTCTGGTGCTTCTTGGTGCTCCAACATATCCTGTAGAAATAATCTGGTCGTCGCGAATAATAACGGCTCCTATCTTCACCCGAAAACAGGTACCTCTCTGAGCTACTGCTCTGGCGATGCCCAAATAATACTCGTTCTTAGAAATTCTTTTATTTTTCAAACTTCACCTCCTCTTCTAAATTCAAAACTCCATTCTAACCTTTTTCTTTTAAAAAATCAAGGAAAATAAAAACGACACTTTTGTACGATCGGATAAAAGTGTCGCCTGAAGATTTATTTTATACCGAGCACTCCTATTTCTCCACCACCTCAATCCCCATATTTCTGGCAGTGCCTTCGATTATTTTCATTGCTGCTTCAAGGTCATTGGCATTTAAGTCAGCCATTTTTTTCTCAGCAATTTCGCGGATTTGCTTTTTGGTTACTTTACCAACTTTTTCTTTTTGAGGCACGCCCGAACCCTTTTCAATACCCGCTGCTTTTTTTAATAATTCCGCTGCGGGCGGGGTTTTTAATTCAAAATCAAAAGTCCTATCTTCGTAAATCGTAATCTCTACGGGAATAATATCACCCTCTTTGTCTCTGGTTGCTTCATTAAACTTATTACAAAAATCTTGGATATTCAAACCATGCTGACCCAAAGCTGGCCCCACTGGCGGAGCAGGATTTGCCTGCCCTGCGGGAATTTGAAGCTTTATGATTGTTTTTATTTTCTTAGGCATTATATCTTCTTTACTTGAAGAAAATCTAATTCCACTGGGGTCTCTCGACCAAACATATTTACTAAAACCTTAATTCTTCCCTTCTCTTTATCAACCTCGCTAATTTTGCCGTCAAAATCCTTGAATGGTCCGTCAACAATTTTTACCACATCGCTAACCTCCAGCTCAATCTTATAAGTCGGCTCTTCCTTACTTGTTCTCTTAATTAATTTTTTAATTTCTTCGTCAGCAATCGGGACCGGGGTAATGCCCGAACCAATAAAACCAGTAACCCGAGGGGTATTTCTGACCACATACCAAGAATTGTCATCAACAATCATTTCCACAAAAACATAGTTGGGATAAATTTTCTCCTCAACCGTATATCTCTTGCCCCCTTTTATTTTTATTTTTTTCTCCTTAGGAACTAAAACATTAAAAATCTTATCTTTCATATCAAAAGCTTCAATCCTTTGTTTCAGATTGAAAGCCACGCTATCTTCGGAAGCAGGGTAAGTATGAATAGCGTACCATCTTTTTTCTCCGCTTATTTGTTGCTTAGGCATTTTACAATAAAAATTTACTTATTAGCCAAGTAAAAAGGAAGTCCAAACCACCAAGAAAAATAGCCACAGCAAAACTCAACCCAATCACAATCAGGGTATATTTGATAGTGTCCTTCCGGCTTGGCCAGTTCACTTTTTTTAATTCCACCTTTGCTTCTTTAAGAAAGGTTCTTATTTTGTTTAGCAAACCCATAAATTAGATATCTAAATTTCTTACTTCTTTGGCATGGGTCTGGATGAATTTTTTGCGCGGCAAAACCTCGCTGCCCATTAAAATATCAAAAATCCTATCTGCTTCCTCGGCATCTTCAATGGTTACTCTTTTCATTATTCTTTTCTCTGGATCCATGGTGGTCTCCCAAAGCAATCCCGGATTCATCTCGCCCAGACCTTTATATCTTTGAATGCTAACTTCGCCCTTTTCTTTTTTCAATTTTTCCACTGCCTTGTCCTTTTCTCCTTCGGTATAAACATAAACAACTTCTTTGCTTTTTTGAATTTTGTAAAGCGGGGGTTGAGCAATGTACAAGTAGCCATTTTCAATCACTTTAGGAAAATATCGATAGAATAAAGTCAAAAGTAAAGTTCTAATATGCGCGCCATCAACATCAGCATCGGTCATAATGATTACATTGTGATAGCGAAGCTTATTAATGTCAAATTCATCGGAAATAGCTGTGCCCAAAGCGATAATCAAAGCTTTTATTTCTTTGGAAGCCAAAATCTTATCCAGGCGCGCTCTTTCCACGTTTAAAATTTTTCCTCTCAATGGCAAAATTGCTTGAAAATGCCTGTCCCTCCCTTGTTTGGCTGAACCGCCAGCTGAATCACCCTCAACAATATAAAGCTCGGCTTCTTCGGGGTTGCGGGTAGCGCAATCAGCTAATTTTCCCGGCAAAGTCATTCCCTCTAAAATTCCCTTTCTTAAAACCGTTTCCCGAGCTGCTTTAGCTGCTCGTCGAGCTTTTTGAGCTAAAATACACTTACCTAAAATTTGACGAGCATCATTAGGATTTTTCTCTAGATATTCTTCAAAAGTATCCAAAAAAACCGATTCAATCACGGTTCTGACTTCGGGGTTTCCCAATCTGGCTTTGGTTTGTCCTTCAAACTGAGGCTCTTTTAATTTGACGCTAATTACCGCAGTTAATCCTTCTCGAACATCATCACCGCCCAAATTGGGTTCGTCTTCTTTTAAATAGCCATTTTTCCGAGCATAATCATTAATTGCTCTGGTCAAAGCGGTTCTGAAACCAGTCAAATGCATTCCGCCCTCGCCAGTATGAATGTTGTTGGCAAAACTCACTTCCAGAGGCTGGATATCTTCGGTGTATTGGAGCGCGGTTTCAACTAAGATATTTTCCTTTTCTCTTTCCGCATAAAAAATATTGGGGTGAAGAACTTTTTCTCTTTTATTTAAATGTTTTATATAAGAAACCAATCCTCCTTCAAAATAAAAACTGTAGGTACGGGGAGATTCAATCACTGTAATCCTAACATTTTTTGTGAGATAGGCTTGTTGGCGGAGGTGGTCTAAAATTTTACTCCAGCTGAACTTTATTTCTGGAAATACCTCGGGGTCAGGTTCAAAAATTACATTGGTGCCTGAACCGCGACACTTACCTGTTTTTTTAACTTTGGTTTTTGCCTTGCCTCGCGAATATTCCTGAGCATAAACATTGCCATTGCGACAAACCTCTACCCTCATCCACTTAGAAAGAGCACAAACAACCGAAACTCCTACTCCGTGCAATCCGCCAGCAATTTTGTAAGATTCGCCTCCGAACTTGCCTCCAGCGTGCAAAGTGGTCATTACTGTTTCCAAGGCTGATTTCTTGGTTTGTTTGTGTTTTTCTACGGGAATGCCTCGACCATTATCGGCTACGGCTACCCGATTATTAGGTAAAAGAGTAACTCCAATTTCAGTGCAATAGCCCGCCATCGCCTCGTCTAAACTATTGTCAACCACTTCCCAAATTAAGTGGTGAAGACCATCAGACCCAGTTGAACCAATATACATTCCTGGCCTTTTCCGAACCGGCTCTAATCCCTCCAAAACATAAATATCCTTGGCAGTATAGCTCGGTTCTTTTGCCGGTAGAGGCGCCCGCTTTATTTTCTTTCGCTTTTTAATTCTTTTTTTAGTTTTACTTTTCTTTTTCATATTATTTTCTCACTTCCCAGCCCCGCTTTCTTTCTAGGGCTCTGATAATTCTCTTTTGAATTCTATTTACTTCTTCATCGGTTAAAGTTTTTTTGCCTGATTGATAAATAATGTGGAAAGCCAGGCTCTTTTTGTCTTCGGGAATCTCTTCTCCCTCGTACATGTCAAACAAATCCACATCCCGAACCAAATCTCCGCCCACTCGGTCAATCACATTTAAGACATCAACCACTCTGTCGCCTCGATTTACCAAAACCGCCAAATCTCTAACCGCGGCGGGGTAGGGAGAGGGGGCTTGATAAACTAATTCTTCCCGAACCAATCTAAAAATTATTTCAAAATTCAAATTAAAAGCCATTATTGCTCCTTTAATATTTAATTTATTTAAAATTTCTGGATTAATCTCTCCGATAAACCCAATTTCTTCATTGCCAACCTTTACTTCGGCTGCTCCGCTTTTTTGCCAAAAAATTTCATCAGTCCACTCGGGGGTAGCTCGGAAATCATCATACCACTGATCACTGATGCCCAATCTATTAAGCAGGCCATCAATTGCTCCTTTTAATCTGTAAAAAATATCCCTTTTAAGAGTTTCGTTTCGATTGGCCACTATTCCTGCCAGCATTCTTTCTTCTTTTTTGGGATGGTATACTTTCCCTAGTTCAAAAATTTTTATTTCTTCGCCCCGCCCAAAAACTGCTTTGGCATTGTCCTTGAGGTTTTTTAATAAATTCACTAACAAATCTTTACGCAGATATTTCAAATCCAAACTCAAAGGATTTTCTAATTCCATATACCGCTCCCGCTTAATTCCCAATTTCTTCAAATCTTCCTCGCCAACAAAAGAAAAATTACAAACTTCGGTAAATCCCAATCCTTCAAAATTGGTTTTTATTTTATTAATTGTTATTAAGGTCTCATCCAATTTGGTAATTCCCAATAATCCTAACGGGGCTTTGGCAGGGATATTATTATAGCCGATTAAGCGTGCCACTTCCTCAATTAAATCTTCCTCAATTTTAATATCCTGCCGAAAACTAGGAACAACAACCCTTAAAGAACTATCGGTTTCAAAACCCAATGCCCGCAGATATTTAATTATTTCTGGTTTAGAAATTTTAATTCCTAAAAGGCTTTCAATTTTGTCTAAGTTGATTTTTATTTTTTGAGGAAAAACTTTCTTGGAATAGATATCAATAACTCCCCTGGCAACTTTTCCGTCTCCAGCGAAAATTAATTCTGCCACTCTATCAATAGCGAATTTGGTTAAATTGGGGTCTAAGCCATATTCAAAACGCAGGGAAGATTCGGTCCTAAGACCGGTTTTTCTAAAAGTTGCCCGAATAATGGGAATGCTAAAATTGGCTGACTCCAAAACAATGGTCTTGGTTTTGCTGGTAATTTCCGCTTTTTTGCCTCCCTTTACTCCCGCTAAGGCTAAGGGACTTTTGTTATCGGCAATTACTAAAACATTCTCATCCAGTTTACAAACTTCGCCATCCAAAGTAGTCATTTTCTCTCCTTTTTTGGCTCTTCTGATAATAATTTTCTTCCCTGAAATTTTATCAAAATCAAAGGCATGCAGGGGCTGACCAGTTTCAAACATTACATAATTAGTAGCATCAACAATATTGTTGATTGATTTCTGACCAATAGTTTCCAATCTTTGTTTAAGCCATTTTGGCGAGGGTCCTACTTTTATATTGCTAACTACCCGAGCAGTGTATCTTGGACAACCTATCTTATCTTTAACTCCAACCTTAATAAACTTCTCAACCCTCAACTTTCTATCTTCTTTTAATTTATTCGCGTTTAATTCGTTTTTAATTCGCATTGGCATTCGCGTGATTGCCGCCACTTCTCTCGCAACCCCAAAATGCGACAGGCAGTCGTGCGCTCGGTTAGGTAAAATATCGATGTCTAAAACAAAATCATCCCCCCTTTTTTCTACGCTCTTCACCTCAAAAGAATAAGCAGTCAATAAATCAGCCAGTTTTTCTGGTTTGGGTAATTTTGCTACATATTCTTTCAACCAATTGTAGGAAATTTTCATAATTATTCTTTTTCCCGTTCTTCCTCTAATTTCTCGGCTAAAATTTTTATTCCTATTTGGTCATCAATCCATTGAACAAATCGCTCATTGGAAGACCTTACCTTCTCATCTTTTATTTTGCCCATCTCTTCGGAAACTCTCTTTAATTGCTCCTGAGCAGCTTCCAAGTCTCCATTTTTAAACAAATCAAAAAGTTTCTGCGCATCTTCAGTTAAATGCTTCGGTTCGATGTGCAACCAAGGTCCCGAGGTTTTATCCTCTTTCATTCTTTTCATTTCTTTCCCTTTAATTTCCTCCAGTTTCTCGAGGGTTGATTTTTTTCTAATTCTTTCTATTGATTCTCTCATAATTCATGTACTTAAAATTGATTAAGAAAATGTAAATCTCCTGAATATAGTAATCTAATATCATTTATTTTATATTTGAGCATAGCAATTCTGTCTATGCCAATACCAAAAGCAAATCCCTGCCATTCTCCTGGCACATAACCCGCTGCTTTAAAAACATTGGGATGAACCATTCCCGCGCCCATAATTTCAAGCCATTCGCCAGAAGGATATTTCATATCAACTTCAAATCCCGGCTCTACAAATGGGAAATAACTAGGCCTTATTCGTATCTTTATATTTTCGCTAAGTAACTTCTTGAGAAATTCCTCAATTACTGCCTTAAAATTAGCCACGCTGATATGCCTGTCCACCATCAATCCTTCCAATTGATAAAAGGTATGAGAATGAAAAGCATCAGTGGCTTCGTAGCGAAAACAGCGACCAGGCACAATAATTCGAAAAGGCGGATTGTTTTTCTCCATATATTTTATTTGCATTGGAGAGGTGTGAGTCCGCAATAATAACTTTTGACTTTCTGGCTTTAGCCAGAACGTATTCCATAAATCCCGTGCTGGATGGTCTTTGGGAATGTTTAACGCATCAAAATTATAATATTCGGTTTCAATATCCGGCCCCTCAACAATTTCAAACCCCAGAGAAAGAAATATCTCTTGAATTTTCTTCATTATTAAAGTAAGAGGATGAAGATGTCCGCGAAGGGGTTTAATTCCCGGCGCAGTGATATCGATTTTAGTATCTCGTATTTTGTATTTGGTATCTCGTATAATTTTGCTCTTATTTTCAAGTGCTCTAGTTAATTCGTTTTTCAGTTTATTGGCTTCAGGACCAAGTTTTTTTCTCTGATTTAAAGGCAAATCTTTCAAAGACCTTAAAATAGCCGTAATCTCTCCTTTACGACCGAGGTATTTAATCCGAAACTGCTCTAATTTTTCTGGAGTTTCTATTTTCTCCAGTTCTTTAAGAGCTTGTTTTTTTAATTGTTTAATATCCATATATTAAAATCTAAAACTTTGTAAGATTAAAAGAAAAACCAGGGAAATTGCGGCTAAAAGCCTAAACCAAAAAGGTAGTTTTAAATAAAATCCGATAAGGTTTAAAATTCCAAAAACCAAACCGAAAAAAACTAAATAAAACAAAATTAAAAGAAAAATGCTGGCTTCAAAAGGATTAAATGAAATTAAAATAATAGCAAAAAATACCAAAAAAACAAGTGTCCAAAGGGAATTTAATCTAATAAAAATACTCTGTTTCATACCATTGGCGGTACTAAGTCCTTACCCTAATTTTACCTCAAAAATAATCAAAAGGCAAATGAAAAAGCCCCATTCACAGGGGGCTTTTTCCCTGGCGGACCCGACCGGATTTAAACCGGCGATCTCCTCCGTGACAGGGAGGCGTGTTAATCAGGCTACACCACGGGTCCAGATAATGACAGGGGTGGGGATCGAACCCACGACCTCGGGCTTATGAGTCCCGCGCTCTACCAACTGAGCTACCCTGCCAGTTTGCACTGAATGAAGTTGAAGTGTTGCGGGGGAGGGACTCGAACCCTCGATCTCCTGGTTATGAGCCAGGCGAGATAAGCCACTTCTCCACCCCGCGATAGTAAAAATATATTAACATAAATCACTATTTATTGCAAACTTTTTAAGATTAAAACAATCACTATGGCGACGATCATCAAAAGCGAAAGTATAACCAAACCAATTTTCAAATAAAAAAGAACCTCTGACCAGTTAATGGAATTAAAAAAAACATTTACCGAAGCGCGTAAATCAAATAAAAAATTCTCAATCTGAATTGAAATACCCCTATTGTCCATAATCCATTACCACTTTAAAAACTAAATCGTCCCTAAATTGAGGTCCGATAATTTGCAAACCGACCGGCAAACCTTTCGCCTCGCCGCAAGGCACGGATATGGCAGGCAAGCCCGCTAAATTAGCTGGCACAGTATAAATATCCGATAAATACATTGATAAGGGGTCTTTTTTCTCGCCGATTTTGAAGGCAGGAGTTGGAGCAGTGGGAGTTAAAATAACATCAACTTGTTTGAAAACTTTTTCAAATTCCTGTTTAATTAAAGCTCTAACTTTTTGCGCTTTGCCATAATAAGCTTCCCAATAACCCGCTGATAAAACATAGGTGCCAAGCATTATTCTTCTTCTCACTTCATCGCCAAATCCCTCTGCCCGCGTCTCTAAATAATTTTCCAATAAACTTTTGACTTTTGACTTTTGACTTTTAATTTTTGAATATCCGTATTTAATTCCGTCGTATCTGGCTAAATTAGCACTAATTTCCGCAGGCATAATTATGTAATAAACTGCCAGAGCATACTCCGAAGATGGCAAGCTTACTTCTTTTATTTTTGCTCCCTTTTTCCTAAAATCTTCAATTGCCTTATCAATTTTTTCTCTTACTCCTTTATCTAATCCTTTACCAAAATATTCTTTCGGAATCCCGATTCGTATTTGTTTCGGGTTTCGGATTTCGGATTTCGGATTTAAATCAATGGTTGTAGAATCTAACTCATCTCTACCTCTAATAGCATCAAAAATTAATTTACCATCCTCAACATTCTTGGCTATTGATCCAATCTGGTCTAAAGAAGAAGCCATGGCAATCAAACCATATCGAGAAACCATGCCGTAACTCGGCTTAAATCCTACTGCTCCGCAAAAACTCGCTGGCTGGCGCACTGAACCACCCGTATCTGAACCCAAGGCTCCTAAACAATGGTCAGCTGCTACTGCCACGGTTGAACCACCAGACGAGCCACCGGGAACTCTTTTTGTGTCATGAGGATTTTTCACTGCCCCGAAAGCCGAATTTTCCGTAGAAGAACCCATGGCAAACTCGTCCAGATTGGTTTTGCCAATAATAATGGCGCCAGCTTGCTTTAATTTTTTAATCACCGTGGCATCATACGGGGCAATATAATTTCCCAAAATTTTTGAGCCAGCAGTAACGGGATAATCCTCAACCAAAATATTGTCCTTAATTGCAATCGGAATGCCCTCTAATCCTTCAATCTTCTCCCCTCTTCCAATTTTATTGTCCACTTTCTTTGCTTGTTCTAAGGCTAATTTCTCGGTCAGATTCAAAAAATTATTATATTTTTTATTTTCTTTTTTTATTTTATTTAAATAAAACTTTGTCAGCTCAACAGCTGAAAATTCTTTTTTTATCAGTCCCTTATGTGCCTCGTTTATATTGTTTGGAGATTGAAACATTGGAATTTAATTAGAAATTAGGTTAATTAGAAATTAGAAATTTACTCCAGTATTTTTGGCACCTGAAAATAATCTCCTTTTCGACTGGGTGCCTGTTTTAATAATTTATTTTGAACTTTTGGTTGAATTTTGACCTCGTCTTTTCTCATCACCCCCTCTAATCCAGTTATTTGCGCCAAGGGTTCAACTTTTGCAGTATTAACCTTATTCAACTGACCCACATAATCCAAAATTGAGGAGAGTTCTTTGGAGAACTTTTCCTTTTCTTTTTCACTTAACTCAATCCTCGTCAATTTCGCAATATGTTCAACCTGCTTTTTCTCAATCATTTTATTAATCTTAAAAACTCTTTCTCGTTAATAACTTTAACTCCTAACTTTTTTGCTTTGTCGTATTTTGAGCCGGGTTCGGAACCAGCGACCACGAAATCAACATTTTTAGAAACTGATTCTGATGCATCCCCGCCCAATTCCCTCACCTTTTCTTTTGCGCTCTCTCTGCTCATGCTCTCTAACTCTCCAGTAAAAACAAATGTTTCCCCTCGCAACTTTTGACTTTTGACTTTTGACTTTTGACTTTGTATTTTTATTCCTGCTTTCCTTAATTTATTCAAAAATTCTAAATTTCTTTTATTCTGAAACCACCCATAAATTGATTGGGCAACTTTTGGTCCGATATCTCTGATTTTCTGTAATTCCTCAGTTGAGGATTTTTTTATTTCCTCCAAACTGCCAAGGTATTTTACCAAATCAAAAGCGGTTTCTTCTCCGACCTGAGGAATGCTTAATCCAAACAAAAACTTTTCCAATTTTATATTTTTCCGCGACTGGATTGAGTTAATGATATTGGAAGCTGATTTTTCAGCAAATCTTTCCAGATGCTTGATATCTTCTTCTTTTAAAGAAAATAAGTCAGCTGAATCCCTAATCAGACCTTCGTCAAGAAATCTATCAACGATTTTTGGCCCCACACCAACAATATCAAAAGCTTTCTTGGAAACAAAATAATAGATTCTCTCCCTCTGGATTGCCCCACATTTCTTATTTGCACAGCGATAAGCCACTTCTTTTCCGATTTTTACTATTTTTGAACCACAAAACGGACATTTAATTGGAACTTTAATTTCTTTTTCTTTGCCGGTTCTCAAATGCTTCAGGGTTTCTTTAATGTCCGGAATAACATCCCCAGCCCGACCCACAATCACGGTATCGCCAATTTTCACTCCTAATCTTTTAATCTCATCAAAATTATGAAGAGTGGCACGGGAAATTATTGTTCCCCCAACCTCAACCGGTCTCAAAACTGCCACTGGCGTTAAAACGCCGGTCCTGCCAATCTGCCAAATCACGTCTTCAATTATAGTCGTGGCTTCCCGGGGAGAAAATTTGTAAGCAATCGCTCCTCTGGGGGCTTTGCCCACTGCTCCCAATTTCTCAAAAATAGCATTTTCATTCAGTATCACCACTATTCCGTCGATTTCGTAAAGAAGCTTTTCTCTGGCTTTTTCCCAATAATTTCTAAATTTCTCAGCTTCTTCTAAGTTTTTGCAGAATTTGTTATTGAGATTGGTTCTAAAACCGAATGCTTTTAAAATTTTATGTTCTTCCTCGTGAGTTTTCTGACCTAAATCGGTTATTAAATCGTAAGCAAAAGAATCCAGATGACGACTGGCAGTAATTTTCGGGTCTAGTTGCCTGACCGAACCCGCGGCCAGATTTCGGGGATTGGCATAAGTTTTTTGGTTTTTTCTTTTTAGTTCTTTATTAATTCTCTCAAACTCTTTTTTGTTCAAAAATACCTCGCCTCTCACCACCAATATCTTTGGCCAAGATTTAGAAAGTTTCTGAGCAATCTGAGGTAAGTTTTCTCTTTTCAGGTTTTTTATTACATATTCTTTATCTAACAATCTTAAAGGAATTGCGGGGATTGTTCTTAAATTATTGGTTACATCCTCGCCAATCAATCCATCGCCGCGGGTAGCTCCTACTTTTAAAACTTCGTTTTCATAAACCAATTCAATGGCCAGGCCATCTATTTTTAACTCACAATAATATCCTTGTTTGGAGGCATTTCTAACTATTTTTT
>Ga0172362_10001354_pt1 | contig 20925 bp, 19 predicted proteins | sample LakKivs1_kivu2a2_FD_114534 | JGI IMG/M metagenome (GOLD analysis project Ga0172362, IMG submission 114534) | Sediment microbial communities from Lake Kivu, Rwanda - Sediment s1_kivu2a2 | ecosystem: Environmental > Aquatic > Freshwater > Lake > Sediment | place: Rwanda: Western Province, Lake... | reverse complement strand
TTTTAACATTTAAAATGGAAAACAAACAAAGTGGATGTATAAACCGTGATGAAAATGCAGTAAATAATATGATAAAAATAGTCAATCATCACATAAAATTTAAAGAAAGACCATTAAGATATAAAAGGTCTTTTAATTTAATAAAAGATAATAACCCTACTAATATAAAATTAACTAAACAAATGATTAATAATTGATAATTTATAGGGTCAAGTATTATCACGCTCTTATGAGTGCGATTACGCTTTTTAGGTGTTTTGGGTGTCCCAGATTTCACCGAAAAAGGTGTAATAAATGACTAATTTTGTTATTAAAAAATTAGGTTTAATTCATAAAAAATGTACTTTTATTATTGAAATTCCAAAACATCTAGTCGGTATATTTTTAAAAATAATTGTAACATTATATTTAACTTTAATAACTATTATAATTCATAAAAAAATAAATTTTTTAAATTTGTCAAAAATATGGAAAAAAATATTTATTAGCCATAAAATTAATCTTAAAGGAATTGAAAATATTCCTAACAAAAATGGATATGTAGTTATATCAAATCATGTTTCTTTTGAAGATCCTTTAATCTTAGGTGAAATTTTTGATAATATACATTTTGTGGCAGCAAATGGTAAATTAGCAAAAATATTTTATAATGATTATCCTAGACTAATTTTATATGATATACATAAAAATATTGTTAAAGCAGGAATTATTGTTAAACAAAAAATTCTTGAAAATGTAATGAATAAAAAAAATGTAGCAATTTTTCCAGAAGCACAGTTTTGTTTACCAAATAAATTAAATCCATTCAAAAAAGGATTATTTTATTTATGTTGGGATAACAATATCCCATTAGTACCAGTTATATTATTAATAAAAAAAAATACAAAATTTGTATTTACTTTGACTTATAATTCAAATAAAATTAATGTAGAAATTTTAAAAACAATATTACCAAGTCAATTTAATAATTTTGAAGATTTTTATAATTATTCATATAACTTAATGAATACGCGATATAAATATTATATTGATACAAAAAAAGGATATGATATTTATTTATAAGTTATTTATATAAATGTTATTTTTAAGAAAATTTATAAGTTTATTTTCTTATTTTGTTATAAATACAACCTTAAAATTATTTTAGTTTCACAGTCATTACAACTAAACAATAAAAATTGATTTATGTTAATAATGAATATATATATATTATAATTATGAATACAAATTATAAAAAAAATAAAGAAAAAAATATTTTTATTAAAAATAAATTAATAAATAAAGACTTGTCTGATGAGTCAGATAAATCAGAAAATTTATCTGATGAGTTAAATAAACTTACTTGTAATATAAATAAAAGTAATAAACAAAATGATTTTAATTTAATAAATATTTATAATGAAATTAATGAATTATTCCTTTACAATTATACTAATTGTAAAATTACAGGAGAAATAATTTCATTTAAAATATCAGATTCTAATGCTTGGATAAGTGTTAAAACTGATGAATTTCAAATTTCTTGTATTTTTTGGAAAATTACTTTGGATAAAAATTTTAATTTAATTAAATTAACTAAACCTGGTGATAAATTTATTATTGAAGGAAAATTTAATATTATGAAAAAAAACTTAAATATATATTTTAACATCAAATCTATGATTAAATTTGGTAAAGGTGAGTATTTAGATATATATGAACAATATAGAATTAAAATTAAAGAACTAAATTTGAGACAACCCAAAAAAAAATTAGAATCATTTCCATATAATATTGGAATTGTTACAGCATTAGGTGGAGCAGCAATACAAGATATTTTGCAAACTTTAAAACTTGATAAGTTTATTGGTAAAATAATTATTAAAAATTCTATAGTACAAGGTTCACAATGTCCAAAATCTTTAACAAATTCAATTGAATGGTTTGAATCAAATTATTCTTGTTCACAAATAGATTTGATAATGATAACACGAGGTGGTGGTGGATGGGAAGATTTAGTTGGTTTTTCTGATTGGGATTTAATTATTAAATTATCTCAAGTGAAATTTATTACATTAAGTGCTGTTGGTCATCAAATTGATAATCAATTAACTGATGAAATTTGTGATTATAAATTTGCAACTCCTTCTATTGGAGCAAAATTTATTATTGAATCACAACTCACATATAAATCCTATTTAAACAAATACAAAAATATATTAGAACAAATTGTTAAAAATTATATTGATTTAAAAAATAAATATAATACTTTTGTAACAAATAATTATACAAATATTATTAAAAAATATGACATTAAACAAACAATATTAAATGTTAAAAAATATTCTATACAAATAAATAAAATATTAAATCAATATAATTATCTTAAAAATATATTTTATACTAAATTGTCAAATTTAAAACCTACTATTATTAGAAAAAATGAATTAACATCTATCCGAGACTTTATTAATACTGATACTAATGATGAAATTAAACCTAAAAAAATTGAAATTTATTTTATTGATGGTATGGTTGGGATAAATTATAAAATAAACAAATATGAAAAATACAATTGAAATGGATAAAAAAAATCAAATTCAAAATAATATTGATATTAAAAAACTTCTAAATGATTTGGAAAAAAATGGTAGTGAAAATGAAAAAGAAGAATTCATTAAAAATTATTCTAGAATAAAAGAAGAAATTAAAATTGTTGATAATATTTTAAATTTTAATAATCCAACAGACACTAAAGATTTTGAAACAAAAACAATTGATGAATTATTTAAAATATTAGAAAATAGTGAAAATAAAATTTTTGATAATGAAATTTTAACTATTCAAGAATTAAAATCATTAATTGATGTTTCAAATGTTCTTGAAAAAAAAATTAATGATGATACTATGACAGTAATTGATATAAAATAAAAAATTGATAATTTCACTAAATAATTTAATTTATATATATACCTATATTTATTAACCAAATGGATAAATCAAATATATTAATAATTGATAATAATAAATTTTATTGGGATTCTGCTAATGAATGTTTAATACCATATGAATTAATTGAAAATAATAATCTTAATTCCAATCATAATCAAAATATTACTTCGAATTTAAATAATAATAATAATATTAATAATAATGGTCTTAATAAAAATATCAATAAAGATAATAATAATAACATTGATAATGATAATGATAATGATAATATTAAAAATGAATGGTATATGGAAAATTTTGATATTGATTTTTGGGAAAATATATTATCAAGACAATTAGATAAAGATGAAAAAAAAATATTTCACGGTATTTTGAATGAAAATTCATTAAATCTTGACATTAAAATGCTTCAAAAAAGTATAATTAAAAATCATTGTTATATTAAAAGTATTACAAATAATGTTGGTAATTGTTTATTTGAATCTTTAGGTTCTTTGGATTTAGGAGATAATGATTTAGGTATACAACCGAGTGAAATGATTAGAAAAAATCTTGCTTCAATATTATTATCTGTTAAAACTGAAATAGGATTTTTTCCAAATATACCTAATTCAACGCCTGAAGAAATTTTCTTAAATTATAATGATGTAGAATTTGTTAAAGACTCTAAAACAAATACTATTTATGTGTATGATTATGATATGATGATTTTTGATTTAAATTCAAATTATTCTTGGGCTAGATTACCTACTGAATTTTTACTTATGGCTATTTCAAGAATTTATCAATTTGAAATATTAATTTATCATAATAAGACAGATTATGTCAATAAAATTACTGTATGGAATAACCAAATATCTAATAACGATATTGAAAAAATTAGATTGGGTCAAATTAATGAAGAACATTATTTTCCTTTGCTTGAATTACCAAATGAATTAAAATATGATAAAGATGTTTTGGATGAAATAATTAATACTGATGTAAAATATGATAATTATATTAAAAAATTTAAAAAATGGTCAAAAGTTATGATGGATTCTATGAATTCTATCAATATACCAAATGAACAAAATATATCAAAATCTACCCATATAGATATTAATTCAAATTATAAAAATCTATGTGATAATTTATCCAATAATTTATCTGAAGAATTATATGAAAACTTGGCTAATTCATCTATTGATGTTACAAACGATACAGATTTAAATGAATTAAAAATAATGAAAACAAAAAATAAATTAACTCAAGAACAAATTGATGATTATAATCAAATATCTAATTTTGATGAATTTGCATTTATTTAATTAATATTTAAAAAATATTTTATTATTATATAAAATGGATAAATTTAATAATAAATATAAATACAAATATATCAAATACAAAAATAAATATTTAACGTCAAAAAATGCTAAAAATTATATATTTGTATATGGTTCACTTACAAATTTTTTTATACAAAAAATATTATTAAAAAATGTTCAATCATTACCACCTAAAGCAATTCTTGTAAAAGAATCAGGATATAAAAGATTTTGGATAAAAGGAAAAAATAATGAAGTTTCATTAGGAATTTTTCAATCTGAATTAGCAACAGATATAAATGGAGTATTAATTGAAATAGATTCAGATGAATTAATTAATTTTGATAAATATGAATTAAATGAAAATGAGCATATTAGAAAAAAAATAAATTGGGATTTTATTCATATAGATAACAAGTTAAATTATTTGAAAGATAATTTATATGTTTATATTAAAGAAGGAGAACCATATAAAATAAATATAGTTGAAAATATACCAAATTTATATATGCAAACTGTATTAGATGGATTTAGAAGATATGGTGATGATTATTTAGATTTATTTTTAGCAACAACACATTAAATTTAAAAAAATTGATTTTTTTAAATTTTGATATATTATTTAAATATATATATCTATACTTATATACTATAGTTAAATTAAAAAATGTTTGCACAACTTAATTCTAATTTCAATGCTTATTCTGGTTATGATTCTGATGGTTCTGTTTATTCAGACTATTCAAATTACTCGTATGATTCTTATTCATCTGGTTCGTCTGGCTCATCTGGGTCATCAAACTCATCTAATTTCACAATTACGTCAGACCCTATTAATTATTATATGAAAGATAATCTTAAACAAAATCCTCATAAGTTTTTTAAGCACTTGCAGCAGTTGCAGCAGCAGACGCGGAAGCCGTGTAATTCTCTAAGAAAACAACAATCACAAAATTATTTGGAAAAGCGCAGACTTATGTTAAAGTATAAGGATGAAGATAATATAGAAAATAATTCAAATAACAACAATATTAATGAAAATATTGGAGTAGACTCTGGATTAAATAAAGATACACCTTTTATCAATTATCTTATTAATAAGAGAATTCATTTTTGCGAGTTGGGTGCTTCATCTCATATCGCTGCTTTTATTCCTGTCACATATAGTTCCCGGTACTGTTTTATACGAGGCTGGAAAGGGAAAGGTCATTACGGGTGAAAATTCAGATAAACCTTTATATTCTAACAATAAAATTAAAACACATGCTGAAATGGATGCACTTAACAAAGCAAAAAATTTATTAAAATGTCAAAAAATTAAAAAAAATAAAATGAATTTGGTTGTTCTTAGAGTAAATAAAAGAGGTGATTTATGTGAGTCTGCACCTTGTTTTCATTGTACAAAAGAATTAAATAACAATAATATTGTACAAATAGATAAACTTTTTTATTCAAGAGCAGACGGTACCATTACTTGTGTTAAATTTAATGATTGGGTTACCAATGGTACTTCACATGTATCTAAAGGTTGGAAATGGTTAGTAAAAAGTAATTGTGTATGTAGCTGATATTTAATTTATCCAATTTATATATTTAATCTATCAATTGGATCTATAATTATTCCTGGATTATTATTCAAATCAAATAAATTCTTTTCAATACAATCTAGTATACTTATTTTTTGTACAAAACATATTTCATCATTAATCACCATTAAATTAAAATATGTATCATCATCATATGGAGATTTTATTTTTCCAATATGTTCAGAAATTTTAACACAAGGATCTAATATATTCCAATATACATTTTCAATAACTGATTCATTAACATTTTTATAAACAACAATATTTTTTTTTTCATAATTACCATTAGGTTTATTTAAACATTTTTCTAATTGAAGATAAAATAAATTTGTATGATTACTTATGATATTATGTTTATCTAAAATAAATATTTCAGAAACATTTGTAATATTTGAATTGGTTATTTTTGATAAATTTGTTAATTTATGCAATATCATATCAATTAAATGATTTGGTTTAGACTGATTTTTCATTTGGACCATAAAATTTAATAAAAAACTAATATCTAATACAAATACAATTTTACCATTAGATTCATTTACAATATTTATAAAATTATCTATATTTGAAGATATATCTTTAATAGTTTGATTATCATTTATTTCAATATTATAAAATTGTTCAATTTCTAACATTAATGAATAATCAATTTGATTATCTTTTACAAATGGATAATCCATTGTTCTTGATTCATCTGTTATGTATGAAAAAAAATTATTTATATCAGTGTCGTTTTGTAAATCTAATAATGTTAAAAAATATTTACAAGAAATTGGTAATTTATTTAGTTTTTCATCTGATATTTTAACCCAAGATGAATTTATTTTTACCAATGAATTTATCAAATCATTTGAATTATTAAATATTGAAACCATATTTAATTTATAAATACCTAATTGTAATATTTGTTATAATATTCAATTTTTTATAATTAAAATTTTAACATTCAGTATCAAGTATATAATTATTTTTTTCATTTTGGTAATTTAATTCAATATATGCATTAGTATTTTCCATTTGAATTCTATCATTAGTTCCCAATATATTTATTATTTCTGAATCTAAATTAGATTCTAATTCTTTTTTTAAATTATTGTTACTGATTTTTTTATTTTTATGAGTTTTATTTTTATTATACACTTCACTTGTTAATAATGTACTTGATTTCAATTCTGAATCTGAATTAGAATCCAAATTTGAATTAGAACTTGAATTAGAATCTGAATCTGAATCTGAATTTGATTTCGAATCTGAATCCGAATCAGAATCTGAATCCAAATCAGAATTTGAATTTGAATTTGAATTTGAATTTGAATTTGAATTTGAATTATTTTTTTTGGTTGTGATTTTATTAGGATAAGTATTAATATTATTTACATCAATATTTACACTTTTGCTTATTGAATTCAGATAATTTGATTGATTATCAAAATGTATATTATTTATAATTAATTCAAATATATTTAATTTTTTATTTTGTTCAGATATTTTTTTTGATGATTTTAACTCAAAAACATTATAAATAGCATTTAATAAATCAAATAATTTAAAGTAACTTGGTATTTCAAAATTATAATATATAATGGCATTTATGTCAAATTCTTGTGAAAAAAAAGGAGGAAAATCGTTTAGTTCATTTGGTAATTTAAGTGTTTTTTTTAAATTTTGAGTAAATTCCATAAACATTTCATTTTTATATTCCAGATTACCTATAAGAGCTTCAACAAAATCATTTGAAAAATAAAAATAATAATCATAATATGAATATATATATAAAAATTTTATAACATCAATAATAAATTTATTAAATAAATAATTTGAATTTATTTCTTTTTTAAAATAATCTAAAAAATAGCAAAATGTAGTAAAATAATAATTTGAATATTCAATAGGATATAAACATTCGTAAATATCAGATGGATTTGATGAAATAATTTTTAAACTTGAGATAATTAGATGAATAAATTCCATTGTACTTGATAAATCTTTTAAATTTTTATCAAGCACATTAATTTCGAGATTTGAAAAGGTCTTTTTTAAAAAATTAAATTCTTCTAATTCCTTAATATTATAATGTAAAAAATTATAGTTAGTTTGGAATTGATTAAATTCAATATTCTCATATTTATTTGAAATATTTATTTTTATTTGTCCAGAATATTTGGTATTAGAAATAATTATTAATGATTCCGATTCCAATTTAAGATTAAAATTATCACCATATTTATTTAATATATAATTAAGTAATTTAATAATTGATATTTCAATAATATTATGTGATTTAGTATTTACACAAATATTTAAAATTTTTTTTGATATTGGTATTTGTTTAATAAAATTATCAAAATCTATTAAAGGTAATTGACTTGAATATATATTTTTTTTACCAATAATTTTTTTTAAATATAATTCATGGTAATTTAAATAGTTATTTTTTTTACAAATTATATAACGATATATTATTAAATTTAATATTTTTTTGTAATTATCATTCGGTAAATTTGATATTTTATCAAATTGTTTTAAATCAAATATATAATCTTGAATATATTTTTGTATATCTAAATCAGATTTCTTTTTTTTTATTTTACTACTTATAAATATATCATTTAGTTTGATAATTTTATAGATATTGTCATTATGTGAATATTTTAATAAATTTTTTACAATTATTGTTGATGTTTTTATTTTATTTATAATTTTTTCTAAATTTTCATTTAAACTATCTTTATGATTAATATAAACGAGATAATTTGTATAATTTAAATATATAAAAGTAAAAATATAATAATATTTTGTAAAATTTGAAATATTAATATTTTCACTTGATAACTTCAAATATAAATAATTAAATATTTTTTCATAATTGGTCCAGTTAAATAAATCTGAATCATATTTTTTTTTAATATTTTCAAAACTTTCTGTAAATAAACAAATTACATTTTGGTTATAAATTATATTGTCATTCATTTTTTTTAGAATTATATATTATTATTTTAAAAAAATATAATTAATAAAACACAAAAAATTGATTATATTTTTATATATTTATTATTTTAAGTATATATATATATTGTTATTAAATAAAATGATAAGTGATACATCAAATGATGAATATCAAAATATTATTAAACAACAAAATAAAATTTTTAATTCAGTTGATAAAAATCATCAAATAGAAGTGAGTGTAGTTGGTAATACTTGTTGGTTTAATATTAACAAATTTGAATTTGAATATTATAAAACATTTTTATTGATGTTGAAAGATGTTTTGGTATTTTTAAAAAATAATAATGTTATCTATATTAAACAATATATTTATGAAGATGATTGTGAATATTTTAAAAATAGTTCAGTCGTAAATATTTATAAAGATAAATATATAGTTACTACAAATATTGATAATTTTATTGATGAAATTATATCTGTTTTTGGAATAAATAAAATTTAATTTATTTAATTTATTTAATTTATTTAATTTGATTTAAATTAATTTAAAAAAATTGATTTAATAAAATAATATATATATACATATATATACTTATAAGAATGTCTAATTATAACAACCGTAATAATAATAGTGGTAGATTTAGAAATGACAATTATGAAAGGAGAAATGGAGGAGATAGAAATGGAGGAGATAGAAATGGGGTAGATAATAAATCAAGATTTAAAAGTTTTAGAAGAACTGACGAACGTCCACAAAAATCTCTTCATGAAAATGAACAAAAATTTAATTATGCAACTTTAGCAAATGATTTATTAGATAAAGATGATATTATGTGTTCTGAAGAAGTAATAACTGATGCTTGTGATAAATTTGAAAATATGGGAGGAGAAAATGGATTAAAAGAAGATCTTTTATTGGGAATTGTTGCATTAGGATATTTAGAACCATCAAGAATTCAATCTTATGCAATTCCCCAAATGACTAAAAGAAGAGATATATTAGCTCAATCTCAATCGGGAACAGGTAAAACTGGTGCTTTTTTAATTAGTGCTCTTGAAATAATTGATTCAAATTTAAATGCTCCTCAAGCAATTATTTTATCTCCAACATCTGAATTAGCATCACAAACTTTAGTTGTTGGAAAATCTTTAGCAATAAGAATGGAAGATATTAAATTTTCTTACACTGTTGGAGGTACAGATGCAATAAGTAATATTAGAGAATTAGGTGGTGTTTACCAAGGAAAAACAGATGACAAAGCAGCACAAATTATTGTTGCTACTCCAGGTAGATTAATTCATATTATGAAAGAACATCCACAATTATTTGAACATATTAAATTACTTGTGGTTGATGAATGTGATGAACTTTTAACAGGTTCTTTTAAAGAAGAAATTAAAAAGATTTTAGAAGGATTAGCAACTAATGTACAAATTTGTCTTTTCTCTGCAACTCTAAATAGTGATGTTATGGCATTATCAAGTCATATTCTTAACAATCCTGTTCAAATTCTGATTAAAAAAGAAAAAATGACTTTGGATGGTATTAAACAAACATACGTACGAGTTCAAAATCAAGATGATAAATTAAAAGTACTTATTGAAATGCTTCAAACAATTCAAGTTCCTCAATTTATTGTTTATGTTAATACTAAGAAAAATGCTGAAACACTTAAAATCTTTTTAGAAAAAGATTATAGTGTGTTAACTATTAATAGTGGTATGTCTAAATACGATAGAGCAGATATTATTAGAAAATTTAAACAAGGTGGATATAAATGTTTAATTTCTACTGATTTATTGTCAAGAGGTATTGATATTCAACAACTATCTTTGGTAATTAATTATGATTTACCCCGTTCTGACAATATAGAATGTTATATTCATAGAATTGGTAGAACAGGTAGATATGGTAAAGCTGGTTTATCAATTAATTTAGTTACTAAATATGAAGAAGATACACAAAATATTATTTCTCTTACATTTAAATGTCCAATTCAACCATTAAAAAAGGATTTCATTAAGGATCTATAAATTAAATAAAAATTATTTTTTTGTAACATTTTTTTCTTTAATTGTATAAAATTTTATTTTATTATTTACAATTTCACCATAATTATTATATCTAGAATGATATTTTTTTTTACCAATTCCATTTAAACATAATGTATTAAAATTATCAGAAAATTTCATTAATGATAATACAATTGGGTTAGAATCATTTGCTCTACAAGATCTTGTAATTGCTGATGATATATATTGTGTAATTGAATATTTTTTATTTTTATAATTATGAGTTATTGTTTTTTTATAACATTCGTGAACATCACCTGCTAATATTTTTATTTTGTTTTGTGTTTTTAATTTAAATTTAAATAATAATTTTACGAATTTTTGTGTTTGTTTTATATTATGTGGATGTAAAGGTTCATCATAAGCATCTTTTATATACATTCCACTTAATAAACTATAATATTTTCCTGTTCCACCTATTGGTCTTGGTAAAATTATAAAATTATGTTTTTTAGGATTTGAACATAAATTTTTATATGTCCAATTAATTATTTTATCTGTAAAAATTTGTCCAGTATAATAAAATTGTGTTCTCATATCTATTAAAAGAAATTTATATTTACCAATATCAACAAAATATGAATAATCTTTATTATCATTAAAATCTATATCCATTAAACTTAATTGATAATTTTTTATATATTCCATTGCAATATTTTTATAAGTATCAAATTTTTTATTATTAGGATTATTTTGTGTTGATGGTGTTCCCCAACAATCTTTAACATCATGATCATCAAACATATTAAAATTTAATACATTTCTCATAACATTAGATTGTTCTTTTTCTGAATATGTATTTATATATAATGTTTCTAAATATTCTTTTACTTGTTTTTTATCTATTTTACCATCAAGCCATAATTGTCCAACACTATCTGCATAAATTTGATCTCCCATATGTATTATTATATCAAAAGGTGTTGTTAATATGTTTTTATTAATTTTTTTCCATAATTTACTTGAAATTCTATCTTGGTATGTATTCCAAGGTTCAGATTTTTCAGTATTGTCATTGCATGATAAAAAAAATATTTTTAAATTTTTATTATAATTGGGTGAAATTATAGGAAAAGAACCAATATATTCTATTGTATTTGTTTGTAAATTAATTACATCATAATAAAATCTTTTATATCCTAATTGATTAATAGGATAATTAATTTCAACATTTAATGGTTTTAATTTAGATTTTAATTCAGGTTTTGTTTCTATATATTCTGTCATTACTTCATTTTTTTCAATATCTTTATAAATAACTAATTTAAAATCATAATCTAAGTTACATAAAAATTTCATTATATATTTATTATTTTTAATACTAAAAAGACCATTAATAAAAAAATTTTTCATAATTTATAGTATTTATATAAATTACATATATAATTTATATTCGTAAGTATATAAAAAATTGATTTTTTAATTATTTGGTTTAATAATTAATAATTATAAACACATAAGTATTTATATATAATGAATAGAAATAATTTAAGTGAAAAAAATTTTAAAGATCTATTAAATTGGGAGATAATTCAAGAAATTGTTTTGGATTCTGATTTAAAAAATCACATAAATGTAAATAAATTTGTATCTAGTCAAATTAATGACTATTTCAATAATTCAATTGAAATAATTAAATCAAAACCTAATATGTTGGAAAAATTTTTAGAAGATTCAACTAATTATGATAAAACAAAATATCACAAAGAAAACTTGATTACTCATCTTTATTGTGTGGGTTGGATTTGTGTGTTATTTGCTGAAAAATTTAACTTAAAACCAGAATTTGCTTTTAGATTAGGGTTTTTTCATGATATTGGAAAACCTTGGGCAAAAAAATTTATTCAAACAAAAAAAAAAATAATATCAAATTCAAAAGCCCATGCTCAAGTTGGTGAAAATATTTGTTGGGAATTAGGATTAGACAAAAAAATCTGTTGGTGTGTTTCAAATCATATGTGTTCTTGTTGTCATGAAAACAACTCACAAACACATTGGGAATACAACAGTGCTCTTCAATGTATTGGATTATATTCTCAAGATATTCAATCAAGTAACTTGGAAAATAAAATTAGCACAATTATGGAATATGCTTATTCATTGGCTTGTTTAATGATTGGGGATGATTTGGGAAGATTGGGAGAAGAAAAAAAAAATTATTCCAATGTTATATCTCATAGTGAAAAATGGTTAAATCATTTTAGCCATTTTATTAGTTCTCAATCAAATCCAATTAAACATTCTGTTAAATTATTGGGTATCACACATCCTGATAATTCTATTATTATCCAAATGTATGGACATAGTGGATTTGGTAAATCAACCGCTGTTAAAAATATTATCTCTAAATTAGATGAAGTAGGAATTACTTGGGAATATGCTGAAAGAGATAAATCTTATTATAACATTTATGCCCAAACAAATAATATGGATTTGAGTGATGTTATTTCAAATATAAATTATAAAGAGGTTTGGGAATTTATTCAATCAAATGAATTAAAACAACAAGTTCAATTGGATTGGGTTGCTCAACTAAATCAAATATTAGATTCAGATTCTAAAGTTAAAATTATTGATTCAGTTCAATTAATGTATCCAAGTGCTTGGGATTCTACATTAGCAACTTTAAATCCGGATGCTTATTCTGTTTGGAAATCAAGTATTAAAATTGGATATTATGGATTTCCTCAATCTTTGTATGGGAGAGTTTTTGAACCTAAAACAGGTAACTATGAATTAATTCCAAGACCTGTTTCAGATGCCTTTACTTGGCCTAATATGAATTCAGAAATGGATAAAGCAAATAAATTTAACCCAGAACATATTGATATAGCTTATGGGGGAATTGAATTTATAGTTAATTCTATAATTAATTATAATTCTTGGTCAAAATTGTATGCTCCAGAAAAACAAATTCATTTGATTAAAATGTTGGAATCTGTTGAAAAAATTAAGTTAACATCAAAATATATTCAAGAATATATACAAAACCAATTTCCTCCTGGAATTATCCAATCAAATGAAGAATATAATTATTTTTCTTCACATTTAATTAGATTTACTTATAAGGATGGTATGCAAATTTTTCACGGGTCATCAAGAGATTATAGGGGAGAAACTATTTTATTTGATAGTTCCGCATTAAAATATTATATTGGAAGAGTAAGTTTACCTGTATTTTCAGATTATTCAGATTTAAGAAAGGATCCTGGGGTTCAGGACATCCTGATAAACAATACATGTTCTCAATTTCATATTATACCTAAATTTGATGGTAGTTTGTTTGTACTTGCTTTAATTAAATCAAATACTCCAGAATATGAAATTATATCCAAATTACTTCATTTGATACCTTCTGAATCATATTATTCAAATGACTTAGGTATTTGGTGTTTTGGTTCTAAAGGTTGTATGTTTGCTAAAAATCAATATGGGGATAGAGGAGCATTAAATAGAATATTGAATTCTATTAAAGCATCATATAATTCTATAGATAATTTTATTTCTAAAGTATCAGATGAAATTAAAGCAAATTTATTTGTGGATATTTATCAAAACATTTCATTGTGTTTTGAAGCAATTGATTCTAATCCCACTGATGAACTTACAGTTGATTATGGAAAAGCATTTTGTCCATTTTTATGTTGGATTGTATGGGATGGAGAAAAGAAAAATATTATTTTACCCAATAATATTAATTATCTAAACCCAATTGCTGAAATTACCACTGTGGACACTTGGGACAAAGTCATTCAATTTAAAGAACAAGCTCATTTGAGATTGTTAGCAGGTTCTGAATCAGATGAACCTGAAGGTTATGTGGTTTGGTTTGGAGATACAAATTTAGGTGTAAAATTAAAGCATCCAGAATATTATGTTGCGCATAAACCATACAGTAAAAAAAATATGGAAATGGCTAAAAAAATAGAATTTGATGAAGCTTATGCTAAATTAAAACCAAGATTATTGAAATTTAAACCAAAACCTCCTATTAAAGATTTGATAGGAAAAAATTTAGACTTTGTAACCGATTTATTTGTTGATAATTTTAAATATTTGAATTCAAAGAAAAATTGGGCAATCAGATGGAAAGATTCTACTTTATTAGCAGAACTAAATAGTATTCTTAATCAAATTGAATCAGATATTACTGTTTATTATCCTCAATTTAAAAAATCAATTTGTGATAAGGGTTTTGGAATGGCAATGGATTATTTTGAAAAAAGAGATGGATGGGTTGACTATTTTTTCAATAAATATTTAAAAGTTTAGAAATAATATTAAAGTTCATTATTTAAGTTTGATTCAATAACAATTTTGGATTCAATTTTATTTTTAGTTTCTTGTTCTAATACTATTTTTTTATTATTGTTTAATATAACCAAATCAATTGATTGAATAGGTTTGACAATACCAAAAATAATTTTATGGTCTGAATTAAATATATCAAATGATTTTGTTATTTCTTCTAACATATATTTTGTATGTGTATATAATAATTTATCTGATATTTCAGGCATAACAGTACCAATATCACCTAAATATAAACTTTTATTTAATTTATTCCAGTTAATTAACTCCCATTTCACATTAATTATTTCTAATGTTTCATTTAATAATAATTCATATGAATAGGTATTACTAATGATTTGATTTTTTACTTTAGTTAAAATATTTGCATAATTTGATGTATCATTTAATTTTTCTGACCAAATTTGTATTGATAAAATATGTGAATATTTCATATAATTATTTTATTTAATTGATTAAGTTTTAATAGTTTTATTTATTAAATAATATGTTTTTATAAAAAAAAATCAAATTACTGATTTTAAGGGAATTTTTTTTTGTTTTTCAACTCTCTCTCAAATTTTTGTTTTAACGTATTAATACTTTAACATATATACTTTTACTCCAAATTAAGCACAAAAAAAGTATCAAATGCTTTATTTTAAGCATAAATTATATATTCAAATGCTTAAAAATAAGCATTTGAATTTATATTAAAAATAATATAAAGAAATTAAAAGTATATATATTAATAATAATGACTAAAAAAGAAAAAGTAAATTATAAATGTTTATGTGGGATGGATTTTGGAAATAAAAAAGATAATTATAATAGACATTTAAATAAATTGAATCCATGTTTTGCAATTGCTCCTAAAAATGCTCAAAATACTCATAATTTACTCAATCAAGACTTGGTATTATGTGAAATTATAAATAAAAATATTGATGATAATGAAGAAAATACTAAAAATTATCAATGTAATTTTTGTAAAAAAATATTTAGTAGAAAATATAATTTAGATAGGCACATAAAATCTTGTAAAAATAATGAAATAAATCAAGAAAATCCTATACCAAATCAAAATGCAGATAAATTAGATTTAATTTTGAAACAAAATGAAGAATTAAAAAACGAAATAGAAAAATTAAAAAAAAAAATTAAAAGAACAAAGAAAACAACAAATATAAATATAAATCAAAATAATGTAAATAATATTAATGTTAATGTGGTTAATTTCAATGATATGGATATGGATTTAATAGATAAAAAATTATTTACAACCCCATTATTAAATCCAAGATTACAAGGAAAATTCATAATACTTCAAATGATAGAAAATGTTTATATAAATGAATCACATCCTGAATATCAAAATCTTATTATAACCGACAAAAATAGAGGATATGTTAAAATATATAACAATGGAAAATGGAAAACAGACAATATAAACACAATAAATATGGTTATAGATGAAATTGTGTCTCATTCAAAAAATATTTTAGTAGAATTGAAACAACAATACCTTAATAATCTCCAAGCAAAATCTCGTCTTAATACCAGTGAAAAATACATTAGTTTATGTGATTTAGAACATTTGGCGGATTTGGAAGATGAACATGCGAATGGGGATGTTAATAATACAACCCAGATAAAACGTTGTAAAGATTTTAGAGAAATGGTTTATAAGGATACAATAAATTTATTTCATGATAATAAGGATATTTTATCCAAAACAAAAAACAACAAAATAATTGAAATATAATAAAAATCAAATATATATTATAATTTATTATTAAACTATAATATATGATAACACGATTAAAACCAAATTTAATTTTTTTCCAAAATGGTTTGGGACAAAAAAGGTCTGGAATTGAAAAAACTGTATTGGAACTATATAATTGTTATAAATCTAAATCACTTTTTACCAAATCAAATAAATATTTTTTAACAAATACAAATAATTTGGCAAAAAATTTATCAAGATTATATTCAGCTAATTCAAATTCAAATTTAAATATTATTCAACCCAATATAAATATTGGTGGAGATCATTCAATGAGTATTGGTAGTGTGAGTGCAAGTTTAAATAAATATGGTACCAATACCAAAGTAATATGGATTGATGCGCATGCTGATATTAACACAAGTACAAGTTCTCCTTCGGGAAATGTTCACGGAATGCCTTTGGCATATTTAACAGGATTAGATAAATCACAAAATTATGATTTTGTATCTAATTTATTAAAATTTGATAATTTATGTTATATTGGAATAAGAGATTTGGATCGGGATGAAATTGAAATTATTAAAAATTATAAAATTAAAACAATTGGTTCAGATGAATTTAATTTAAATATCTCAACAGTTACAAATAATATTATTAAATGGTGTGGAACAAATCCGATTCATTTGTCAATTGATGTTGATTCATTAGATCCTACCCATATGCAATTTACTGGAACAAGAGCCCCTGATGGACTTGGAATTACCAACTTGATAGAGTTTGTTCAAACTCTATCTTTTGAAACAAATATATGTAATGTTGATTTGGCTGAATTAAATTTATACAATCCTGATTGTAATGAACTGGATATAAAATACAAAACTCAATCATTTGAAAATTTTAATTTAATTTTGGAAGCTATATATACTAATTTAAGTAAAAAAAATTGAATAATTTTTATAAACTTAATATAAATAACAATATAATTTTTACCAAAGATTAATTTTATAATTATGGTTGAATATGAATTTAACAAATTAATTTTAGGTAAAAAATATATTCAATATATATTCAATACAAATTTATCAAAATCAAAATTACCAATATGGAGTAAAGATTATTGGAATATTAATTCTTCCTATTTAAAATGTTTCAAATTAAGCCAAATACAAAGAAGTCCTAGTGCTTATTTTCATGATGATTACTGTTATAAAATTGTAATTGATTATAAAGTTTGGAATTTGGTTGAGTTAATTTTACCAGATTTAGAACTAATTTTAATACCTAAACCATCAATATTACAAATATCAAATAATAATTGCCATAACCTTATAAAAATAATTTCTAAATTGGATTATTTTGAACATATAATCTTTACTAAAAAATTTTCCACAACTAAATATTTGGAAATAAAAAATATGTCTAATGTTAAATATGTTAATTATAAAGGTTTATGGAACCAAAATTTACATAATTTACCATCTGGTTTGGATGGAATTAAAATAAATGTTAAAAGTGATACAACAAAATTATTAACTATTCCTTTTGGTACCAAAAGAATATTAATTTCTATTGTAAAAAGATATTGGAAAGTTTATGATTATAATTTAGAAAATTTGGAAAATTTTAATGAAATAAATAAAATTCTTTTCGTTTTTAATACGGGATATATTAACATTTCTAATCTGGAATTTCAATATTTGATTTATGGGGTTAATAATACTTTTATAGATTTTACAAACATACCTAATTGTGTTAAAATATTAGAATTATACGAGGATTTTAATGGTAATATGAATTATTTGCCAAATAGCATAGAAAAAATTATTATCAATGGGAAAAATAAAATGGATTTATTAAATTTACCTTCTAGTGTAAAAGAGATTTGTTATAAATGTAGAAGTTTAGATCCATTTGGTGATTTTGGAAAAATACCAGATTTTATACAAATATTAAATATAAATTTTAACCATATAGGAACTAATGATTTGGTATTATTAAATATTTGTAGAGTACCATTACCAAATAAAATTAAAGAATTAAAAATTTTCACGAGTGATTTAGTTTTAGGTTAAAAATTCACAAATTTTTTAAAAAATATTACAAGTAAAAAATATAATAATTTACAAGTAAATTATTATAATACAAAAGATACTAAAGAAATATATGATAAAATAAATATTTATGAATAATAATGATTTTTGTTTGATTTTGAAAATATATTGTGATATAAAAAAATTGATAAATTTATATAATAATTAATTTTTATAATAAATTATTCAAATAATATTTAGTTATCCAAATAATATTTAGTTATCCAAATAATATTTAGTTATCTAAATAATATCAAATGAAACACAAATTTAATAAATTAATTTTAGTAAAAAAATATATTGAATATACATTCAAAACAACTTTACCAAAATCAGAATTACCAATATACAATCAATATTATTGGTATAATAATTTACCCAATTTAAAATGTTATAAATTAAAACAACTTTTAGGCAAAATAATTGTGTGGGAAAATATTCAACAAATATATACTTACAAAATTGTTATTGATTATAAATTTGATAATATAGTTACATTAATTCTTAATGACATAAGAAATATATTAATTTCAAAAAATATAACATTACAAATATCAAATAATAAATGTGAAAATCTAATAAAAATACTTTCCAAATTAAATTGTTTTGAAACAATTATATTTAGTAAAAATTTTTCCACAACTAAATATTCTTATATTAAAAATATGTTAGGGGTAAAAACAATTATTTATAAAGGATTTTGGAATCATTATCTAAAAGATTTACCATCTAATTTGAATATAATTAAAATAAATATTAAATCAAATACAAATAATTTATTATTAGTACCCGATAAGACAAATAAAATATATATTGAGGAAAAATTTACTGAACGTGTTTATATTTTAAATTTAGAAAATTTTATTGATTTTATTCAAATAAATAGAATTTTGTTAATTTTAAATTCAAATCCAATTTTAAATTTATTTGATTTAAAATTTGAATATTTAGCCTATTATGCTAGAAATGAATCAATTGATTTTGTTAATTTACCAAATTGTATAGAAATATTAGAATTGGGTAGTTGTTTTAATGAAAGTTTAGATTATTTATCAAATAACATAAAAAAAATTATAATAGATAGTAATAGTAATCCAAATATGATAAATTTACCATCAAGTATAAAAGAAATTTACTTGAAAAATTTAACATTTACAAATGTTAATGACTTAATAAATAAACTACCTAATTTTATAGAAACATTAAATATAAGTTTAAAAAACCAAAGAATATCTCATTCACGTAATATGTTAGATAAAATTGATGAATTACACCTTTTTCGGTGAAATATGGGACACTTAAAATTTATTTTTTATACAAAAAAATAAATTTATTTTATTAAACTTAAAATAAGTTTATGTTTTGAAGTTTCATTGTGTTTATTTATTTGATTTTCACAAAATGAACCAAAATCGCATAATTCACAATAAAATAAAAATTCTTTTTTTCTTTCTTCTTTTGTTGAATGATTATTTAATAAATGAATTTTATAGTTTGTTATATTTTTATGTTTGAATTCGCATTTATCACATTTATAAGGTTCTTTATAATCACATCTTACTTTTCTTTGTCCTGTTTTATGTAATTCTGTATTTATGTGTGCTTCCCATCTCGCCTTTGTATTACATTTAAAATTACACTTTTCACATATATACTTATTAGTTTTTACTTCCATCTATTTATAATAATTAACTATATATTTAAATATTTTATTTTTTAAAATATATAGAATTAAATAATTATTTTTTAAAAATATATAGAATTATATAATTATTTTTTAAAAATATATAAAATTAAATTAAAATATATTTAAAGATATAAAAATATTTTCTAATATTATAATATATATAAATGATAAAATCTAAAAAACCTCCTGATAAAATTATTACTACTAAATGTTCTTTGGATAAAATACTTTTAGAACCTGATTTTAAACCTATTTTATTTGATGTTTGTTTTAGAAC